>Ga0179596_10000040_pt1 | contig 161755 bp, 138 predicted proteins | sample CZODoug1_1_08_16_FD_155494 | JGI IMG/M metagenome (GOLD analysis project Ga0179596, IMG submission 155494) | Vadose zone soil fungal communities from Angelo Coast Range Reserve, California, USA - CZODoug1_1_08_16fungal (Illumina Assembly) | ecosystem: Environmental > Terrestrial > Soil >... | reverse complement strand
CATGAATAACGCTTTAATCGTTTTCATTTTTTAAATTTTAAAAAGCTGAATAATAAGACGATAGCCCGTCGAACGGAACTACCTGTCAGGAAAATCAATAAGAAAATGTAGCTTGAAAGGGGCTAATAAGTGAAAAGCCCTATCCCGCGCAGAAAGCCGGGGATGATAGTAGGAAGGGAAATTTAAATACGGAAAGTACAATTACGGATAAATACGGGGACCTTATCAGGGTCAGGAGGAGCATTGGTTGTGGGATACCCTGCTATGTAAGAAGCAACATAGAGGTCAGGAAGGATCGCAAGCCTGCCTGGCAGGGCGACGTAGGAAAATTGTAAGAATTTATAAGCTGATTCTGTTGCTTTTTGGTCTTTGTCGACCTTAACCTGCGCGTGTTTGTCCTTACAGCAGCCATCTTTAACAGCCATACAATGCCCGCCCATGCTGCTCTTGGGCATTCCGCAATGGCCACAGTTCTTGCTGTCCTCGTCTGTCAGGCTCCAGGAAAACAGCTTACCCATGCAATAATGCAAATGGATGGTGGCCCCCATGGAAGAGGAAAGATAAATGACGGCTAATATGGTGGCGAAAACCTTTTTCATGAAAATCTTATGTAAAGGTATAATTATTACGGATATTTCAAAATTATGACTTGTTAATATTTGGTGGTCCGGCATCAGATGCCATTCGATTATTTAAGTATTTGCTTAAATAACTAAATATCATAACTTTGTTCAAGTAAACCCAGAAGCAGGAATATGCGGAATAATAATGTATGTATCCGGGAAAAGGCTGATCCGGTCCAAATAAGACATGGCAGGGAAATCCTTTTGAGCAACCAGGCCGCTTTCGCCCAGTTGTCGGCTGTCCTGTCGCTGGCAGGGAATGAGGTCCGGTTGAAGATCCTGTACCTCCTTGAAGAGGAAAAGGAACTTTGTCCCTGTGATCTGAGTGATATGCTCGGCATGAGTATTCCTGCGATTTCTCAGCATTTGCGTAAAATGAAGGACGGGGATATTGTTGAATTCCGGAAGGCAGGGCAAACAATTTTCTATTCCCTGAAAAGGGAGCACCTGAAATTATTGCGCCCGTTTTTTAAGATCATCAATCAACTGAATGTAAAAACTGAAACGGTATGAGTAACGGAAAGGATAATAAGGTGTTGCTGAGCTCTGGGCTTTTATTGGCTTTTACATCTTCTCTTTGCTGTATTGTACCCGTATTGGCAATAATAGGGGGCGCCGGCGGTACGGTGGCTGCTTTTAGTTGGGCGGCTCCCCTCCGGCCTTATTTGTTGGTGGCTACGGTATTGGTTTTAGGGTTTGCTTTTTACCGGGCCTATAAACCACAGGCGAAGGGCGAATGTGGCTGTGCCGAAAAGAAAAGTGTATTGCAGTCAAAAACCTTTCTATGGGCGGTTGCTGTCATTTCGATTCTACTGTCAGCCTTTCCCTATTATGCCAATGTTTTTCAGCAAAAAATAACGCCCCAATTGGTAGCGGATAATTCCAATATGCAGCAGGCGGTGATTCACATAAAGGGCATGGGTTGCGAAGACTGCGAAGGCCACGTAAACAATGCGTTGCTTCAAAGGACGGGGGTACGGAGTGTGCGTACTTCGTATGCTAAAGGGGAGACAATGGTAAAGTTCGATAGTACGCTAACATCCCTTGGTCAACTGGCTGCTGTTATCGAAAAGGAAACGGGGTACAAGGTAATACGGTAATGTATGAAACAATTTCTTTTCACCTTTTTGGCGATTATAATTATGGCAATTGCTATGGTCCCTTTAACGGGATGCAATAATGGCGGGACAGGGAATAAGGGGCCTGTTTCTTTTTATACTGTTCCGCTGATATGTTTTGCTGCTCCTGAAATTGGCTGCGGCAGTATGACGAAGCCGCTTTTTATGGCGGCGCAGCAGGTAAAGGAAATAAAGTCCATCTGGCTGGACAGGTCGGGGACGCATATAGCTATTGAATGGAATGAGGTAAAGGATGCGGCGGAACAGGAAGGAATTGTGCGGCCTTTATTGGCGAAATACAACATCCAGGCTGTGCTGGTTGGCGATACAGGACAAATAAGGGCATTGACGGACAGCCTGGCGCATGCCGGGAAATGGTATAAGGGTATGGAGATCGACGAGTTAAGCCGGGAGGAGGCTGGGGTGATTGCGGGTGACATGGTCAAACCTGCTTTGGCTGGGGGACTGCTGACTGTACAGGAAGGGGATACCATAAAAACGGATATAGCGGACTATTTTAAGAAGGACCTGGTAAAGGTGCGTAGCTGCGATGAACTAAGAAGCACAGTTACGCAACAGGAATGGAAGGATCGGGCGATGGGCATTTTGGAAAAACACCTGGATAGCGGCAAGGCGAAGATGGTGTATGGGCTGTATGAAAAAAGTGAGTGTAATAAATTGAATACAGACCCTTGCTGTAGTAAGCAGGGAGATTGTTGTCACAAAAAATAGATATGGGTATGGCAAATGCAACGGTTATTTTGAGCTCTGTTATTATTTGTCCGAACTGCGGGCACCAAAAGGAGGAAACGATGCCTACAGATGCCTGTCAGTATTTTTATGAGTGTGAAAACTGTCACGAGCGTCTTAAACCGAAGAGCGGGGATTGTTGTGTGTATTGCAGTTACGGGACGGTGAAATGTCCGCCGGTGCAGGTGGGCGCTTGTTCGTGCTAAGCGGTCGGAAAGATGATTTTGCCATAAAGCATAAAGGACAGGCAATGCCATCGCAGCCATTGGGGCCGATGCGGGAAAAGAGGTCCTTGCCTCGGGGTATTGAGTACGCTGTGACGAAAGTTTTGTAAAACGTAGAGCCCTGCGACCAAATGCCGCAGGGCTCTACAATCCGAAAACGATGTTTTCATGAACTTTATGGACGGATCCCGTATTTCGAGCAGACCTCTTTATAGGTGACGCTATGCGGATCGATGCTGGTGCCTTGTACGCCACCCGGTATGAGGATGATCCTGTACAGGTAACCGTAATATAAAATCGGCAGCCCTGGTATTACCGGGCTAGATGCAGTATATATTTGGCCCGGATCATTGGTATCCGAGGCATCCGAGAGGAAAAAAGACAACTGCCCGGTACTGGCCTCGAATGTAAATGTTTCTTTTTTATTATTCTCTAAAGTGTTATAAAACTCAGTTGGCGCCTGGATAACAGTTCGGATTGTCGTATCTCCGTTAGTGACATAATAATATTCAATGTATACCAGGATGGTGCCCCCGTTAAGGATGTTGCTGGTGAGGGAAGGAATGTTGATTGGAAAATATTTCTCATCCGTATTACTTCCGTGCGGAAAAAGAAACCAACTAGTATTTTTGAACGCCACCCAATTATAATAGATCACATTGGCCGTGCCCGCAGGGCCCTGAGGACCGGTTTGCCCCTGGGGACCGGGTTGCCCACGGAGAGAGACAGGGACCTCCCAGATGAAATTGGTCTTAGGTCCGTAAAGGAGATCGCTCTGCCTGTCAAAATAAAAGTCTCCATCGTTGCCGAGGGTAGGATAAGGGGGACCATCTCCGCTGAGGATCGTGTTGCCATTGGTCCCGGCGGCTCCGGTAGCGCCCGTGGCGCCGGCAGATCCCTGGGCCCCTTGCAGGGAGACAGCCATTCCCCATCCGGAAAGGGTCTTGGGCCCATACAAGGAGTCTGCCAGTTTATTAATATAAAAGTCCCCTACGTTGCCGAGGGTATCGGCAGGGGCTGTGCTACCGCTGAATATCTGGCTGCCCGCAGGGCCGGCTATTCCCTGGGATCCGCCAGCACCGGTAGCACCTGTAGTTCCGGTGGCTCCGGTATCGCCTTTAGGCCCGGTCTTGGAACAGGCGGTAAATAATAATGTAAATGCCATCAGGCAAGTATACCCCCGAAATGGTAAATAAAACTTTTTCATATTTTTTTTTGATAAAAATAATCATGCAAACGGGCACCCGGTAAGGATTGCATGCAGACGACTTTATTTTGTATGTGAACGACAGGAAATAAATGTCGGGGCTTCGGCCAGGGCAATTTTGTTGCCCTTACCGGAAATCAAAATGCTTCAGGAAATCTTCCTTGTAATTCCTGCCAATGGGTAGTTCTCTCTTGCCGATCAGTACCTCCTGGTCGGTAAAAGATTGAATGGCATCTATATTGACTACGTAGGAACGATGGATCCGGACCAGCTTTTTGAACAGAAGTTTTTCGAATAACTGGTTGAGCGACAGTCTCAGTACGAATTTTTTTTCCCCTGTGAAGATATTGATATGATTACTATCCGACTCCACGTACAGGATATCGGAAAGCCGGATCTTTACGAATTGATAGTTATGTTTGACAAAAATGCAGTCATCCATCTGCAGGATCGTCTCTTTACCCGCGCTGCCTTCCTTTCTCCGGCCGTCAGTATCCTCCAGGTGGATGACCCGGCCCTGGCCCTGCTGCTCTTTGAGAACGGCAAAATTATTCAGGGCCAGCTCAATGGCTATGCCCACATTGCAGATATTATACGGTTTGGTGAGAAAAGCCGATGGGTAGGTCTGTTTGACCCGGTCGATGGTGGCCGGGTCTGTAAAAGCAGTAAGATAGATGACAGGAATTTGCCTGATCTTCATGAGATCTGCTACCGTATCGATCCCGTCTTTCAGACCGGCCAGGTGGATGTCCATCAAAATAATATCCACTTCATGGGTGTTGAATAAATGGATAGCCTCTTCCGCATGATCTGCCATGCCGATGACCTGGTAACCGTCTTTTTCAAGACCCGTCGCCAGATCGAGCGCCACAATGGATTCATCCTCCACGATCAGGATCTTTATTTTTTCTGCTGCCATCATTATTTCAGTTCTGCCATTGTTATTTCAGTTAATATAGGACCTTCTTTCCTGTAATATAGGGCTTTCTTTTCCGGGTTAATATAGGAATTTCTTTCCCGGGCATCAGGCAATTTGAGCCTGCCGGGGAATGATAAAGGTGAATTGAGTGCCATTGTCCATTGTCAGTTCCTGCGTGGCCCTTAATTGCTTGCATAAGGCAGTCACCAATTGTTTGCCAAAGGAACCGCCAGCCTGCCTCCATTTGGATGCATCCCATCCGGCGCCATTGTCTTTGATGGAGAGGATGATATGCTCCCCATGCTCCCTGCAGGCAATCCGCAGGGAAGGATGATCTGTATCCTTATACGCATATTTAAAAGCATTCGTTACGATCTCATTTACGATCAGGCCGAGCATCAGGACCTTGTCCACATCCAGGAGATCTTGTTCCGCGGTGATCAGCAGATCGAATTGGTCCCTGTCATAGCCATAGGAAGATAATAAGGACTCGACCAGGTCTGTTATATATTCTTTTATATTGACTAAGGCGGATTCGTCCGTCTGATAAAGCCGCTGGTGGATCAGGCCCATGGCCTGTACCCTTTGCTGGCTTTGCTTTATAGCCGCAATGGCTTCTGCGTCATTCAGCCTGTAAGATTGCAGACTGAGCAGGCTGCTGACGATCTGCAGGTTGTTCTTTACCCGGTGATGCAGCTCTTTCATGACCGTCTCCAGCTGCTTCGATTGCCGGCTGATCACCAGCTTCTGTTTGCTGACGCGCCTGTATAGCCAGAGCAAGGCGCCCACGATGAGGAAGGCTACGATGAGGCCGCCGATCAATAATAAGATCTGCCCGTTCTTATTATTGTTGTCAATATTCAATCTTTGAATTACTCCTTCTTTCTTCACGCTCTCGTATTTGGTCTGCATTTCGGCGATCTGGCTGGTCTTATCCAGGTTTAGCATCGAATCGCTGAGCCGATGATATAAAGCATAATAATAGAGCGCGGAGTCGTACCGGCCAACGGCCTTATAGCTTTGCACAAGCTGAAAGTAAGCGTTCTCGTAACGTTCGGGAAATTTCAGGATCTGCGCCATCGCCAGGGATTTCCGGGCATATTCCAGGGAATGTCTGCCGTCACCCATCCTATCGTATATACTAGCAGCATTGCTGTAATTGAAGGAGAGGCTCTTGACGTTGTTGGTCTTTTCATTAAGCGTTATCGCCTTTTGAACATATTGCAGGGCTCCGGGATAGTCTTTTTTGCCTTCTGCATAGATCTGGCTGGTGTTGTTGTAAAGGCGTCCCAGGAAGTTTGTTCCCTTCCCGGAACGTTCTATCAGTTCCAATGCCCGGGTATAGCAAAGAAAAGCCGAATCATAGTACCGGTGATCCCTCTTACCCTGGGCAAGGTCATGATAAATGATTCCGGCCTCGTTGAGGCTTTCCGCCATCTCCGCCGTATCTTGCTCATACTCATACAGGCTGTAGGCTCTTTTGCTGTAATCAACACCCTGGGCAAGATATTCCCGCATCATTTTGTCTGCGCCTATCTCCTTGTACGTTTGTGCAATTTGCAGGCAGCTATAAGCCACGCCATCCTCCGGTCCGTTGTCTTCGAATACTTTAAGCCCCTTCAAAGCCAGTGCAAGGGCCCCGCTGTAATCCCCTTTTTTGACCAGGCAGACGTTCTCGGTGATCAGGGCATACCCGATCCCCGGCCTGTCATCCAGACGGTGGGCTAATTGCAAGGCTTGATCCGCAAAATAATACATGGAATCGTAATGGTAGGTAGAATATGTTTTTGCCAGCCGCTCGAGGATGCGTACGCCGGAAGTATCTGCGGGATGTCGGATCAGCTCCCCCTTCAGGCTATCCTGCAATGACTTGTTCTGCTGCGCCTGGCCGCTATAAAAGCCGGTTAACAGCAAAAACGTAACACCGTATATGGACCGCCGTATTCTCAGAAGGTCTTAATTTCATAACAAAATAAAAATAATAAATCCAAATTCAAATTATCAGTTTGGAATCATTTTATCTTTCATTTTGTAACTTACTTCTATCCACAGCTCCCGGCGGCCATTAATTGGCGATTTACGACGAAAGATGCCAGAATCAAACTGAAAAGACTTTATCCGACAATATTATATTGACTAGACACTAGCTGTATCAGTATCAATTACATAATCAGGAAATCAATTTACGCAAAGAGAAAAGGTTGCAGAAATAAATTCACTATGTGAACAAATACCCTATGCAATAGCGAAAGAATATTGAATTTATGTATAGATTTGTATAGCTGCCCTGAAAGAAGCCCACCCCCACACCGTATTTTAATAAAGCCCCTCCTCATTTTATATGTCTTCCGCCGTAAGGCGGGATTGACCTTGCCCATAGCCGGGAACCATTTCTTCCAGCCACTTGACTATTGAAAACAATAAAACATCCTTTTTATGAAAAACAGAAATTTACGCACGAAGAAGCATCATCTTCTGTCTGTGCTTTTAGCCATTTTTTTAGCGGGCATCTTGCCTTATTCCGTGTTTTCCCAGACCTGGAAATTAGTCCAGCCTGCTTATCCAACGGCAGACGCTTTTGTCTCGGCCTTTTCTGTAGCGGATTATGGAGCTACGGGCGATGGCGTAACGGACGTGACGTCCATATTTCAGGACCGTCTGAATGCGCTCGGCGCACTGGGCGGGGGAACCCTGTTCGTTCCGTCGGGTAAATATGTGATCCGCGGAACGCTCACCATTCCGAAGGGGATTACACTCCGGGGTGAATGGCAGAAGCCGGTGAAAGGTCAACCCATCGTCGGCACCATCCTCATGGCTTATTCAGGTCGCGGCAGCGAGAGTGCGACCTCCTTGATCACGATGCAGATGTCGGCAGCCGTCAGAGACCTGGCGATCTGGTACCCCGATCAGTTACCGGATAATATCACTCCATACCCCCCTGCTATCGTGTTCGGTCAGCCGAATTATTTCGGCAACGATTTCAATAATGCCAGGAACATCACTTTCGTCAATGCCTATGACGGGGTGAAGTTCTCTACCGCCAACGGCGGCAGTTGCCCTGTAATTTTTGACGTCTATGGTACGCCGTTGAATAAGGGTATTGAGATCGACAATATCGCGGACGTCGGCAGGCTCGAACAGATCGATTTCTCTCCCTCCTACTGGTCCGGTTCCGGACTTCCCAATGCGCCGGCAGCAGGAAGCGCTTACTCCACCTGGATATACCAGAACGGCACCGGCATTATGATGCGAAGGAACGACTGGACCAACACCGCCTTCGTCAATATCGAAGGATATAATGTAGGCTTCCATGCAGCTGCTTCCCAAACCACCACCGGGTCGGTCCCGAACGGGTCCAACCACGCGATGAATTTTACGAATTGCCAGATGGCCGTTTATTTCGACGCACCGTTGAATGGGGTAGGGATCATGTTCTCCCAGGTCACGACCACCAACTGCGCTTCAGGCTTCGTCCTCGGGCCGAATACCAACAGTGGGACCGTTCAATTGCATACCTGTAGTATTTCTGCTACGGGCAACGCCATTTCTATCGACTCCACTTCCACCGGCACTTTCCTGATGGAACACACTACTATCAGCAGCGGGCGGGTAAATATCGCAGGCAGCACTTTTACGGCTTCCGATTGCGACTTCAACAACGGAGGTCCGCAAATCACCATCGGCCGGCACGCCAGGAGCGTTCTTACCGGCAACCGTTTTAAGGTTGGAACGAAGATCCAGAATAACTCGCTTTATGTCAATACCATCGATAGCCTCCCCTTGTCGTTGACCCAGATGCCGTCTTTTCCGGTGATCACCACGGAGACGCATATGCCTTCCCGCCTGGTGCTGTATATAGCGACCAATGCCCCCTACAATGCCAAAGGGGACGGGACCACGGATAATACGACAGCTATTCAGTCGGTCCTTAACCAGGCATCAGCGGACGGCGGCGGCATCGTATTCCTGCCTCCGGGAAAATACAAAGTACTGGGTGACCTCACGGTCCCCACCAATGTCGAGCTGAAAGGATCCGCCGATATCAGCACGGCGCCTACGGGGCCCGGCAGCACGCTCGAGATCTATGCCGACCAGGGCAATGCTTCGGGTACGCCCTTCCTTCGCCTGGCTGCCGGCAGCGGCATCCGGGGGCTTACACTGGATTATCCACAACAGACAGGAAGCCTCGTTCCTAATTTCCCCGCTTATCCCTATGCCGTCCAGGCATTGGGCAGCAATGTCTATATCGTAAATATTGGCATTCGGGCAGCCTATAACGGGATCGACCTGTTTACGAATAAATGCGATAACCACTACGTCGATTTCCTGGCCGGACAGGTATTTCACAATGCGGTCCGGGTAGGTGGCGGTTCCGTAGGCGGCAAGATCTACAATCTCCATTTCAATACGATCTATTACGCAAATGGCTCGGAATCGAAATTCGGCTCCTGGCCCAATTCCCCGACCAACGATGGCGATCCGCAGGTCTATACCTACAACTATAACAATGTTAACTTCCTGGAAATGGGCAATTGCCAGGGTGAGGTCCTCTACAATGATTTCGTCTATGGAGCCATCTATGGGCTGCGGCTCCTCTCCGAAGGCGCCGGCCCTTCCGGCACGAGCAACGGCCTGGGCATCGACGGCGCCCGGCATAGCATGAGCTTAGAAGGAATGGGCGCCGGCGGGTTTGATTTTATCAACTCCCAGATCGTCTCCCTGGGTGATACCGGTAACACTTACATCGTAACGAACCCCAGCTTTACCGGGCACACCACTTTCTACAATGCCGACTACTGGGGCTACCCCTCCTACGGGATCTCCCTGAATGGCGGGACCGTCAGTCAGCAGACCGCTAATTTCAATAACCCTGGTGCGCTACATTGGGCTAATATTCAGACGGGATCGCTCAATCTCCACAACTCATTTGTCTGGCAGGGATCGACGATCCTCAACAGCGGGGCAGAACCGCATCTGTCCGCCCGATCTTCCATCATCGACAGTTCCGGCATTATCCGGGCCAATACTGCCCTATGGCAGGACAATGTGGGCATTAGCTGGCAGGTATCCACCGCCGGCGCTATGGACCGGCATGGATGGACGGCCACGGCCTCTCTCAACAACGGGATAGCTCAGAACGCCCTGGACAGCAATGCGTCCACCCGCTGGACCACAGGGACTTCACAAGCGCCCGGTCAATACTTTATCGCAGACATGAAGACGGTCAACACCTTCCACCAGATCGTCCTGGATGCGACCCAAAGTCCCGGTGATTCTCCCATCGGCTATGGCGTATATGTTTCCACTGACAGCGTCAACTGGACGGGACCGGTAGCCTCGGGTGCAGGAGCCCCGGGAATGACCCTGATCCTCTTCTCCGACCAGGTCGGCCGTTATATCAAGATCGTGCAGACCGGCTCCCAGGGCAACTGGTGGTCGATCATGGAGTTTTATGTATGGGGGAAAGTAAATGTCACTGGGCTCAGCATCACTCCGAAGGTTACCTCCCTGACCATCGACTCGACCCGAAGGCTGACTGCCCTCATATCCCCCGCTAACGCTACCAATAAAGCCATCGCCTGGAGTTCCAATAACGCTGCTGTGGCAACTGTTGATACCACCGGCCTCGTGAAAGCCGTCAGCGTGGGGACTGCCATCATACAGGTGATATCCCTGGATGCAGGCATCTCCGCTTATGACACGATCACCGTCAGTGGATCGAGGCCTTTCCTTGGAACACCCGCCACTATTCCCGGTAAGATAGAAGCGGAGAATTATGACTTGGGCGGGCAGGGAGTGGCCTATTCCGATTCGGATCCCACCAATGACGGCGGCCAGTACCGGCCCACAGAAGGCGTAGACATAGAAGTCTGCAGCGAAGGCGGCTATGATGTGGGTTGGACGGTAGCCGGCGAATGGACGAATTATACGGTGAATGTAATCACTGCCGGGGTCTATACACTCCAGGCGCGGGTATCCTCCCCGTCTACGGGATCAAGACTGCATGTAGAAATAGATGGAGTGAATATTTCAGGCAGTATCACCGTGCCTAATACGGGCGGCTGGCAAACGTATCAGACAATGAGTGTTACAACACCCGGTCTTACCACCGGTCAGCATATTATGCGTATCTATATGGAGACATCCGGTTTCAACGTCAATTATGTAAACTTTATCAACACCGGATCTTCTGCAGCCTTTATCAGCACAGCATCTTCTGTGAACACCGGGACATTATCCGTCAATAAAGCGGCCGCGGATATCATCGTTTATCCCAATCCAGTTGCCGGCGGCCAGATCAACCTGCAGTTCGTAAACCAGATAGCAGGTAAATATCATCTGCGTTTGATTAATTATCTTAATCAGCCGATATACAGTACGGATATCAGCATTAGTGGCGACCATGCTTTATATTCATTGTCTCTGAACCGGAATTTGTTACCTGGCACTTATCTGTTGGAAGCGACCAATGCGACCGGTAGTCGTATTGTGAAGAAGATTGTGATAGCACAGCGATAGGTAGTAAGTAAATACGAAAAGTATCCGAAAAGCGGCTGGCTTGTTTGCCAGCCGCTTTTTTTACCATAGATGGTCCAGATACCGTTTTTTTCGCTCTCGGTAATAAGGGCCCGCAGGAGTTGCTCTCCCAAACCCTTTCCCCTGCTGCCGGGACCAATATAGACGCTTACCTCCGCCACACCAGCATAGACGCAGCGGTCGGATACGGAAGTAAGTGCAATCCAACCTGTGACGGTGTCGCCCTCGAAGGAAACAAAGCGGCTGTGTTTCAGGTGAGAGGCGTCCCATTCTTCCCAGCTGAGGGCGCTGGTCTGAAAGGAGGCATTGCCGGTAGCCAGGCCAGACTCATAGATGAAATATTGCCCTAATAAACCTTTCGGAGCATATCTGCAAACTCACGTTTACGAATGGTGTTAACGCTAAATACCTTTTCGTAAGCTTTCGGCATAAGCGTCCGGCAGACGACTGTTTTCTACGGCCTTTGCAGCCTTCCCTATGTCATAATTAAAGCGAATGAATTCCACCTGGATACTATTTTTGTCGGTTACGCTGCTGTGATCAGTAATATGAAGCAGGACATATCCTCCCTGCGGATTGCCGTCTTTGGGTTTACCAACGGACCCGATATTGATGGCATGCCGGAAATGATCCTGGCTATCGATGCCAGAATTCAGGATGCGATGGTAGGGCTTGTGGGTATGGCCGAAGCACATAATATCCGCATCGGCGTCCTGCATGATACGCAGCATACTTTTTTCTTCCCGGTCTTCGAATAGATATTCGTTGATGCGCCGGGGGCTGCCATGTACAAGTAGCAGATTTAGTTTGTCGTTGCTGAGCTGAAACTCGACCTTGATATGAGCAGGCAGGGTACGAAGGTATTTTCTTTCTTCGTCTTGGACGATCTCATTGGTGAAAGAAATGGAGATGGCTCCGTTGGCCTTTTCGTCGTCGGTTTTGTAGGCGCAGCCACAATCGTCGCTGGTGCGGCCGATGCCGAAATCGTAGTTGCCGGCGATAGTAGGAATGCCTCTTTTGCGTACTTCGTTAATGACTTCGTTGGGCCAGATATTATATCCTACAAGGTCTCCGAGACAGTATAGGACGTCGGGTTTCCGGGCGTCAACGTCTTTAAAGAAAGCTTCCAGGGCGGGGAGATTGGCGTGAATGTCTGAGAATAGAGCGATTGTCATTATTTTACTTTTGATACAGTAAAGAAATTTAGAATTATAACCTACTGAGCGTTAGCAGCTTTTACTTCATTCTTTGAATAATACTTTCTCTTCAGCCAGAATGCCACATTCACCAGAGCGATCAGAGCGGGCACTTCGACCAGGGGGCCGATGACGCCAGCAAAGGCTTCGCCGGAGTTGATCCCGAAGACGCCGATGGCGACGGCAATGGCTAGTTCAAAGTTGTTGCCGGCGGCGGTAAAGGACAGGGCAGCATTCTGCGAATAATCAGCTCCCAGGAACTTACCAAAAAAGAAAGTAATCAGGAACATAAGAGCGAAATAAATCACCAGCGGAATGGCGATTCGCACTACATCCATCGGAATAGCAACGATCAATTGCCCCTTCAGGCTGAACATGATGATGATAGTGAACAGCAAGGCGATCAGCGTGATTGGGCTGATCCGGGGAATAAATTTTGTTTCATACCATTCCCTCCCCTTGACCTTCAGCAGCACATAGCGGGTAAGGAAGCCCGCCAGGAAGGGAACGCCTAAGTAGATGAATACACTTTGGGCAATTTGTCCGATGCCGATGTTGATGTCCAGGCTTTTTAAGCCGAAATAAGGCGGCAATACCGTAATAAACAACCACGCAAATACACTATAAAACAGAACCTGAAAGATACTGTTCAGAGCAACCAGCCCGGCTGCGTATTCCCGGTTACCTTCGGCCAGTTCGTTCCAGACAATAACCATAGCGATACAGCGGGCTATGCCAATCATAATCAGGCCGACCATGTATTCGGGTTTGTCCCGTAAGAAGATAATGGATAGGGCGAACATCAACACTGGGCCGATCACCCAATTCATGACGAGTGAAAGCGTGAGGACCTTGGTATTCCGGAAGACCTGCCCCAATTGTTCGTATTTGACCTTGGCCAGCGGCGGGTACATCATCAGGATCAGCCCGATGGCAATGGGAACATTGGTGGTGCCGGATTGAAAGGAATTGATAAAGCCGGATGTCCCTGGGATAAAGTACCCCAGTCCCACACCAATGGTCATAGCCAGGAAAATCCAGAGGGTGAGGTATCGATCCAGGAAACTCAGTTTCTTTCGCTCGGTGGGGTTACAATTATTTGCGCTCATGGAATGTTGATCTTTTTATGATAGGGGAGGCTAGGCCTCCACTTGGGTGATTTATTGACAGCAATCAGGACCGCAGCAGGACTTCGCCGCCGCGGGTTTTTCGGCATACACGGTAATACTATAAATGCCGGTGCCGGATTGTTTAAAGATCGTTATTTCCTCAGAAGACAGATAGGCGCTTAAAATGTCATCCGGAATAATGATGGCCTTTTCTTTCTGAATGATAACATTTTTAAATCCGGTAACGTCGATCAATTCCAGGTAGGCTTCTTTCTGAATAGCCCCGGCTACACATCCGGCGTACATTTCGGCGGCTTCCTGTATCTTCTTTGGAAGAGTGCCGGCCAGCACAATGTCGGAGATGCTGAAATGGCCGCCCGGCTTTAGGACACGGTACATTTCCTGGAAGACGCCGTATTTATTAGGGACGAGGTTGAGGACGCAATTACTGACAATTACATCCGCAGTATTGGCCGTAACAGGCATTTTTTCAATATCCCCCTGCCGGAACTCCACATTGTGAAACCCTAACTTGTCAACGTTCTGGCGGGCCTTATCGATCATGGCAGGCGTAAAGTCAATGCCGATTACTTTACCCGTCTCCCCAGTCTCAGATCGTGCAATAAAACAGTCATTGCCAGCCCCAGAGCCTAAATCGATGACAACATCACCCTTTTCGATCCGGGCAAACTGGGTGGGGAGACCGCAGCCCAGGCCCAGGTCGGCATCGGCATGGTAACCTTCCAGGTTGGCGTAATCGTCGCTCATGATATTGTATACCTCGGTGGAGCAACAGCCCGATCCGCAGCAGGAAGATTGATTGTCTTCCTTATCCTGTAAGGCGATCTCGCTATATTTCTGCCTTACCATGTCCTTGATTTGTTCTGACGTTTCCATGGTGATATATTTTAAGAATGAATAATTGGTGGATTATATCCAAAAATTAATCTCGTCGGCTTCCCGGACGAAGTCCTTTATTTTTTGCTCGATCTCATCCCGGACCTCCCGGGTGTGTTGCAGGACTTCCTCCCGACTGCCTTTGAAGGAGGATGGATCCTTAAACGACCAGGGAATTCGCTTGACATTGCCGGGAAAAATAGGACAGCGCTCGGCGGCTTCCTTGTCGCATACGGTGATAACGGCATCATAACGACGGCCTTGCTCAAAGAGATCGAATACACCCTGCGTAAGCTTATTGGTGAGGTCGATACCGACTTCCTGCATGACAGACACTACATTGGAGTTCATAGTGCCCGGTTCGAGACCCGCACTTTCGGCCGTAAAATTTTCTCCCCCATACTTCTTCAGGAATGCTTCGGCCATCTGACTACGTGCGGAATTGTGAATGCAGACAAAAAGGACCTCGTGTTTGTTTTCAGACATAGTCTTTATTTTAATATTGCTATATTGCGATCAATAGGTTCAAAAAAATTTAACAGCAATTGCCGTTGCCGTCCAAAGAGACTTCTTTAAAGAAACTGTTGAACAGATCCTTGTATTGTTTCCAGACTTTAGGATTAATGCAGTAGCATACACTGGTGCCTTCAATAGTTCCCTGGATGATCCCGGCGGTCTTCAATTCTTTGAGGTGCTGGGAAGTGGTAGGCTGCGCGAGGCCAATCTCGTCTACGATGTCGCCGGTAACGCAGGCATTCTTCTTTACCAGGTATTGCAGGATCGCAACCCTTGCCGGATGCGCAATAGCCTTCGCCATATTGGCGATGTCATTCTGCTGCCTGGTAAAAAGATCCGTCTTCGTAGCACCCATATATGTATCTTATTATTGCAATATTACGATTAAGTGGATGGATAAAAAAATTTATCTTTGCCCCCCAATCATAAAAACGCCCGAATCCATCCATGGCAAAAAATCATATAGAAACACCACGCATCCATCAGTCCGGTTTCGATTTTTTAAAAAAGCTGAAAAAAAACAATAACAGGGAATGGTTCAACTCCCATAAAGCCGAATTCCAAAAGGAACTACAACTTGTAGAAACCTTTGCCGACGCCTTACTGGAGAACCTCAATGGGCACGACCTGATAGAAACACCCTCCGGGAAAAAGAGCCTGTATCGCATCTATAGGGATACCCGTTTCTCCAATGATAAAACTCCTTATAAAACCAAATGGAGCGGCAGCTTCAGACGCGCTACCAAATATCGCAGAGGCGGATACCATTTCAATATCGAACAAGGAAATACCTTTATTGCAGGAGGCTTCTGGGGACCCGTCCCGCAAGACCTGAGACGGATCCGGGAGGACATCGCTTTCGATGACACCCCTCTTAGGAAGATCTTAAAAAGCAAGCCCTTTACCTCCCTGTTTAAAACACTGGAGGGAGAACAATTAAAGACCACGCCCGCAGGGTTCAACGCCAACCATGAGGCCATCGACCTGTTACGTTATAAACAATTCCTGCTCATAAGACCCTTTTCGGATGAAGAAGTCCTGAGCGATAAATTCCTGAAAGAAGCCAACCTCACCTTCAAGGCCATGCGCCCCTTTTTCGATTACATGAGCGACGTCCTGGTTACGGACAGTAACGGAATGGAAACCTAACCCAAGCGGCCGGGTTTCATATATCCCGACTGGATCCGCCTCACACCCCTTCCTGATCCACAATCGGCAACAATTCAATCAGATCATTGATCACGTAATCCGGCTTAGCCGACTCCAGCTGCTCCAGCGTATGCGCCCCCGTCGTAATACCAATACTTAAACCACATCCGGCATTCCTGCCCTCCTCGATATCGATGATCGAATCCCCGACTTTCACCACCTCACCGGCATCCCGGATACCAAACTGCTCCATAGCCAGCAATATCATATCAGGATTGGGACGGTTATGCAAGACATCCGTTGCCGTCACCAGACCATCAAATTCCACCCCTTTCGTCCATCCTAATTTGCTAACCAGCGATTGGGCCGTCTTTTGATTATAACCCGTATTCAACACTACCAGTATATCCCTTTCCTTTAATGCCTCAAATGTTTCTTTGGCATGATCCTGTGACAGGATTTCCAGTGTGTCGTATGCTTTTTCCAATAGCACGATGAAATTTTGATAAATACTGTCTGCCAGCTTGTCGTCATCCTTTTGGGCATATATACGTAAAACGTCCTTTATAGCACTCAGCTTTTCCTGACCCGCACCTACCGCCAATACCTGCTCCAGACTGAAGTTATATCCTACTTCATTGATCGCCTTCTGAAGTGTTTTATAAACCACCATATTCTCATTTACCGTAGTCCCGGCCATGTCAAAAACTACCATCTTTGTCATTTCTTTTCCCTTTTTTAGTTGATCGATTAATAAATTATCAGCCTATTTTTATTCCGACCCGTACAGGCTTGCTATCGCTGGCAAAGGCAAATGCTTCTTCAATATCCTCCAGTGAATACTCCTTTTCGATCAGCTCTTCAAAGGGATATTTCCGGTAATTGTTTTCAATAAAAGAAGTCGCCTCCACAAAATCTTCATAGTTATAATTATGCAAGCCACGGATCTGCAGTAACTTTCTGACCACCTTCTGCGCATCGATTTCTACCGGCTTCGCAGGAAATACCGCCCCGATCCATATAGCGCATCCCCCGACCGCCAGGGAATCGATCCCTGTCTTCATGGCCTGCGGATGACCAGTCATATCAAAAACGATATCCACTTCAGGCCAGGGCAGAGGCAGATCAGCCCCGGGCTTGGAAGACCCGGCACCCGGCTCCGGAGCACCATCATCAGCTTTAGCAACCCCCGCTACCGGATCCTGCGACCCATAAGCAGCATCAGCCCCGAACTTCTCCCCCCAATGCAGACGCGTGGCTTCATTATCGACGACGCCTATCCAGGTCGCGCCAGCCTCTTTACACATAGCCAGACAGGACAAACCTAATAATCCCGCTCCAAATACCAATACTTTTTTACCGGCGATGTCTCCGGCCACCCTCAACGCCCCCCTGACCGTTGAATGAGCACAGCTGATAGTCGCAGCAACTTTTAAAGGGATGGCCTCGGCGATCTTAATGACCGCCGTATTGGAACGCAAGATGCAATAATCCGCCAACCCGCCGTTAAAGACATCATCTCCGGCTGCCAGAACATGCCCGTATTTGAAAAGCGAAGGACTTTTTTGCGGCATATCGGCTCTGGGCGCAGTAATACCCGCCGGTACGGAGAAAATGGACCAGGTAACCCTATCCCCCGCTTTAATAGGCTCGCCTCTGAAGTCCTTGCCCGAATGAACAGGATCGATCCATAAAATGGTACCTGTTATTTCATGCCCCAACACTACATGCGGCGGTTCCATACGCCTCCCGCAATAGGTATGTATGTCACTTCCACACAGTGTGGTATAAAGTGTTTTGACAAGGATCTCCCCCGGCTTAATAAAGGGCAGCTCCCGGGTAATGAACTCGAACGGCTTGCCCTGCCCGTTAAAAATGACTGCCTTGCCCGGGGGTAAATTGGATAATTGGTCGTTCATGCTGCGTTAATTTCTTTTTAAAATACCAGTTGCAATATAAAATGATGATCCCCCCGCAAACTCCCAGAAGGATACATGCCCGGAGGAAAAGAAGTAAGATAGAATCCCCGGCAGGCATAGCATACCGGAAAAACATAAGTATGATATACCCTGTATAGCCAACGGAGTCCACCAGGTACATCAGAAACCCTATATTCGCCCTCTCCTTTGTAATAGCTATCAGCCGCTCGAAGATAGTAGTGTGTACGGCCACATAAGGAACGTAAACACCCAGCCCCACCAGCACCATGAAAGGGAACCTCCCCAGACCATAATGTAACCCCCAGACGGCAAAGGGTAGGAGGGCGAAACCGCCCAGGCAGGTAAGTAACGAAAACCGAAACGCTTTGTAATGGTTTAACAGAAAAACCGCCAACCCATTGATGATCACCACTCCGAACGAAACCAATAATTCAGACTGTGTAAATAAGGCAGGAGTCCGCGGATAGCCAAGACTTTTCCATAACTCAGGAGCAAAATCCGCCCGAACGCTCCTCAGCAACGTAACAAAAAGATATACAAGCGTTATACCCGCTAATCCTGGGAAGTATTTCACAAAGAAATCCCACCTCGCCTTGGCCTTCATGGGGGGACGCACCGACCGGTTAGCCACATCCGCCGCTGACGGCAGCGGCACATAATTCAGCATAGCAATAAAAAGAAGCGTAGGCACCGCAAAAATGAGCCCGGCAAAGAACGGCATCCAGCTCTCCGTCACACCATGACCGAGCAGCATCGTGCCCACTGACTTGGAAACGCCGTCTGAAACGATAAAGCTCGCGCATAACCCCGCAATCAGCGCTTCCGTGTTTTTCCTGCCCTCTAGGAAAGCAAGTACCAACCCGAAAACGATTCCCAGCGGCAACCCATTCAGCAGCAAACAAAGGATATTCCATGGACGTGGAATGAAACCAAAAAGCAATAACATGGACTGCGCAAACAATATCAGCCCTGACAGCATTTTTATACGCTGCCCCGGCAATATCTCCGACACTATTTTTAGCTCCAGCCATTTCGCGATAACATACCCGATGGTTTGAGCGATGATCAACAGAAACTTATAATCGATGCCGAATAAGAACACATTGGAATACGTAGCGGCCGTATATGGCTTGCGAAAACCATACATACAAAAATAGGTACCGAATGCCGCCACCAGCGCCCACGCAGGATGGGCAAATAGCTTTTGCATGCCTTTGGGCGCTACCGGTTCAATCATTTTATTCATTTTTTTATCAATCCCTGTACCTGCAGCCAGTCGCCGTAGCGTTCGATCCAGCTATCGGAAGGCAGATTCTTCTTATTCATACCAAAGCCATGGCCGCCCTTCGAATAGATATGTATTTCAGCGGAATGACCTGCCGCCAGCCATTTGCTGTACAGATCCATGCTCATGGGCACCAGGTGCAGCTCGTCGTCAGTGGCCGCAACGACAAAGAGGGGAGGAGCGTCCTTTAGTACGATCATCGGTAAGGCCGCTTCACATTCGCCGAATCCATCTTCCTTTCCGTTTTCTCCTTCATCGGATGGCTGGTTTCACTGTGTACCACCCTGTATTTAAGCACGAAGGCGGCAACCCCTTTTTTATTCAGCCATCCCGCCACATCGGTTCCCCTGAAAGAGAGATACTGTATTCCTGTTCCTGCCATTTCCAGACCTCCATGATGTTTTTCATTTATTTAATCAGAATGCCTTAAATAGCAAGGCTTAAAAGTATTTTTAATTCAGGAACTCCCTGCCGGGCAGGGGCGGAATTAATGGTATGATAATACGATGCAGCCATGCTTGCTACCTCCTCAGACCGTGATTATTCCATCTTCAAACTTTTCACGGGGTTAGCAATAGCGGCCTTTATAGCCCTGAAACTGACTGTGATCAGAGCTGCCAGTATGGCCGACAGCCCTGCCAATACATATATCCACCAACTGATAGTTATGCGGTAGGCGAAATTCTGTAACCACTGGTGCAAGAAATACCAGGCAATAGGTGAAGCGATAAGGATCGAAAGGATGACCAGCAGTAAAAAATCTTTTGAGAGCATAGCCACAATACCACTGACACTCGCACCCAGCACTTTGCGGATGCCAATCTCTCTGGTGCGTTGTTCTGCCGTAAAAGTGACTAGCCCGAACAGCCCCATACAGGATATAAAAATGGCGATAATCATGGCCGCATTAGTGATCCTGGCTGTTTTCTGTTCCTTATCGTAAAACCCGGCGATGGACTCATCCAGGAACCGGTATTCAAATTTTTCCTCCGGAAATATTTCTTTCCAGCTCTTTTCAATCGCCGCCAGAGTAGTCTTGAACTGGGCCGCACTTTTGTTTTGCATGGTCAGTTTCACCTGGACCCCACCCCTCCATAGATTTTTAGTCCCATACAGGTAAGTAGGTGTGACCGGAGAAAATAAGGATTGCGAGTGAAAGTCCGCTACTACCCCAACAATAGGACCGCTGATTTCAGGATAGGTGGTCCCGGCAAAATGACCAATCGCCTCTTCTGGGCTTTTGAATCCCAATTGCCTGGCACAGGTTTCGTTAATAAGGATTTCTGCTTGCTTCGGAGGCAGCGAATATCCATAAGGGACCCGGGAGGGAATAAAACCCACAGTATCATCATGCGGAGCTTTAAAATTTTGACCTGCGATGATCTTTAATCCGAAAATAGGGACATAATATTCATCGCCCATTCTTTCGGAACATTCTATTTTAGTTGGCTTGTCTTTTAGCTGCAGGACGCGCCCTTCAGGGTGATTATAATTTATCATCGGAGGGGTCCAGCAAGCGCTAACCATCCCGACACCCGGCAATTGCCGGATCTTTTCAGCTAGTATATTTCTTTTATTGGTAGCATAATCATTGCTGGTTTCAATCCCGATGATAGCGTCTTTCTTAAATCCCATATCCTTGCTGAGCAGGTAATGGGTCTGGCTCCCAATGACGATCGTGCCGATGATAAACACCAGGGAAATGGTGAATTGAAAAACGATCAGCCCTTTACGCAAATAGCCTTTCTGCCTGGCCCTTCCCCTGGCCTGTAAAGTGCGTATGGGTAAATAAGAGGAAAGCACCAAGGCAGGGTAAAACCCGGCCAGTAAAGAAGTAACCAGGATCGTACACAGCAAAAAGATCCAGGTAAAGGAATCCGCAAGGTCTAACCCCAGACCCTGGGGAATAAAATCCTGGAAAATACGCAATGCTATGTTGGTGATCAACAAGGATAAAACTACCGCCAGGCAGGTGAGCAAAAAAGTCTCGACCAGGAATTGGAGGACCAGGCTTGACCGGTTGCTTCCCAATACCTTTCGGATACCGATCTCTTTTGCCCTGCGCATTGACTGTGCTGTCGACAGATTGATAAAGTTAATAGTGGCGATAAACAGGATGAAAGCGGCGATCCCCATTAAAATATAGAGGGTAGGCAAATGAACTTTCCGGGAATAAAAGTCCCGGTAATTCGAATCAAAATGAATCGCCGATAAAGGTTGAAGAGTTATCCTGATCTTTCCGCGATCATCCTTATGAGTCATATGTTCCTTTACCATCCCCAGGGTTTGCTGCTCAAACTGGGCGGGCGTTGTTCCCTTGGCCAGTTTTACAAAGTTTTGCGTATAATCGGGCATGTTCCAGGTAGGTCTGGTCGCCATTTGAAGATCGGAAACATTCTTCAGGAAACTGCTTTGAATAGTACTGAATGAAATGAATTCCTTAAAGAGTAGGTCCGAATGCCGGGTCCAGTCTTTTACGATGCCCGAGACAGTGAGATGGAGGGAATCACCGTAGATCAGTTCCCTGCCTATGATCTTGCCGAGAGGCTCCGAACCGAAGTATAAACGGGCTCTGCTTTCCGTGAGCACAACCTGAAAGGGGTGATCCAGGGCCGTTGCCGCATTGCCTTCCAGCCATTGATAGCTGAAAATATCAAAATAGGAGGATTCCGGGATAATGGTTTCCGAAGGATAGTTTTCTTCAAATTTCTTAGCTCCCTTCTCAGCCTCTTTCCCAGCTTCCGGTACAGTCACCCTGGCGGAATAGCTAAAGAAATTGGCTGTTTTTTCAATGCCCGTGAATTCCCTCCGGATGGTCAAAGCGGCAGCATACGGGACCTGTGAGGAATAATTTTTTCTACCATCGGGATTATCGATGTTGGAAACCACCCGGTAAATGAGTTCCTTATCCGGGTGAAAAGTATCGTAGCTCAACTCGAAGTGGGTTGCCAGCCAGATGATCAGGCAGGCGCTTATGCCAATGGCGAGGCCAAGGATATTAATAGCTGTAGTGCTCTTATTGCTGATCAGGTTTCGCCAAGCGATCTTACAATAGTTTTTCAGCATATAACTGGGTTTATGAACTGGTGCCAATAGGATACACCAAGAAAATGCCAATTTTACACCAACTTAATGATCAATAGATTATGCAATGCCGCCCGTTTAGAATGTACGGTTTTGATACTGGGGTGTTCCATTCCGGATCAGCGTGACTCGCCCATACGTAGTCACCCTGGAATTGTTCACACTACTATTTAATTTCGTTCTTCCCCCGGGAACCCCCGTCTCTAATTGGGAATCTCCCCCCTTTACCAGAATCCCCAACTCCCAAGCTTCTAGTAGGTTATAACATGGCACCCCGATTGGATAAAGGGTCGCATGAACAATCCAACCCTTATTAAAAGCTTTTTTGGCAGCCTTTCTTTCCTGTTTATTATCACTAACAGTACAGGAGATAAAAATGGCCTTTCGCAAGAGACACTTTATAATTTGTCAGCGGTTAAAATGCCCTTGAACAAAAATGTCAGTCAGTTTGTGACGAATTATATACACGACAACAGGCAGGAACTCTATACGATAAGACAAAGAAGCCGGTCCCCCTTTGCCATGATCGACTCGGTATTCCGCAGATACAAGCTGCCCGTTCAATTGAAATACCTGGCTGTCATCGAATCTGATTTAAAAGCAACGGCTGTTTCCCGCGTCGGTGCCACAGGCCCCTGGCAGCTCATGCCGCAGACGGCCCAACAGTTAGGGCTGAAAGTTTCACAAGCTAATGACGAACGCAAGCAATACTACAAAAGCACAAAGGCCGCAGCCCTCTATTTGAAAGACCTGTACTCGGAATTTGGAGATTGGCTGCTGGTGCTGGCCGCTTACAACGGTGGCCCCGGACCCGTCTATCGCGCCATCCATAAATCCGGAAGCCGTAATTTCTGGAACCTGCAAGGCTACCTTCCCGCCGAAAGCCGGGTACACGTAAAGAAGTTTATCGCCGCCCACTATTATTTCGAAGGCCAGGGCAGCGTCACCACGTCCACCCGCACAGAACGACTGGCTTCCTTATAAATAAGTTGGATTGCCCTACCTTTTTTTTCGCTAATTTCCAGCCATGCAAGAGGAAAAACAACTTTCCCCCCGGCAGGTCCTCGACACCATGCTTGAGCGGGATACCTTCACCCGTTGGCTGGGACTGAAGATAGACGAGATAAATAGCGGCTACTGCAAACTTCATTACAGCATCCGGGAAGATATGCTCAACGGCTTCGACAGCGTTCATGGAGGCATCCTATTCTCCGCAGCGGATTCCGCCCTGGCATTTGCCTGCAATTCCCATGGCCGTATCACCGTCGCCCTGGACGTATCCATCACCTTTACCCGGCCTGCAAAGAAAGGAGAGACGCTGACCGTCGAGGCAAAAGAAATTCATCTGGGTAATAAGACCGGCGTTTATGACATCCGTACGACCAATGAAGCCGGAGAGCTGGTTGCCCTGTTTAAAGGTACAGCCTACCGAACTTCTAAAATGATAAAGTGATCCTCACTTTCGCCCCCATCGCGCCTTCACATACGCATAAGCCTTTTTCTCCTCCGGTAGCTCCGGATGCGCGAGGGTAAGATAACGTAGGTAATATTTCCGGGCAAGCACATTGTTCTTCAACCCGCTTTCCGCCAGACGACCGCAATTGTACAACATCGTAGGATCCTTGAAGAGATAATAAGCCGTGTCATAGCTGGCAATGGCTGCCTTGAAATCCTTCAGCCCTTCATAATTGTCCCCCAGGTCATTATAATACCATTCAGCCGTATGAGAGATCGCTTTCTTCAGACAGATGGCCAGGAGGTCATTGCTTTCTGCGTAATTCCGGAGCTTAGCCTTGGCCCTGGACTCATAATACAGAACGGATTCGACATCATAACCATTGCTCTGCAGAAATTCACAGGCACGGATGCAGTCGGGATATCGTTGAAGATTGTAATAGGAGAGGGCCAGCCAGGATTGGGCATTGATATCCGGCAGATTGAGCCGCATGGTCCTTTCCCCCGGAGCCAGTACGGCAGCATAGTTTTTAGCGTTATAGGCCGACCGCATCCGCAGCTTTAATAAAGGGAAATTCAACGAATCCTTCGCCAGGCCCGCATCCAAAATACTATCGGCCTGCCCGTAATCTTTCTTTTCGATCAGAATATCGGCCAGTGCCCCGATATTTTTCGCATCCTCCGGCGCCAGCTCGTATGCCTGACAAAGAGAGGGGAGGGCAGAATCGGGCTGCTTGAGACGCCGTTGCAGCTCCCCCTTCGTACGCCACCAGACCGCCTTGCCCGGCTGCAGCTTCACCAGCCTGAGCGTGAAACCCAGCGCCCTTTCCGGATCCTCATGGTAGTTGAGCACCTCCAGGTAATAGAGGGCGGATTTATTAACAGAGTCCAGCTCCAATATCTTTTGATAGCAGCTCTCGGCGGCCTTGCCCTTATCCGACATATAATAAGCATAGCCCAGATAGCCCAACACCGGCACACTGGCGGAGTCTTCGCCCAGGGCCGGCCCCAGGTAGTCGATGGCCTCTTCGAACTCCTGGTTCTGGAAATAGTCCATTACCTGGGCTTTGTCGGCTACAGTGGGCTGCGGCGACCTCCTCACAGGACGGGTGTCCTTGAGGGCAACGCGTTGCTGGACCAGGGATGGATCAGCCGAAACTATCGGCCCGGAGAGCCCGCTCTGGCCCCATGTATTGTAAAAAGTACATATACCTGACAAAAAGCAGATCAGCGTTCTTTTCATAGCCCTGGTTTTTTATAATTTCTCCGAATTCCTCCGGGATGCGACAAAAGAAAAAATCCATAAAAAAACCAATATAATTCCCACGAACAACCCTATCCATTTCCAGGGAGCCGTCCTCGTATAATCGATCGGATTGGTCTTCCCCGCTAAAATGGTCGCCGCCCAGTAAAAAGGCAGCCGCTTTTCTTTCGTGGCAGTGCGGATGAACGCTATTTTCGCCCTTTGTAATGCGATATCGGGAGGCACCCCCTCCGCCAGCTGTTTGTAGAATAGCTCCGTGAGCCGGTAAGTAGCCTTGTCTTCCACCATCCATAAATTGGTAATGGAGCTGGGGATCCCCAATGCGGCAAAACCCCGGTTGAAATTGAACACCCCCTCACCCTGATGCAAAGTCCCATTCCCCGTTTCACAGGCAGATAATACGATAAGCTGGGTCGCCGGCCTGTCCTTCGGAATAAGATCGGATAAATACAGGACGGAATCGGAGAAATAGATCACCGGCTCCCCATTGCTGCCACTATCCGAAGCATGCGTATATAGCTGGATGATCTTGTAGCCGGAGAACTGTCGAAAAAAATGGTCTTTAGACGCCTCATTGGCTACCAGGTTATGCACGCCGGAAAAATAAGAGCCGATCCTGTCCAGCGACTCATCGCTCCCATTCAACGTGGCCAGCTTGAAAGAAGAGCGATACTGCACCGGCGCTACCCCCATAAAATTACCGGCAGGAGCCGTCAGCCGGGTACTATAATGATTCATCAGGTAATAGGCGGAATAGGTATAGCTCGTGGCATGCTCTTCCACAAAATACAAGGGAGCGGCAGGATTGTCATTCACCAGCAGCGCTTCAAACGGAAAATACCGGCCGTCCTGCGAGATAATGATCCGACCCTTGGGCGGAGGCGCCTCCCGAAAGATCAGCTGATAAAGATGATGAGCCACTCCCGCATAACCGGCAAAATTGCCATTCAGCCTGTCCGGGTTGGAAATATAAGAAAGATACAGCCCCGTAGTACTGTCGAGATCGGATTTGTCGATCCTGTCCAGACTGGCATACTCTGCGCTGACCAATAAGGAATAGACGGCACTATCGCCATTAAACAGTTCCAGCAACCCCTGGTGGTCCTGCAAAAGATCCTTTCGCACATAGCTTAACCCACTGTCCGGAAAGTTTTGATAGGGGAGGTGATCGGCCTTTTTTACCAGCTCCTCCAGCCGGTCCAGCTCCTGCTTACTGTTGAATAATTCATTGACGAGATCCTCCTGGTTCTTCTCCCGTTGCAGTTGCAGTATTTTTCTCCTTACCTGGGAGAGCTGCTCTATTTTTTCATTGTCCATCGAACTCAGCTCATTCAACTGATCGTTCAACAGCACCGAACGGCTTTTCTCAAAGAAATAAAATGCTTCCTGGGTCTTCCTCGCAAACCAGCAGGCTTCAATGGCATGTTCATAGAGCCTCCGGCTCTCCTTTCGCCAGAACAGCATCGATTCGGTCTCGGAATGCTCGGCCCTCAACTTGTCCAAAAAGACATCCGTAAGCTTGTAGATCCGCAAGGCCTGGGTCAGTGCATCCTTATCCTTGCCCGCCAGAAATTTTTGCTGGTAGGCATCCGCCTTATTGATCAGCAAATTGATGACCAGGTCGATATTTCTGTTTTCCGTAAATTCGGAGATGGGAAGGTGCACCAGGTCGGAATCACGGATGCCGGGCCGTATCTGGTCGAAAGCGATCTGGAAGTTGGCAAAACAGGAATCATAATCCCTTTTCTGGAGATAGACCATCGCGATCTTGTTAAAGGCGTCCAACGTCTGTAACGCATCTATTATTTTCTCTTTAGGCTTCTGACTGACATAACCGATGGCTTTTTTGTAATAGCGCAAAGCAAGAGCGTCATCATGCAAATACCTGGAATAGACTTCTCCCAGGTTATTCAGCGTTATTTTACAATTCAGAAAATCACCTGCCCCTTTGTGGTAGGAGAGGGCTTTCTGATAATAGAAGACGGACTTTTGGTAATCTCCCTTGCCCAGGTAGGTATCTGCTATTTGTGAATAGATATTCCCTTCATCCTTCTTTGCTCCTGCTTTTTCACAGACTCCCGCTTTGCTGAAAAGAAGATTGGCCGCAACATCGTACTGCTTATAGAGTATCAGCACATTTGCCTCCCAGGTCAACAGGAACATGGCATAGATAAGGCTGTCGCTACCGTGTAGATACTGGCCGATCAGGATCTCTCCCAGTCGGGTATAACGGATACACCGTTGATAATCTCCGATATAAAAAAGGAACTTAATCCTATCCTGGAAGAAATGCAGTATATCATCGTCGATTAAGTTAAATCGCATGGCAATGGATACACAGCTATCGATGGCGGCATTTTGCTCTTTTATCCTGTGGAGGGTCTCGTAATAGGATCTCAGATTGTAATAATCATAGCAGTAGGTAAGACGATCCTGATGGGCCAGAGGCTTCGCATGAGACTCGATCATCGAAATGGATTGCAGCGTATACTGAACGGCCTGTGAGTAGTCGTCCAGTATAAAGTAAATGGCCCCCATTCGCTGAAGCAGAAAGGCATGCGTAGAGTCATTACGATAGGGACAGCTTTTCATCCCTGCCTCGTAGTTTTTTAATTCCTTCAATTGTTCTGTCCAGGGCACGGCGTTGGCAGAATTCTTTAAATAGATCAGCCTTTTCCATAGTGAATCCCTGTCAGGACATTGACCTGACAGGGTCAGTGAAAATAAGACTATATGGGCAATGAGGAGGACAATGCTTCTTCCCATTGGACAAGGGGGATTTTATCCCTTATTTGGGAATATTCTTAGGTGGATTTCCTGTATCCTGGGTCGGGGTCGAATCAAGTAACTGCAATAATAAAAAATAAATGATTTCCATTTGTTAGTTTTTAAGTTGAAAATAGTTTTTAGAGATAGCTAAAGATAATCTTTTATCCTTATTTAGTTTGGGGCGGCGTTTTGCCATCTCCCGTATTCTGGGTCGGAGCCGTATCATTTGCCTTTACAGTTATGTTCTGTAAGGTGGGGGTTACGGTAGTAGGAGTGGTGTTCTTGGACCCGCTCTTGGTGTTGCTGTTTTTTGTTTTGGATGACATATAGGTGATATTTACGATTTCTGGTGAAAGTTGATCTCTAAGGGAGGAATAATACGGGAGGATCGAATGATTTGGTAGGAATGTAAGTGGGGGAAATAAGCTTTACCTGCAGCTTGAACTCCGACGAATCTTTCCCTTTAGACGCCAATGGCTCCCGGCAGATTTCCAGCTCATAACCGAATGACACCAGCTCTTTTTCTCTTTCTTTGAGGAACTGGCTATAGAACCCTCCGATACGGCTTATTACCTCATTTATTTCTTCTTCGTTCAGTTCCCTGCTGGAAGCCAGCTTCCAGGTCACGTCCGAATAGAAGAGTTTTGGGATTTCCCTTTTATGCGGCCCTTTTTCTTTCTTTTCGTCAACGGATAGGACCCCGGTCTGCTGAGAATTGGTGTCTGTAATCATAACCAAAAATTAATAGTTGATATAATGGAATTACAATTTCCGTAACCATTCCAGGGCAGTCTCCTTTTCTTCCAGGTCATTTTTCACTATCTGCTGCAAGAGTTGTTTCGCATTTTCAGAGTCGCCGGACTGATTGCGCTCCATAAGGGTAAGAGCCTGATAGAACAGGCCAGGATTGGCGTAGAGAGGATAAGCGGCTAACTGTTTGAAATATAGTAATGCTTTGTCGTAATCTTTCAGTCGTAAGGTAACAATACCGGCATACTTTTTTATCGCGGGGCCCGTATTGCCGGATCGGATCATGATTTCAAATTGCTTCAGCGCCTCCGGCCACTTCCCCTCATTATATAAGCGCAGCCCCGTCTGTATACTGTCTTCCCTGCTGCTCATACTCACCCCCAGCGTTTGCCAATGCTGCTCGATATACCGGTTGGCCAGCTTCCCCGGAGCTGCCGGCTTCTGATACAGATACCAACTGAAGAGCAAAGCCCCGAAAACAACCGCCGCGATCGCCACCCATCCCGCTCTCGCCATCGTCCGTACCGGACGGGAAGGAGCCTCCTGACGGTATAATTGGAGAAACCGCTCTTTCTTCTCTACTTCCGCCAGATCCCGGGCCGCCTGCTTCGCACTCAGGTAAAAAGCTACTTCCTCGGCAAAAGCCGGGTCTTCCAGGATAGCTTGCTCAAATCGCCTGCTTTCTTCCGCAGAAACCTCCTTTCCAAAGTACGCTTCTATATGCTCTATACCATTTTCCATATTGTCCTGTTAAGGAGCCTTATACAATTGCCTCAGTTTCTCAAGACATCGTATCCGGCTGGTCTTTGCCACAGCGGCTGTTTTATAGTCAATAAATGTGGCTATTTCCTGGTCACTGTGGCCATCCGCCCATAATAACAATGCTTTCCGGCAGTTGTCCCCCAGCACATCCAGTTTTTGCCTTAGCGCTGCCCAATCTGACTTGTCCACCAGCCGCTGAATCACCGACCTCGCCGCATCGGATATATCGAAAAGCGACTCTTTAATAGACAAGGTTTTGTGCACACTGTACTTATTAGTCGTTTTCTTTCGCAATAAGTCAACACATTTATTATGGAATATCTGATAAAGATAGGTTTTAAGCGAAGATCGCGACTCAAAAGACCCATTCGTGATCTTTTCAATAGCAGACAGAACACTGTCGGAATAGGCATCAAAAGCATCCTCCTCTTGTAAAGAATACTTTTTTATCCCCTCCTTTATAAAATATGCGTAACTGGTGAATAATTGCTCCTCCGCCCTTCTTTTATGGATACCACCCTGCAATAGCCCGGCTGTTAATGTCCTGTCCATCGTATGGAGTAATGTTTTGACGCTATTCATCGATAAGTTGCTTCCGGGTCAATTTACCAAAATAATTGGGTTAAAAAAATAGTTGCCTCATTTTGTTACCAAAGCCATCCCCGCCACGACTAATACCCCGGCGCTGGCTCCACCTCTATTCCGCAGTTAACTTCTTTTTCATTTTTCTAAAAGAGCAAAGCTATGCTAACAAAAAAAATAACCCTGCTCGCCGACTCCAAAGAGGTTAGAATGGCAAATTATCGTGCCAGAATAATGTTATTGACAGAAAAATTAGGCAAGCTCAATATCCTCGAACATCCCTGCGAAATCCAATCCATTTGCAGCGAGATAATCAACGTCAAAAGCAGCCTTCGGGCTGAAGGCGCCAGTCTGCATATATTGTAAATAATTAATTTTCAACAAGTTGTTGTTTTCCCCTCCCCGTCTAACACCCCCAAACCAGCCCCCCATTAAACCCCAAACCGGCCGTCAGGTATCTAGACCTGACGGCCTTTCTATAAATAGCCCACCCACCCCCTGATTAGCCCTTTATACCGGTCAAACCATCTGCACAAAGGATATAGAACAACGATCACCCCCAGCCATACCAACCCCGACAGATTCTCCTCCGGCAACGTAAGGCTGTCATTACCGCTGTGAAATTGTACGAAATTATTCCCGTTGAACCGGTTCAACCCGGATCGGGTAACAATCCAGATATAACCAATCGAATCCTGCGCCTCCGATCGGGTGCCGCAGGCAAGCTGCAGGATCATTGCCAGCAATAATGACCGAACTATTTTTTCCTCGCCGCATTGAAGAGGCAGCAGCCTGAGATAACTGGTATCCCTACGGGCAAACAAATGAAGCCGTATGCATATCTCCGTAACCCTATAGATATAATGTTCCTTCCATGACGATAACAGAGGAGCCCTTCACCCAGATCCCCTCATCCGTTACACTGAATTGAAGGGTAGAGGGCTGCCCCATTTTTACCCCCTGTAAGACAGAATAATTGACGTTTTGTTGTATGTACCTTTTAGAATGCAGGAAACCTGCTAAAGGTCCGGCTGCACTTCCCGTAGCCGGATCTTCTTCTATCCCGATACCCGGATTGAAAAACCGGCTCTCCGCAATATAGACAGGATCAGAATCGGTCAACGTAAAACAGTAACATCCTTCAAAATCATATTCCTGCGATAATTTATTCAACAGCGTTTTCTGGCCCATGGCATGATGCAAACTGGCCTTGTCCTTAACGGGAACCATTAAATGAGTCACTTCCGTGCTCACTACGGTAGGCGCCCAGCCTTTCAATAACAGGCTTTCCGGCGAAAGGCCGATCGCAGGGGCCACCTCTTCAACCGGGATCGTATTGACAAGAGTAGCTGGTCGCTGCAACATGCCTACGAATGGCGTTTTGTCGGAAAGATAGCTTACCGAAAGGGGCATGACCTCGTCTTTCATCATGACAAACCGCTCCTCTTTCTGTTGGCTGAAGATATCCCATTCCTTTTCCAGCGCCAGACAGACTGCCCCTAATAGATTGTGACCGGCGCCATTCACCTCTATGCCGGCAGGCGTGAAGGACCGGACCTTAAGGGCCTTTTGTCCGGAAGAATAATAAACAAAAGAGGTTTCAGAGTAGCCAAATTCCTTCGCGATCTTCTGATAAATGGCCGGTTCAAGGCCCAGATCGAGGCACACGACGGCTAAAGGGTTACCCTTGTATTTTTCGCGGGTGAACACGTCCACGACATAATATTGAACGGTAGTATTCGACATGCTTATTTCGTTTATTCATCCGGCAGGATTCGTTTAAATATACGCAAATCCGGAAGGCATGATAGAAAAAATTATATAAAGATCGGGCAATAAATAACAACCTGACCGTGTTAAAGATGCGTTAATCCCTAATAAAGCCCGTTGGTATGAAAAAAAATCTATGGTCTTCCATTCTTTGCTTTCTTGGCTTTATTCTTTTAATAAGCATCCCTTGGAGCGGCCCGATGCTCTCCAGGGCGTATGACAACTATTATAGGAATAAGATTGATAAAAATGGATTGATACTAAAAGCCGTCGTTTACAAGAAAAACACCTATAAAGGCAAATCCCTCTATTATTCTTATACATTTGACGGGGTTAGCTACAGCGATCACGATCAGAGCGACGGCCTGTTCGAACGATACGATTTCCGGGACACCGTCAATATTATGATCGACAGGACCAGCCCCGAAAATACCTACGTTATTATCGATAGCACAATCATCGAAAAAAACAGGAAACCATCCGATGAGACTACGGATGCAAAAAAACTTTCATTTAGGATGTTCGTTAAAAAATTTAAACCACTTCATTTGCCGCTTACAATTCGAACGTCGGATATCCAGTCAACAGCTGTACTTAAACGAATTACGGGGAAGGACAGCCTGTTTATAAATTCGGGATATCCTGAAGAGACCTGGGCATATGGCGTTCTTCCGGATACCTCTGACAATTTCCAACTTATTTGGCTTAGCCCTGCTGAAATATACTTGCCTGTTTTAACCACTTTCTCAAAAGATGGCCGGAAAATAAGTGAAGGACATTTAAGCGTAGGTGGGTGTGGTTCTGACTGTTGTTTCTCCTGCGCCGAATATATTACCGTCAACAAAGACCTGACTGTCTATTCCGTTGACTCAATCAGAAGTTGCACCTGTGATAGTTCAGGCCCCCGGGAAAATACCATGAAGAAATATATACGTTTCATGACAGGGAGTATTTCGCAGAAAGGACAGATATATATGTCTCCTATTCAGGAAAAGAGCTTAGATCAATGATCGAAGCATTTATTTAGCCCCGGCTTCCCGGTAAAAGAAATATTCCGCCGTATAGGCGACGCGAATTTCCTGTCCCTTCTGCGATCTGTCCGCTATAGTCGTAGGGGCTTTGCCGCCTTTGGTATTCACCCGCTGGATAAAGCTTACTTTAGTGAAGATGCCGGAACCAGAGTCGGATGCTGATCGAAGCAGGAGCCAGGGGATGGCGGCCGGATCCGGCGAATCGGCCTGTTGTAATTTAACTCCCACCACCTTACTCCCATCGGTACTTTCCCAGGTAGGCCCGCCATAATGCCTGCCCACCCGACGACTATAATTGGCACGGGTGTATAAATCCGCTTCAGGCGCTACGAATATCCAGGAGAAGCGGTTCGTATCGGTCCTATCCTGGGTGCACCGGTAGATTTGCACTCCTTTGGCAAAAACATGGGAAAACAGTTTGTTTCCAGCAGGAACTTTCAGATTAGATGGAACAACCGGATCTTTTCCCGCGGTTTTATAACCTGATAGGGCCAGACCAAGCGTCATCAACAAGAACACTGTCTTGAGCATGCTGCCATTGCGAATTATTTTCATCCCCTAAAAATACAAACTTACCGGAAGGTTTGATACCTTTCAATCCGAATTCTCATCAAAAGATACCACCATCATAAATCCTGAATAAAATGAAAAAGATACTCCTCGTCCTTGCTGTGCTCCTTTATTCAGCAATTACCTTCGCCCAATCCGGCGACCAGCAAACGCTGAAGCAACTCAATGAAGATTGGATTCATGCTTATCCCACTAAGGACACGGCCACTATGAGTAAGATTTTCGCCGACGACATTATTATGATCACTCCCAATGGCTCAAAAATTGGTAAGAAGATTATGTTATCTCGCACAGCATCTCCTGATCAGCAGATAATATCCGCCAATGTCGACAGTGTCGATGTCAGACTCTTAGGGGCCAATGTTGGATTGATCATGGCTTATGTGAGCTTTGTTTCCAAAGCCGGCGACAAAGAGATAGCAGGCAAGAACTGTTACCTCGACGTCTACGAGAAAAGAAACGGCAAATGGCTCGCCGTCGCCGCCCATGTCACCCTGCTTAACTTTAAGTAGTTGGGTATCATTTTTCCTGGATCAACCTGTTTCCCCAACCTTTTCCCGTCGCCAACAGACTGTTAAAATAGCCTTCCGATACTTTATAATGTGCTATCAACGTTATATCTTTAAATTATACCGTTATTCCCGTGTAGCACAGGCATCATGCCCGTTACCGCAATAACGGAGATAACTGTATGATTTAACACCCCTAAACATTTGAATCGTATGACACAAAAACCGTCAAGTGCATTCGTCGCAGCCTCCTGGGTAGCCCTGGGAGCAGGTATGATTGGTTTCCTGACCGGGCTCTGGAGAGCTACCATGCTTCTCAATGAAAAAGGATATTACTTTACCGTTTTAATGTTTGGCCTTTTCGCCGTCGTATCCGTGCAAAAGAGCGTACGCGACCGCCTCGAAGGCATCCCGGTAACGGATATCTATTATGGCCTCAGCTGGTTCTCAACTATCCTGTCCATCATTTTGCTGACGGTAGGGCTCTGGAATGCCACCCTGCTGCCAAGCGAAAAAGGCTTTTACGCATTCGCCTTTCTGCTGGCCATGTTTGGCGCTATCGCCGTACAAAAAAATACCAGGGATAGTCAGCCCCCGGCAGTGAAAAAAGATGATTGATCCTTATTTCGACTTCAGTCGCTTCACCACCCACGGCAAGCTCATTCCCTGCCCCACGATCGTGAACAGCACCACCGCCACCGAAATGAAAATGATCGCACTCCGGTGAGGAAAGGGACTCCCATCCTGCAACGTCGCCGGTAACGCAATAGCCGTAGCCAGCGAGACGAGCCCCCGCATCCCGGACCAACTGATAATGAGACTGGTCTTAAAATCCAGCAGCGCGCCTTCCGTGATATGGTGTTTCTTCTTTACAAAAGCCCGCTGCAGATTGACCTGCTGCAGAAATACCCTTGCCATACGCAATAACAAAGCGACCACCGTGATCACAAACGCATAGCCGATATATGGCCACAACTGCCCCCGCTCTATGTTCTTTACCACATACGGGAATTGAAGCCCGATCAGGATAAAGATCAACCCATTCAACAGGAAAATGATAATGTCCCAGAAGGATTTAGACTGCTGCTTCAGCGATTCCGGAAAGATCTTATTGCTAAACCGGGCAATGCTCAGCCCTAAAATGACCACCGCAATCACCCCGGAAACATGCAGATTCTCAGCCACCAGGTAGGTCACAAACGGCATCAACAGCATAAAGCTGATCGTCACAGCCATATTCTGCCGGACATTCTTCAAAATAAAAGCTAATATCCTGCCCATGACCAGCCCCACCAGGAAACCGCCGCCCATCAAAAGGAGAAATTGCAAACCAGCCTTCCAAAGCACAAAAGCCGTCCCCGTCACCGCCGCCACGGCAAAACGATACGCCACCAACGCAGAAGCATCATTCACGAGGCTCTCCCCCTCCAGGATCGTGCTCGTCTTATGCGATAGCCCTAACCCCCTGGTTACACTGATGGCCGCCACCGCATCCGTCGCAGACAGGATGGATCCCAGCACAAAAGACGTAGGCCAGGTCATACCGGGTATCAGGTAACGGGCCGCAATCGCAATACCCGTGGCCGTTAGGAATACCAACGAAATGGCCAGTGTACCGATCGTATTGATATGCGTCTTGAAGGCCGCATACGGCATGTTGAACGCCGCATCGTACAAGAGAGGAGGAAGAAAAAGCAGAAAAACCACCTCCGGGTCAATTTCCACATGCGGTAAGGACGGAATAAAACCAATACCGATCCCCGCCGTGATCAGTAAGACCGGATACGGCAGCCTCACCTTGTCAGCCAGGGCCGAAAGCCCGATCATCAGGGCCAGAATAAAAAGGACAACGCTGTAATTTTCCATAACACAGGAAGATACGCCTTTCCTGGTTGCTGTCGCAATCAGCCCGTATCTTTGTCATTTTTGCACAGCACGGAATTCCGCCAGCCATCCTACTTTTGATAGAGCTACTCAAATTCAATCATTATCATTTAAAAATGTTAGCCATGCAAAAGATCACCACCTTCCTCTGGTTCGACAACAACGCCGAAGAAGCAATGAATTTTTATACCTCCCTTTTCAAAAATTCAAAGATCCTGAACGTCACCCGCAACGGAGACGCCGGCCCCGGACCCAAAGGATCCGTGTTGACGGCGACCTTCCAGCTCGAAGGACAACAATTCATGGCCCTGAACGGCGGCCCTATATTCAAATTCACAGAAGCGATCTCCCTCTTCGTGAGCTGCGAAACACAACAGGAAGTAGACACCCTCTGGGAACAGCTTTCCGAAGGCGGCGCAAAGTCCCAATGCGGATGGTTGAAAGATAGGTTCGGACTGTCATGGCAGATCATTCCAACTGCCCTCGGTAAGCTGATGAATGACCCCGATCCCGTAAAAGCACAAAGAGTCATGATGGCCATGCTTAAAATGACTAAGATAGACGTAGCCGGACTACAAAAAGCCTACGATGGAAAATAAAGACAACGACCCTCCGATCATCCAATCGGAGGGTCGTCCTATCCCGCTCATCCTGCTTTACCGGCATCGACTCCCTGCTCCGGAGCCAATCCCTCTTACTCCGTCCGGAATTCTCCAATAGAATAGGTTTTTGCACGACCCGCAATCAGCACGCTTTCACCCTGATCTACACAATACAATTTCCCGATCCTGTCGGATAATTGCAGCGCCTCCATTTCCTTCTTTCCTAATTGTTCGCTCCAATAGGGGATCAGAGAACAGTGCGCGGAACCGGTCACCGGATCTTCAAAAATAGAAGCCTGTGGAGTAAAGAACCTGGACACAAAATCGCAGTAGCGCCCTTTGGCAGTGATGATGATGCCGCCGGGATCCAGGTTGATCTGATCGAGCAATTGCCGGTTAATCTTTATGTTTCGGATATCTTCTTCGCTTGCATAAACCAGCATATAATCCCGGGCCTTCAATACAAAAAGAGGTTGCCGGTCGAGCGATTGCCGGATGAGATCAGGCAATGAGGCAGGGGAGGGCTTTCTGGAAGGGAACTTCAGCGTGTACAATCCATCCTGAACGGTAACTCCCAGGTCCCCGCTCCGGGAATGAAAGACAAATTGCTCCGAAGGGTGATTTAATATTGTTTTTATCGCATGCGCTGTAGCCAGCGTAGCATGCCCGCAAAGATCCATTTCAATTTCCGGGGTAAACCATCTCAACGCATAGCTATTGCCTCCACCATCCCCCCTATCGGGAACAAAATAAGCGGTTTCAGCGACCGCATTCTCTTGCGCGATCTTTAGCAACAGCTCATCCGGTAGCCATTCCTCCAGCGGCACCACACAAGCTGGGTTCCCCCCGAACAACCGGTCCGTAAAAGCATCGATTTGATACAGTGTTAGTTTCATACTATGTATAACTTAAATTTCCACCTCTTCCCCAGATCCCCCTCCCCAGGCCTCCCCCCATTCACCGGTGGCCCGCCGCCCCAGCCCCCGCCGCCCCATTCCTCACCGTCGTCACTTCCCGGGACGTCACCGTCACATTCTCCTTATTAAACCGTCTCTTCACAAACGTCAGAATACTGGCGATCGCATGATCATCCAGGAAAGCGCCATGGGCAGGCATCAACCCATTATAGGTCTTTCCATTTACCTTGACCTCCCCCTGCAGCCCACGCAGGATCACCCCGATCAACCGGTCCTTATCACCGGCAACCCAATCGGAACCCACCAGCGGAGGATACCGGCTATTGTCGCCTTTCCCATCCCGCTGATGACATCCCCGGCAGTACGAATTATACAGGATCAACCCCTCCATCTCACCCCCCTTACCCAGATTATCCTTCACGGAATCAGGCGTCTTTATATAAGACCGCGACTTCCGCTGCTCCATCTCAGCTAACTGCGCCTCCCCAAATTGATCTTTATCCCCTTTATACATCACCCGCCAGATCCGCCCCTTATTCGATTCGGAAATATACAGCGAACCATCAGGCCCCGTAGCAAGCCCCATCGGCCGGAAAACAGCATCACTCGTATTGACAACCGTATCCACCCTCGTAAACCCATCGGCAAAAACCTCCCATTTGTCCGTAAACGATCCATTCTCAAACGGCACAAAACACACAATATAACCCGCCTGCGGATAGGGACTCCGGTCCGTCGACCCATGGAAGGCGACAAAAGCCCCCCGTTTATACCGCTCCGGAAATTGATCGCCCTGGTAGAATAAAAGATCCATCGGAGCCCAGTGCCCGGGAAAAGCCATTACAGGCTTATCGAAACCACTGGCCCTGCCGACAATCTTCCCATCGCCACCATACCCCGGCTGCAATATGTTTTTTCCCTGTAGCTGGTCATAGTAAGCATAAGGCCATCCAAAATCCGATTTCTCCGTCACCTTTAACAAAGGCTCTGCCGGCAGCATGGCCGCCTGCCACGAAGTATAGAGGGAAGGATACCGGGTATGGAAATTATCCATCCCGTTCATCACGCAATAAAGACTATTATCCAGCGGACTCCAGGCAATGCCAAGCACGCTCCGGATACCCGTAGCATACTTATACCCGTCTTTCTGAGTCTGCCCCGCTTTATTGGCGTCAAACCGCCAGATACCCCCATGCCATTCAAGGTCCGGGGCAGGGTCCAGCCCCTTGCCGCCTGGAATCCCCGCCGGGCCCGCCAGCGTAACATCCTGTGCCGCATCCGTACCGGCTCCGAAAGGAACATACATATTCCCCTCCTTGTCGAAAGCCAGCGGTTTGGTCGAATGCCAGTGCTTATACAGGTCTTTATCCTCATCCGTGAGGATCACTTCCGTCTTGCTATCCGGAATTAGCTGCCCGGGAATTAATTTATTCCGCAGGACATTCTTGACAGTGGAGGTATACAGGTACCCGTTATGGATGATGACTCCCGTCGGAAGCCCGCCTATATCTCTATAGTCGCCGAAGTAAGAAATGATATCCGCTTTGCCGTCGTGATCGACGTCCCGGAGGGCGACCGTCCCCCCTTTCCCGTTCATGGCATCATTATAGACTAGCTTAACATAAATATCACCGTTATCATTGACGGTAATATGCCTGGCGCTCCCAATGCTGTCGGCGACTATCACCGCCTCGAAATGACCGGGCAGGAAAAGCCCCCCATTATTCCGGTCACCAGGCGGCAGCTCCCCGGAGCCCGGAGGATTCTTACTTTTACATTGGATAAAAAATACTGGAATGAAGGCAATAAACAGGAACCTGAACATGCGAAAACGTTTCCTGTAAAATAATCGTTTTCCCACACATTGGTATATCTTCTTCCCGGATTGTTAACTACTTTTCAAATTAGTGCGGTTGATTTTTATCATAATGAAGCAGCCAGTGATTGCCATACCGGTCCGTCAGATCGCCAAATAACGCCCCCCAGAATGAATTCTCCAGGGGATGCGTGGCCTGCCCGCCCTTTGAAAGATTACCATAAAAGGTATTGATCTCTTCCTCACTGCTGCAATTGAGCATCAATGAAACCGAATTTCCCTTCACCAGCCCCTGCTCCGCCACCATATCCGAAGCCATGATCTGCAACGCCCCCCTGATCAACGTGGAATGCAGAATGCTATCCCTCATTTGAGGAGGGATCTTATCCGCCAGCGGCGACTCGCCGATAGTCTGCAGCGTCAATTCCCCCCCCAGGCACTCTCTGTAGAAGGTCATGGCTTCGCGGCAATTACCATTAAAAGTCAGGTAGGAATTAATTTGTGTCATTTTAATCGATTTATAAATTTGTTAAAATCGGTTCTCAAGGACCCCGCATTGGCTCCCGATCACCCGGCATCGGCCCCGCCGATCACCCCGCAATGATCCCGGATCATACCAAACTGGCCCCCGATCACCCCCGCAAACATAGAAGGATAAATGAAAAACGACAGGGTGTAAAAACGACATTCCGGAGTGGTGATTACGACAGGTAATTTAGCTATCTTTACCCGTATGACCCGAGCCGTAGGCGAGAGCCATTCGGCCATTAAAAGACAAAAGAATATCGAATGAAACATGTATCAATTCTCGTTTGTGAGACCTCCGTGATAGAAGCTATCGCGGACCCCCGCTATATGTTTAAAGCCGTCAACCAGTTCCTGGAAGCAGCCGGCAAAGCCCCCCTGTTCCATATCGAGCTGGTAGGGGTTTGCAAAGAAGTCAAATTGGAGGACTGCCTCTTCTCCGTTCATATCGACAAGCTCCTGCACGAAGTAAAAAAGACCGACCTCATCTTCATCCCCGCCCTGAGCGGCGATATGAAGAAAGCACTGGAGCTGAACGAAGACCTGATCCCATGGATCTGCGACCAGTACGCCCGGGGAGCGGAAGTGGCATCCCTTTGTATAGGCGCTTTCCTCCTGGCCGCCACCGGCTTGCTGGATGGTAAAAAATGCTCCACCCACTGGAATTCAGCCAATGAATTCAGAAATATGTTTCCCGCCGTAAACCTGGTAGACCAGAGCATCATCACCGAAGAACAGGGACTCTACTCCAGCGGTGGAGCCAACTCCTACTGGAACCTGCTTTTATACCTGGTGGAAAAATATACCGACCGCGATACAGCCATCCAGGCCTCCAAATACTTCGCCATCGACATCGACCGGGAAAGCCAGGGAGCTTTTATGATGTTCAAAGGACAGAAAGGACATGAAGATCATGCCATCAGACAGGCACAGACCTTTATCGAAGCCAACTTCCAGGATAAGATCACCATCGACAACCTGGCCGAACTTTGCGCCATCGGCAGACGCAGCTTCGAACGCCGCTTCCGCAAGGCGACCAACAACACCGTCATAGAATATATCCAGCGCGTAAAGATCGAAGCAGCCAAAAGAAGCCTGGAACGCAGCCGCAAAAATGTCAACGAAGTAATGTTCGACGTAGGCTACACCGATACCAAAGCCTTCAGAGACGTATTCAAGAAGGTAACCGGCCTGACACCCATCGAATACAGGAATAAATACAATAAAGTATCTTCCCTTGACGCTTCGCTCCAATAACCATCGCCCGGGCATACAGCCATCCGGCCCCATCGCCCAGGCGTAGCAATCGTCCGGACATAACCAGTCATCGTCCAGGCATACCGTCATCCGGCACCCGCCTAACTCTCCAGCACGGACATTATATTCCCCGCCGGGTCCTTAAACCAGGCGATATCCGGCCCCCTTCCCTGCGCTTTACCCCTGGCAATCCCCTTCGCATCGGTCTGAAGATCCTTCATATCATACTGCTCGAAAATAACCCCCCGCTTTCCCAGCTCATCCACAACTTTGTCAATATTATCTACCGCGAAATTAAGGACGGTATAAGTCGCCGGAGTATGGTTGGGCTTGGGATAAACCATTATCTTATTCCCCCCGCCGGCAGTCAGCTCCAACAACCCCATCGGATTAACGGTCACCTCCAGCCGGAGCGCCTCCGCATAGAACTTTCTCGCTTTCTCGATATTATCGACGGAAAAACTGCTAAATGCTTTTATTGCTTGTACCATAATAGCTCATTTTTACAAAGTTACCAGCAATAAACAAGCCCGGGCAGGGGCAAAACCGGCAATTTAAGGGGCCGTTCGTGACAGCCTGACCAATCTGGATCAACTGGCTTTCAATCCGCATCAGCTGGCTTTCGCAAAATCCTTTTTCCCCGAATAGCTCTCCCGGAACGCCTTCGGCGTACATCCTTTCTGCCGCTTGAACGAACGGTTAAAATGAGCTACATTATTATAGCCCGCCTTATAAGCGATCTCCGCAATGTCTTCGGAAGTCCCCACCAGCATACGCGAAATATGCCCGATCCGGATCTCATTCAGGCTTTCCATATAGCTCTTCCCCGTTCGCTGACGTAGGAAACGGCAAAAAGCCCCCTTGCTCATACATGCCCTCTTCGCCATCTCATCCAGGGTAATAGATCGGGAATAATTGGCCTTCATATACGCATAGACCGAATCGATCCGCTGATTGCCCGGCGAATAAAGCTCGGGAACAGTCACCTCCGTAGAAAGTACCTGGCTGTCAGACGCCACAGAGAGATCATGCAAAATAGAAAGAAGACCCAGGAAAGAAGCAAACCCTTTCTTTTCCTTTTGTGCAACCAGCTTGGGATAAATATTTTTAATGGTTGTGGTGGAAAAAGACACTCCGAAGGAGGCTTTGAAAAATAACTGATTGATCTGGCTGAGCTGGTTTTTTCCCAGGAATTCTTCCGGAAGCAAGTCCCCGGGGAACATAATGCTGATCTCTGTAACAGGACGACCAGAGTCCCCCTGCGAATCTCCGGCACCCCCCGGCGACTTCCAGGAATGAGGGAGATTGGGCCCCAGGAATACCAGCTCAAGGTCTGAAAGGGTCGCCTCCTGATTTCCAACCACCCGCCGGGCGCCAGCACCATCCAATATCAGTAGTAATTCGTACTCGGCATGATAATGCAGAGGGCGGTTCAGCTCGTTTTTTACGCTGGAAAAGTAGGTGAGGCAATCCTGGGCATTCAGGGAAATAACCCTGTGCAAAGTATTGTATTTCATGGCAATATCATTAACTTGGTAAAAATAATTCTTGTACATTTAGGATGCATTTTTTGGCACAGAATGATATTACATTGCACAATATGATAGCCCGATTGCTCATTGTCCTCCTCCTGATGGTAACCATCCATCCCAACCCGGCCAATGGCCAACCCGAAGCAACCCGGAAATTCAGTCAGCTTACCACCGCAGACGGATTGTCACAGAGTGCCGTCAACTGTATCCTGAAGGATAAACTGGGATTCATGTGGTTCGGCACCCGGGACGGGCTGAATAAATATGATGGCCACACTTTCACCGTTTACCGGAACAACCCCAAAAACTCCCGCTCCATACCCGACAACCAGATCAAATGCCTCTTCGAAGATCAGCAGTCCAATCTCTGGATCGGTACCCTGGGAGGAGGGCTCTGTATTTATAATAGAAATCAGGACGCCTTTATCCGGCTGGAAGACATGGGGATACATCCCGACTTCCCTATCAACCCCGCTATACTCAGCATCTGCGAAGACCACGAATCGCGCCTCTGGGTAGGCACCTTCCACGAACTATTACTGATCGACCCGAATAAAAAGACCATCCGGCATTTTCAACCCGACCCCCACGACCCCGCCAGCCTGAGCAACCCTACCATCCAGGCCATCTTCGAAGATGCCTCCCATAACCTTTGGATCGGCACCTCCAAAGGCCTCGATCTATGGAACCCCAAAGACAGCACCTTCCGCCATTTTTGGCATGACGATAAAGATCCCCGCAGCCTCAGCAGCAACCTGGTCAAGGCTATCACCGAAGACCGCCATGGCCGGCTCTGGATCGGTACCGACGGCGGCGGACTCAATGTATTTGACCGTAAGCAAGGCGCCTTCACCTGCTATAAGAAGGATCCCACCCAAAAGAATAGCCTCAGCAGCAACCTCATTACCACCCTTTGCCGCACGGATGGCAACAAAATATGGGTAGGGTCGGAAGACGCACTGGATCTGCTGAACGTGGACTCCGGCACCTTCCTGTCCTATAAAAAGACGCTGATCGGCCAGGGCAGCCTGAATAACAATAGCATCCTCTCTTTGCAGGAAGATAACAACGGCATCCTATGGGTAGGCACTTCCGCCGGCGGGATCAATAAATATGACCGCAACCTGTTTTCCTTCGATTGCTACCGGAATACCTCAGACCCATTCAGCCTGAGTGCGGACATGATCACCTCTTTTGCCGAAGACCAGCAAGGAGATATCTGGATAGGAACGGATGGGGGAGGGCTCAACCGATGGGAACGAAACAACAATCGGTTCTTTCATTATTATCCGTCTCCAGGTAATAAGAACGCTCTCGGAGGATCCGCGATCCTCTCGTTACTCATCAGCCGGAAAAAGGATTACCTGTGGATCGGTACCTATGGAAATGGATTGAACAGGCTGGACCTGAAGACAGGCCGCTTTCAACACTACCTGTCCGGCACGGGCCCGCACGATCTGAGCAACGCCTCTATCTATGCGTTGCTGGAAGACCCGCAGGGAAATATCTGGATGGGCACCAATGGGGGAGGAGTAAACGTATTGCATCCCCCGGACGGCAGCATCACCAAACATCGGCATACCGATGACCAGGATAGCCTCAGCAACGACTTTATCAGATCCATGCACCAGGACCGGCAGGGGAAAATATGGATCGGCACCTATTCGGGAGGCATCAGCGTCTATGACCCGGTCTCCGGGAAATTCGCCCTCTACGATAAGGTCAATAACAACCTGAGTAACCAGGTCGTCTTCTCCCTTTGCGAAGATGCCAAAGGCAATATCTGGGCCGGGACGATGGGAGGAGGACTGGACTGGTTTGACCCTAAGACCCATCGGTTTGTCACCTTCAACGAAGAGAACGGATTAAACAACAATATCGTCAACAGCATCGTCGAAGATGCTAAAGGATATCTCTGGCTGAGTACCAATAAAGGCATCAGCCGGTTCAACCCCTTAAACAGGACATTCCGCAACTATGGGGTCTACAACGGCCTGCAGGACCTGGAATTTATCGTTGGCTCGGGATACCGGACCGCCAATGGCAGAATTTTCTTTGGCGGCGTGAATGGATTCAATGTCTTTGACCCCGGCGCGGTCCGGGACAATAAGATCCCTCCCGTCAGCCGCCTTACCGGGTTTCTCTTATTTAACAAGCCGGTCGGAATAGGAGAGAAGAACTCCCCCCTGAAAGAGAATATAGAAGATGCCAAAGAAATAACCCTCACCTACGACCAATCCGATTTCACCATCGAATATGCAGCCCTGAGCTATACCGTGCCCTCGGAAAACAAATATGCCTATCAGCTGGAAGGCTTTGATAAGAACTGGAACTACGCTGGCAGCGAACGCAAAGCTACCTACACCAACCTGGTCCCCGGCCGCTATCTGTTCAAAGTCCGGGCCGCCAATAACGACGGTATCTGGAATCCGAAAGAGACCACGCTGACCATCATCATCACCCCTCCCTTCTGGAAAACCTGGTGGGCTTACGGGCTTTATATGCTGTTGATCGCGCTCATCCTCTATATTATCTACAAGGACATTGCAGATAAAGAAAAACTAAAAGGACAGGTCCGCTTCGAGCGGCTCACGGCCGACAAAATGCAAGAGCTCAACCGGATCAAGCTGAATTTCTTCACCAACGTCTCCCATGAGCTGCGTACCCCCCTTTCCCTCATCATGGACCCCCTGCGAAAGATCATCCGGGAAGAGCTTCCCCCGGAACAGGTGAAGAAATACAGCGGACTGATGTATAACAATGCGTCCCGGTTGATGAAGCTCATCAACCAGATGCTGGACCTGCGAAAGCTGGAAGCCGGACACGCAAAACTGGCCGCCAGACCCGCCAATATCGTCACCGCGACAAAGAATATAGCCACCCTGTTCAATATCCACGCAGTCGAAAGGAATATCCATTACTCCATCACCGCTTCCACCGACAACCTGCCCGTCTGGATCGACCAGGACAAATTCGAAAAGATCATCTTCAACCTTATCTCAAACGCCTTTAAGTATACCCCCGATAACGGCTCTATCTCTATCCTGATTAGCCTCGCAAACGCCGACTCCGCCTCCGGCGCGCAGGCATCCCCCGGATACGTAACCATCCATGTCCGCGACACCGGCGTCGGCATCCCCGCCCACCTGAAAGACAAAGTCTTCGAAATCTTCTACCAGGTAGAGGAAACCAGCCGCTTCGAACACGGCTCCACCGGCATCGGCCTCGCCCTCACAAAAGAGCTGGTCGAATTGCACAAAGGCAGGATAGAAGTGGAAAGCGAATTGGGCCGCGGTTCCGACTTTATCATTTATCTGCCCCTGGGACACCAACACCTGACCCAAAGCGAACAATCTGCTATCACCGAACCTGACATAGCCCCCGATCCGGCCGACCCTTCCTCGCAGGATCCCGAAATCATCCGCCCGGCGGACGAACCCGAACTCCACCTTGAATCAACCCCTTTGATCCTCCTGGTCGAAGACAACAAAGATCTGCGGGAATACCTGAAAGAGGAATTGGGACAGTTCTACAAAGTAGACTACGCTCCAAATGGATCGATCGGCTACGAGAAGGCCGTGACACTGATCCCCGACCTGATCATCAGCGACATCATGATGCCGGAGATCACCGGCCTGCAACTTTGCGAAAAGATCAAAACCGACGAACGAACCAGTCACATCCCCGTGATCCTGCTGACCGCCAAACAGGCAGAAGCCCACCAGATCGAAGGATACTCGGCAGGAGCCGATGCCTATATTCCCAAACCCTTCAATACGGAATTGGTGCTGGCCCGGATCAGGAACCTGCTTGCCTCCCGGAAGAAACTGCGGGAGCTCTACGGTAAAGAGCCCGTCAGTGACGATCAGGGCGGCCTGGCCGGTCATGCCCCCTCTTCCCCGGACCTTGAAATGAATCCCCTGGACAAGGAGTTTATCGACAAAGCCATCCGGATCGTAAAAGACAACCTTGCCGATATCACTTTTGATATCGATATACTGTCCGCAAAACTGAAAGTGAGCCGGCGACAGCTCTACCGGAAACTAAAAGCCCTTACTGATCAGACCGCCCATGACTTCGTGACCACGATCCGCCTGAAAAAAGCGGCGGAATTATTAGTGACCGGCGAATACAGCATTGCAGAGGTAGCCTACAAAGTCGGCTTTTCCGAACCCGCCAACTTCAGCCGCTCCTTCACCCGTCAGTTCGGCAAAAGCCCCAAAAAATACATCGCAGAATATGATGGAAAATAACAAGGGATGGCACGCCGCCACGCTTACAGGGCATCCCCGCGCTCATAGCATAGCGCGCTGCGCTATTTACTGCCAGTATCGTTCTGTCAATTGCCGGACCAGACCCGTCCGCAATTTCAAATGCCCCGGCTGGATAAAAGGATAGAATTGATCATGCGTCATATGAAAAGCGGTGCCGAAAAGCATAAATCCAGGTAAAAGGTAAGGAACCAAGGCAAGCTCATCATCACTCAAAGGACGGTGTTCCCGATAAGCCGCAATGAAAACGGCATAAGACTCATCAGCCGATTCCTGGGATATCCTGCCGAAATGTACGTCCAGGCTCAAATGAAACCAGAAAGTCATGATGTCGTTCACCAACCAGCCATACCCCAAAAAATCAAAATCAAAAAAGGTAATGGAGTCCCCCAAAAAATGGAAGTTCCTGGGGAGAAAGTCATAGTGACAATAACCTATAGAAAATTCGGCAGTGTTGAATTCCCCGACCTTTTTTTCGATCTGTCCGGCCGCTTCTTGCCACCAGGCATACTCTTCTACATTTTCAGCAAAGACGGTTTTTACCATTTCCAGGGGCTTGAACAGGGTCGTTTCGAGATCGAGCTTCCAACGGCTACCGCTCAGTTTAATAGTAGAGGAGAGGGTATGAAAACGAGCCATTTGACGGCCGAGCTCCCGAAGCTGATTCTCATTCAGTGTCGATACGGGATGCCCCGGCGCATAACTGAATAGCACCGCATATCGCTTTCCTTCCACCGCTTCCAATACCTGGATGAATTCCCCGGAAAGATCACCGATGGGATAAGACACAGGTACTTCCACCTGCTTCAAGGCAATCAGTAATTCCATCTCTGCTTTTATTTGCGGCAGGCTGCGATGAGAAGAACGATAGACCCTCAGTATAAAGCGACCCGATGGTGATTCAACGGAATAAGTGTCTCCCACTCCCCGGACCATCAATTGGCACTGAATGGCGCCCAACCCATATTTTTCCGAAATAAGCGAGGCCAGGGCTGAAGAGGAGAGGGTAGAATAAGAGGCAGGGAAGATAAGGCTCATGTGATGAAAATATAAGCCGCGAATATAAGAGATTACTTGCTCTTCTTAGGCTTATCATCCTTCGGCAAGCCATGCTTCGCGATGAATGCGCGCGCCCTTTCGAGCTTTTTAATGACAAAAGGTTCTTTGCTATAGTCCCGCATGTTGGGGTTTACAGTAATGCCGGGTAAATGTTTTTTATCTGCTGTAGTAGGCATATAAATTATATTGAATCAAATTTACGAATTTATTTCCTTTTGATCAAGAACGCCTCATAATTCCTACCTGGTTGAATAGGCTCCCAATGACTGTCTAAAAGTCCCTTCTTCATTCCAGTCCCCGAAACCGAGATTGAAAAGGTCATTCCCGATCTTTTCATAAAGGACTATTTTTCTAATCCTTCCCATGGGACCTTCACTATAAAACTCATACGAATATGGGTCACTTGCTTCAACAGGGTACTTTGGATATTTCATAATGGCAGTATAGACCTGCAAAATTATAAACAAATCTAATTCGCCGTTAAAAATAATGGGTTCTCGAGAAAATTTATGGAAACCCTGCCATTACACATTTCAAAACAACCGGCTAAGAATAGAAAGTAACTGGGACATCTTATTAAAAATTCATCCACGTCGATGGCGGCTTTATGCGTCCCATATATAAGGATTCCCATTTTACAGGTTTATGGTTAAAGGTGATGATTCAAGCCTAAAACGGCTTTTTCAACCGAAAAGTATGAAATTACCGCACCACCTCCGCCACCACGCTCAAATCCCAATCCACCGTCGGACAAACCAGCCTCAGCACCTGATCCGTCACCGTCACCGTGGTAGCCGATACCTGCGCTCCCGTTTTGCAGTCCGACCAACGCACCCTATACACCCCATCCTTTACCCAGGGCAAAATAACCGAGGCGCCGGCAATAGCCTCCGGCGCCCCATGCTCCTTTACATCCTTCCAGTTATATCGCTTATTCAATACCCAGCCGGCAACCCGCGAGTGATCGGCCGATTTCAAGACCGCAGCCCTTAGACCTCCCCCGTCACCCGAGACCCTGACCGGCGCCACCGCATAATGATCCCTGGAAAAAGCAATGCCCGAAGCAAAATCCGCCAAAGCCAGAAAATGAGTATACAGGTTCTGCGGCTCTATATAATTATCCCAATACCAGGACATACCGGCGCCCATACCCCCTCCCAGCAAAGTTCCCCAAAGCGAATTGTGAATATAAATACCCTGCGGGTCCGTGGCAATCAGGTTGCCCGCATCTCCGCCAAGACCGAACTCTCCCGTCAAAGTAGGCTTGCCATACAACGCAAAATAAGATTGGCAGGCGCTGCTCAGCACACTGTCCAGGTTAGGGACACTTACATACCAATGCGTCTGCGTGAAGTCGATACCCGACAGCTTCCAGGTCGCCGGATCATGATTGGCGGAGGCATAACTGGTAGTGATAAGGTGCTTATTCACATCCTTCGACCGCAGCCAGGCCGCCATTTCTTCATGCCAGGCCGTGATCTCGCTTTTATGCCGCTCAAAATCATCCGTCCATTCCACTTCATTGAATAGCTCCCAGCTCATAATATGACTGGAATACCCATAACGCGCTACGATATAGCGAAACCGGTTCCGGATCAATTGCCTGGCCGTACTATCGGTGAAAAAATCCCAGGTATGCACACAAGGCCCCCCATTGGCCGCATTATAAGGATTCTCCTTCCAGTTAGGATCTACCTTCGAGGAGACCTGCCCGTGATGATCCAGCGTCAGCATCATATAAACGCCTTTCTCCCGGCAGAACTCCACCAGCCAGTCCAGGTAATAAGCATTCTCCTGTTTGTAGGACTTCAGCCCCGAATACCCGTTTCTCCCTTTCTGCCATTCAAAGCCCAACCCCCACGAAGGCATCCACACCCGGATAAAATTCCCTTTGTTGGCGGCCAGCTTGCCCACCCATCGGCTGTAGTCCATATAGGCATTGGCATGCGCCCAGCCGATATTCTCCCCGATAGGAATATATTGAGCCCCATTGTCAAAACCCAGATAAGGCGTCTCATTGCGCCGTATAAACCCCGGTAGGGTAGAAGCCTCGCACAGGAAACGCTCCATCTTCCCCATCGTACTCCCCACCCTCGTGGTACAATAAAGACGGTATTGCCAGCGACCCGCTTCACGGGGAGCATACCTCACCCTGAAATGACCGGCTCCCCTGGCCACCAGACTCCCATTACCCGTATTCAACGTATAATCCTGCATGAAGAAACCATCCACCGTATCCTTCCTGCCACCCGGCGAGATGAAAAGACAGCCGACCACGATATCTTCATAGTCATACGGATTCGTATACACAGCGCTGAGATCGATTGTGAGTTCGAATAGTTCATACTGAGGGACAACCGACCGGTTGGACATTACCGCCCGAAACACCGGCGCCTGCGCATAGAGCGCTTCTCCACTGCAAAACAACGTCCATAAAAAAACAACACCCCAGCCAACGCGCTTCTTCATAGCATATCCCCGGCTTGCACCCGGCGGCAGGATCCGTTCCATCACAACCCCCCGTTTTTCGTAAACGACCGTACGAGCTTCCAGATCGCCTTATCACTGTCGAATACCGAATTCAACCCCTGCTCCTCCATCGGAGGATCCCCCAGAAAACTATCCCCCTGCTTCCAAATGGCCCGCCCCTTTACCGGCCTGCCTTCCCCGCCAAATGCCCAGAAATTACAACCTGCAATTCCCTTTTTGCCAGCAACACTCTGCTGTACGATCGAGAACAACAACTGATAATATTTTTCCCGCAGCGAGGCAGGAGACGCCGGGTCAAAAGACTGAAGATCCCGGGGCAGCCCGAACTCTTCGATCACCATCGGCTTATCCAGGCTCCGGGCTACCACCTCATGTTTGGCGATATAAGCCCTCGTATTGTTAAGGATCGCCGGCATGCTCTTCGCAATAGCCGTATCGCTGAAAAATCCCCAGTTCTTCGGCCAGACATGAATGGTCAGGTAGTCGATATTCCGGTCGGCATGAATACGCTGGTACAGATCGAGGTCATCGCCCGTACTCGCCATACCCTCCGTTCCGGTTGTCACCAGGTGATGCCCGTCCATCGATTTGATCAACGCAGCCGTTGCACTCACCCACCGCTGATAAGAGTCATTCACTACGGGACGCATAGGCCGCGGCTCATTGGCCAGCTCCCAGGCCATGATCGACGGATCGGCCGCATACCGCACCTTCGTAAGACTGTTCGTCCGGCTCACCAGCTTTTTCACCTGCCGGAAATAATCCTCCGTGCAAGAGGCACAGTCATAGAACTGACTGGTCCGATCCCTCAGCTCCTCCCAGCTCATCTTCCGCAGGAACACAGAGTCAGGCAAAAGCCCGTTCCAGTTCAGATATTGCAGGAAGCCGCCGCTCCAATCCCAGTTATTGGACAAATAAATGACGGCCTTCATTTTACGCTTGCCCATCTCCGATAGCAAAAAATCCAGGCCCTCCAACGCATCCTCGCTGAAGACCCCTTTGCGCGGCTGCAGCGAAGGACCCACCCTGAACGAACCATCGATGGCGCCACTGCCCTCGGCCCCCGCCACGACACGCAGGTTGGTCACCCCATTGGCTGCCAGGAAAGACAGCTCCCGCTGCACCCTCGCCCGGCCGGCCTTGCCGAATGCACGCGTAGCCAGCAAAGCCCCCTGCCAGTAATTGGCGCCAATATAATAATAGGGCGCTCCGTCCAGCCGGAAAGTAATGCCATCCCGCTGTACAAAACCCGCTGGCTGATCAGTCATATAAGCCAAACTCCCCGGCCGCTGCCCGTAAGATGCTATCTGACCGCTATCATTCCCCGAAGATCCATCACTGACCGAAGCACCGTCTTCCGCCGCATGCCATTCCAATCCCTTCACATTCTCCTGCGACAACCATTTCCTTCCCCCCGTCAAACCAGCGCTTGTCGTTCCGTCACCAGTTCCGGTCATCCCTCCATCGTCCCGCCTTACATTCCGTATCGAAGCATCCTGCCCATCCTTCAGCGCAATCACCGCCTCCGCCACCACCGCATCCGGCCCCGCCTCACCCGTCAACCCCTCGATCCTCACACCCTCAAAATGATCGATGGCAAGCGCATTGGTAAAATAATCCGGCAGCGAAACATCCCACTTCACCTCCATCCCCTTCACCGTCAGCCCCTTCACATACCGCGCATACATGGCCGGAATATCATGCTTGAAAATAGCCTGCTTAGGATCGTTCGTCGCCCGCAGATCGAAATTGCCGGCATAGAGATCCGTCAACGGACCCCTTACCAGCGTGAGCTGGACATTGTCGAAAGAAATATCCCGGAGCCTGCTTTCCTCCGACCCATACAACACGATCCCCTCTTCCCCCCGGGCAATAATATTCGTAAACCGTATATTGCTCAGCGTCCCCACCTCCTTACTGCCGATCCCCGGCAGCGCCGAAATATGGATCGGCTCCCCATGCCCCCACCATTGCCCGGGATAAAGCCGCGTATCGATGATCATATTCGAAAACAGCATGTTCTCCATATTGCCCCTCCGGCGCTGGAAAATGCCGATCCCCCGGTTGCTGCCATAGATCCGGATATTGTCGAACAGCAGATTGCCCGAGTTGTTATCATTAAACCCATTGTAACCGATCCGGATGCCGCTCGACCGGGAAACAAGATTGCAATTCGTCACCTTCAGATTACTGGTGCTGATAACGGCAATCGCATCGTCACCCGCCCGCACATCGCAATCGGAAATGATCACATTTTTAGAATCGTACATATCGATCCCATCGCTGTTGGGCAAGCTCATATCATTATCGATCGAGATACCCAACACCTTGACATTGTCACAGGCATTCAGGTCCATCGTCCAGTCATTGGCATTGCGGACCGTAATATCCCGGATCGTCACCCTCTTACAGGCATGGAAAATGAGCTGGGTGCCCGGCCTGTTCCCAAACTCCCCCCTCCACATCACCGGCGCATCCCTGTTCCCCTTAGCGGAACTCATATAATTCTTCCCCTGCCGGGTATACTTATTGTCTTCCTCTCCGCTGACCTGCACGCTGTCCATATAGAAATAAGCGGCAGCCCGTCCATCGATAACCCCGGTACCCGTGACAGATACATTCTCCGCCCGGTCGGCAAAAATGATCCCCAGCTTCTTACCCCCCGCCCCGGAACCGCTGAACCCATAATCCGTTTGGAATAAATAATCGTTGGTGTTCTCAGACGCCAGGATCACAGCCCCCGGACTTAGAAAAAGATTCACATTGCTGAACAGCTGAAACGTCCCCGTTACAAAAGTCCCGGCCGGCACACACACCGTCCCCCCGCCGGCCTTCACACAGGCCGCTATCGCTTTGTTGATCCCCTTGGTGTCCAGCGTATGGCCATCCCCCCTGGCCCCGTAATTTTTAATGTTGAAGAAGCCATCGGCCGCTTTCTGACTATAACCAGGGAAGAAAACCAGCATGCCAAAACAGAAGAAGGTAGCAGATCTTTTAAAAAAACGCATATGAAAAGTTGATTTTATCAATTAATAGGCACCATCCGGAAATTACAAATAGAGAAATCACTCTGACTGGGATTGGCATCCTTCAGCATAAATTCCATGATGATCGGGTTGGAGAACGTAAACCCGGCCAGGTTGCCCCAGCTCTTCAACGGAACCGTAAACGTCTGCCATTGCCCATTCGTGGAAAAAGGATAGGCCCCATTACCGGCATCATAGAAGAACTCCTTGAAATTGCCGCTATTGAAGACCATATACAGCTTCAGGGGTAGGGAAGGAGGCCCCACAGGAATATTCATTTCGAATTTCAACGCATAGTTGACATACTGCGTCGGATCGCTCACCAGCGCCGCAGGCATCGCGCAATTGTTACTGCAGAAAGGATCCCAGGCCCAGCCACCCTGCCAGGACTTCTTTACATGGAAGTACGGTCCGTTGACAGGCGCAGGCGTAGGACCCGAAGAGAGGAACGCACTCCCGTTCCAGCCATTGTAATTCGATAGGTCGAAAAGGAAATTCCGGTTGTCCATATACCAGGCCGTCGTCGTCTGGTTGATATTCAAAGGCGCAATCCCCTTCAGCGTCAGCGGCCCCGGCTGCGCCGATGCCGGCACGATCACCTTCAGGGCCGTAGCCGAGCTGGCAACCACATTGACCGTACTGCCCCCCGTGAACGTTATCGTAGTAGCCGAAGTATCCAGGTCATAAAGATCGAAGTTCTGCCCCACCAGCGTCAGCGTATCCCCGATAGCCGTATACTCGTTCAGAATACCATTCACCTGCAGGTCCGGGATCAGCGTCGTAAAACTATACGTAGCCGTCCCCCCCTTCGTCGTCACCGTGATCGTATTGGTGATATCCTTGGGAATAGCCCGGGGGATCTGCACCGTAACCGAACTGTCGGAAGCATAGATCGTCTTATACGTTACGACCTGGTCGTTAAAAGCCACCGACTGCGTGCTGCTGAGGTTGGAACCATAAATGATCACCCACTGCGTGAAGCTGCCGGAATTGATACCCGTACTGTCAAGCGGCTGAGCCACCCGGCTAATGGTAGGTACCCCATAACCCGGCTTCGAATCTTTCTTACAGGAGACTCCCAGTAAGCCGGCCAGCGATAGACCGCAAAAGAGAAACACTATATTTTTTATCGTCTGCATAAAATACCTTTTTTATTAATTAAAAGTTACCACCCCGGATTATTACCCCCCAGCGCCGTATTCGTATTGATCTCATCAGTGGAGATAGGGAACAGCAGATTCCGCGAAGACCTCACCTTGGTAAGCCGGTCATTCCCCTGTATGACCACCCCCAGCTTGTTCATCACCTGCAAATATACCCCCCAACGCAACAGATCGTATCTCCGCTGGGATTCGAATACCAGCTCCCGCCCCCGCTCTTCAAAAACAAAGGACCGGAACTGATCCTGTGACATCCCCGCCGGCGAAGCGCTGGCATGACTGCGAAGGCGCACGGAATCCAGGTACTGATAAGCCGCCGCCGTAGGACCATTCACCTCATTCTCGGCCTCGGCATATAGCAGCATCACTTCCGCATACCGCAGCATCGGAATGAAATTGTCCGAATTGGCAGTGCCGGGATTGCTGACATAACTATACTTGTTGGAATAAGCCCGGTCATAATACGTTCCGTTCCAGGTATACGTATTGCCGGCCGCATCATGCTTGTACAATGCCGTGTCGACCTGGGGATAAAGGATGTAATTCGTATACTGAGGCTGCCCGTAATCCACGATATACTGGTGCGCCACCCCTTTTAAAATACGGTCATCGTCATGCTCATAATCGTTGTAATGATTATCCGTCATCCATACGGCGGAAACCCCGCTTCTGTCCGGCTGCGCCGCATTGAAATAATAAAACAGATCGGTTTCCAGCGCATCATTGCCCGCCTGCGCCTGGATCTCCCACATATGCTCCCTCATATTCTTACCCGCTATCTGCCAGATATCCATAAAATTAGGAAAGAGAGAATATTCGCCGCTATGCAGCACTTCCAGCGACTTGGCCCTGGCTGAATCGAAATAAGCCCTGCTGTCGAAGTTCTCATAACCAGCCACTACATCCTTCGCATAAGTATATTGCGCATTGTCCTGCCCGCCGCGCACCGTGAGCGAACCACCCTTAAGCGAACCGCTGGCCATCGTCAGATAAGTCTTGGCCAGAAAAGCCGAAGCGACTCCCCTGGTCACCCGGCCCTTTTCACCCGACCGGGTATCGCTGGCAGGATACAGCAGACTCTCCGCCTTCTTAAAATCATCGATCGCTACCTGGAAAACCTGCGCCACCGAAGACTTGGGCATATTGGGAGAATCCCCGGAAGCCACTGTCCTCAGATGTACCGGAACCGACCCATATGTCCTGACCAGGTCGAAATAGGCCCAGCCCCTCAGAAACGTTACTTCACCGATAAGCCGGTTCTTAACGCCGGCATCCATATTAGTCTTGGCGATATTCTCCAGCACACTATTCGCACGGCTGATCAGCAGATAATGATCGCCCCATATATTATTGATGCCCCAGAAAGCGGAAGGGTTACCCGCCCCGATATTACCCAGGAACCAATCAGCCCCCATCGCATGATCGCAATCCAGGTCCGTCAACCAGTAAGGCTGCTTCATCAGCCCCCATCCCCAAAAAGTATTATACACGCCATTGACGGCAGCCGTAGCATCCGCTTCATTCTGATAAAAATTAGCCGGTGAGAGAAAACTATAAGGCTTTTCCGTCAAGGCCTTATTGCAGGACATATGGAGGACCATAACAGCCGGCAGGATTAAAAAAAATATTTTACGCATACAAAATGAATTAAAAGAGTTAGGACTAGAAAATACATTGCACCCCCAGATTATAGGTCTTGGCGCTGGGGTAACCGCCCATGTCCACACCACGCCTGGATGGATCATCGCCATATCCGTTGATGTCCGGATCATAGCCGCTGTATTTGGTAATGGTGACCAGGTTATTGGCGGTGGCAAAAACACGCAAGGTCTGGATCGCATGAGTCTTCATCCTTACATTGTATCCCAGGCTGACATTCCTCAACCGGATATACGTGCCATTCTCGATAAACCGCCGCGAGAACTTAAAGGCGCGCCAGTACTGCTGCTCAGCCTTAGGACTCTTCGCATTCTCCCAGTTGGTGAATGTCCAACGCTCGTCCCACATCTTCTGCGTGACATTGTTGAACCCTCCGATATTGGAAAGATAATACGTGTTCATATTGATGATGTCATTACCATATACCCCCTGTATCAGGAAGCTCATGTCGAAATTCCTGTAGGAAAAGCTATTGGTAATCCCATAGGTAAATTTGGGGTTCACATTCCCGATCAGGGTCTGGTCCTTCGCTGTGATCGCGCCATCATGATCCAGGTCCTTATACCGGATCTCACCCACCGTCCGCGCAATGATCGCATTAGGCTGACCCGCCATGGCAGGATCCGATCTTACTTCCGCCTCGTTCTTATAGATATCCTGCTCGACATAGCCATACAGCGCACCGATAGGCTGGCCTATCTTTTGAATAAATGGCTGATCTCCATTAGTGCTGATACGGGTCGCAAATTGTTCCGTGACACCGCCGCCCAGGCTGAGGATCTTATTCCGGTTAAAAGAGATATTGCCGGAAAGGTTCCAGGTAAAATCAGGACTTGCCACCGGAATAGCGGATACCGACAGATCCAGCCCCTTATTTTCTACTTCCCCCCTGTTCACCAGCTGCGTGCCGAAACCGGAAGAAGGAGGGATTGTTATATTCTGCAAAAGATCATGCGTCCTTTTATAATAGAAATCCGCCGTAAATGTGATCCTGTTCTTCAATATCCCTACATCTATCCCCGCATCATACTGATCCGTGGTTTCCCATTTAAGGTTCTCGTTGCCAGGCCCCGCATAATAGTCATCCGCATAGCCGCTGACCACCGTACCGTTGAACGTATACGGATACGGCACCAGCTTAGACAAAGTGGCATAAGCGCCGATACCCTGGTTGCCGGTACGCCCATAGCTCGTACGGATCTTGATGTCGTTCACCGGTCCCAGCCTGTCCTGCAGGAAAGGCTCGTTGGACAACCGCCAGGCAAATGCTCCCGAGGGAAACTGTGACCAGCGATTTCTTTTGGCAAACTTGCTCGTACCATCATCCCTGAAAGAAAGCGTGAAGAGATACCGGTCCTTGAAATTGTCCGTTATACGCCCCAGAAAAGAGACGAGATCGGACTTGGTCCGGTTGTTCGAAAGCCCGTAGGTACTCTGGACACCGCCCGAAAGATTATTGTCCTGCAGCTGATCATTGACGAAATTACTGGCCTTCTGGTTCTTGGTCGTACTCTGGTCATCCTGGTACGTGGTGCCCGCCGTAAACGTGAGCGCATGATCTCCCAGCTTCTTCGAATAATTTAAGATAGTTTCGGATGTAATGGAATTATACCATCCCTGTGATTGATAAGCCAGACCCAGATAGGACTGCCCCTCATATACCGTACGGGGATAATATTGTTCCCGCTGGTTATTGTAGTAGCTGATGCCGACGTTCTCCCGCAAAGTCAGCCCCTTCGCCAGCGTGGCTTCGAGGTAGTTGGAAGAGAAGATCTGTGATACAAGGACCTGGTTTTTGACCGCATGTACATAAACATAAGGATTGGATACCTGCGTAGCCGCCGTGAAATTATTGGTGCCCGAGTCATACAAAGGAGCTGTCGGGGCAAATGCCAGCGACGCCTTCACTACGCCGACGCCGCCGCTCAGATCCTCGTTATTCGTCTTTACCATCTGGTTGGTAGACCGGGTAAAATTTGTATTGGAACCGAAAACCAGCCATTTCTTGACGTTCCGGGTGATATTGGCCCGGATGCCGTATTGATTGAATTTCGAATTGGAGATCACCCCCTTCTGGTCTAGGTAGCTGCCCGAAATCAGGTAACTCCCGCTCTCGCTGGCGCCGGAAAAATTCAGCGAATAATTATTCGTGACGCCCGTCTGGAAGATCTCCTTCTGCCAGTCCGTACTATGCCCGATGAAATCCTTAGGTCCCTTCACATACACCGTGGAATCAGGATTGGTAGGAGATTGCTGCGTCTCACCCGGAAACGGCAGCCCCCGGGGAGTAGGACCCGGTTCAAAAAAGTTGGCATTGCTGTAAGCCTCATTCTGCATACTGGCATATCCGAAGGCATCCAGCATTTTGATCTCCCGGATGACTTTTGACATGCCCACATTCGCATTCAGCTCCACCTTATCACCTCCCATCTTCCCCTTCCTGGTCGTGATGATCACCACGCCATTGGAACCCCGCGACCCATAGATCGCCGTAGCGGAGGCATCCTTCAACACAGTAATGGATTCCACATCGCTGGGATTGATGAATGACAGCGCATTCACCGATGCCTGCTCCCCGGTCGATACGGAAGACGGAGTGGCATCGCCGCTACCCACTACATAGGGTATACCGTCGACGACATACAAAGGCTGGGTACCCAAAAAAGAATTGGACCCCCTGATCGTTATATTCAGCCCTGCTCCCGGCGCCCCGTCACTCTGACTGATGACGGCGCCCGCTACCTTACCCTGCATGCCGGACACGATATTCGTAGGGCTGCCCTTTAACAGGTCCGCCCCCTTCAGTACATCGATCGAGCCCGTCATATCCGTTTTCTTCACCGTACCATAGGCTACGACCACCACGTCGCCCAGGTTGGCGGACGACGGCTTCAGCACCACCGCCAGCACACCGTTGGCGGGGACGACATATTCGCCCGTAGCCATCCCGACATAGGAGACTACCAGGGTTTTGAAATTGGAAGGACCGGAAATTTTAAAACTACCGCCCGCATCGGAAGTTGTGGAGATCTTGCTATTCTTTACGGTGACCGTGGCGCCCATAAGAGGATTGCCCTTGTCATCTTTGACGGTTCCGCTTACAGATCTGGTCTGGGCAAACACTACAGGTGTTATCGCCGTAGTTGCCAGTAGGGAAATGAGGAGATAAAAGATCAATTTTCGCATTTGTCAAGCAATTTATGGACAAACATAAATCCTTTATGCGCTACATTTTGATGCTATTTTATCCTCCAATTGATCTTTATTCACCCTGCTTTTTCCTCCCGCACACCGGCGTCCCCTTCCTCCCGCACGCCGGCTTCATCCCCTCAAAAATCCGGGATCAGCAACACCGCATCCGCCGCTACAACCCCATCCGCTTTCCGGTTGGAAATTTCCACATAACTTTTCTTTCCCTTCGGGAATATAGCATGCCCCAGGAATACCCATTCGCCGGAAGTCTGCCCTTCCACCCGCACATCTCCCTCTTTTACCATCCACTCCTTCTTTGTCTTTCCGTCAAATAGAGTAACACTGGTTTGAGACGAGCCATGTGGCAGCTTCGGGAAATAAGCATACACCTTATAATTGCCCTCCCGTTGGATGGAAGGAATGAACTGCACCGCTTTCTCCGCGCCGCCTTTCCCGTCATCCGTGAACATCGAAGGACCATAACAGCCCCTGGTTTCCCTTTCCCAGCTCCCGGTAAGCACGACATGGGCCGTATCATCATTATCGATCAATATCTCCGGTGTGCTGTTGTCCGCCAGGGGATTCGTGGCCAGGATCTGCTGCAATTTCTTCACATCCACCTCCTGGACAGAAGAATGACCGTCTAGTGCCAGCACCGTCGCCACAGCTGCCGACTGACTCAGCACCATAAAGACCGGTTCCATGCGGATAGATCCATACGCGATATGCGTAGCGGACAGACAGACCGGCACCACCAGGTTCCTGCATTCAGATGACCGCGGGATCAACGCCCGATAGGAAATAGGGTAGGGGCCGAACCCGCCGACCTGCACATCCCCTTCATTTTTTACCATGCCATTGACAACGATACGCTCGCAGTTGTGGGAATCCATCGTATAGGCGGCCATGCCCACTCCATCGCTTACCACTTCCCTCGCTTCACAATTAGCCTGGGTCATGATATATTCCCCCTTCATGCGACGGGCTTCCCGTACATATAGTTGAGGCGACCAGTTCGAATGATCTGTGTATTCGTCCCTGGGATAGCCCCATTGCAGCATCGACTCCCGCAGACCAGCCGGCATACGCGCATCATGCCCGATGAAATACAGCAGCCCCTTGGTATAATCTTCATGCGCCGCCTGTATCTTTTCCCGGGTGGCATAATCCGCCTCGGGATAATCATAATTCATGCCGATCATATCCGTGGAAAAAGGGCCATTGTTATTGATATCCGTTTTCTGGTTGGGCATCAGATCGAACTTCAGGAAACCCCATAGGTCTTTGGCAGGTTTCTTTTCGAGACAGCGCAACAGCAGCTCATAACGCGAGGCATCATAATCCGCCGGTTGAGTGATAGCGATGCGGTTGGATGGATTATTGGTAAGACAGATCCTGAAATTATAAGACTGAATCTTTTTGTCTCCCGCCCCCGGACTGTCCAGCGGCGCCGGGCTGACGCCCCATACCAGCCCGCTTTCGGGATGACCGGGGATTTTATAAGGATCGACACCATCCGGAAACTGATGCTTATCACGCAGCTGAACGCCATTATAGGTTTCGTGGTAGTCGGCATTGGCCTCCCGGCCGGTAAAATAAGATACCCCAGCCCTGGCCATCAGATCCCCCTCGTAAGAACAATCGATGAACATCTTCGCCCGGATGACCGAATAAGAAGACTTCCCGGGATGTTCCGAATTTTCGACGGTGATCTCCCGGATCCACTCTCCCTGCTTTTTGACCCCAACCAGCCGATGCCGCAGGAGCGTATTGACCCTGGCCGCATGAAGATAATCAAGGAAGATTCCCTCGGCTACATGCGGCTCAAAGATCCATTGCTCGAATTTGCCATAATGTTTTCCGATACGCCGGTAGAAATCCCTCGACAGGCCCGTGACGGCATACTTATTCCCGATATCCGTATACCCCAACCCACCCGTCGTCAGACCTCCCAGGTGCCCGCCCGGCTCGATCAGCAATACAGACTTCCCTGCCCGCATAGCCGTATAAGCAGCGATCACACCGCCCGATGTCCCGCCATATACACAGATATCCACCTCCCGTACAGACTGGGCCTGTACCGATCCGGTGAACACAAACGCCAGGCCCAGCAAAATAATAGATGCAGTCTTTGACATAGATTTTCTATTTCGGGGAGCTTTTGCCGGTGCAGTCACACCTTAATAAAGGTTTCCTGTAAGATCTCTTCGCTATCGCGGGCCGATTGGGTAAATTTCCAGACAAAAGGACGTATCTGCAGATAATAAGAAAAGGCTTATTGAACCCTGAACGAACCAACCGATTCGTCGAAAGAAGCCTGATATTTGTTCAGCGTACCTTTCGGTGCAGAACAGCTGATGATATAAGCGATCCCATCCTTCGGCACTATATAAGCCAGGACATCTATGTCATTCCCTGACATCGTATGCGAGTATGTCATCCATTTCGCAGGCAGGCCATTGATTTGCTTTTCCCCGTTCTTTCCCGCGGAATAATTTTGGAGATACTGCCCCATATGGGAGAGGTTCAAATCGAAATAGCTGTCCGGAGTTTTATCTCCCATGGATTGAGAAACGACATTTATGTTTGGCCGGAAATTGTTGTCGGCCGACGGCGATATCATATAGGTGATCTGGATCCCATTCATGGTCGTATCCCTCTTTTCCCAGCCGGCAGGCGCCGTAATATCGAATTTACTGGCGCCCGCATTCGCGCCCGGATTCTTCGATGCCTTCTCCATTAATTCTTCTGCCGAAGGCTTTTTTTTGTCATTGCTTTGACAGGCAGTCATTGTCAGTAAACCCGCCAATAGAAGGAATGATAGATATTTCATAGCTAACAAGGTAAAAAAAATATCCGGAAAATTATTAGTTCTTAAAATTAAAATATAGCTTTGCATCCGAATTCCTTATTGATCATCTCTAAAAATAAAGGAATCATGACTGAACATCTCTCCATATCATCCCTTTTCATCGTTGCCTAGAAGGCAGGCGCAGACTGTTCCTTTCTTTCGTTGGAAGTTTACATCGATCCCGGAAATGATTGTTTCGATCCATGGTTTAATGTCGGCAATCGTTTGGCCTCATGGCTCATCATGCCAATGATCGCATCGATCTATTCCTGATCCCTCGTACGGTACTGGCCTGCCCCCAATTCGATGCGCAGCAATTAGGGCCCCTTCATGCCCTGCCATACCGTCACTCTTTTCACAACATGCCATTATATCGCATTTTGGAAGAGCTAAAAGAACAAAAAACAGACTAAATCATTAACCAATGAGCACTTTAAAAGCCAAAGATCTCAGCAAGATCGGCTATACGAACGACCAGGCAAGAAGCCTGGTCATAAACATAATTTCAAAACATTTCAAGCATCATTCTAAGGAAGAATTGATCGCGCTGTTAACCCAAATAAAAAATCATCCCGACGATTATCGTAAGGATGCAATATGGGGGAAAACAGCCTGCACCTTCCTGGACATAGAAGAAGAGGATGATTTCAAGGTCTTCTCCTTATTGCCGGAAACGGAGACCGGCCCGCTTAAAATAATAGGAGGGAAAGAAATAGAGTCCTCGGCAAAGAAACAAATGGAAGGAGCCATGAGCTTGCCCATTACCCTACAGGGAGCCCTGATGCCGGACGCCCATACAGGATACGGATTGCCGATCGGCGGCGTATTGGCCGCCGACAACGCGGTGATTCCCTTTGGCGTAGGCGTGGACATCGGCTGCCGGATGGCTCTGTCGATCCTGGATGAAAGCGATAGCTTTTTACGCCGCTATTCACATCAGATCAAAATGGCCTTGAAAGAATACACGCATTTCGGAATGGAAGGCGGCCTGGAATTTTCACAGGAACACGAAGCATTGGACAGCCCCGTCTTTCAGTCTACCGAACTCCTGAAACGTATGCAGGGAAAAGCCGCCCGGCAGCTGGGCTCTTCGGGCAGCGGCAACCATTTTGTGGAATTCGGGGAAATTGAATTATTCGAAAACAATTCATTGAACCTGGCCCCCAAAAAATACCTGGCCCTGCTTTCGCACTCGGGTAGCCGGGGACTGGGAGCCAACATCGCTCAATACTATACGAAAATTGCGATGGATACCTGTAAGCTCCCGTCGGAAGTACAGCAGCTGGCCTGGCTGGATCTGAATAGTGAGGCAGGACAGGAGTACTGGTTGAGCATGAACCTGGCCGGCGACTATGCCAAAGCCTGCCACGACAGGATCCACCTCAATCTGTTAAAAGCATTGGGACTGCAGGCGCTGACAACCGTGGAGAACCATCACAACTTCGCCTGGAAGGACCGGTTGGCCGACGGTAGAGAGGCTATCATTCACCGGAAAGGCGCTACGCCGGCCCATGAAGGCGAATGGGGGATCATACCAGGCAGTATGACCACCGCCGCTTACCTGGTAAAGGGTAGGGGAGTGGACAATGCCTTGTATTCCGCTTCGCACGGCGCAGGAAGGGCCATGAGCCGGAAGAGAGCCAAAGAAAATATGACCGTCTCCGGCTTAAAGAAAATGTTGTCCGATGCCGGCGTGACCCTTATCGGCGGCAGCGTCGAAGAGAACCCGCTGGCATATAAGGACATCGAAAAAATAATGGACGCACAGCAGTCGCTCGTAGAAGTCCAGGGCAGATTTTTGCCCAAAATAGTACGAATGAATAAAGAATAACCAACACGGCCCGGGCCGGGAATAACAAACACAGCCCCGGGCCAAACAAATTAAAAATCAGATGGAAAAGATCATCATACAAATAACGGCAGGCCGCGGACCGGTCGAATGCAGCAGGGTGGTAGCCCGGGTGCAGGAGAAGATGCTGACACAAGCCCGCAAGCTCGGTATCGTCATAGAAGTGCTGGACAATAAAAAGGGCGACCTGAAAGACACCCTATTGTCCGCCACCCTCCTGGCGAAAAGCCCTCCAAACCCCATCGGCCTGCAGGCATTCATAAAAGAATGGCGTGGCACCGTTCAATGGATCGCCCCCAGCCCTTACCGGAAACTCCATAAACGGAAAAACTGGTTTGTCGGCGTGGAGGTCTTCGATGTGCAGGAGCGCCTGCAATGGAATCCAAAGGAAGTGGTCTTCGAAACCTGCAGAGCCTCCGGACCCGGCGGACAAAACGTAAATAAGGTGGAGACCGCTGTCAGAGGAACACATACCCCATCTGGCATACAAGTGCTGGCAATGGACAGCCGCTCCCAGTGGCAGAACAAACAACTTTGTCTGGAGCGGCTCAAACAAAAGATCCTGGCCTGGCAGACCGGTCAGCTGGTCACCCAACAGCAGACCCGCTGGCAGGAACACAACGAGCTCGAAAGAGGTAATGCCGTCAAAACGATCATAGAGGACTTATAACCCTCTATGATCATTCTTTTCAAGTGCGGCCAGCATCAGATTTCACCATCCCGTTTTCGCTCGTTCGAAAACGTTACCAATGTGCAAAACTTCTCAAAAATCGGGAAAAAACATCCTCTAATTTTGCCGTATAATAATTTTTTATGGAGCTGCAAGAGCACTTCGAGCAGGTTAGGCAACTCATTCGCCGCGGCCAGGCCACCGCGTTGCAGGCAGCCTATGCCGAACAATTAAAAGTGTATTGGAAGGTCGGTGCCTATGTTTTCTATCGGTTACAAACAGAAGAATGGGGCGAAAAGACGGTAGATCAGCTGGCTAATTGGTTAAAAGATAAAGATCCTGGATTAAAAGGGTTCAGCAGGCGTTCTTTGTATCGTATGCAAGAGTTTTATCTGATTTGGCATAAACTAGATTGGGACGCTTTAAAAAAGGATGGATCTGTAATTGTGTCGACGTCGTCGACACAATTACAAAACATTGAAAATCAATTAAATATAATTAATGGGTTCGTGTCTTAGCAAATTAAAGAAATGCCAAATATCTTAGGCGCTCTCAATTGGAGTCATCATATTGACTTACTTGGCAAGACAAGAAATTTAGAGGAAAAGGTTTTTTATCTCTTGCTTTCTATTAAAGAAAAATTTACAGTTAAAGAACTTCGCCGACATCTAAATTCCGGACTTTATGAACGACAAAAATTAAGTAGTCAGCAGATCGCAGGAAATCAACACCCTAACGCTGAAATTATACCTCAAATCTTCCGTGATAAATACATTTTTGAATTTCTCGACCTGCCCGAACCTCATTCGGAAAATGATCTTCAAAAAGGACTGGTCAAAAATTTAAAACAATTTATTCTTGAGATCGGCAGAGACTTCACCTTTATAGGAGAAGAATACCGCCTTCAGGTTGGCAAACAGGATTTCTATATCGATCTTCTATTTTATCATCGAGAACTACAATGCCTCGTAGCCTTTGAATTAAAAGTTTCTGCCTTTCAACCCGAATTTTTAGGAAAACTGAACTTTTACCTGGAAGCATTAGATAGAGAAGTCAAAAAACCGCATGAGAATCCTTCGATCGGCGTATTGCTTTGTACAGAAAATGATAAGGAAATCGTAGAAATTGCCTTAAGCAGGAACATGAGTCCGGCTTTGGTAGCAGAATATGAGACCAAACTCCTTGATAAGGATTTACTACGCCGGATGCTGCGTGAATGGATGGAAAATGTAGTAGTTAATGAAGACTAATAACTCTCTTCGCTCAGTATGACTATAAATGAGGGATTATCTGAGGGGTTAAATGAGGGATTAAGTGAGGGATTAAATCTCTCCCCCTCCAACTCCTCAGAAGACATTACATTAATATTTAAAGCTGTAAATCTGCTGTGGACTGCCATACACAGCAATACCTTGAATTACCCTGCCAATTGAATCAGTGGTCCATGAATAATTCAATCCTACTCCGGGTAAAACGCCATCGGTCTTTACAGCCTCAGAGGGAAGATTTTTTGACCGGAAGTCTGCGAATCCATGAAATACCAGCACACAGCCCAGACTATTGGCAAATGTCTGATTGTATAATGGATTTACATTAGTTGTATAAAGATAACTATAGAGATGCAGAAAAAAATATCCGGGTTGGGTATAACGAAGGTCATAGACAATATTATCCGATTGAATTTGGAATGTATCTGTTTCTCCGACCGTAACCTGATTTCCCAAAGTTGTGTCGTAGCCCAGGTTCTGGCCTACCGTATTTATGGAGTCATAATAAAAATGGACGGAGGTTAAATTTGTTCCATTGTTGCCTGCTGCAATCGAATCACGAACTACCCGGTTCTGATTGTCGTAATATAATTCATGGTGTTCCAATAATCCTCCTGGGAGCGCCCAATGATATTGGTAAAGAATGTCATAGGACGGAGGAGGGGTGGTAGAGCCCGTTAACGCAAAAACAACCGAAAAACTGTCAATGAACGGACTCCCTGTTGAAGTGTCATAGGAATAGGAATGCAAGGCTGCCAATTGATGCTGCTTGTCGTAAGAAAACACCTGCAATTGCGCATATTAGCACAATTACGTAACTTAGAATCAGAAAATTTAAGAATCATGGATAGCATCGCCAACTATATATCCGAAGAAAAGGACATTCTCTACCGGCGTGGAGAAATAAAAGGCATTGAAAAAGGAAAAGAAACCTTTGTCAAAAACCTTTTACTTAACACCGATTTTACCATACCCAAAATCACCGCTTTGACCAACGTTACAGAAGCCTTTGTAAAAAAGATTAAGAAGACTTTAAAATAATCCGGTAAGTTTATCTCAACCATTACCCCCCAAACTCATAACTAAACACCCACCCCCTGTCCTGCGCCATATAAATACAGATGCGCTCCGCCAGCGCCGAAATAGTCAGCGAAGGATTGATGGACAAAGGCCGCGGAACGATCGATCCATCGCTGACATAGAGCCCCTCATAGACAGTATTACCCGTCGCACCGGCAAAAACCTGCCCCTTATGATTGATCACCCCCTGAGCGGCATCTTCTCCCATAATACACCCGCCCAGCGGATGGACCGTGACCAGCTCGCTGGAAAAGAGCTTGGTCCAGATAGGATCCTTGGTATAGACACCATCCAGTGTTTGCGTCAGCGCCAGTAATTGATCGTTTACCGTAGAATAGATCGGCTGCTTTCCCGCCCCGGGCCATGACACCCGGAGCCGATCGTCCTCCAGCGCCATTTTCCCGCTGTCATCGTCATTGGTCATGACGAGATAGACCAGCGTATTATTGGCAGCCCCATGATAGACTCCCCTGATACCCGTGTCAATCTCCCGCTCCCTCTTTCTCAGCCAGCCTGCCAGACCCGCATGGGTCGGCTTACCTTCCAGCTTGGAAGCCAGCGATACCATCGCATAAAAAGCGTTCCTCAACATGCCCGGCGCCGACCCCTCCTCGATCACCATCCCCTGCCTGCTATCCGCTGGATCGCGCAGGTCGATGATACTGCTGATACCCGGACCGACCGGATCCTTGGGGTCAGGCAGATTCTTTCCCTTACCAATGGCATTGGCACGTGTATCGGCATTATAGCTGAAAGCCAGGAAATCTCCATTGCCGGTGAAATGGGTGCCCGTCATATCCGAGCACGACAGCCCATTCTGTTTGGAGCGCAGCAGCAGCTCCGTACTTCCCAGCGTGCCCCCGGCCAGCACGACCACATCGGCCAGAATAAATACAGTAGGCGCATCCGGATTTTCCCCACCGGTCGTGAACACGTTGTAATGGACCTTCCACTGATTATCCTGCTTCTCGACATAACGGACATTTACCTGCGTGTAGATCTCCGCTCCATGCTGATGCGCATCCGGCAGATAATTCATGATCAATGTATTCTTCGCGCTATAGTTGCAGCCGGAACAGCAATCCCCGCAACCATTACAGGGTTTTTGCTCTACGCCGACATGATTGGGCCCGTCGATATCGAAATTGACATAAATAGGAGTGAGCTTCCAGTGATCGGACAGCCCCGTTTTTTCCGCGGCGGTTTTCAACGATATCGTTTTAGCGGAGATGGAAGCCTGTGCCTCGGGAAGGGTGGTGGTCTTCAGCATGGCATTGACCGTCGCAAACGCTTTCTGCAACGTAGGCAGGTCATCCCGCAAGGCCTGCGGCCAGCAGGGATCCGTAAATACATTAGCCTCCGGTTCCATACCGACATTCGCATTGATCAGCGAACCGCCCCCCAGACCGCAACCTTTAATCACCGTTATGTCCGGATTGGTGCGGACATCGAATAGCGCCGTCTTCTTCCCCGTTTGCAGATGGGGGGCATCGATCTGCGTCTCGCCCGAAGACTCCTTAAATTCATTCGGATATTCTCCCGGCAGAATTTCCCGCCCCCTTTCAAGCAGACAAACACGCTTCCCCGCACGCGCCATCCGGGATGCCGTAATGGAGCCGCCATAGCCCGAACCGATCACGACCACATCATAAGCAGGCTTTATCGCAGAAATAGGTGCTGACAATCTTTCCATATAATATCAGTATAAGGATGGATAAAAAAGGCTAACCGGCAACTTCATTCCCCGCGAAAGGTAGATAGATCCGCTGATTCGTTGGGCCTTTATTATTTTTTGAAAACACCCATTTTCTTTAAATTCCAGTATGAAAATGTCAACCCTCCTGTTTTACCTTATCTGCCTCTGCGCCCTCACTCCACCCGCCCATGTCTTTGCGCAAACCATCGACCCCCACCACATCACCATCGCCCGCGACAGCTTCGGCGTACCGCATATCTTCGCACCCACCGATCCCGAAGTAGCCTATGGCCTTGCCTGGGCCCAGGCCGAAGACGATTTCAACACCCTTCAATTAGTGATCCTGCTGGGGGAAGCCAGGTTGGGCAGCGCCCTGGGCAAGAAAGGCGCGGCGGCGGATTATACCCTGCAGCTCCTACGCTGCCGCCAGCTGGTCGATGACCAATGGAATACCCTCAGCCCGGATTTCGTAGCCCTGATAAAAGGCTATACCCAAGGGCTAAATGCGTATGCCACAGCGCATCCCGGGGAAATAAAATACAAAAAAGCCTTCCCCGTCAATGAACGCGACTACCTGGCCGGAGTCGTCCTTTCCATAAGTATTTTCTGCGAGGTAGGATCCGTCCTGCCGCAGATCCTTAACGGCAGGATCGCTACCATTCCCGGCTTTTCTTCCGGCCAGCCCGGTGACGACCACGGCCCCCAGGGCTCCAATGCCTTTGCCTTCCACCCCTCCCGCACCACCACCGGCGAGGCATTCCTGGCCATCAATGCCCATCAGCCTAATGAAGGCCCTACGGCCTTTTATGAGGCGCACGTACAAAGCGAACAAGGGTGGAATATGCTGGGCGGTGTATTCCCCGGAGGCTGCCTCATCTTCCATGGCACGAATGAGAACCTCGGCTGGGCGCATACCGTTAACAACCAGGACAAAGTCGATGTATTCCAGTTGCAGATCAACCCCACGAATGACAACCAATACAAATTCGACGGCCAGTGGCTGAACCTGGAAGTAAAAAAGATCCGCCTCCATGTAAAAGGCATCCCTTTCCCCATCGGCAAAAAAATATACTGGAGTAAATATGGCGCTACCGTCAAGACCAAACAAGGCGTCTTCTCCCTGCGCACCCCGGCCAACATGGATTGCAAGGCGCTCGAAGAATGGTACCGGATGAACAAAGCCAGGAACTTTACAGAATTCTACCAGGCTCTCAGCATGACCAGCCTGCCCATGTTCAACATTATGTATGCAGACCGCTACGATACGATCTTCTATATCAGCAATGGTAAGATGCCCAGACGTAACCCCGATCCGAAATACCACTGGGAAAGCACCATCCCGGGCAATACTTCCGCCACCCTCTGGACGGAATTCAAACCCGTCACGGAATTACCGCAATATATCAACCCTCCCTCCGGCTACCTGTTCAATACCAACCATTCCCCCTTTTTGGCCACGGACCCGAAAGACAATCTGGACCGCCGGAAATTCGACCCCAACGACGGATATGAGATGGGTAACAACAACCGTAGCGTCCGGGTGACCGAACTCTTACAAGGCTTTGACAAAATGGATTATGCCCGTTTCAAACGCCTTAAATTCGACCGGCAGCTGCCCCGTACCCTCAAATACATCTATGGCATCGACACCATCCTCAAGATGGACCCCGCCGATTATCCCGGCCTGAAAGACCTGCTCACCCAACTGCAGCAATGGGATCACCAGGCGACGGCAGACAGCAAAGGCGCCGCCATCTTTTTATTGATGTATAACTATGTTGCTAAGAAGCTGAACGGAGCCCCGCGCCGGCAGTTGACGAAGGCGGAGTCTTTGGAGACCCTTCAATATGTACACGATTATATGATCCGGTATTTTGGCGCCACCGACCTCGCACTGGGAGATATTCAGAAACTGGTGCGCGGCGACGACGCCCGCCCGGCCTGGGGCCTGCCCGATGTGCTCTCGGCCAGCTACACCGAACCCTATAAGAAAGGACTACGGCGGGTGACCTCCGGAGATGCCTATATCTGCTTCGTGCGCTATCCCAAAAATGGCCTGCCCCTCATCGAATCCATCAACACCTTCGGCGCCTCCTCTCATCCCGGCTCCCCGCATTACAAAGACCAGATGGACCTGTTCCAGCGCCAGCAAACCAAACCCATGACCCTCGATAAAGCGCAGATCCTCCGCTCCGCCGAAAAGATCTACCATCCCACTCCCCCTACATACATCTCAACGCCGCCCCCCAATAACTAACCTGCCATACCGCCTTCGGATCGTCAAGGTCGATACGGCTCCGGATATGCCCCGGCTCATATTGGATGGGATGATCAATTATCTTTACACTCCGCAGCGCCGCTCTCAATTTCTTTTGCTCCTTCGATAAGCTCGCGGATAATGGACTGGTCATATACAAGTGAGGCGTATGACTTTTATATTTTTCGATCATCTCCGGCTTGGGCAGCCGGGTGCTGATATTCCATGGGGTTAGCGTGGCGACCGCCTCGCCGGCGATCAGTCGCTCCCACACCTCCGGGTTATACGCATTCTTGGACCCATGATGCGGTATTTTAAACAGGCCCGATGGCGGTTGGTCTTTTATTTCCTGACTGTTTAAAAGAATAGCGGACCACCCGTCAAAGGAATGGGATCCTTCCAGGTCAGCCCCCAGCAGCGCACGATGGGGACCCAGCTTTAAATAGGTCACTACCGACAGCGTATTCGGCTTCTTCGCCAATATCCGGGTTGCCGGGTTTTTAGACAGCCGGTCCAGTATCCTGGCCACTTCTTTTACGAAGTTTTGTATCGTCTGGTCGGAAGGCGACAGGGATATAGCCGCAATTTCCAGGCTGCCGATCGTCGTCCTGAACAGCGTCCTGTCCATGTGGGGAATAATATACCCGATGTGGCCCTTCTTACCCCGCTCCTTTAAAATTTCCAGGCTCCTTTTCAGCTCCCGGGTGGCGCTGCTGTCCGACACCCCATTCCGATCCTTCGGAATCGTATCCAGGTTCACCATTTCATAAAAAGCGTCTATCTCATGATGCCAGGCAAAACTTACCACCGCATTCGGACAAGCCTCCACTAAAGTAGAGATCCCCCTTATATGGTCATCATGCCAATGCGTGCAAAGAATTAATTTTACCTGCGCGGGATCTACCTCTATCTTTCGTAGATATTCGAGCGGAAGACAAGACCCGGGTAGTTGGGGGTTACTACAGGAGTCAATGACCATCCAGTTACCGTAACCTAAATGGATTACAATACTCTCGCCATAGCCTCCTCCTGTACCGATTAAACTAATTTCAGCGACGTGACTCACAGGTGTATCCGGGATCATGATCAATAGTAAGGTTTCAGGTTCTCATAACGGATTAAAGATAGTGCATGCTGCATAGACAGGGTCCCGACAGAACGTCTTCCCCGTATAGCGGGTCCTATGAATCGAATTGGACGAGCGATATATACATCGATCCCGGCTTGATCCCATTCTTCAATTCGGCGGCATACTCGAAATGACAGCTAAGCAGGCTTCCCGGTTTAATATCGGATCTTTTGGCTGGAGGTTTTAATTGAGAGAAAGTGAAATTCAGGAGATGATCGGATCCGCCATCCTTATCGGCAAATCGGGCAGTTATCCTGTCCTTGGTGATATGAAGAACATAGCCGGTCCATTCAAAAAGCTGATAGCTGACCTGGTTGCCGTCCTGATGCTGCTGCTGCCTTTGCCGGTAAGATCGCTCCCTTTTCCGCTGACTGGTCGACTCTTTTGTAAGGGTCATCATCAAAGACAACTCATGCACAAGCGCATCCTCCACAACAGAGGTTGCTTTGCTGCTCCTTTTTTTCGCAAGGATCTTCTTCGAAAAGGACTTTTCAGGCGTCTTCATCTGAACTTCCGTTTCTGTTTGATTAAATGGACTCATGTCTTAAGAGGTAGCACTAAAATAAATGAAGGAATAGGTTTATAACAAATTAGCCCTTTTTTCTGAAAAGATCAATCAAAAAGCAGACCAGCCTCTGTAAAACCGGTCACCTCAACGGGAATCACCGTCTCCCGGACGAAAAACCGGTCATCCGGGATAACCAGCCTCCTTTTTCACCACCTTTGCGGTCTTATGCTCCCCCGTATGGCTCCATCCCGGCGGCATAATGAGATACAATATCTTATTATGCAACCCCGGCGCATGGACTATATCCTTCCAGAGACAGATGAACTCCCCGAAATACATATCTATCACGCTCCGCGTATTAACAGGCCGGGTAATCCCATATTCTATCACCACCTCCTTCCGCTCATCCTGGTAAGTCTTAAAGACCCGGTCCCAGATATTCAGCAGGTTACAGAAATTCGTGTCCATATACAAAGGATTGCGGGCATGATGTACCCGGTGATGCGAAGGCGTTAAAATGACCCGGTTCAGGAACCCCATCCTGCCATCCTTCATGATATTTTCCCCTACATGGATAAAAGCCCCCCAGGTGCCGTCAATCGCCATGATCAGGAAGAGGAGAGGGGGGCTGACACCCGCTATAAGACAGATCGAAGTCCGGATCACATCGGCATAAGGCCCTTCCAGGAAAAAATGCATATAAGTGACGGACAGGTTCATAGCCTGCGGAGCATGATGTGAAGAATGCAGACACCAGAACAGCCGCACCTTATGCCCGCCATAATGATAAACGAAATGCGCGAACTCCCAGACGATATACCCATAGAGCAGCCAATACCAGGTAAAGCTGGTCTTGAACAAAGACACCTTCCCCAATAACCCGATGCAAAAGGCAATGGCCGCTATCGAAATAAACCGGGAGATGAACCGGTTGATGATGAAAACAAAAAAAGGCATCCGGTAGTCCTCGATCCGGAACCGCTTGTACACCAATGCCCGTATGATCTCGATAAATAATAAAAGAGGAATGACAGGGGAGATGGCGCCCAGCAATCCATGCAGTGTAAGCAGGGAATGATAGTCGCCGCTCCGATACATTGTTAGCAACGGCCCGATGCCGGTAAAAGACACCAGATCCTCATAAAGTGTATGTAAAATATCCATACCTAAAAATTACAAATTAAAAATGACAGTTGACAGGCCCATGTAACCATGAATGAACGATGGGGTCCCGCCAACTGTCATCTACTCCCCCTTTAGGGGGTGGGGGCCTAAAAACCCGGATTATTCGGCAACAAATTCGGATTCACATCCGTCTCCTGCTTAGGCAGCGGGAAAAGCAGCTGACTGGCCGTAAAAGTGGCCCCCCACACCGTCTTATGCCCCACAAAATCATCCCAGTTCCCCGTCACATCATTGTGCACCTTCAGCGTACGAAGCATGTCAAACCACATCTTATTCTCAAAACACAGCTCGAAATAACGCTCCAGCCAGACCTCATGCTCGAAATCGTCCTGGGATAAAGCCCCGATCGGCGCCAGATTGGCCCGGGCCCGGATCAGGTTCACATCGCTGATCGCATCGCTGTTAGGCGCTCCCTCAGCCCGGTTACTGGCCTCCGCATACAACAGATACACATCCGCCAACCGGTACACCGTATAATTCAGATCAGACTTTGCCGTACTCCTGACCGCCGTAGAATCAAACCACTTGTAAATATAATGCGCTTTAAAGACTACCGTATCCGCCGTCTTGATGCTCGCATACTTCGTATAAAAATACTGCCTTTCTTGTACCCGCTTGTCCCCCGAAGGAAATGAACTGATGAATTGATCCGTCGGATATACCGACCCATACTCATCCGAATACACAGAGATCCCCGAATAATTGGGAATGGTCAGCGCCGTCAGCGGATTGTTGACATTCGCGGCAGCGGCAAACTGCACCTGGAAGATGAATTCCCCCTTATTCTTATTCGCAGGCTTATTCATATCCGTATAATTCGGGAAAAGACTATACCCCCCATTGGTGATCACAGCCTTGCTCCGCTTGGCAGACTCCGCATAATACTGATCACCGCCCTTGATAGGCGCGCCGGCATAAGTCAGATAGACATCCGCCAGAATAGATTCGATAGCGCTCCTCGATATCAGCCCCGTATTGTCCTGCCAGGGTAGGGAAGAAGCCTCCGCCGTTAGCAGATCGGGAATGATAATGCTGTCATAAATGCTCTTGGCCGGGCTGCGGGCCACTTTCAGGTTGAGGTTCGTCGACACTGTCGTCACCATCGGCAACGCCCCATACATACGCACCAGGTAGAAATAATACAATGCCCGCATCGCATGCGCCTCCGCCAGCATATTGTTCTTTGCCGAATCAGCCAGTACCCCGGACCCTACCGTAGCAAGACTTTGCAGGGCCAGGTTACAGGCGCCGATCCCCATGTATAGTTGCTGCCACCAGGTGTCCACATAAAAAGACGTGGTATTGTAGCTCAGGTTCTGAAAATTGATAAAACCCGTCTGACCCAGGTCGCTATTCGACTTGCCCGTCATAAACTCCATCAGGTTCCAGGTATTGCCCCCATAAGAAGAAGGCTGACCGGTCACTACGCCCTGCAGATTCGTATAACACCCGTTGGCCAGCGCACGGGCCTCCTTGGTGTTGCTGATCGTAAAGCCGGGACTTAGAAAATTAGTAGGCTTCTCCTCCAGGAATTTTTTACAGGAGCCCAATCCCAGCGCCAACACGAAAAATCCGATACTTATATATTTAATAGGTTGCATCTGTTAATGTTTTAAAGTAAAACTAAAATCCTACCGTCAGACCCAGATTCCATACCCGGGGGCGGGGATAAGAGAAAAAGTCCAGGTTCTGCGAGAAGGCCGAATTGGAGCCATACGTAGAATTGAACGTATCCACCTCCGGATCATACCCCGTGTACTTGGTATGCAGGAAAAGATTCTGCACGCTGGCCGAAAGCCGCACCTTCGTCAGCTTCATCTTGCGGACCGTAACTTCCGGCACCGTATAGCCCAGCGTGAAATTCTGCCCGCGGATAAAAGATCCATCCTCTACCCACCAGGTATCGAAATGACTGTTCTGGGCGAACTTATAATTACGCACCTGCGATACCATCGTATTCTGATTCGTTGGCGTCCAGCCGTTCAATACCGTAGCCAGGCTGTTGGCGATCGTCTGCCGGTCCTCGCTGGAATGCTTGAAGGTCGCAGCGGTATTCACCCCCTGCACCACCCGGATGTCAAAGGAGAAATCCCAGCCCCGGTAAGCAACGGTGCTGCTGAAAGTCCCCGTCCATTTCGGATAAGCACGCCCGATAATGCTGTAATAAGGACTGCCATCCTTGTTATAGAGAAATTTCCGATCCCCGGGTTTCAAATTCTGCGTGGCGGCATCCGCTGCCTCATCCGTACTATAAGTGCCCAGCCTTGTCATGCCATAAAAGCTGCCGATGGGTTGCCCTACCCGCAGGACATTGGTCTGCCCCAGGAAATTCGGACCGGGGAAGATATCCGCATTTCCGTCATTCAGCTTGAGGATCTTATTCTTGTTGGTGGCAAAAATGAAATTGGTGCTCCAGGTGAAATCCTTCGTCTTCACATTCACCGTATTCAGATTGATCTCTATGCCGGTGTTGCGGACAGAACCGACATTTTCATATACATTGTTGGTCTGCATGCCCGCCGACCAGGGGATCGGAGCCTGCAACAGCAGATCCTTGGTCGTACGATTGTAATAATCTACATTCATATTGATCCGGTCCCTGAACAGACCCAGCTCCAGACCGACATCCCCCTGCTGCGACTTTTCCCATTTAAGGTTCGGATTACCGATATAGTTGGGTAACAAAGTGGATTGATTTGCCCCGTTCAGCACCGTCGTTCCGGGTGATATCTGCCCCTTGGATTGCCCGTAACCGATCTCCGAATTCCCGGTTAACCCATAGCTGCCCCGCAGCTTCATATAGCTGATCGTCTCGCTATGCTTCAGGAAATCCTCCTCCGAAACACGCCAGGCAGCACCCAGGGAAGGGAAGAAAGCGTACTTGTTGTTCTCCCCGAACCGGGACGACCCGTCATACCGGCCCGTCGCGGTCAGCAGGTACTTGTCATCGATATTATACGTGATACGGGCATAATAGGAATTCATCTGCCAGGCAGGGTTGGCCAGAGACTGCGTTTGCGAACGGACAGAACCCGCCTGCAACGCCGTCCACTGAAAATTGTCGTCGATGAAATTCTGCGCCTCCGCATCCACCCACTCCTGTTTGTATTTTTGCCAGGAAGCCCCCAGCAAGGCCGTGAATTTCTGACGGTCATTGATCTTCTTATTCCAGGTCAGATAGTTTTCCGATTGCCAGAAATAATTATAATAAGCATTGATACTCGCCTGACCACCCTGGTCCTGCGAGAGATGCGGCAGATCTTGCGCAGAATAGAAATTATTCTTCTGCCCGCTCAGGTTATAGCCGAAGTCGGACTTGAAATCCAGGTCCTTCGTCAGATGGATCGTAAAATACGCATCCCCCAACGCCTGCAGCGTATTGTTCAGCGTATACCGGCTCTGGGAAATATGCACGGGATTGGGACCGCCTTCCAGTCCCGCAATATCATTATTGCCGGCCCAGCTTCCGTCCGGATACCTGATCGGTACGATCGGCACCTCTTCGGTCACCATCCTGGGCACGTTCAACGACCCGTTCCCGTCGGATACCATTCTTTGCGTGCTCTGGATGACGGAAATATACCCCCCGAACTTCAGCCAGTTATTCACCTCGTTGTCCAGCGTCAGCTTGGCCGAATACCGCTTGAACCAACTATTGACCATCAACCCGTTCTGGCCGAGATAGCCCAGCGAAGCACTGTATACGGACTTGTCGCTGCCCCCCTGGATATTGATAAAATGATCGTTGGAGAAAGCCGGCTTATAAACTTCCTTCTCCCAGTTCGTATTGTACAATGGCTTGTCATTGGCGTCGAACAGCTTCGGCAGACTGGCATGGTTCAACGCGACAGGAGGCGTCCAGGTCCCGCCCAGCGGATCGAACTTAGTACCATTGGCATAAGCCAGGTTATAGACCTGCACGAACTGATCCGAATTGAGTGTCTTCAGGTGACGGGACAGTTGACTTACATTGGCATCCCCGTCATAGGTCACCTTCGTATCACCCCGGTGACCCCGCTTGGTGGTCACCATGATCACCCCATTGGCGCCCCGGGCCCCATAAATAGCCGTGGAACTGGCATCTTTCAATACTTCCAGCGAAGCTATCTCATGCGGGTTCAGCGTATTGATATCTACCCCGGTTACCCCATCCACCACATACAACGGATCGAGACTGGAATTGATCGAGCCGATACCCCGGACACGCACCTTCGCCGGCTGGCCCGGCGCATTGCTGTTCACCATGACATCTACCCCGGCTATTTTCCCTTCCAGCGCCTGCGTGACATTGGGCACCGGCCTGTCCGTCAAAGACTCCCCCTTGATGCTGGCCACCGCGCCGGTCAGATCCGACTTCTTGGCCGTTCCATACCCGATCACTACCACATCATTCAGGCCCGCCGCCACCTCTTTTAGCTGGATCGTAACAATCGACTGACTGCCAATAGACAAGGTCCTCGGCTGATAACCGACCGAGGAGAACTCCAGCGTGACCCCCTCGTCCGGGACGCTGAGCTTGAACCGGCCCTCTGCATCCGTAGTGGTCCCATTGGCGCTGCCTTTGACGGTCACGGAAACCCCGGCCAGCGCATCCCCCTTTTCATTGGTGACCGTGCCGGTAACCGTATGCGCCTTCACGTCGATCTCAGCCACCCGGGGGCTGAGATAGCCCGGCCAGCCCCTCGTAGGGGAGGAGGAAGGGGAGGGGTGCCGATATGAAATAACGATGGTATTGCCCAGCTGCTCGTATTGCAGCAACGTATTCTGCAGCAGGGACTCCAGGACATTGTGGACCGACCGGCCATTGCAGACAAGATTGAGATTGCTCACCCTCCGGATCTCTTTCTTATTGTAGGCAAAAGTGAAAGAAGTGAGCTTCTGGATCTTGTCCAGGGCCGCCACCAACGGTTCATCCTTCAGCTCCAGGCTGATAAAGACCTTGTTGATGTCCTGTCCCCGGGCATCCCTGGCGCTTATCAACTGTATGCTGCACAGAAAGATAAGAGTTATGAAAAAGCTGATACGCATACAGTACTGCAATCGTTTTTTGGTTAGAATGCGCCCTTTCAGGCGTCCTATCCGGAGACTGGACGGCCCAAACGCAGACAATAAAGAAAATGTCATAGTTTTGATTGTTTTAAATGATGAGAACTTGTTTAAGACGAAACGCCTTCTTTCTCGAGCGAAAAGGTGTTTTTATAACCTGTTCCGGGTTCCAGCCGGAGCAGGTTTTTTTAATTAAAGAGTTACTTGCAGCCTTCCCCGTTTAATTCGATATGATTACCATTCATCCGGTAGTCCATATTATTGATCTTCGATAATACTTTGATGATCTGCTCCAATGGCTCGCCGCCCGTAAAGGTTGCCGTTACATTACAGTTTTCCAGCGCAGGATTCATAAGGACGATCGTCACATGAAACCGCTGCTCCAGCTCTAGCACCGCATCTTTCATATTGGCATCGTTGAAGAGTAAATAAGGCTTTTTCCAGGCGATCACCTCCCCGGCATCTACCTGCGTCTTTTTGAGCTTGTTGTGCACCCGGTCCACCGTGATCTGCTCATTGCCCCGCAGAATACCGAAGTCCCCCACGCCATTCTCCACCCGCACTTTTCCCTTGGTCACCGTGATGACAATGTCCTTATCATGCTCGTTGATGTCGAACGCCGTACCTAATACCGTCGTCGTTATATTGCCCGTATGCACGATAAAAGGCCTCGTATCATGCCGGATATCGAAATAGGCTTCGCCGCTCAGCGTCACTTCCCGCGTCCGCCCGGCAAATACAGGCTCATACCGGATATGCGCATCCTTATGCAGCAACACCTTACTGCCGTCGGATAAAGTGATACACTGGTCTGCTGCCGGAGGAAGGGCGCGCGCCAACCGAACAGGCGGATGGACCGCCGGACGAAGAACATAATAATGGTAGGTGAAATAAGAGGCGAGAACGACCCCAAGGACAGCCGCTGCATACCGTACGGCTATCGGAATAGCACCCGCGTGCCGTACGAAGTCCGGGATAAGCCCCGCGTAACGTGAAAAGATAGTAGTGGCGGGTTTCTTGTGAATGACCGGAGGCCGGTTGGTGATATACTCAAGGATCTTGCCTGCCGTGACAGGGTCTTGCCGGTAGGGAGGAAGGTCCTGCGCCCAGGTCTCCTCGATCAACCGCCTTACGGTCTCATCATATTCATCACGGCGCAACAGGTCGAACAGCTCCTCTTTCTCCTGCTGCGTACATTTTTTCTCATAGTACCTGAAAAAAAGCCAGGTCAATCGTTTCGAAGGATCCATCATGGTAGTAGTCGTTATATACCCACGCCTCATCTGCTAATGTTTAGCACCCCCCGAAAAAAACACCCGTTGGGCCGCTTTTGCGAATGGTCTGACAGATAAGAGCACAGGCCTCAATCCTAAAGACTGGAAAATAAAGAAGTAGGAGTATGCCGGATGAAGATATTTTTTTGGGGGGTCGCGCCGCGTAGAAATTTCCTTCATCAATAAAAACAAGCTTGCAAAAGAAGAAACAAAAGCAATAGCCCATCCGAATGGAAATGCAGGATATCCCGCAGCGTCTTCAACGCATGCACCAGGTGCGTCTTTACGGTGTTTCGGGAAATATTCAGGCGGGAAGCGATCTCCTCATGCTTCATACCCTGGTGACGGCTCATCGTAAAGATCAGTTTTTGCTGCGGGGATAGCCGGCTCAGCGCCTCCTGGAGCCTTATCTCATTTTCTTTGGTAAGAAGCTGATCTTCAACAGTGCCCGTGTCGGTATCGAGCCAGCTGGCCATCTGCTTGCGGGCAAAATCCTCTTTAGCTAAAAGTTTGAGCGTATCGAAGACCTGGTTGCGGGCAATGATAAATAACCAGGAATCAAACCGGAGAACATGCCGCACCTTATCACGGCTTAACCACACCTTCATAAAAACATCCTGGACCAGCTCATCGGCCAGCCCCCCGTTCCCAAACAAATGAAATGCATAGGCATAGATTCTCTGCCGGTAATGATGGAACAGAACCCCAAAAGCCTTCTCATCGCCTTCCGCCATACGGACCAGGAGCTCAGTCTCGTTAGATAAAGGTTGTATTCTTATGGCAATATTTCGTGTAGTAGTCTCAACCATTGCTTGACAGGTTGTTTGTAAGCACATGCCAAAATTATTTTAATTTCAGCACCCACCAAATTTATTTGAGCACATTCGCCTGCCGGCATACATACACCCGGGCATACCAGCGAATAAGTATCCTGCACTACCCGCCAACTGGGCATTTACCCCTACCCAGCCCTAAGTATATAATCCGCATATCCGAAAATAGTAGTAGCTTCCGCGCTCATTTTTTTTAATAACAACTTCCGATTCAATATATGACGACTCCTTCAACGCAGGACTCCGGCAAATGGCCCGGCGACATTACCCCGCCTCTCGCAGCAACCAGACCACATGAACGCACCCTCCACGGCGATACTGTAAGTGATAACTATTACTGGCTGATCGACTATTTCAGGAAAGGACCCGATAGCGACCAGGTGATCGATTACCTGAAAGCAGAGAATACCTACCTCGATGCCATGATGAGCGGCACAAAGGAATTCCGGGATCTGTTGTTCACGGAAATGAAAGCCCGCATCAAAGAAAAAGATGAATCGGTCCCCGTCTATAAGAACGGCTATTACTACTATACCCGCAGCGAGGAAGGACAGCAGTATTTTAAATACTGCCGCAAAAAAGAAACCCTCGACGCCCCCGAAGAAATACTCCTGGACGTCGACGAAATGGCAAAAGGACATGCCTACTATTCCGCAACCGGCTTCAAGATCAGCGAAGACAATAATTTACTGGCCTTCGGAGTAGACACCGTCTCCCGCCGGCAGTACATTATCTATATTAAAGACCTGGCCTCCGGACAACTCTATAAAGAAGCCATCCCCTCCACCAGCGGCAACCTCGTCTGGGCCAACGATAACCAGACCATTTTCTATACCGAAAACAACCCCGTCACCCTGCTGACGGAAAAGATCCGGCGACATACCCTCGGCACAGACCCCTCCGCCGATACCACCGTTTATGAAGAAAAAGATAACTCCAACTATATAGGCCTGAAGAAATCCAAGTCAGGGAAATTTATCTTCATCGTCTCCTCCGCCACCCTGTCCTCCGAGATACGCTTTATCGATGCCAGTCAGCCCCAGGCGGAGTTCGCCCTCTTCCAGCCCCGGTTGAAGGATGTCTTATACGAAGTAGACCACCAAAAAGACAAATTCTATATCATCACCAACTGGGATGCCAAAAACTTCCGCCTGATGAAATGCCCCCTGGATCGGACAGACCGGTCACATTGGAAGGAAGTACTCCCGCACCGCACCGACGTCCTGCTGGAAGATATCGAAGTCTTTGCCGATTTCCTGGTCATTACAGAACGGAAGCATGGCCTCATCCAGCTCCGGATCCGTAACCTGACCGACATCCAGGAACATTACCTCGACTTCGGAGAACCGGCCTATATGGCTTCCACCGGAGCCAACCCCGACTATAACAGCCGCACCCTCCGCTATGGATATACCTCTCTCACCACGCCCGTTTCCACCTACGACTATGGCATGGATACCAAAGAGAAGAAATTGCTCAAACAGCAGGAAGTGGTAGGAGGATACAACCCGTCCGATTATACCACAGAAAGACTTTATGCAACGGGAAAGGACGGCGTCAGCATTCCCATCTCCCTGGTCTACCGCAAAGGCTTTAAAAAAGACGGCACAGACCCCCTGCTCCTGTATGCCTATGGCTCCTACGGACACAGCATGGACGCCAGTTTCAGCAGCACCCGGCTCAGCCTCCTGAACCGGGGATTCGTTTTCGCCATCGCCCATATCCGGGGTGGACAGGAAATGGGAAGATACTGGTACGAAGACGGCAAAATGCTGAAAAAGATCAATACCTTCCAGGACTTCATCGATTGCGGAGAATACCTGCTGCAACAACAATACACCGGCAAAGACCACCTCTACGCCCAGGGCGGCAGCGCAGGCGGCCTGCTGATGGGCGCCGTGGCAAATATGCGCCCCGATCTCTGGCACGGCCTCGTAGCCCAGGTGCCCTTCGTCGATGTGATCAACACCATGCTGGACGAGAGCATCCCCCTCACCACCAACGAATACGATGAATGGGGCAACCCCCAAAACGAGGAAGCCTATATCTATATGAAATCCTATTCACCCTACGAGAACATTGAAAAAAAGGACTACCCGAATATCCTGGTGACCACCGGCCTCCACGATAGCCAGGTCCAGTACTTCGAGCCCGCCAAATGGGTGGCCAAGCTCAGGGCCCTGAAGACCGATCGGAACGCCCTGCTGCTGCAAACCGAAATGAACTATGGACATGGAGGAGCTTCCGGCCGTTTCGATTACCTGAAAGATATCGCCCTGGTCTACGCCTTCCTCTTCACCCTCGAAGGTATCCGGGAATAAACACATCGTCCTGGCGCTTTTCCCGACAGCGTCGTCTTTCCCGGGGCGCCGCAGATAGCTGCGTCTCCTCGGGCATCTTCCTCATTCCGGCGCGGGCATCCCGCCATGCCCCCTCATTTGCAATATTCCTCCATATCCTTATCCGCGCTCATCCCCAATGCTATCGCCTGCTGAAAGTCGGCACAGGCGCCGCGCCTGTCCTTTAAGATCGCTTTGGCCGCCCCCCTCTTATAATAAGGATCGGGATTCGCAGGATTTAATGCGATACAGTTATCGAAATCCTTTATAGCGCCGGCATAGTCCTTCAACATCGTCCTGGAGAGCCCCCTGTGTAAAAAGACAATATAGGAACTGGAGTCCAACCCGATCGCTTTATCAAAATCGGCAATGGCGCCTTTATAATCGGTCAACTCCATGCGGGCGCCACCCCTGCTGGCATATAATTCCGCATCCTCCGGCATCAACGCGATCGCCTTGTCCAATAAGACGATTTCCGCATGATACTCCTTCCCATTCCTTTTTTCTATAGCGCTCGCATAATAATCATCCGTCTGCAGCCATCGCTTACAATCCTTCAAAAAGATCTTCTGCGCTTTATCGAGCCCCAGCTCCTTAGCCTTGTCCAGGTCACTGCAGGCGCCGCCGTCATCTCCCAGCTTATACTTTGTTTTCCCCCGGAAGAACCAGGCCCCCGCATTCGCAGGACTCAGCGCTATGGCCTTGTTAAAGTCCTTCAGCGCCGCCGCAAATTGCTTCAGCCCATATTCGGCAACACCCCTGTTCGAATAGGCGCTGGCATAATCCGGCTGCATTTTGATGGCTTTGTCAAAATCTTTTATCGCACCCGCATAATCATTCAGGTTATTTTTAGCATTCCCGTAGTTGTTGTAATTGGCCGGATCCCTGGGGAATAACTCCAATTGCTTTTTGAACTCCCCCAGCGCGCCCTTGAAGTCCTGTAGGTTGAACCTGGCAGACCCCCTGTAAAAATAGTTTTTGTCATAGCCGGGATCCAGCTCCAGTGTCTTGTCAAAATCCTGGATGGCAAGCCCAAACAGATTCAGTTGGTAATAAGCCAGCCCCCGCATATTATAAGCATCCTTTTCGGCAGGGTTTATTTTTATGCTGTTAGTCAGCGCTTCGACCGCACCCCGGTAATTCCCCGCCTCATACTCTATCACCGCCCTGTTATAATAATCGATATCGTCCTGGCAATAAGAAGGTCCGGATACAAATAATAATAAGATCGTTACAAGGATCGACAGTTCCTTTTTCATTTTATACGGTGGCTTTTCCGGACTTCCGCCGGCGCTTAAATATACATTATTTCTCCATCCGGCCATCTACACCGTTTCACCTTTCCCGGCTCTGCGCTAATCTTCATTCTCCTCCCCCCGGCTTCAGCTCCCCGCACCGTCTCCTCCCTTTGCCCGCGCTTTCGCCACCACATCCCTCCATTGAAGGAGTTCGGGATATTTATCCCCCACAGGGGCCGGCTGAGCCGCCAGCATATTCATCGCCGCAGTCTCAAAAGACTGTCGCATTGGATCCGTATCCGCCGGAGTCGCAATCGTATCCCCCAAGGCGCTGCTCACGGAGATCGGCTGCTGGGGTGGGGCAGGGGCTGCCCGGGTAGGAAGCGTCATATCCAGCGCGGCCGAGATACTGCCGATCCCTTTTTTACGCCTGTCCTCCACCGTTGGAGAATAAGGGGTGCCGGGGGTGAACTTCTCCGCCAGCAACTGCAATACCGAAGTATGATCCAGCAATTGATGACAGATCGACCCCTCTTTGACAAAAGACGAAATGATCAACCCCGGAATCCTTGGCCCCAGACTACTGAATGTATGCGGGTCGGCTCCCTCCGTCGTGTAACCGATCGCAGGCGGCGCCACATGATCGAAGAAGCCCCCATGCTCATCGCTATAGACCAGCATCAGCGTATTGCCCCAGCGGGCTGCATTACTGGTCACCGCCTCATAAGTCCTCCGGAGAAAATCCTCCCCCCAGCCAATCGCCAGCGGCGCATGGTTGCAGTTGGGGTGGTCCGGTCCCAGGTGTGGACCGGATTGGTACGAAGGCTCCACCACGATCACCTGCGGGAAAGTATCGTCATGTTCCTGCTGAAAATCCTTATAGAGATTCTCATAATCCCGGAAATGAGGACCGAGCACATGCCCCCAAAGCGAATTGTATAAAATGAAGAAAGAAAGACCGTCATGGTAGACCCTCCAACGCACCCCGGCCTTATCCATCCAGTCGAATAGATTATTCGTGGCGCTGATCAACTGCGTCTTGGTATAATAGATCGAACTCTCCCCGCACAAAGCCATCGTCTTATTGGGTTGAGTGCTGGAGGGAAGAGGACAATGCCACTGATCACACACGCAGAAGGCGCCAGCCAGAAAATGAGTGATCGGCACATGCTCCGCCCCGAAAAACCCCATGGGATCCGCCTGCGGATTAGGACTCCTGCCCGTTTTATTGGCATATGCCTCCACGAACCCCGTCATCTGAAACTGCTTGCGTAGCCCCGACCAGGCAAGCTGCGTAGCCACATCCGTATACTCGTGCGGCAGATCATCCGTCAGATTGGTGTCGACCGTAAACATAAAAGGAGTATAGGCATCCCCCTTGTAAAAATTCTGGTATTGGCTCAGGTCCTGCTTCAGCCCGTTCACCTGCGGGTTGGTATTGTCATAACTCAGATGCCCCAGCATATGGTCGAAAGAACGATTCTCGAATTGCAAAAGGACAATGGTTTTTATTGAATCTAACATGACCTGCGTATTTACTGTTTTTTGTAAAGGAGTTTTGTTCGCAGACGCAGCACGGCAGGAGCAGTAGCCGGATTCGTTTTTTCTGCATCGGTCATCAGGCTCCGGATCTCCCAAAGCCCGCTATTGGCCATTCCCCGAAAAGTGACCGTATCCGGATTTTGCCCGTCCAGCCAGACCGTCTTTCCCCCATGTGTCACCAGCAACGGCCGGCCCGAAGCAGACGCAACCGATCCAAGCTGAAAATGATCCCCCCACCGGGTACTATTCTTTTCCCCGGCCGCCAATAACGTATCCCCCTGCGCGCCCCCAACGGGGAAGATTATCGTATCCACCGATCCCGGAGGCAGCACGATCACCTGTATGAATTGCCTCGCCTCCTTCCCGTTCTTTTGCGCAACCAGCGTTAACTCCATCCTCTCCTCAGCTTCGTGAATCAGCAAGGTCGGTTTCCCCGACACCTCCCAGTTCACCTTCACCGAATCGGCAGCAGTAATGGTCTGCTGGTCCACTTGGAACGAATGAATGGATGGCCCGCAGGATATAAAAGAAGCCGCTAACAAAAAAATAAGACGGACCGGCATCAGACGACCGATCCGGACGGAAGGGGAGGGGGCTAACCCGGAATAATTCATAAGAGAGGTTATAATTAGAGAATGATGAAAGAACAAATATAATATCCATTTCCTGCCTCACCCCGAAATCCCTGCCACCCCTCCCTCCGAAAATTTTTTTCAAAAAAACTAATGGATTAGTTGCAAAACTAATCCATTAGTAGTAGCTTTATTTTACAATCAGGACATCATCATGCAAAAACTAGCCAAAAGAGAAGAACAGATCATGCAAGCCTGCTGGCATCTGGGAACAGCCTTCATCAAAGACATCATCGCTGAGCTGCCCGAACCCAAACCCCATTATAATTCCGTGGCTACCATGGTGCGCATCCTGGAAGAAAAAGGCTTTCTGGATCATGAGACCTTTGGCAACACCTTCCGCTATTTCCCCGTCGTGTCCAAAGACCAGTACCAGAAACACGCTTTTGACGATATGGTCCGGCAGTACTTTAATAATTCCTATCCCAGCATGCTGGCCTATTTCGCCAAAGAACAAAAAATATCGAAAGAAGAGATCAACGAAATACTGGAGATCATTAAATCCCAAAAGAAATGATACCTTATATCCTTCATGTCACCGTCATTATCACGGCCTGCTTCTTATTCTATAAGGCGCTCCTGCAAAAAGGCACCTTCTTCCGGCTTAACCGGTACACCCTCCTGGCTTGTGTGGGAGTCTCTTTCCTATTGCCGCTGGTACCCATCCCGCAGCAATGGAGCTGGCGCAGCCCCTCCTTCCTGGCCTCCGCAACCCAACAGCCTTCATCCATAGCCCCATCCACTGCGGCCGCTCCATCCCCCGGCACAACAGCGATTCCGCCATCCAATTCGTCCACCAGCTCGTCAACCAATACATCGGCAAATCCGTCTCTCCATTCGTCTGCCGAACCATCCACCGGCACACGGACCAACCCATTCACCAACACAACACCGAACTCATCAGCCCGCCTTTCTTCTGAAGTCAGTCAAGGCTCCGGCTTATCGGCCTCTCCGACAAGCGGAGTCACCCGGCTCCTTCCCCAATTATTTAAAGGACTCTACTGGCTTTACCTGTTTGGTGTTATAATTTTCGGAGCCAACCTGCTCTTGCAGATCATCGTATTATTATACCAGTCCTACACCCGCCCCATCGTACAGGATGGCCCTTTCCGGATCGTCGAAACGGCCGGCGACCGCGCCCCCTGCTCCTTCGGGCATAATATTTTTATCAACCCCTCCAAATACGACTGGGACACCTACAGCCAGATCCTGTTGCACGAAAAGATCCATGCCAGCGACCGGCATACCATCGATATCCTGCTCGCGGAGATCCTGATCGTGCTGCAGTGGTTCAACCCATTTGCCTGGCTCTATCGCAAAGAAGTGGAGAACAACCTCGAATTCCTCACAGATCAGGCCCTTCTCCGGACCTACGAAGTGGAAAGATCGGCCTACCAGCTGAGCCTGCTGAAAGTAGCCGCACCCAACCAACCCTTTGGCATCACCACTAATTATAACCAATCACTTTTAAAACGACGTATTATCATGATGAATAGCAAAAATTCCTCCCTGCACACCATCTGGCGATATTTCTTTTTACTGCCCCTGCTCACCTGCCTGGTATGCGCACTCAATAAGCCGGCAGCCTTCGGCCAGTCCACCAACCCAGGTCAGTCCGGCACGGGCGAAATAGCAGCCACCGGCTCCCCATCGTCCTCCGGCCTATCAGGGGCTCTCGGCGGTGCCCCCAGCTTCGATAGAAAAGAAGGTTCCTGGTTCGCCACCACCAAAGACGATAAACTATGCTTTGAGTTCAAAAGCGATAAAGATGACCATGCCTGGTCCAACAACACCTGCATCCTCAAAAGCGAACTGGCCAACCTCCCCGGCATTGGCAAGACCGAATTCAAGCTGGTCCGCGAAGCAGGCACCCTCTACTTCACCGGACAATTCGACGGCACACAGGGATACGGCCACTATTCTTTCAAACAGGATGATAACTACGTACAGACACTTCGTCAAAAAGGGATCGATATGTTGAATGACGATGACCTGCTCGCCTTCTTCCTGCTTAATATTAAGAACGAATATGTAGACATGCTGCAACACAACGGGTATCCCCATGTCTCGAAGAACAACATCATCGCCATGTCAGCCATGGGCATCGATCATGCCTATATCCAATCCTGGAGGGAAATGGGCTACCCCAATATATCAGAGAATGACCTCATCGCAGCCAAAGCGATGAATATCGATAAGGCTTATATCGAAGACCTGCATTCCGCCGGCTATACCAGCCTCGGTGTCAATCAGCTCATCGCCTTTAAGGCACAGGGGATCGATGGACGTTATATCAAACAATTGAGCCACGCACAAGGCTCCTCAATGCCCTCTTTCTCCGGCGACGCGACGGCTTTCCAGGCTAAGCCCTCGCCTCAAACGGCCGCCTCTCCCGGAACCAGCACCTCCTCTGTCCAGGCCTATCCCTCCGGGCAGGTATCCGTATCCGCACCTGTCAATGTCTCCGCTCCTGTGCGGGTTCCTCCCGCTCCCGTCCCGGGCGCGCCTACAAAGGCTTCCACCCCGAACGCCGCTACTCCGGCCGTTCCAGCCAATCAGGCTACTCTTCCCTCGGCTGATGATCTCATTGCCTTTAAGTCCCTTAACATCGATTCCCCATATATAGCATCCCTGAAAACGGCCGGGTATGACAATATCGCCATGAATGACCTGATCACCATGCGCTCCCTCAATATCGATGCTCCCTATATAAAAAGCTTCCAGGCCATCGGCTTTAAAGACGTGCCGGTACAAGCACTGGTAGCCATCAAAGCCCAGGAAATAACGCCGGAGTTTATAAACGGATTCCGCAGTATCGGATTCAGGGATATTTCCGCCGAACAGCTCCCGGCTCTGAAATCCTTAGGCGTCACGCCCGCTTTCGTCAAAGGCTTCCGCGACATCGGTTATACGGACATCTCCCTGGAGCAGCTTCCCGCGCTGAAAGCATTGGGCATCACCCCGGAATTTGTAAAGCAGTTCCGTAGCATCGGTTTCGATAATATTCCCCTGGATCAACTCCCCGCCCTGAAATCCATGGGGGTGACCCCCTCCTACGTGACAAAAATGAAAGGACAGGGATTCGTTTCCCATGACCTGAATAAATACATTCAATTAAAAAGCGCCTTTCAATAACAGTATGAAACAGCAGATCCCTGCCACTCCGAAGTGGCAGGGATCTGCTGTCATCCGCCAGCCTCCGCTATCACTACCTGCTTACTTGACAGGTATATGTTTGGAAGCCGGCTTCCGGGCTTCTTCCGTTTTCGGCACCATCAGTTTGAGTAGCCCATTCTCATACGATGCATCGATTTTGTCTCTTACAACCCCTTCCGGTAGGGTAAAGCTCCTGGAGAAAGAGGTATAATTAAACTCTCTTCTCGTGTGCTTTTCCTCTTTTTTTCCCAGTTGCTCTTCCGTCTCGGCGCTGATGGTCAGCATGTTTCCTTCCACATCAATGTCAAAGTCATTCTTTTTCATGCCGGGCACCGCTAAAGAGATTTCATAATGGTCCTGTTTTTCCGCAATATTCACAGCCGGTACTGTTAACATTCGGGCTAAAGAACCACCATTGGTGTCAAACCACTTGTCCCAGGGCTTGAAAAAATCATGGAAGACGGAAGGCAGTGCTTCTTCTCTTCTTGTTAAATCTTTCGTAGACATAAGACCTCCTTTATTTTAAGTGAAAAATGACCAGGTTAGTCGAATATTTCCGGTTCGTCGGTAAAGGGAGAAACAGTCTATCGGTAAAGGGAAGGAACAATCTATCTGGAGCAATTAGACATTGGTCTAGAAAAAGGCCGCAAAAAGGTTGCCAGATTCTTATTTTTGCTTACTCATTAAAAGGATCAGTAACTATGCCCCCTTACTCACCGTCGTCCGAACCGTCCTCTCCTCCCTCTTCACCATCACCTTCTCAGGAACCGTCATCCCCAAATCGGACACCCCAATCCACACAGTTCCCCCCCGGCCGCATAAGAATAATGGTCGCTATTTTCTTCTTCGTTTCCGGGTTCGGATTCTCCACCTGGGCATCCCGCATCCCTACGATCCAGCAACAATTACATCTTAACGAGGCTCAACTGGGCGCCGTATTATTTGCGCTGCCGATCGGATTGATGTTGACCCTGCCCGTGACCGGGGTGCTGCTGAGCCGTTTCGACAGCCGCCGGATCATGATGATAGGCGCCTTGTCTTTTAACATTATGTTATGTGTAATTGGTTTTGCCACCTACACCTGGGAACTGGTACTGGCCCTGTTCTGCTTCGGAGCCTCCCGTAACCTCCTGAATATTTCCGCCAATGCCCAATCGATAGGAGTGCAGGCTTTTTACGACCGGTCGATCATCGCCCGCTTTCATGGGATCTGGAGCCTGGCAGGATTCGGAGGCGCAGCACTGGGCTCGCTGATGGTATCTTTCGCCATTTCGCCCGGCTGGCATTTTTTTATAGTAGGGCTCCTGCTGGTGGCGCTGGTCGTCTATGCCTATCCCGGTAGTTTGCCCCAACAACCGCACGCCCGGGAACGCAGACCCCTCTTTGCCCTCCCGGACCGCGCTTTGGCAAAATACGGACTCATCTCCTTTGCTTCGATGGCCTGCGAAGGGACCATGTATGACTGGAGCGGAATCTTTTTTCGCAAAGCCGTACATACCTCGGCGAAGATCGCTACCCTGGGGTTCGTCGTCTATATGATCTCCATGACCCTGGGCCGCTTTACAGGGGACAAACTGGCCAATCGCTTTGGGATAAAAAACATGTTTACCTATAGTGGCCTGCTGATCTGCTCGGGCCTCCTCCTGGCTACACTGCTCCCTTATCCGCTGGTGGCAGGTCTGGGCTTTATGCTGACAGGCTTCGGAGTCTCCTGCGTAATACCCATGGTTTTTAGTATGGCCGGCCGCTCTGCCGGCATGAGCAGCGGATCGGCGATCGCCGCCGTTTCAACGGTAGGGTATTTCGGATTCCTGATCGTGCCCCCGCTGGTTGGTTACGTGGCAGAAGTAGCAGGACTCCGCTGGTCCTTCGCCATGATCGCCATTTTCGGCGCCGCTATTACAGGCCTGGTGCAGCTCATGCTCACCGATGAGATGCCCCTGGGCCAGCCCGCCGACTCTGCTCCGATCTGACAAGCGCCCAACCCCAACCCGACTCCAGCCTCGCCAATCCCATACTTAGCCCATAGATTTTATCTATTAGTTTATAGAAAATGATGATCATATCCTATGAGAAGAGATTGTACATTTGCGCATCTGGTTGCCACATTACAAGGACAGCCCCCTTAAATACGACGATTGCCCGCCTGCAGAAGAAGTAATTTCTTTATTTGTTAAAAAACAATTTAATAGTATGTCCAACAGAGTCTTATCAATTGGAGAAAAGTTTCCTGCATTCAGGAAAAAAGCAGTAGTATCTATCGAAAAAGGAAAAGAATTTACGGAATTGACGCAGGAATATGGCAGCGCGGAAGGCAAATGGACCGTAATGTTTTGGTGGCCCAAGGACTTTACCTTTGTCTGCCCTACCGAAATCGCCGAATTCAATAAGAAGAACAGCGAATTCAGCGACAGGGACACCGTTGTAATCGGCGCTTCTACGGATTCTGAATTCGTACACGCAGCCTGGAGAAGAGATCACAGCGATCTGCGGGATCTGAAATTCCCCATGCTGGCCGATACTTCCAAATCATTAGCAGAAGAATTAGGGATCCTGGATACAGAAGAAAAGATCGCTTATCGCGCTACATTCATTATTGACCCCCAGGGTATCGTACGCTGGGTAAGCGTATATGATCTTAATGTTGGCCGCAGCGTACAGGAAGTAATCCGTGTACTGGATGCTTTGCAGACAGACGAACTGTGCCCTTGCAACTGGAAGAAAGGCGAAGAAACACTGACAGAAGCGTTAAGCCTGAACTAGTCGGAATTATTAAAAAAATGAGGCTGCCTGCTTTTCTTTTGAGGCAGCCTGCTTTTTATCAACAAACTGGAATAAGATGAGCGCAACAGTAACTATACAGAATGAGACTTTTCAGAATTTATTGAATGAGCTTAACATTACCGGCTATGAACCTTCTGCCAATGTGCAGGCATTGGTAGCGGTTGAAGCAAGGTTCATCAAGGATCTGAAGATCAACGTGGGCAATGTGCTTAACAATGCTCAATACCTCAACAGGAAGGAATCTTTGTTATTGGCCCTGGCCGTGGCAGTGAATGAAAAATATACGCTTTTGCAGGATGCCTTCACAGGCCTGGCAAAAACAGAAGGAGCTTCTGATGCAGAGATCGCCGAAATAATCGCCTGCACCTCCCTGATGAATACAAACAATATATTCTATCGCTTCCGCCACTTTATACAGAAAGATTTTTATAACAACCAGCCTGCCGGCATCAAAATGAGCATCATGGCCAACCCTGTGTTGGGCAAGGAGTTCTTTGAGCTGGTGAGCCTGGTCATCTCTTCCGTTAATGGATGCGAGATGTGCGTGAGTTCACATGAGAAATCAGTACTACAGCATGGAAGTACGGAATCCAGGGTCTTCGAAGGCGTCAAACTGGGTGCTATTATTAAAGGCCTTATTACCGTACTTTCTTAGCACAGGAAGGCATCGATCAATAGCCGAAATTTACTCGCGGGAAGGATTATAACCAACAGACAGGCACAAAAACGCAGGAAAGGGACGATCAATACCCGCCCCTTTCCTGCGTCTTATAAATGAATCTATTTCTTGGTCGCTTGCCCGTCATAAAAGGATAAAAATTTCATACGCTATTACATTTTTACAAATTTATAATTTCTCTCTGGGAAAAATATATTTTTCTCACCCTTAAAATCCGCCCTCCAAAAAAATACCCTAACCGCAAAACAATTTCAAGAAAATATTTTAAGGTTATTTCAACAGCTCCCGAATTTAAAATGATTGATTTTCAGGTTGGGTTCCTAAATTTTCACCGAAACAGAACTTGTCTCCGGTTTTTATAATGGTTTCATTGGGGAATTGCATTATAAACCTGTCTGCCAACCCCGTCAGACCGTGTCTTGCCGTCAATTGAAGTTCCAGGTAACTACCATTTTCTCTTAATGGAACTTCAAGATCTTCCTCAGTAAAGATCGTTTGTGCGAATAAAGAAAAAGGATCCTCCTCGCTATATTTCCTCCTAAACCTATTAATGCTCGTCCAATCCGAAGTGTGTAATTTAACAGCGTGAATATCCACATTGGATCGGCCTCCGCTATGATTTATCGGCACCATTCGAAAGAGCTCGATCTTTACGTCAAAGGCATGATACATTGATTTGTTTACTATTTTGAACCAATATTTATTTCCCCGTTTGCATATGTAAGGCGATATTAGCAATTTAGGCCTTAATAAAAGCAACGCCAGATAGAGGAACATAAAAGCGACAAAAGTTCCCGCCAATAAATGGATCAATGCTGCTCCTATAACTTCATTAGCCGGTAATATATTAATCAGGTATACAATAACACCTGCAATTGTACCAGCCGTAAAAGTTGTCAATATAGAAAATTTTACAGCTTTCCTGGTTTGGGACATATACAAGGACTGGGTTTAATCTTTCCGATGAAGAAACTCAAGCCTGTGCCCAGGATCTCACACCCCTTTGCTCAGGACTTGAGTTTCTCTCCCTTTTTGGTTACCCCCGGATAAGGAACATCTTTACCTCATTCAGGACCTACAATCAGGATTCTTCGCCCTCTTTGACCTCCTCTTCCTTCTTCCCCTTCTCCGAAAAAGGCGAATCCCCAAAAGGTAAGGGCGATCCCATCACCATTACAATAAAGACAATCCTCTTTCTCTTTTTCTTGCTGGTTGCAGCATACGCTTTTTTAGCACACATACTTTTAAATTTACAGGTTATAAAAAACAAATTCCTATTTCCGGCTTCCTTTTTTAGCCGGAGATGGGTTACTTACCGTTGTTTCCGATGGCTCATTGAACAATGTTTCTATCCCTTCCTCGCTCCCTTCTTCCTGGGCAACAGCATCCTCTTCCTTCAATTCCCCGCCCTCGGGGCCATCCGGTTCTTCAGGAACCGCGTCCCTGGTTACCCGGACCGGCTTTTTGATGGTTTTTTGTAAAGCCATAACGGTCGATGTGTAGATATTGATCGATTTAAATTGAGGACTTGCTTCGATAAACATTTTTTCCGTTCTATTCGCTTTCAGGAAATGCACCGGTTGAAGGTTCCCCCTTTGAAGAGCCCTGATCAGCAAAGCTTTGGATTCTTCCATTTTTAACTCCCTGATCGGATACTTCTGCAATACCATTTCCAGATCATAACCATACTGCGAGCGATACTGCTTCATCTTATAATTATGATTAAGGTCCATCTCCTCAAAATTCAACTGTAGCCAGGCATTGTACTTTTCGCCTTCGAAATTGATCAGGTTTTTGTACACCGCCCTTCCCTGTAAAAGATTATACGCTTCTTTAAGGGTGATGCCAGTCCCTTTGCTGATATAGAAAGTTTGCTTTCTGTCCTTTTCCGGGGCCTCGCCTTTTCGTAGTAATGCTTCATACTTATTGAAGAAATACATTTCGTTCTGATCGCCCCTCCTGAAATAAAGCGTAGCCTCCAGCTTATAGTCATCGTCATAGAAAGCTTCCGTAAACAACTGGAATTCCTTTGCTTCCCCGACGATCTTTTGCTCCAGCTCTTCGTTGAGTAGCTGTTGCTCGCCAAAACCCAGGTACTTCAGATTGTCCTGGAGAAATTCGAGATTCTCATGATTCATGATGATATGTTTGTAAAAGTTAATAATAAGACGCATGTCAGGCTATATCCTGGGTAGGATTTACGGTAGTCCGGATCTCCAACGGAATTCAGATCAATCCGGATCTCTAACAGAATTCAGATCAGTCCGGATCTCCACCGGAAATCAGATCAGCCGGGATCGTAACAGCGTAAAATTGTAAGCCTGGAGCTGCAGGTTCCTTCCGCCGTTCTTTTCCAGCAGCTCAATGACCAGGTGCTTGCCCGAACCAATGGTAAACCGCGGCAGAACGACCACAGGAAGCTCCTGGCTCTTTCCCCGGATCACTTGCGTATTCCCATAAACATAAACAGGCGATAACCCCGCGACCTTTAACGAAGTGTTTTTCCTCCAGCGATTGTCCGCTATATAAAAACGGATACTGTCAATGTCATAATCAAGATGAGAGTGATTAGACAGCACAAGGCGGAAAAAGATCATATTATCCCGGGTATAGATGCCCTTCACCTGCATGCTCATCCTGTAATTCCGGGTGTTTAAATAATAGATCCTTCGCTTGTCACTAACCAGTTTTTCACAGCAGCCCTTCAGCAACGCTTCATTGATGGATGGACTCTTCTTCCCGGGAACGGGCGGGGGACCGGTAGTTGATGCAGTAGCATGGACAACCGGAGACGGATTGATGAATGCCTGATTGGGCGGGCCGGCCGACTGGCCCATCACACTGGCCACCAGGCCAATGAACAAACTTCCTGAAAGAATAGCAAATTCATGTTTCATACACAGCCATTTTAAAGGTTAAAAAATAAAGATTCAACATAGATCCCACTCACCCCCGCTCTGCCATAGCTTTAATAATTCCTGCCTGTTCAGATGAATGGAGCAGTATTTTTTTACTTCCTCTTCTATTGCATTACTGATAGCTACCCGGAAAGCATACGCCTGCTGCACAGCCAATGCCGTATAAGGTTTTAATAAATTACGCAGCGATAGTAATAACTCCTGCTTCCCCAGCCTCCTGATAGCCGACATCCGAATGTGGACGCTCAACTCGCTTTTTATCGCATTGGCAAGATGAAAGAAATCTTCCGATGCCCCTGCTTTCGGACCTTCACAGTCCCGGCTTTCGGATTTCACCGGTCCGGAGAGCCCCGGCCAATGCATATCCGGCATAACAGCAGTTTTGATTTCCCTTTTCATGAAACCAAAAACAACTGAATACTTATACCAGTCGAATGATACTACCATGACTTTATTTTTTCCGCCCTTCCACTTTTTCTTTATCCCGAAAGAACTACTGCCCTCCGGTGAAACAAAACTACAATGCATATACGCTTCACAAAAAAAAATTTAGCGATTTTTAAAAATATATCTTGATTACAATCAATGAGAGCGGTTGAGTCTAATCAATTATTGATTGCAATCAATGTGGACTCTTGATTACAATCAATTGTTGTTCTTGAGCGTAATCAATTTGGGGTTTTGTTAAATAGAAACTGCCAGGGAAACTATCCCCAGGACGGGCATTGGGAAAGAAAGAGAATGACGCCGCGCTTCCTGCGCGGCACAAAATGGTATACCTGCAATAAAAAAAGACGCCTTGATGAAAGCGTCTATGGTTATGCGTAATATTGACTGCGGAACTATCCCTGCCCCTCTTTCTTTTGACGCTCCTTCATTAACCGGCTCAGCGTTTCCTCCCTCATTCCCAGGAATGACGCCAGATGCTTCTGAGAGACACGCGCTACAATATCCGGCCTGTATTTGGAAAACCGTTCAAACCTTGTCTCCGGCCTCTTGGGATACAAAATATAAGATTTGATATCGCTCCGCTTATGATAGAACTCCGTTATCTTCCTCCCAACCCGCTCCATAAAAGGATGCTGAACATACAGTCGCTCCAGATCGGTATAGGAAATGCTGAATACCCGCGTGTCTTCTAACGCCACGATGCTCGCCTCACTCTTGATCTGATCGTAAAAACTGTTTTTAAAGATCGCTATCTCTCCTTCCACCATGAACCACAACGTTTCTTTCGTGGACTTGTCTCCCAAATAACATTCCACACATCCTTTGTCGATAAAATGCATATGCTCGCTCACATTCCCCGCTTTTAATAAATAATGCCCTTTTTCAAATTCATTGGTTTTCACGGCATCCTGAAAGTCTTTGGCGAACTCCTCCGTGAGTTGATCGAATGTTCCCAAATATTGCAATAACGCTTCCATAATTGGTTGTTTTAAGGTTTAAAAATTAATTATTGCCTGCCTCACAGCCCTGATTAACGGCATCGGCCAATAAGATGGCCTCACCGGCCGGTTCTGCCAGGTAAGATTCAACGATAGCGATTAGGGGTGTTTTTTATCGGCCAGCTGGATGGCTGCCGCTTTGAATAGTGATAAAGAAAGGAATAAAGACGTAAGGCGGATGCCCGGGACTATCATCGTCCAATAAACGTAGAAATAATTTTCTCATGATAAGGTTTCTTTTATTGCACTTGCAAATTAAAGGAACCAATAAAAATTCCAAAAAGTTTTTTTGTTAAAGACAATCTGTCCCTAAACAACAGTTTAAAAAATATTCCGTAATTGATAATATATTTCACCCGGTCCGTTACCGAAAAATCCGTTACCACAAAGTTCCAATGGGTCTTCCCCGCACCCCTTCCCCGCAGTCTCCCTACAGTCTCCCTACAGTCTCCCTACAGTCGCCCTACAGTCCCGCCAGATCGGATAAATTGCAGCAGCTCGGCGTTATAATGATATGATTAGCCGCAGACTTCCAATATCCCATCACCATCGCCTCCTCCGTCAGAGACATATAACGCTTGCTGAACGGAATCTCCGTTTCCTGTATATTGTCAAACCCCGGATCATTCCCCGATTGTTTCACCAGGATATTCTTCAATGCTACCGCCCTCCGGCTCTTCACACTCACCGTATTCGATACCCCAAACAATACCTGAGGCTTCGTCTCCAGCCCGATATTGAAAACATATTGCTCCATCTCCTCGAAATCCAGGTTCTGACAATTAATATAAAGACAGCCATCCCGGATCCCCATCACCTTCCCACTATACCGATGCCCCTCCGATACAGACTTCACCAGCACCTGCCCGTTTTCCGACTCCCGTAAGACAAACGGCGTCTTGACGATATTCTTACTCCCATCCGTCTTCTGATAATACAAAAAGTAATTCCCCAGATAATACGCCTTTATGATCCCCAATGCGGTTTTACCCCCTCCTAATATTCCCCCCGACACAGGCACCTTCGACAAACTATACCCATATTCCTCCCCCTGCCTTCCCCGCTCCTGCAGCCAGGCATCCCAATCCGCAAACGGCACCTGCAAAAAAACCAGCAGTACGTTGATCTTAATATATTTCGCCTCCCCCCCATGCCAGTAACTTTGCAACGTCTTCCCGCTGATCCAGTTGAAAACCTGGTACTCCCTCAGATTACCCAGCCACCGCACAAAATCATATACCTGCTGGAAATGCTTTGTGAACAACTGCTTTTCCAACTGCTGCCTGCCGATGATCAGATGCATCTCCACCAGATCCGTATTGACCATCACCTCCCGGCTGACCTGCTTGTTGATCACCCGCGCTATCAGGTTGAACTGCGTTCTGGTGAACCGGCCCCAGCTGACTTCCTTGCTCTTCCCTTTCAACGCTGACACAATCGCCGGATGAACCTCCATCGCTTTCTTGATTTTATCAGATAAATACATATATTCGTATTGCTAATTATTATATGTGTTTAATTCAAGGGTATCCCGGCCTTGTAAAAAATGGGGGTCATAATCTGACCAATGAATCTACTAAAATTTGACCAGATTAACACCATTGATTATCACTTTCTAAGCGTATTTCCGGAAAAATAATTCGACTTATATTCTGACTCATTTGACTTATTGATATTTATTATCTGATAAGGGTTGCCGCCATATTCTTCCATTTTTAACACTAATCTGCATTTTAACAACCAAATCAACTGCTTATGAACCGTAAACTGCTTTTATGGCTATGGGTACTATCCATGGGCGCTCTCCAAACCTTACCCTCCCTCAGCCAGCAGCCAGGCACCATCCTGAAAGGAAGGATCACGGGAAAAGACGGACTCCCCATCGCAGGAGCCTCCATCCAGGTAAAAGGTAAATCCAGAGAATTGACTCAGACCGACGCAGACGGCAACTTCACCCTCCATGCCTCCACTGCTGCCGGATCCCTGATCGTCAGCTCCGTCGGTTATGCCAATAAAGAAGCCCCCTTTTCCGGATCCTCCTCTACCGCAATTTCCGTCCACCTCGAAGAATCCGTCAGCGTCCTGAGCGACGTCGTCCTGACCGGATATCTCAAACAAAAGAAGAGCGATATCACCGGCGCTATCTCCTCGATCCGTAATAAAGAATTTAAAGACCAGCCCGTCTCTAACATCGCACAAAGCATACAAGGCAAGGTCGCCGGCATACTAGTCACCACGCCCTCCGGCACCCCAGGCGCCGGCCTGCTCGTATCCGTCCGGGGAGCCAATAACCCCCTGTACGTCGTAGACGGAGTCCCCATGCTCAGCGAAAGCAACTCCTCCCTCTCCACCTCCTATAATACCGACGGTGAAGAAATGGGAAGCGGACAGAACCTCAGCTCCATCAGCGACATCAACCCCGATGATATCGAGTCCATCGAGATCCTCAAAGATGCCTCCGCCGCCTCTATCTACGGAGCCCGCGCCGCCAACGGAGTCGTCCTCGTCACTACCAAAAGAGGCAAGAACGGCCGGACAGAATTTAGCCTGAACAGCTACGCCGGCATTCAAAATGTTGCCCGCAAAATACCATTCCTGGATAGCAAAGGCTTTGTCGCTTTAGAAGAAGACGCCCGCGCACAGGACCTGAAACTTTATCAGCAGGACCCCACCCAATTCCCCGCAGGCTTCGACCCCGCCGTTCTAACCAACCCCCTCCCTGATTCCTGGAATACCGGCGTCAATACCAACTGGCTCGACCAGATCTTCCGTACCGCTCCGATTGCCAATATCCAGTTGTCCGCCCGGGGGGGAAATGACAAGACCCGCTTCTTCATGGCCGGCAACTATTTCGATCAGCAAGGCATCGTCATCGAGAACTATTACAAACGCGCCTCCTTCCGATTCAACCTCGACAATAAAGTCAACGACCGCGTCAGTATCGGAACCAACGCCGCTTTTACCTATGGACGCAACCGCCGCAGCTTTAATGACGACACCTATACCGGCATCGTCACCAACGCCATCGGCGCCTCCCCGCTGATGCCCGTCTACAACCCCGATGGCAGCTATGCCGACTTCACCCAATACCAGGCCAGCTGGTTAAGCGACAACCCCATAAAATCAGCCAAACTGATAAAAGCCTTTACCACCAATTATCGCTTTATCGGCACCGTCTTCGCAGACATCGACCTGTTAAAACAACTGAAATTCCGTAGCTCCTTCACCACCGACTACACCAATATAATCGACGACCAGTTCTTCGACCCGCTCACCACCGACGGCCAAACAGTAGGAGGCAAGGCTAGCAAAGGCACTTACCGTGACCTCACCTGGCTCAACGAGAATACCCTGACCTACCAGAATACCTTCGGTGAAAAAAATCACCTCACCGCACTGGGGGGCTTCACCGTCCAGTCCTCCCGGTATGAGAAGACCTCCATCCACGCCCAGGGTTTCCCCGAAGGCAGCGGCCTGGAAAATATCGGTAGCGCCACCACCATTATTTCCGCCCCCGTCACCAACTACGGCTGGGGCCTCGTCTCCCTCCTGGGAAGAGCCAACTACGACTATGACGAAAAATATCTCCTCTCCCTCAGCGCCCGCTACGACGGATCCTCCCGCTTCGACCCCTCCGGACGTTGGGGACTGTTCCCGGCCTTCTCCGCAGGATGGGTACTGACAAAAGAAAAATTCCTGGAACATTCCTCTTGGCTCAGCAACCTCAAAGTGCGTTTGAGCTATGGCCTCACCGGCGACCAGGAGATCGGAGACTTCCAATACCAGAGCTATTGGAGCCCGGGAAGATATGACGGCAACGCAGGACTCAGACCCACCAACCTCGGTAACTCCGGCCTCACCTGGCAACGAAATAAAATGTTCAACGTCGGTACCGACTTCGAAATACTGGGCGGCAAGCTCAGCGGCTCCGTGGAATTCTTTAAAGGCAACCGGACCAAATTGCTCTCCCAGGCCGTATTGCCCGGGACCTCCGGCTTCTCCTCCATCACCATCAACGCCGGCGAAGTAGAAAACAAAGGCGTCGAATTATCCCTGACCGCTTACCCCATCAAGACCAAAGATTTCACCTGGACCACCAGCTTCAATATCAGCTATCTTAAAAACAAGATCAAATCCCTCTACACCGACAACGAACTGCTCAGCGCCTACACCGACCTGTTCCCCACCCATATCCTGAAAGTGGGACAAGCCGAAGGAACCTTCTGGGGCATCAAATACCAGGGCGTCGACCCGCAGACCGGCAACCCGAAATATGAAGACCTGAATAAAGACGGCGTCATCGACGACAACGATCAGCAGGTCCTGGGCAAAGCCACCCCGGATTATTTCGGTGGCTGGACAAACGATTTTAAATACAAGCACTGGGACCTGTCCGTCTCTTCACAATTCAGCATCGGCAACAAAGTATACAACCTCATCCGTACCACCTACCAGACCGAAGGATGGAGCAGCGGCGGCTGGGATGCCAACAACGTCCTCTACCAGGTCTACGCCAACAATGCCACCATCGTCAACCGCCGCTGGGAAAAAGCAGGCGATAAGACCGATATCCCCCGCGCTTCCCTCATCTTCCAGAACTATATGCAGAACTCTTCCCAGTTTATAGAGAACGCCTCTTTCTTCCGTATCCGGACCCTCAACCTGGGCTACACGCTCCGGCCTAAGAAACCCGGCCTCTACAGCTCCCTGCGGATTTACCTGCAGGCGCAGAACCTCTGGGTATCGACCAAATATTACGGATTCGATCCGGAAGTAAGCTCCAACGGGGGCGCCAACCCGCAGACGGCCGGCGTCGACTACGCCGCCTATCCGCAGGCAAGAACGATCACAGCCGGCGTAAACTTCAATTTTTAAAAACGAATCCGAACATGAACACCAACGTTCACAGGCATAAAAAAATACGTATGAATCGCAATACAAAACATCATTCCCCGGCTTCTCTTTCCGATAGGAGCTTCCGGGCTTATCGCATCCCCCCAACCCGGACCTTCCGGTCTTTCTCCCTGCTGCTGACCAGGCATGTCCGGTCTTATCCATCCCTGTTCCTCCTGGCATTCCTGCTGACCGCCAGCCTCCCATCCTGTAAGAAAGTACTCGATGTCGTTTCCCCCAACCAGGTGGCCGACGGCGACGTTTTCTCCAGCGTGGCCGGCCTGCGCAATGCCCGGATCGGCATGTACAGCACCCTCCAGAACCGGAGCTACTACGGAGCCTATTATCCGCTCCTCGTAGACGCCTACACCGACAACGGAACCACCGGCGGCTACGATGTGATCGACCTGAACGACATCGCCGCCAGGACCGTCAGTCCCTCCAACCTCTACGTGCAGAATACCTACGCCGCCATCTATAACAGCATCTACACCGCCAACAAGATCATCGCCAATATCGGAAAAGTCCCCGGCCTGGCCGACGACGAAAAAAGCAACACCCTCTCCGAAGCCCTGTTTGTCAGGGCCCTGGGACATTTCGACCTGTTGCGTTTATTCGGCGAGCATTGGGACAAAACCTCCAAATACGGCATCCCCCTCGTCACCTCTCCCGACTCCCCCAAAGTAGCCGTAGCCCGCAGCACAGTAGCCGATTCTTATACACAGATCATCGCGGATCTCACGACGGCCGTCAGCGGATTCAATACCTACAACGGAAATCAATACGCTTCTCTTTCCGCAGCAAAGGCCCTTCTGGCAAGAGTTTACCTCTACTACGGAGATAACACCAATGCCGCAGCCATGGCTACCGATGTGCTGGGCGATAGCAACTTCGGCCTGTTCGGACCCGGTGACTTCACCAAGATCTACACCGAAAAGGAAACAAAAGAGAGCGTCTTCGAACTGGTCTTCGATCAGCAAAACCAGAGCGCCTATAACGCCGCCACCTACGCCCGCCCCGATGCCCTGCGCTCGGAAGTCTTCTTTCTCGCCGCCGCCGATCTCAATACCTTTTTCCAGGCACGCACGGGTGACGGCAGGAGCGACCTCGTCGACTTCGTGAACGTAGACGTCAGCATCCAGCCTGACGGCCGCACACAGAAATACCGGGGCGAGGCCACCAAGGATAACTCAGCTTATATCATACGCCTGGCGGAAATTTACCTCATCCGTGCAGAAGCCTCCGGTCAGGCCACCGGACTGGCCGACCTGAATACCCTTCGTACGAGCAGAGGCATGAGCACCCTGTCCTCCTCCGACGTCCCCGATGACGCTACCTGGCAGCAAACCCTGGCGGACGAGCGCCGCGCCGAACTGAACTTCGAAGGACATCGCTTATTCGACCTGGCGCGCACGGGCAAGGTAGCAGCAGTGCTGGGCGCCGGCGTACAGCCGATCATGCCCATTCCGCAAAGAGAAGTAGCCGCTACCAACGGCATCGTCGAACAGAACCCCGGCTACTGATCGATGTGTAGCCGAAGGGCCCCGGCCCTTCGGGCTCCAGGCTTCCCTGGCAAATATGTCGCATGTTGCACTCATTTTTTAAGCAAACACTATGGCCCGCAACCCGTTGACTCTTTTATTGCAAAAAGCCTTTGCCGACACCACCCGGCAGCGGCAGAATGCTGCGCATAGCCGTCGCCGTTTTTTAAAGAACTCAACCTTAGCCGCCGCGGGCCTGCTCATTCCTCCGGCCCTCAAAGTAGCTCCCTTCCCGAAAACTCCGGGCGCAATAGCCGGCGGAACAGCTGCCGGCATAGTCCCCGGTCTTACCAGCCCGGATCAGAGCGTCGCCGGCCCATCCCCCCGCAACGTCGCCATCATCGGCGCCGGCATGGCAGGCCTCAACGCCGCCTACCAGCTCAAACGGCACGGCATCCCCTCCACCGTTTTCGAAGCGTCGGATCGGGTAGGGGGCCGCATGTTCACCCTGAAAGACCAGTTCGGCACGGGCATCACCACCGATATCGGCGGAGAATTCGTCGACTCCAACCATACCGACATCCTCCAGCTCGCAGCAGAGCTGGGCCTGGAGCTCTATGATCTGAAAAAAGATACCCTGATCCACAAAACCTTCTGGTTCGAAGGCCGGCTCCTGGGAGAAAAAGATCTCCGCGAAGCCATCTTACCCTATACGGACCAGCTATTGAAAGATATCCATTCCCTGCCGCCGGTCATCAGCCACGCCACGGCCGATTCCTTCCGGGCCCTGGACCAGCTCTCCATCCTGGACTACCTCCGCAACATCGGCATCAGCGGCTGGCTCTTCCATTTCCTCGACACCGTCCTCACCCGTGAATATGGGATGGAGTCGGCACAGCAATCTGCCATCAACTTCCTTATCATGTTCGAACCGCCCACCCCGGCGGAGAATGACTATGAACTCTTCGGACAAGACCACGAAGTATTCAAGATCCGGGGCGGCAGCCAACACCTGTCCGACAAATTATATGAACAGCTGAAAGACCAGGTGCGGCTGCAGCAAAAGCTCTTGTCTATTGATCAGAACAATCACGGGGGCTATGAACTCCACTTTGAGGGCGAGGGTGGCCGGGGGGCGGTCCAGGCTGATCACGTAATCCTTACCCTCCCGTTTACGATCCTGCGCTCACTTCCCTTCAACATTCCCATGCCGGCGGAAAAAAGACGATGCATCGACGAGATCGGCTATGGCAACAGCTGTAAATTTATCATGGGAATGGACGGGAAACCCTGGCGTACCGCAGGAATGCAAGGATATACCTTTACCGACCTTTCCTTTGGCTGCGGCTGGGACAGCAGCCAGTCGCAGTCGGACAAATCAGGCAGCTTTACCGTATTCGGCGGAGGTAACTTCGCGGATTGGGTCCGGCTCAACAAAGAAGAAGACCTGACCCGTAAATTCCTTCCGGCCCTCGACACGATCTATAAAGGAGCGACCACCTCCTACAACGGCCGCAATAAGAAATTTTGCTGGGCCGCCAACCCATACAGCAAGGCAGGCTACAGCGCTTTCAAAAAAGGACAATGGTCCACCCTGGCCGGTTGGGAAGGAGTGCCCGTAGGACAGGTCTACTTCGCGGGAGAACATGTCAGCCGGGAATTTCAGGGCTATATGAACGGAGCCGCACAGACCGGCAGAGTAGCGGCCGAAGCCGTAGCCGCCCACATCACCACATCCAATAAAATTAATAACTGACAATTGCTAACCATGTCCCATTCGACCGAAATTTTAAAAAGAAGAAAACAATTCGTACCCGACGCCATCGGCATCTTCAATCCCTCCACCGCTGCCAGCGCCAGCGGCAGCCTGATCATTGACGCCGACGGAAAAGAAATGATCGACTTCGCCGGCGGTATCGGCGTAGTCAACGCCGGCCACTGCCCCCCGCCGGTGGTGGAAGCGATCGCCCGGCAGGCCGCCAGCCTCATCCACTGCAGCTTTAACGTGGCAACTTACGACCTGTACATGCAGCTGGCGGAAAAACTGGTCTCCCTCCTGCCTCATGGCGAACATACCAAAGTAATGCTCACCAATTCCGGAGCGGAGAGCGTGGAGAACGTCATCAAAATTGCCCGCCAGGCGACGGGACGACCCGCTATCATCGCCTTCAACAACGCCTTCCACGGCCGCACCATGATGGCCATGACCCTTACCTCGCGGGTCGGGTACAAACTCGGCTGCGGACCCTTCGCCCCGGAAGTCTATCGCCTTCCCTTCCCCGATTATTACCGCTACGGCAGCGGCCTCAACCTGGATGAATTCTCCGACCTCTATTTACGGGAACTGGAAGATTTCTTCCACGTACAGGTCCCGGCACAACAGGTCGCCGCGATCATCATCGAACCCGTACAAGGCGAAGGCGGCTTCAACGTCGTCCCCCGCAAATACCTGGCAGGCCTCCGGCAGATCTGTGATAAATATGGCATCCTGCTCATCCTGGATGAAGTGCAGAGCGGTTTCGGCCGAACAGGTAAGTGGGCCGCCTTCCACCATTACGACATAACCCCCGACCTCTCCGTCTGGGCCAAATCCATGGGCAGCGGCATGCCCATCGGCGCCGTCCTGGGCAAAGCCTCCATCATGGACGCCTGCAAACCCTCCACCATCGGTGGCACCTATCCCGGCAACCCCGTCTGCTGCGCTGCATCGCTGGCCACTCTACACTATATGGAAGAGATCGATATCAACACACTGGGACAACAGGTCGGCGCCATCGTCCGCGAACGCTTCCAGGGATTCAAACAGAAATTCCCAGCCATCGGAGACGTACGGGGACTAGGCGCTATGATGGCTTTCGAACTGGTGAAAGACAAGGATCCCTTTAAACCAGACGGCGAACTTTGTAAAAAACTCATTACGTACTGCGCCGCCCACGGCCTCATCCTTATCAACGCCGGCGTCTACGGAAACGTGATCCGCATCCTGAGCCCCCTGGTCATCGAACCGGCCCTGCTCCACAAAGGCCTGGATATTATCGAAGCAGGATTAACGGAATTGACCGGCAGTTAACCGGCACCCGCAAAACACAACCATCAACAGCAATAAGAACAATCAACCGGCAATCAACAACTAACCAACAGTCAGCAACAAGTAGTAACGATCAACCAGTAACCCGCATTTATCAACGAGCCACCAACAACTTGCAACCATGAACAAATTATATATCAACGGAGAATGGACCGACGCCCTCGACGGCCGGACGATGGAACTCATCAACCCGGCAACCGAAGAGCTCCTCACAACCCTCCCCTCCGGCGGCGCAGCAGATGCGCACGCCGCTATCCGCGCCGCCGGCCACGCCTTTCCCGCATGGAGCCGCTCCACCCCCTATACCCGCGCCGCCATTCTCAAAAAAGCAGCTGATCATATCCGCGAGAACCTTCCCGACCTGGCAAAAGACATGGTCCTCGAAAGCGGCAAACCCCTCCCCGAAGCCAAAGGAGAATGGACCGTCGCCGCCAACCTTTTCGAATGGTACGCCGAAGAAGCAAAGCGAGCCTACGGCCGCGTCATCCCCGCCAGCAGACCGGACAAAAGAAGCTCCGTGATCTGGCAGCCCATGGGCGTCATAGGAATAATTACCGCCTGGAACTTCCCGGCCTACAATCCCGCCCGCGCCTGGGCCGCCGCATTGGCCGCAGGCTGCACCGTAGTAGCCAAGCCCGCCGAGACGACACCCCTATCCGCCTTTCATATGGCGGCAGCCCTGACTAAAGCCGGCCTGCCAAAAGGTGTACTCAACCTGGTGATCGGCGACCCGGCCGCCATCGGCGAAGCCATGCTGGATGACGCACTCCTCAAAAAGATCAGCTTCACCGGCAGCACCCGTGTAGGCAAATTACTAATGGACGGAGCCTCCCGCACTCATACTAAATTATCCCTTGAACTGGGAGGCAACGCCCCCGTGCTCATTTTCGGAGACCTTAGCGCCGCAGAAGTCGAAGCCCTCGCGCAGGCAGCCTCCATCGCACGCTTCCGCAATAACGGCCAGGTCTGCATCGCCCCCCAACGATTCTATGTAGCCAGCTCCATTTTCCAGCTCTTCGCGGAACGCCTGACCTTCCACGTCTCGAGGCTTAAAATGGGCAGCGGTTTCGAAGAAGGCGTCAACGTAGGCCCCCTCATCACCCGGAACCAACGGGATAGCGTACTCGCCCTGCTCGAAGAGGCCAAGGCGCAAAATGCGAAGATCCTTACCGGAGGAACTACCCCGGACAAGGAGACTCCGCCCATCAGCGAAGGCTCAACGCCCGCACCGCCCACCGCCGGCGCCACCCCGCAGAAAGGATACTTCATACGACCGGCTGTCGTCACAGGACTGGACCAGTCCTCCGTCCTGGCACGGAAAGAGATCTTCGGCCCCATCCTGCCCCTCTTCTCTTTCGACGGACTGGAAGACGCCCTTACAAAAGCCAATGATACCGAATACGGACTCGCCGCTTATATATTCACCAATCACCTCCCGACAGCTATCAAAGCAGCAGAAGGATTGGAATTCGGTATCGTAGGGATCAACGAATGGGCGCCCCATGGAACCGAAGCCCCCTTCGGCGGCTGGAAATACAGCGGTCAGGGCCACGAGAGCGGCTCAGAAGGACTCTACGAATACATGGAAAAGAAATTGATCAGCATCGGAGGGCTCGCCGGCTAATCCCTCGAATAATAACATCGTCCGCTCTTCCGGGATAACCCCGGAACACTCAAAACAAAAAAACCAACTGAATGGATTACGGTGTACTCTCTCTCATCCCCCCACTGGTCGTAGTCGTCCTGGCCATCCTTTTCCGGACCTCCTTCGAACCCCTGCTCATCGGTTGCCTCGCAGGCTTCCTGCTGATCGGACACCACGACCATACCAATGTATTCAGTGATTTCATCGCCTCCCTCTATAAAATAATGGAGGACGAAAGCACCGTATGGGTCATCCTGGTCTGCGGATTGTACGGTTCCCTGATCGGCCTGATGGTACGCAGCGGAGGCACCCTGCGGTTCGGGGAATGGGCCCTGCAGCGGCTGACCTCGAAGCGACAGTCCCTGATGGGAGCCTGGGCCCTGGGCCTGGTCATTTTCCTGGATGATTATCTCAGCGCCCTCACCGTAGGCCTCTCCATGCGCAAGATCACAGACGCCTTTAAAGTGCCCCGCCCCATGCTCGCCTATATCGTCAACACCACGGCCGCGCCCTGGTGTGTCATCGTTCCCATCTCCACCTGGACGATCTTCGTGGGTAAAATTCTGGAGACCTCCCACGTCGCACCCAAAGGAGCCGGACTGGCCACCTACTGGAAAATGATCCCCTTTATTTCCTATGGATATATCTCCGTCCTGATCATCCCCCTTTTCATCTATGGCATTCTACCCTGGTTTGGACGGATGAAGAAGGCGGATGACCATGCCGCAAAAACAGGTGAGCTGACCCGGACCGACTTCAATATGAGCGGCACCCTGGACATCTCCCCCATGAACGCATCGCATCCCCCGAAACTAATTTACTTTCTGCTGCCGGTAGTCATCCTCCTGGCCGCCACCATCTATTTCGATATCGATGCCCTGAAAGGCGTCATGATCACCGTCACCTTTACCTTCGTCTATTACCTGGTAATAAAACTGGGCACTTTCCGCCAGCTGTCCGAAACCATCTTCAGCGGCTTCAACAGCATGGTCTATGCCCTCGCTATCCTCGTGATGAGTTATGTATTGAAAGATGTCAATGACAAAATGGGATTGACCCAATATGTCCTGCACGGCGTATCCCCTTACGTTACCAAACAGGTATTGCCGCTGATCGTATTCGCTTCCCTGTCTGTCATAGCCGTCACCACCGGCTCCTCCTGGGGACTCTACGCCGTGGCTATTCCCCTGGTAGTGCCCCTGGCGCACCAGCTCGGCTCCAATACCCTGCTCAATTGCGGCGCCGTCGTCAGCGCAGGCGTATTTGGCTCCAATGCCTGTCTGTATTCGGACGCCACCATTCTGACAGCCCAGAGCACCGAATGCAACAACCTGGAAAACGGATTGTTACAATTGCCTTATGCCTTACTATCATTTGCCTTAGCCTGTGTTACCTATCTTATATTAGGATTCACCTTAGCGTAAACATGAAATTATGACAACGGAAACAGTAGCGTATTATGAAGAGCTGACAGGCGGATTGGTTGTGAGGAATACCAGGCCCGCCGATGCACTGCTATTGGAAGAGCTGCAGAAAATAGTATTCCCTACGCTGGCCGATGATGAGCTGATACGAGCCGTGCACTACCTGCGCCACCTGGAAGTTTTCCCGGAAGGACAATTCGTGATCACCGATCAGGACAAGGTGATCGGGATGACCACCACCATGCGCACGAAATTCGATTTCGGGAACCATCACCACACCTTCAAAGAGACCATCGCCGGCGGATGGCTCAGCAAGCACGATCCCAACGGCGACTGGCTGTATGGCCTGGACATGGGAGTGCTGCCGCCCTATCGCGGCCGCGGACTGGCAAGGGCCCTATACCGCGCCAGACATACCGTGGCCAGGACCCTGGGGCTGAAAGGACAGCTGACGGTAGGCATGATGAGCGGCTACGGAGCGGTCAGCGCCACCATGAGCGGCGAACAATATTACGAAGAGCTCCGGCTGGGACAACGCAAAGACCCGACCCTGACGCCACAGATGAAGATCGGTTTCGCCCCGGTGGCATTGATGCCCGAACACCTCAACGATCCCGTCTGCGGCAACTACGGCGTTTTGATCAAGCTGGATATCGATAAAGAAGTCTGACCCGTTAGTCGTCAATAGTTACCGATTATTCAGCAGTCAATCTATTCATTCAATAATCAACCCAATCATTCAACCCTCAAAAAATAGTCATCATGGCATCCATACAGCTAACAACATCTTTACCCGGTCCTAAAAGCCTGGCAGCCCTCGAAAGAAGAAAAAATGCATTGCCCGCCGGATTGGCCAAATCCACCGACATCGCCGTCGACAAAGCCGAAGGCGCCCTGGTCTGGGACCTCGACGGCAACCAGCTCCTCGACTTCGCCGGCGGCATCGGCATGATCAATGTCGGCCACCGCAATGCACAGGTAACGGCCGCCATCCGAACACAGCTGGAGAAGTATATCCATACCTGCTCGCTGGTCACCACCATGGAACCCTACCTGGACCTGGCAGAACTGCTCAACAGCCTCACGCCGGGCGATTTCCCGAAAAAAACCTTACTGGCCAATTCCGGTTCGGAAGCCGTCGAGAACGCCGTGAACATCGCCAAATATTATACGAAACGCAACGCCATCCTCTGCTTTGAAGGAGCCTATCATGGCAGGACCCTGCTCACCCTCAGCCTCACCAGCAAGTATAGCCTGTTTAAAAAAGGCTTCGGCTCCTACGTATCCGACATATACCGCATCCCCGCCCCGAATATGTACCGCAAGACAGAAGGACTGTCGGATGAACAATACATTCAGTCCTGTATCCGCCAGCTGGAACATGCTTTCGTCAGCCAGGTAGATCCGGAATCCCTGGCCGCGATCATCATCGAACCCGTTCAGGGCGAAGGAGGCTTCCTGCCCATGCCCGCCGCCTACCTGCACAAACTGCGGGAAGTATGCGACAAATATGGTATCGTTTTTGTCGCTGATGAGATCCAGTGCGGCGCAGCCAGAACAGGGAAATTATTCGCCGTCGAACATAGCGGCGTGATCCCGGATATCATCGTCAGCGCCAAATCCATCGGGGCAGGCATGCCCATCAGCGCCGTCACCGGGAAAGCCGTGATTATGGACGCCCCGCACCTGGGTGGGGTAGGAGGCACCTACGGAGGCAGCCCCGTAGCCTGCGTGGCCGCCATCGAAGCCCTGAAGATCCTCAGCACCCCGTCTTTCCTGCAGCGATCGGTAGAAGTAGGAGAGATCATCCGTACCACCCTGGAAAAATGGAAAGAACAATACCCCTGCATCGGCGACGTAAGAGGACTGGGCGCCATGCGGCTGGTGGAATTTGTAAAAGACCGCGACACCCGCGAACCGGACGCAGACCTCACCCTCAAAGTGATCAAAGATGCCGTGGCCCATGGACTGATCCTGATCCGGGCAGGCCTCTACAGCAATTGCATCCGGCTGCTGCCTCCCATCGTCATTACCGACGATCAGCTGCTGGAAGGACTCGCAGTGCTGGAAGCCGCCATCGCCCGGGCGCAGCCATAAAAGCTCCGGAGCCAAACGTCAACGACCATCATCACATAAACCTTATCCCTGAATTAAATTTTCAACAATGCACCAACTCCTTATTTACAACGCCAACATCCTCTCTTCCCACAACGGATTCGCCCGTGGAAATGCCGATGCCATGGTGGTTACCGGAAAATCCATTGAAGCCATAGGTAGACTGGAAGATATAGAGTTCCTCGCAGGCCCGGATACACAGCTCGTCAACGCACAAGGCCGTACCCTGATGCCAGGACTCCATGATACCCACATTCATTTGTGGAAAGTCGGCAATCTCCTTGGCACCATGCTCGACCTGCGCGCCACTTCCAGCCTCGATGAAATGCTGATACTCCTGGACGAATATCACCGGTCTCATCCCGAACTCAGCTGGATCACCGCCCGGGGCTTCAACGAGGCTGCCTGGAAAGAAGGACGCATGCCCACTAAAAAAGATCTGGATAAAGTCATAAAAGATAAACCGGTCTATGTGATCCGCACCTGCGCGCATATCGCCGTTTCCAATAGCCGGGCGCTGGAACTATCCGGCATTACAGCCGCTACCCCCGCGCCCGAAGGAGGAGTGATCTATAAAGATGAACAAGGTCAGCCCAATGGCCTCTTTTCAGAAACCGCCCTGGGACTGGTGTCGGCTCATATCCCCTCCTATACCAAAGACCAGCTGAAGACAATGGTCAGGACCGCCCGTCAGGAACTATACCGGTTTGGCATCACAGCCGCTACAGACCCGGCCGTAGATCCCCTGCTGCTGGAAGCTTACTATGAAATGCAGCAAGCCGGTGAGCTGGGCTTCCGCCTGCAGGCCATCCCCATCCTGCTGCCGGATGGCGGCGATAAGCCCTTCCCGCTGCCCGCTTATTTCTCTTCGGAATACATGACCGTGAATACCGTCAAATTTTTCAGCGACGGCGGACTGAGCGGCCGCACGGCTGCCCTGAAAAGAAACTACAAAGGATCGACAGACCAGGGAGTCCTGCGCCTGCAAAAAGAACAATACCTATCCCTTTGCCTCGCCGCCCAGGAACAGGGACTGGGCATCGCCACCCACGCGATCGGCGATGCGGCTATCGAATTGGTCATCGCGGCCTATAAACAATTACACCAATCCTTTCCCTCCGGGCTACGCCGGATCGAACATCTCGGCCTGCCCGAAAAGAAACACCTGCAAGAAATGGCCGCCTTCAATATCGCCACCTCCATGCAGACCATTTTCTTACAGGAGCTGGGCGCCAACTTCATTAAATATCTCGACAAAGAATACCTCCGGCGTTGTTACCCGGTCCGGTCGGTGCTGCGGCAAGGGATCCTGGTAGCCCTCTCCTCCGATGCTCCCGTGGTAAAAGATCTCAACCCCTTTTCCGGAATGAAAGCAGCCATCACCCGCAAGGATCGGGAAGGCAACCTCATTGCTCCGGAAGAAAGCATCGGCATTAAAGAAGCCCTGCAAGCCTATACCGGATCGGCGGCGAAGATCAGCAACCTCCCCCAATCAGGTTCCCTGGAACCCGGCCGCCCGGCTGATTTTATTCTGCTGGACCAGAATCCCCTCGATTGCCCGCCCGAAGCCCTCGGCTCCATTCTGGTGACGGAAACATTCGTCGGTGGCAATCGCGTGTGGAAACAAACCGGCGCCCTGGAAAAATTACCCACTTAGTTGTATTGCCGGAAGCAAAGGATTTAGGTAGTTTTATGCCTGCTTACCTTTAACCTCCTGCCTCATACACCTAAAACTAAAACTATATGCATAATAAGGTACCCCTTATTACCCGCTATACGAAACAGATCCTTTTTATCGTCGCCGTGATCGGCACACAAAGCTGTTACCATTACCGTGTGCTGAATACCAAAAGCGATCCGGCCACGGAATATGAAAAGAAAATCATGTGGTCTTATTGCTGGGGACTGATCAATACTCCGCAGAATTTTGTAGTTCCGAATTGTACGGACAACAATGCCCTCGACGAAGTTCAGTTCAACACGAAATTCACCTACTCCCTGCTGACCGTCGTCACACTGGGCATCGTATCTCCCGTGGAAGTGAAATGGAAATGTCACAAGCCGCCTCAAAGAGTAGGAGGGGGGCTGTAACTCCCCGGTCTTCCATCTTTCAACCATTAATTGCCACCGTATGTCAAAGGATCCCCGCATAACGCCGACCAACCTCAAAGTTTATACCAACCGGCACGATACATTCGATCAGCCCATCGATAACTTATTCGATATCTCCAATGGCAATACCGGGGACGTTCTCAACGACTACAACGCCACCACCGCGGCCGTACAGGATTTCCTGTCCCAGGCCCTTCAGAGCAAGAAAAGAGTAAGGTTCCTGGGAGGAGGATGGTCCTTCACCAAAGTGGCCGCCACCGAAGGATGGATCCTGAACACCAAATTATTGAACATGATCCTCCCGATCACCGCGGTCAGCATCGCCCCCCAATACACCGGCGATAAAGACCAACTTCTTTTCGTTCAATGCGGCAACTCCATCCAGGAACTGGATGACTATACGCAGGCCAATCAGAAATCGCTCAAGACCCAGGCCGCCAGCAACGGACAGACCATCATCGGAGCCATTTCCACCGGCACACACGGCGCCTCCATCGATGTCGGCGGTATCCAGGACTATGTAGTAGGACTGCATATCATTGTCAGCCCGGACAAACATATCTGGCTCGAACGGTTTTCCCATCCCGTCGTTTCCGCCGCCTTTGTCGCCAAATTACAAACAGTGCTGATCCGGGACGATGAATTATTCAACGCAGCGCTGGTGAGCTTCGGAAGCTTTGGCTTCATACATGGAGCCATGATCGAGACAGAACCGGTCTTTCTCCTGGAAGGCTACCGCATACTGGTGCCCTACGACGATAAAATGAAACAGGTGATGACTACCCTCGATTTTTCCAATGCCAGCTTCCTGCCCTATGGCAGCGAACGCCCCTTCCATTTCCAGGTAGTGGTGGACCAATACGACATCCCCGCCGGTGCCTATTTAACTGTAATGTACAAACGCCCCTATACGGCCGGTCACCAGCCGCCGGTCAAAGATCTCACCAAGGCAGGCCCGGGAGACGACGTTCCATCCTTCCTGGGAAAATTCACCGACCTGCTTCCCGCCGTCACTCCCCTGATCGTCAGCAACCTGGTGAAATCACAGTATTCACTTTACTCCAAACTCTTCGGTACCCTGGGCGAAATCTTTACCAATAGCGAAGTGAGGGGCAGGGTAGCAAGCGCCGCTGTAGGCTTCCCCATCTCTTACGTCGGCCAGGTGAACGACCTCCTTATCCGGCTCAACGGCTCCGACGGACCCTTCGTCGGCATCTTCTCCTACCGCTACGTCAAAGGATCTCAGGCAACCCTCGCCTTCACCAAATTCGACTACACCTGCGTCATGGAACTGGACGCCGTCATGTCCAAAGAAACGGACAAATTTTATGCAGCCGTATGGAAGGAAATGGATGCAGCCAATATACCCTACACCTTTCATTGGGGGAAAATAAACAACCTCGCCAACGCAGACCTCTCGAAAATGTACGGCCCCGGCAGAGCCAGCTGGCTCAAAGCCCGCAAAACCCTGCTGCCCCCCGCTTCCCTCAGCTTATTCAATAACCAGCTCCTCACCGACTGGGGCCTCGACGGCAGCGTATAACAAGCGACCCCAACTTTTTTTTCCAAAAACACGATTTTTTTATTTTGGTTTTGGATATTCTCTAGCTTTGCCTCATGAACCACAACTATCCTATCGATCCTTCACATCCGGGCAACCTGAGAGAGCCCGAAGTTGCCTATGGCAAAAGCAAATTCACGGTAGAAGAGTACCTGGAAATGGAACGCGCTTCTATTGAAAAGCACGAGTATTACCAGGGCGAGATCTTCGCCATGTCCGGTGCAGGCTGGAATCATAATTTCATTTTCAAAAATTTATACGGTGATCTGGCTTACCGGTCAAAAGGTAAGCCCTGCCAGCCATTTGGGAGCGATACTCGAGTACATATTCCCGAAAATACTCTGTATACCTACCCGGATATTTCCATTTTTTGTGGGGACATAAAGTTTAGAGATAAAGACAAAGATAACTTTATCGGCCCCACCGCCCTCATCGAGATACTATCCCCCTCCACCCGTAACTACGACCGGGGCGATAAATTTAAATTGTACCGGGATATCCCCACCCTGAAAGAATACATCCTGGTCGATTCCGAAGCTGTCGGCATCGACGTCTTCCGCCTCAATGCGCACAATTACTGGGAACTACAGGTGTATAAAGATCTCCAGTCTCTGTTAGAAATACACACGCTGGGACTCAGCATATCGCTAAAGGAAATTTACGAAGATACCCGTTTGCCCGGCACCGGCCATGACCCTATCGATGACAGTATAGTGAGCGAACCTGCCCTGGCTTATGGCAAAAGCCGGTTCACAATAGAAGAGTACCTGGAAATGGAACGGGCTTCTATCGAAAAGCACGAATATTACCAGGGCGAGATCTTCGCCATGGCCGGCGCCAGCAACGAACACAATGATATATTCATCAATTTGATTCGCGATATAGCTTCCTGGTTAAAAGGTAAGCCTTGCAAACCTTATGGAAGCGATATGCGGGTACATATTCCTGAAAACTCCTTGTTTACCTATCCGGATATCTCGATTTTTTGCAAGGATATTTTCGACGGGACGGTATATGAAGACAATGCGATTCAGCCAGTTGTCCTCATCGAGATCCTATCCCCCTCCACCCGTACCTATGACCGGGGAGCAAAATTTAAACTATATCAGGATATCCCTACCCTGAAAGAATATATCCTGGTCGATTCCGAAGCCATCGGTATCGAAGTTTGGCGCCTCAACGAACAAAAACGTTGGCAATTGCAGCTATACAAAGACCTCTCGTCCCTACTGGAAATACAGACGGTAGGCTTCACCGTACCCCTCCACGAAATTTACGAAGGAACGCACTTGCCAGGTACCCTGGTTCCCGGGCAGACGTTGCCTGCCCTGCCCGGCACGAAGCAGTAATTTCCCTCCTCAGGAGCCCCCTCGCATCCCCCCCCTTCATCCGCCCCCTCGCTTACCCACCCCCCGGAACAAAAGAGGCCCGTTGTTTGTTATTCCAATGATTATTCGAATTATTCGATCGGTTCACGGTCATACCCGTACTTTTGCAGTACGGTCGGCCCCCAAAAATATAAAAGTATGACAGCAGGGAACAACAACAGGCAGCGGATCATTATCATTGGCGCCGGCTTCGCCGGTCTGACCCTGGCCCGCGATCTCAACGGAACGGATTATGAGGTCTTCCTCATCGACAAACATAACTATCACCAGTTCCAGCCCCTGATGTACCAGGTCGCTACCGCCCGGCTGGAACCCTCCAGCATCTCCTTCCCCTTAAGAAAAGTATTCCAGCACTCAAAAAATGTAAATATCCGCATCGGCGACGTCCAGCGGGTCGATACCGATCATAAGACCGTCTATACCTCTGTCGGCGATCTGACCTACGACTACCTGGTCATCGCTCTCGGATGCACCACCAATTACTTCGGAAATACCCGGATCCAGTCCCATTCCTTTCCGATGAAGTCCGTACCCCAGGCCATGGCCCTGCGCAACAGGATCTTAAAAACCTTCGAAGATACCATCGAAGCAGGCCCGGATGAACGGCAGTCCCTGCTGAACTTCGTGATCGTAGGAGGCGGACCCACCGGCGTCGAGCTCGCCGGCGCCATGGCCGAAATGAAAAAGAACGTATTGCCGAAGGACTATCCCGACACGGATTTCTCCCGCTTTACCATCTACCTGCTGGAAGGCTCCCCCCATACCCTGAATGCCATGAGCGAAGCCTCCAAAGCCAAATCACAGAAATACCTGGAAGACCTGGGCGTAAAAGTGCTGACCGGCACCGTCGTAGAAGATTATGACGGCAACATCGTCAAGCTCAAAGGCGGGCAGACCATCGCCGCTAAAAACCTCATCTGGGCCGCCGGAGTAATAGCCAACACCCTGGAAGGGATTCCTGCCTCCACCATCGTCCGGGGCAATCGCCTGAAGACGAATCGCTATGGGGAAGTGGAAGGGCTGGATGGAGTATATGCCGTAGGAGATATCGCCTGGATGATCACACCTAAATACCCTAACGGACAACCGCAGCTGGCGAATGTAGCCATCGCCCAGGCCAGCGCGCTGGCCAAAAATTTCAAAAAGGCCCTGAAAGGCCAGCCCCGCTTCGAATTTGAATATAGCAACAAAGGCTCCATGGCCACCGTAGGTAAACGCAAAGCCGTAGTCGACCTGCCAGGTTTCAGCTTCCAGGGCCGCCTGGCCTGGTTCACCTGGATGTTCGTCCACCTCATGCTGATCCTTAGCGTAAAAAATAAACTCTTTATTTTCCTCAACTGGATGATGAGCTATTTCGCCAACGACTCCACCCTCCGGCTGATATTGAAGTCGGATGAAGATGCCTGATAAAATCAGCGCTCGTGAACAATCCTTTTTTCCTTATTTTTGTTCCGAACAATCCTTTTCTATGGCTGAAATCATTGTAGAGTTAAAACACGCTAACATATACCAGGGAGACAATCTTATCCTCCAGGACGTGAACATTACGGTGAATAAAGGCGACTTCGCTTACCTGGTCGGTAAGACCGGGGCTGGCAAATCCAGCTTGCTAAAGACCCTTTACGGCGACCTCCTTTTGAAGGAAGGGGAGGGGCAGGTGGCTGGCTTCAACCTGCTGGAAATGGATTGGAAAAAAGTACCCTACCTGCGCAGGACCCTCGGCGTAGTCTTCCAGGACTTTCAGCTGCTGACAGACCGGAACGTAAACGAGAACCTTAAATTCGTGCTGAAAGCTACCGGCTGGAAAGACCTCCGGTTGATGGATGAGAAGATCTCCGATGTACTCGATAAAGTAGGATTGAAGTCCAAAGGGTTCAAAATGCCTTTTGAAATGAGCGGCGGCGAGCAACAACGCGTAGACATCGCAAGGGCCCTGCTCAACTCCCCCAAATTAATACTCGCCGACGAACCTACCGGTAACCTCGATCCCGAGACCTCCGACGAGATAATGCAACTCCTTTTTCAGATCTCCCGGGATTATGGTACTTCGATCATCATGGCTACCCATGACTATCGGGTCATCAATAAATTCCCCGCCCGCATGCTGAAGACCGAAAGAGGCAAGGTGATCGACAACGCCAGCATTTCCATCGATTAGCATTCCCGGATCACTTACAGCATACTCTCCAGCCAGTCGTCATCTCCCGGCATCGCCCCCCATCACTCCTCCCAGATCCACCGGATCAGTCTGCGGGTATTCTCTTCATTATTATAAAGACCGGACAATAACCCCTTCCTTGATTCGATAGCAGCCGCTATAAAAGGCTCCGCATACAGCCGGACAATCAGCTCCTTGAATTCCTCCGCAGTCTTGCCGGTATGACAGGCCCCTTCCAGTCCGGTAGCCTGCACGGCGTTTTCATTTACTACACAATGCCTGCCATTAAATAAGGCATTCAGCAATTTCAGCTTTATCCCCGTACAATTAAAAGAAGGAAGAATATTCACCTGCGCCTTCGCAATCAGATCCTGGATCTCCTCCTCCGAAGGATTGGCGATCAGACAGGCATGCGGGTTTTGTTCGATAAGCCGGCTAAGACGGGACGATGGATTTTTTCCCGAGACGATCAACGGCAATTCCAGGGAATCAAAGACATACTTTAATAACCAGATGACCGCCTGCTCATTCTCCACCACAGAAAGGTTCCCATGATACAGACAGAAGCATCCGGTACCTTCCTTGCTAAGCACCTCCTCAAAAGGAAGAAAGACGGGCAGAACACTTATATCCCTGGCCCCGAAATCTTTTTGATAATCCTGCCTGTCCTTTTCCGACACGGCCAGGATCGGCACCTTATCCGCCACCCGCTGCTCATACCCCCGCAGCAGATTACTCTCATGCAGGTAATACATTTTCTTCAGCAGCGATTTCTCGCAACGATACAACTGCCGGTAATACTGGTGCTCCACATTATGCAGCCGCAACAGAACCCTCCGCCCGGCAAATCGTTCATCATTCAACAGGTAGGTGCAATGGATCCCCTCCAAAAGAACAGGATAGTCATCCCGCAATAAATTATCCAGCAACCGGCCACTCGAACGCGAACAGACGATATATGGCAGCCTGTGCGAAAACCCCTTATGCCCCTCATGACGGGCATAGTAATTCACGTCGGCACAATATTCATTTAAGGAATCCTGCTCACCCCTCCCATACTCAAAACAATGCAAATGGATACTCACCCCGGCTCCATGCAGGCACCTGATCTTGTGAAAGAGATCGAATACGCCTCCATAATCCACCGGGTATGGAACATCCATGCATACTATATGCAGATGTCTGTCTTCCATGTATTGTTTAACTGTTTTCCCGCTCAACTTGTTTAAAAATTTCTATGACTATCTGCCCCTCCCGCTCCCAGTTCAGTTCCTCCCGGACCTTTTCCGTATGCCGTTTCCAGGTTTCCAGCCGGACCGGGTCGCCGAATGCCTCCTGTATCCGCAAGGCAATATGCTGCGGCTCATGACTGTCTATAAACGTGCCCACCTCATATTTATGCACGATCTTTTCCAATTCGGCCAGCCGGCTGACCAGGACCGGCACCCCGCTGTGCAGATAATCAAAGATCTTATTGGGCAAGCCGTAGATGTGATTGATATTCGTAGGCTTATCCAACGACAACCCCAGGTGCGCCCGGCGCGTTATCGCCCTCAGGACTTCGAACGGCACTTTCGGCAGGATCGTAATCCTGTCGGATAAACCTGTTTGCCCCACCATTTTTTTTATAATATGAAAAATATCCCCGCCTCCGATAATCACCAGGTGATATTGGGCAGGATCAAGATACTGCATAGCCAATACCAGCTCCTCAACCCCTCTTTCCGGATTGATGCCCGCCCCCTGAAAGAGCAAAAAATGCTTATCCCGGGGCAGCCGGCTTTCGATTTCAACCGGTAATATCGCCCCCGGCCCCTCCGCCGACTCCCGGTAGGGTACATTACGCACCGCCTTCAGCTCCTTCCCATAATCTTTTCTATAGAGCTCGCAAAAAGAATCACAGATAGTATATATATACCGCAGCCTGGGAAATAAAAAGGACTCGATCCCTTGCCATACCTTCTTAACAAAAGGCCTGCCCTTCAGCTCCGGCATGCCCAAATAATATTCGTGCGTATCATAAACCACCGGTTTCCCCCGGATCCGCGCCGCCAGCCAAACCGCCGGCATAACATCCAGGTCATTCCCCAGGAAAATATCCCCCCGGATAAATAACATCCGAAAGAATAACCGCAGATTGAACTCCCCGTAAAAAAACACCTTCTTCTGGAATAACATAGGGATCCTCCGGGCTGCATAGCTCCGCGGATTCAACGGCAGACTGCCTTTTCTCCGGGACCCGATCAGTAAGGGGGCATATCCGCTCTCCTGCAGGGTCCGGCAGACCTTATGCACCCGCTGGTCTGTTACCAGGTCAGATATTACCGCTACAATTATCCGTTTCGACATCTCTCTTGTTTATGTATTTTCCTGGACCGGGCCTCCCGGCGTAAATCATGTCACCAACGCCATCCAACCCAAACTGGCTCACCAATGCCCCCGGCGTAAAACGGCTCGTTAATGCCGCCCCTGCCAGGATGCAAGCAGGATATCGCTGATCTTTTCCGCTGCATGGCCATCGCCGAACAGCTCAGTTTTGAATGGAGTGCTGTTATTTTCCAGCCCCTGGAATTTTTCCAGGATATCAGTGCTGTCCGCATCCGCCTGCATACAGGACCCAGACCCGAGAATTTCGGGCCAGAATGGATGCTGCATGACAATGATAGAAGGCTTGTGGAAAAAGAAAGCTTCCCGGGAAAGCCCCCCGCTATCCGTGATCACATGCCGGCAGCCCTGCACCAGGGCCATCATATCCAGGTAGCCGATAGGAGGGACCGTAAGGACCTGCAATGGGATGCGGTGTTGATCGATAAGCTGCCGGGTCCTGGGATGGACCGGGAATACCACCGGCAGGCTCCGGTGCAGCACATGCAGCGCATGCAAAATTTCGCGCAGCGCCTCCGGATCGTCCAGGTTCTCCGCCCGGTGGATCGTGGCCAGTATAAAAGGCTTCCCTTCCAGACCGAGCTGCCTGAGCAGCAAAGACTGTTCCCTTGCCTTATCCTTGAACAAAAGGGCCGCATCCAGCATTAAATCGCCCGTATTATAGACCAGACTGTCGATTACCCCGCTCCCCCCGACTGCAGGCTGCCCGCGCTCCCCATCCTTTTTCCCGGCTTCGATCTGCCCACTCACCCCGGCTCCCCCGCCGGCCGTATACCCCTCTTTCAGCAAATTCTCCATCCCCCGGTACGTGCAGGTAAAATTCAGCCCGGCAAGCCGGTCGGCAAGATACCGGTTGGATTCTTCCGGCATATCTTCTTTCCCCGTGCGGATCCCCGATTCCACATGCGCCAGCGGAATGTTCCTCTTTTTGGCCGCCAGCGCACCCGCCAGCGTCGTATTCGTATCTCCATACACGATGATACCATCCGGCCTTTCATGGGCGATCACCCCATCCAGGGCAATCAGCATCCGTCCGATCATCTCCCCATGCGGTTGATTATTGATATTCAATTGATGATCCGGGGCGGGAATATGAAAGTCTTCAAAAAAGATGGTGGACATATTATCGCTATAATGCTGACCCGTATGAATAATCAGCGGCCGCCCGATACCCCGACGCTCCCATGCCCGATATAATAAGGATAGTTTTACAAATTGTGGCCGGTTGCCTACAATGTGGACCGTCTTCATGTACGTGGTTTTAGTGAATTCCGGCAAAGAATTAGTCGAAATGTAATTCTTTGCCGGAACATATCTAATGTCGGTGAAGAGCTCCGCTCGTAACCTTCGTCTCGCTCCACTGGAGCGAAACTCGGTTAGACCATGGGTCTTGTTCACAAACCGAGCGGAGCCCGGTTTACGACTGCTCCAGGCCTAAAGGGGCCAATATTAACTATTTCGAAGAAGAAAATCATTAAATTTAACCTATTTTTGCTCTTAAATTTTAATATTGCAATATTTTATCCTTAATTTTGCCGGCTAAATCAGCGGATTATTACAGTTGACTGGCAAAGTCAACGGATTATTAACATGGATGTTTAAAAAAAATGAGATGCCTTATTTGACAAAAGAGAAGAAAGCGAGTTTCTTTACAGATTTTGGTGGTGCTACCACTAATACCGGTTCCATCGAGGGCCAGATTGCATTGCTGACAGAGCGGATCAACTCGATCTCTCAACACCTGCAACTCAATAAAAAAGATTTTTCTACCCACCGCGGCCTGATGAAGATGGTAGGTAAACGCAAGCGTTTGCTGACCTACCTGAGTAAGCACAATCTCCAGGGCTACCGCCAACTGATCGAAAAACTTGGACTTAGAAAATAAATCATTATGTATATCAAAATTATTCCCAACTGACAACACGGTTGGGAATCGTTTTTTTATACCGTAAGGATTTGACCGGTTCACAAACATTTTTTAACATAGAATTGCGGTCATTGGTAGCTCGCTCCCTCCTCAGGTACCGTAATTCATAAAGACGAACAGCTTTATGCTTTCACAACCCATTAGTGTAACATTTGATATAGGCGGAGGCCGCATGGTCTCCATCGAAACAGGTAAGCTCGCGCGCCAGGCAGACGGCGCCGTTACCGTAAGACAAGGTAATTGCATCATTTTAGCCACCGTGGTTGCTAATAAAGATCCCAAAGAAGGGCAGGACTTTTTCCCCCTCTCCGTGGACTACCAGGAGAAATTTGCTTCAGCAGGCCGTATCCCCGGCTCCTTCTTCAAAAGAGAAGCCAGGCTCAACGATTACGAAATCCTGACCAGCCGCCTGATCGACCGCGCCCTGCGCCCCCTGTTCCCCGAAGATTATTTATGTGAAGTACAGGTACTGGTTACCCTCGTATCCAGCGATTACGAAGTAATGCCCGATGCCCTGGCCTGCCTGGCAGCCTCCGCCGCCCTGGCCGTATCCGACATTCCCATCAAAGAAATCATCAGCGAAGTAAGAATAGGCCGCGTAGACGGTAAATTGATCGTTAACCCCAGCCGCACCGAACTCGAAACGGCGGATATGGAATTCATCATTGCCGCTACCGACAAGAACCTGATGATGGTGGAAGGCAAAGCAGCCGAGTGTGGCGAAGAAGACCTGGTAAAAGCGCTGCAAATAGCACATGACGCCATCCGTATCCAGATCAAAGGACAGGAAGAACTGCGCGCCAAAGTTGGCATCACCGCCAAGAGGGATTACAAGAAGCCCGAACAGAACGAAGAGATCCTGGGCAAGGTCAATGCCTTCGCCAAGGATAAAGTATACGAAATCTCCAAGAGCGCCAGCAGCAAACACGTGCGCAGCGACGCTTACAGCAAGCTGAAAGACGAACTGATCCTCAGCCTCGGCGAAGAAGTGACCGATGCCGACAAGAAATTCGTCAAGAAATACTACGAAGACCTGAAATGGGAAGTGGTACGCAATATGATCGTCGACGACCGCACCCGACTGGACGGCCGTAACCTGGACCAGGTCCGCCCGCTGGCCATGGAGATCGATCCCCTGCCAACCCCGCACGGTTCCGCCCTCTTCACAAGAGGCGAGACCCAGTCCCTGACCACCGTTACCCTGGGTACACCCCTGGATGAAGTGCTGGTCGAAAGCGCCGCCAAATCATTCGACTCCAAATTCTTCTTACATTATAATTTCCCTCCCTTCAGCACCGGCGAAGTGAAAATGATGCGCGGACAAAGCCGCCGGGAAGTAGGACATGGCAACCTGGCCATGCGCTCCCTGAAACAGCTGATGCCCGGAAGCGAGTATCCTTACACCGTTCGGGTAGTGAGCGATATCCTGGAATCCAACGGTTCCTCTTCCATGGCGACGGTTTGCGCCGGCAGCCTGGCACTGATGGACGCAGGCGTTCCCTTCGCCAAACACGTCAGCGGCGTGGCAATGGGCCTGATCACCCGCCCCGCGGACGGAAAATATGCCATCCTCACCGACATCCTGGGCGATGAAGATCACCTGGGAGATATGGACTTCAAGGTCACCGGTACCCGCGACGGTATCTGCGGCGTTCAGATGGATATCAAAGTAGATGGTCTCAGCATGGACACGATGCGCGAAGCGCTCGAACAAGCCCGCAAAGGCCGCCTCCATATCCTGGACGCCATGTACGAATGTATGCCCGCCTACCGCCCCGAAGTGAAGCCACACGCTCCACGGATGGAGAAACTGTTCATCGACAAGGAATTCATCGGAGCCGTAATCGGACCGCAAGGCAAGATCATACAGGAAATACAGCGCGAAACCGGCACGACCATCAACCTGGAAGAAGTCGGCAATTTCGGCGAAGTCAGCATCTTCAGCCCCGCCAAAGAAGGGTTGGATAAAGCCGTTTCCTGGATCAAGGGCATCGTGGCACAGCCTGAAGTAGGCTCCGTGTACGAAGCAAAGGTCAAATCCGTAATGCCTTACGGAGCTTTTGTCGAATTCATCCCCGGCAAACAAGGGTTACTGCATATCAGCGAAGTCTCTCACAAACGCCTGGAAACAATGGAAGGCGTACTGAAAGAAGGCGATATGGTAAAAGTTAAGCTGATCGGCCTCGACCAAAAGACCGGTAAGTTCAAGCTCAGCCGTAAAGTCCTGATGCCAAAACCAGAAGGCGCCCGTCCTGATCAACAATAACAACAGGGCCGCCACCAGGCGGTCCACGGCAATAGATCGTTCACAGAAGGTCTGTAGTGTACCACACGGCAGACCTTCTGCTTTTTGAGGGCGTTCCCGCCGGAGCTTGCACAATCCATTCAATATGAACTATATACAGATATCTATCCCCGTCGCCGACCCCGGCATACAGGAAATGCTCATCGCCCGCCTCTCCGAATACGCTTACGAAGGCTTCGAAGAGCAGGAGACCAACTTACAAGCCTTTATCCCGGAAGAAAAATTCAACCCCCCCCAACTGGAAGAGCTCCTCTCCCCCTGGCAGTTGTCCTATACACAGGATCAGATAAAATCCAGGAACTGGAACGAAGAATGGGAAAAGAACTTTGAGCCCGTAGTCGTGGAAGGCTTTTGCGCCATCCGCGCCGCCTTTCATGCCCCCATCGAAGGCGTACAGCAGGAACTGGTGATCACACCAAAAATGAGCTTCGGCACAGGCCACCATGCCACGACTTATATGATGGTGGCAGCCATGCAGCACCTGGACCTGAACGACAAACAAGTGCTTGACTTCGGCACTGGCACCGGCGTACTGGCTATCCTGGCGGAGAAATTGGGCGCGGCACGCACACTGGCCATCGATTATGACGACTGGAGTATCGATAATGCCATGGAAAATATAGCCGAAAATCATTGCACGAACATATCCATAATAAAAGCGGATTCTACCCCAAAAGATCAGCAATACGACATCATATTAGCAAATGTTAACAAGCATGTTATTTTGCAGGAGCTGCACGCGATCGGACAACAATTGAATGGAGGGGGCGTTATATTATTGAGTGGTCTTCTGCATGAGGACTTTAATGATATCGAAAAAGAAGCGCTTAAAAACGGTCTGCCAATATCCGAACGGATGGCGAGAGGTAACTGGATCTGTCTGAAATTGACGAAAAAGGACCATTTAGGGTGAAGGATCGGAGGCTTTTTTTCAGTATATTTGTTATCCAACTTTAACTCAACCATCGATGAAGGAAGTTCTACTAATACTTTCTGCATATCTGATTGGCTCTATTCCTACGGCTATCTGGGTCAGCCGGTCCTTTTTTGGGATCGATATCCGGGAATATGGCAGCGGCAATGCAGGCGCTACCAACACATTTCGGGTACTGGGATCCAGGTGGGGTACCTTCGTGATGACCGTCGATGTTATCAAAGGTATTCTGGCGACCGGTCTGTATATCCTTCTGCCTTATTATCTGCACGAAGAGACCGAAAGAACGAATTTCATGGTCGGCCTGGGCCTGGCCGCCGTTACAGGCCATATTTTCCCTATTTGGGCTGAATTCAGAGGCGGGAAAGGCGTAGCCACCCTCTTTGGAATGATCATCGCCATCCAGCCCCTGGCCGCCGTTTGCTGCGTAGCCGTATTCTTGCTGGTATTGTACCTCACCCGCTTCGTTTCCCTGAGCTCCATACTGGCCAGTGTAGCTTTTGCCGTGTTCATCCTGTACATTTTTGACGCCAAAGAGACCCTTTACCGCGGGTTCGCCATTGCGGTAGCCCTAATGGTCGTTCTTACCCATCAAAAGAATATTACCCGTCTGCTGAAAGGCAACGAGAATAAAGTACCCATTCTTAAATACCGCGACCGTCGTCGTCAGAGAAAGCAGGATGGGCCACAAATCCATCTGCCTGACCAAACGAAGTGAACGAATAAAGCTTTAATTTTGCAGTCCGGCAACCGAAGCGCATAGTATCGATTCTCAAAACTGAAAACTCAAAACTTCAGGAGATGTCCCAAACTTTACTGGAAAAATTGCAACTAAATGAAGAAAGGAACCTGTTAATTCAGGGTTTACCCTCCTCTATCGAAAAGCAGTTTGCTAAATTGGCCTTTGCCAAAAATCTCACTCCGCTCCTAAAGAGTAAAAAGATAGATTTTGCGCTGGTATTCGTCTTTAACGAACGACAACTGTGCAGCGTGGTGGACGAATTACTGCCCGCCCTGGGCGATGAGGCCAAGTTCTGGGTCGCTTACCCTAAACTAGGCTCCAAGATCGCTACCACCCTTAACAGGGACTGTAGCTGGGAATGCATTACCGGCGCAGGATACGAAGTGGTACGCCAGGTGGCCATCGACCATGTATGGACCGCCATGCGGTTCAAAAGAGAAGACGCCATGGCCGTCCTGGAAAGGGTAGCGCTGAAAGAAGCCATCCTCGAAGAGGCCGGCGTCGATCAGCTGACCAGGATCATCGACCCCCCCTCCGATTTTGCCAAAGTACTTCGCCGCAGTAAGACCGCAGCGCATTTTTTCGATAGCCTCTCCTTCTCCAATAAGAAGGAATATGTCATCTGGATCTCCAGCGCAAAAAAAGAAGAGACCCGCTCCAGAAGGCTGGAACTGGCCATCGATAAGCTCAACGCCGGCAAAAAGAATCCGGCCGCCAAATAAACAAACGCCGGTCCAGCCCGGCGCTCCCTTTCCTGCCCATAAATGCCCTTTTCCGCCCCCAATTCCCGAATAACGGCTGAATGGATACTTTTGAGGTATCAACAGACTAAGGTTTCTGGGTATTTTTGACTTAAATTGCCCTCAAAAAGCCTATAAACGTATCTTTGAGCTCCTCTGGGACCATAATACAACGGTATACAGACACCCGTATACCACGATACAACAGCCAGGCAATAGTTTAAGAGGGCCCTACCGCTTTTACCACACTACACCCCTTTGTTTTAACGATATGCTTTAAGTATTTCGCATGGCAGTTTTTAGCAAGCAAAGTCTCATTACAGAATTATTGGACAGGATCGAACTCACGAAAGCCAGCACCCAGCCCTTTCTACGTTTAACAGACGATCAACTCAACTTCAAGCCAGGCCCCGCCAAATGGAGCATCACGCAAATATTCAGTCACCTGAATATCACGCATGACATCTATATCCGGCGCATACTCACCCGGATCACGCTGGCTCCTGATGTCAAAGAAGAACAATTCAATAGCGGATGGCTGGGAGATTGGATCTATGACAAGATCATGCCCAGGGCCGACGGTAGCGTATTTAAGCTGCGGGCCCCTAAATCCCATTGTCCGGGCGATGATGAACAGGATGGAAAAGAAGTACTGCAGCTCTTCCTGCAGCAATGCGACGCCTTCGACGATATCCTGCGTCACGTTGCCACCAAAGACCTGCAACATATCAAGATCCCTTTTTCTTTTACCAGATTATTGCAGCTGAGACTGGGAGATAATCTCCGGTACCTGGTGGCACACAATGAAAGACACCTTCTGCAGGCACACCGCGTCATGACGATCCTGCCCCGGGAGCCGGCCTTCACGTCATAATCCGGCGATCGGGCTCCGTCGTCTCATCGGCAGACCCGACGGATTACGGTTTATTTTACGATGACCGTTCCCAGATGTAGCATAATATTCCTTTCCAGCTGCTTCAGATGCATATGCGTTTGCAGTAACATCATTAGCTCCTCATCCGTATGGGGCTTTGTCATATCCTGCTGGTTCTCCTCCATGAGCCGCTTGATCTTGCGTAGCTTGAGATAGCCTATCGTAGATAACACGTCTTCTTTATAAAGATCATCAGCCGTATTGATTTTTCCTTCAAAATGATCCTTCCAGTTATGGCTTAATTCGTCTTTGAAATCCAGGATAGAAACCGCCAGCGTGCTTAATTCCTGGTCTTCATGATAGAGGAAGCTCTTGGTCGTAGGCTCTACGCCCTCCTCATACCAGGTCTTGTAGACATCCAGGATCTTTACCAGACGCTTATTGTCGATCAGCTCATAAAGCCCGGCGGTTTCGGTAAAAATATAATCCGCTACCGAACTGTTGTCATCCCAGGACCGCAATCCGAATTCCAGCAGGCCCCGGATCATTCCCCGTTCGTATTGCTCATGCTTGAACAGCAGGCTGATGGTCTCCTCATCTTCCGGTCGGGGAAATTCAGAATAGGCATCTGGCGGCATCCCATCTTCTCCTCCAAAAGAATCTCCCTTAAAATCATCCTCCGCTCCGGTGCCGCCAAATTTCCGGCCTCCCGCCCCCTTTGTCCCGGCGCCCGTAGCCGCTGACTTGCTTTCCTGTCGGGCGACCCGCTCCCGGATGAACTTATTGACAAGATCATGCATACCTGCCTCTTCGATCCGCAGTAACTCGGAACATTGCCGGATATAATCCTGCTGCTTGGTAAAATCCTCTACTTTGTTGATCTTGGCGATGGTCTCCGCTACCTGGTTGACGACCCCGGCTTTCTTGTTGGTATCGCCGGCCGCATCCTTTAGCGCCACCTCCAATTGAAAAAGAATGAAGTCTTTCTTATTGGTCCTCACAAACTCCCGAAAAGCCTCCGCCCCCAGCTTGCGGACATAGCTATCAGGGTCCTCCTTATCGGGGATCAGCACCAGCTTCACATCCAGGCTTTCCTCCAGCGCCATGTCCAGCCCCCGCAAGGCCGCTTTGACGCCGGCCCCGTCGCCATCATAGATGATCGTAAGGTGTTTGGTATACTTTTTTATCAGCCGTAGCTGATCGATGGTAAGAGACGTTCCCCCGCTGGCTACCACATTCTCAATACCCGCCTGGTGCAGAGAGACGACATCCGTATAACCCTCCACCAGCAGGCACTCATCCTGCTTGTCGATGGCCTGCCGCGCCAGCCAGGACCCATATAAGATCTTACTCTTTACATAGATCTCGTTTTCAGGCGTATTGATGTATTTCGGCGCCCGGTCATTACTCTTGATAATACGGGCCCCAAACCCGATCACCTTCCCGGATTGATTGTGGATAGGGAAAATAATCCGCCCCCGGTAATTATCCATCGGACGCTCGTCCCGTACCACCACCAGCCCGCTTTTTTGCAGGTATTCGATATTGTACTGGGCCGCCAGCGCCGCCCTGGCAAAGACATCCCGCCCGTCCGGACTATAGCCCAGCTGAAACTTTCGTATGATCTCCTCCCCGAACCCCCGTTCCTTCAGATAGCTGTACCCGACATCCTGCCCCTCCTCTGAATTGAACAAAGTCTCGCTGAAGAATTTCTGGGCAAAACCATTGATGATAAACAGGCTTTCGGCCATCTGTTGCTGCTGGCGAAGCTCCGGACTCAATTCCTTTTCCTCGATCTCGACATTGTACTTGGCCGCCAGCCAGCGCAACGCCTCCGCATACGAATACTTCTCATGCTCCATCAGGAAGCTGATGGTATTTCCGCTTTTACCGCACCCAAAGCATTTATAGATCTCCTTGGCTGGCGAGACGGTGAAAGAAGGACTCTTTTCATTATGAAAAGGGCAAATTCCCAGGTAATTGGCCCCGCGCTTTTTCAGCCGGACAAAGCCCCCGACGATCTCGATGATGTCAATACGGCTTAAAATCTGTTGTATGGTTTGTGGAGAGATCATTCAGGGCGTAATTTACTGCAATCCGGGATAATGAAGGAATCTCCCGCTCCATTACCCCCCAACTAACTGTCTCTTAACAGCACCTAATCGTAATTTATGTACAAAACCGAGTAGTTATACCCATAATAATTAGCCCATTTATTCGCTTTATATTAAAACTATTTATCCTTTGAAGACCGGTATCTATTCGATCCTGTACGCAGTGGTACTGAACATGGCCATTGGCTCTTGCTTTCTTCCTTTTATCTTTCTGAGCTGGAAAAAAATGCGGCAGGTAAAGACCTATCGGATCATTGGCCTTTATTGGCTCCTCTCGGGTTTCATCAACATCATCGACCTGGACTTATTAAACCGTTTCATCAATATCTCCGCAGGTGTAAAAGAACGCCTGAATTGCTGCTACGACATGCTGGACACCCCCCTGGCCTTATTGATCTTCGCCTCTGCCGTATCCGGCCGCCAGCGAAAGCAGATCCTGCTGGTACTCCTGCTGTTCATAGCAGGGGAAGTGACGCTGATAGGCTGGAAAGGGTATAATGCTGCCAATAGTAACATTATCATCGGGGTAGGGCTGCTGCTGGCCATCCTATGCTGCATAACAGGACTCGTACAATACATGAAAAAGATGGAGCATACCCCCTTCGAGAACTCCATGGTATTCGTTTATTCCGCCCTGATATTTGACTACGGAAGCTATCTGATCCTATATATATTTTCCCTTATCCGCGATCACAGCGACAGCAAGGACAGCTCTATGGTCTATTATACAAGCCTGCTGCTGTCTGCCGCCTTTACATCCATGGGCCTCTGGGGCTATGGCATACGGCGACCGCAGGTCGCCGTATAGCTCAAATTCCCTCATTCTTCATCCTCTTCATAATTGTAAGTCCCCTGGTTATCGTTATAGATCGACTCCCACGCCCTTACCTTGTCATCTCCCAGCAATTCCAGGATATCGAAGATCGGATCCGTTTTCTTTCTCCATTCCACCAAAGTCGTATCGGCATATTTTGATACATACATGCAATGATCAGTTTCCATGTTCACTTTGATCAGGCCGACAGATCCTTCCTCTTTCTCCTGTATCAGGTAATAACAACCTTTCTCCAACAACGCATACGAATACATACATCACCTTTTTTAAGAATAAATAAATACAGAATAAATGGGTAGTAGCAGAAATTAATGGGAGAGTAAGTATTGTAAGTAGAACACAAATTTAGCGTTTTTACCATTAGCAACCTGAAAGACCCGCTAATCATCCCCTTGTTTACCTAGAATTAATCCTATGTAGCTGATAATCAATATTTTAATAAAAAAGCCCTCCAGGTAGTTCCTGAAGGGCCCCATTTTACCCCTGTCCAAAGCGCCTCTCGCGCTATTTATTTCTCCAGCTTGATTTCCCCGGCATCGGCCGCCTTACCATCACTCACCGTAATATCATTCTTCGCGGCATTCCTATAAGGCGGCTTGGCCTCAATTATGATCTTATATACGCCCGGCTTGGCATCTGTGATTTCGTAAGCACCATTGATCACAAGCGCTCTTAATGTATCTGTAGACGACTCGGCCCACGCCCTCGTGGCTCCATCCGCCGGTGACACCGTTCCTTTAATAGAACCTGATCTGAGATTGCTGAATGCAAATAACCCCGCTGCGGCAACAGTAATTACCGCCAATTTTACACTGGTGAAGTTACGCACGCGCATTTTCGTCTTTTTACTGGTGTTTGTGAATGCTTCGCAGTTCATAACCTTGAATTTAAAAGATTAACAATACACAGATGCCGACAAGGACTATGCCATAACTTTTTGAGGCCAATCCATTTTTAGCCAACCCTTTTTATCGTTGCCCCGAACTGTGGAATTTGTTCTACAGATGAAACCCTTTAAAACAAATATGCAGGTATCCATCGGTGTTATATATTTAAGGATTGGCGTACCTGTAATGCCTTGTAGGATTGCTTTTCAAGGGATCGGAGCTCTTTTTTATTTTCAGCACACCCCGTAGGGGAGGGGCCCCGGGTTATTTTTAACGAAGCAGAAATTTTTATTTTCTCTTAACATTTCGCTGGCTGCCCCACTCTTCATCTCCTCCTCCTCTCACCGCTGGCCCTTATCATCCCTCACTTCACCACTTCCCCATTATCCAGTTTCAGATACAGGTTCACACAATCCGGGATTTCCTGCGGATAATGGCTCACATAGATCAGCGTTGTCCCGAATGCCTCGCAGAGCAGATTGATAAACTCTCTGAAATAAGCCGTCTGCTCATCATCCAACCCCTGACAGGGCTCGTCAAGGATCAACATCGGAGGATTCTTAATAAGCGCCCGCGCCAATAACACCATCCTTTGCTGGCCGGTAGACAGCTCCGCCAGCCTTTTACGCCGGAGCTCCGTCAAAGACAATAGTTTCATCCATAACGACACACAGGCCTCCTGCTCCCCCGTCAGCGGACGGAACAATCCAATGGTGTCGAACAGACCGCTGGCGATCACCTCAAAACAATTCGCACTATAATCAAAATACAGGTGCAGCTCCGGAGAGACAAACCCGATCCGTTGCTTGATCTCCCAGATCGTCTCCCCCGAGCCCCTTCTCCGGTCAAATAGCCAGATCTCATTGGCATACGCCTGCGGGTTATCCGCCGTGATCAGGCTGAGCAAAGTCGACTTTCCCGCCCCGTTCGGCCCCGACACATTCCATCTCTCCCCCCTCTTCACCTCCCAGTTGATCGCTTTCAATAGCGTCTTCTCCCCATATTGCACCGTAACATTGACCATTTTAATGGCCATAGCAAAGTCGTCCGCGGCATCGTTTTTTGTTTTCCCGGCAATCTTCCCCGGCAACCCCCTGATCTCCGCCAGCACCCCGGCATCCAGGCGAACCACCTTACCGGCATCCTTCTCCGGATGAAAATCCTCCTTCTTCCCCCTAAAGCCCCATCGGCCATTTTCCAGCCTGGCTACATGCGTGATTGCCTCAGGAAGCTCCTGCATACCCGTCATCAGCAACAAGACCTGGATACCCTTTGCCGCCAACCCGTTAATGATCTGATGCAGCAGCCTCCTCCCGGCCGTGTCCAACCCCAGGAAAGGATTATCCAGGATCAGCAGCTCCGGCTCTTCCAATAAGGCGATGGCCAGCTGCACCCGCTTATTTTCGCCATTCGATAGCTGGATCAGCGGCCTCGACAATAAAGGACGTATGTGCAGGTTGTCCAGCCACTCCTCCGCTGCCGGACCTTCCATGACCGTATATTCCCGCAATTCCTGCTCCACCGTGATCGTCTGGTCCGCATCCGATGCATTGAAACGCTGCTGGTAATACAGGTCCGTAGTCCCCGGCCGGTTCTTAAAGCGATGCTGCTGGTCCACCAGCACGATCCGGTGGGAATGCCCCGCCTTCGCCCCCCCTTCCGGCCCTATCTCAATCGCCGGTTTACCGGACCCCGCCCCAAAATAATAACCAATCCGGCCCGTATGGTGATACCTGCCCGACAAGGTCTGCGCCAGCACCGTCTTCCCGCTTCCCGAAGGACCGGTAATAGCCCATTGCTCGCCGCGATTGATCGTAAGGTCAAGATTGTCAAGGAGCCATCTGCCCCCCATCTGAACGGAGACCTGCTCCAGGGATAGAAATTTTTCAGCCATTTTGCGAATGTAAGAACGAATTTTTATTCACACTGTGTATAAATCGTGACAGCCCTCTCTGCCCCGGTTTACCTATATTTGGCACTTGGTTTCCGGGATCCTGTAAGGGGTTTTCAGGCATTTTTAGGGCGACTCCGGGAAGAATTAGAAGATAATTGACTCGCAATCTGTTGATTGTCAATTATTTTTAGAGAAGTGTACCGAACGGGCCCTGGTTTACGTTAATATTCTTTTAGAAAAAATAGTAAGCATGATCGTTCCCTTGCGCGGGAATATATAAAAGGTCCTATGGCAGAAAAACAGAATTTATTCGAGTACACGGAAGATAGTATCAAAAGTCTCGATTGGCGGGAACATATCCGCCTGCGGCCGGGTATGTATATCGGTAAGCTGGGAGACGGCAGCAGCCCCGATGACGGCGTCTATGTGCTGATCAAAGAGGTCCTTGATAACTGTATCGACGAACATATGATGGGCTATGGCAAACAGATCGAGATCACCATCGACCAAAAAACCGTTACCATCCGCGACTATGGCCGCGGAATCCCCTTAGGCAAAGTAGTCGATGTGGTCAGTAAGATTAACACCGGCGCCAAATACGACAGCAAAGCCTTCCAGAAATCCGTGGGCCTGAATGGAGTCGGTACCAAAGCCGTCAACGCCCTTAGCCAGTTCTTTAAAGTAACGGCCTTCCGGGAAGGAAAAGAAAAGACCGCCGAATTCGCCAAAGGCATATTGACAAAAGAACACAAAGAAGGGAAGACAGATGAGACCAACGGCACCCTCGTCACCTTCATCCCCGATGAGACCGTCTTCAAGAACTTCCATTACATACACGAATATCTTGACAACCAGCTCTGGAACTATTGTTACCTGAATGCAGGGCTGGTGATCCTGTTCAACGGGAAAAAATACGTTTCGAAAAACGGCCTCCTGGACCTGCTGCAACGCCGCACCAACGAAGACGAACTACGCTATCCTATCATTCACCTCAAAGGAGAAGATATCGAGACCGCCATCACCCATAACAATGACTATGGCGAAGAGATCTTCAGTTTTGTCAACGGCCAGTTCACCACCCAGGGAGGAACCCACCAACAGGCATTCCGCGAAGCCTTCGTCAAAGTGATCCGCGATTTCTATAAGAAAGACTATGAAGCCTCGGATATCCGGCAGAGCATCGCCGCCGCTATCTCCGTGCGCGTGGTCGAACCCGTCTTCGAATCCCAGACCAAGACCAAACTGGGCAGCCAGTATGTAGAAGAAGGCGGCGCTACCATGAAGAATTTTATCAATGACTTCCTGGCCAAAGAGCTGGATAACTACCTCCATAAAAATCCCACCACCGCCGATGCCCTGAAGAAGCGTATCGAACAGAGCGAGCGGGAACGAAAAGAACTCGCCGGTATCAAGAAACTGGCCAACGAAAGGGCGAAGAAGGCTAACATGCATAATAAAAAGCTTCGTGACTGCCGCTTCCACTTTAATGACGAACCCACCGGCAGGGACAAGGACGCAGTCCTGCAAAAACAAAAAGAGAGCACCATCTTCATCACGGAAGGAGACTCGGCCAGCGGCAGCAACCCCAAGGCCCGTGACGTGGAAAGACAAGCCGTATTCAGCCTGCGGGGTAAACCCCTCAACTGCTACGGCCTCACCAAGAAAGTGGTCTACGAGAACGAAGAATTCAACCTGTTGCAACATGCCCTGAATATTGAGGACGGCATCGAAGGACTCCGCTATAACCAGATCATCTTCGCCACGGACGCCGATGTGGATGGAATGCATATCCGCCTGCTGCTGATGACCTTCTTCCTGCAGTTCTTTCCCGACCTGGTAAAGAACGGGCATGTATATGTTTTGGAAACACCCCTGTTCCGGGTACGTAACAAGCAGGAGACCATCTACTGCTATGACGAAACGGAAAAACAGGCAGCCGTAAGGAAACTGGGTAACAAGCCGGAGATCACCCGCTTCAAAGGATTAGGCGAGATCTCCCCCGAAGAATTCGCCCGTTTCATCGGCCCCGATATGCGCAAGCAGCCCGTCCTGGTCATGCCGGAAACACATATCCAGCAGATCCTGGAATACTATATGGGCAAGAACACCCAGGAAAGACAGGAATTCATTATCAATAACCTGAAAGTAGAGCTCGACCTGGTAGAAGAAGAAAAAGAGAAAGCGATCACGCCGGCATAGAGCTTCAGGTACTGTCTCAATAAGCTTTCCGATCAATTTGTTGATTCCAACAATATGATCGCCTTGCAAAGAAATTTTTCGTAAGATGTAGACCATTTTGTTGATATCAACAAAATGGTCTACTAAAAGCCCCAAAAGAAATAAATTTCACAGCAGTATGATCCATATTGTTTTTCAACGTCCGGATATAGAGGCCTTAAAAAAATCCTTCGAACTCGAAGCCTCCCCCCTTCAGGGAGACATCCTTCAGATCGAAGACGATTTCGCCGTCGGCCCCCTCAAAGACATCTTTTCACCGGAAGGATGGGAAGCCCGCAAAGAATGGTGGCGGGGGGTATTGGCAGGCGGAGACTATGACGGAAGAGTGGACAGCGGAGACGTGAAAAATGATCGGGACACCGTAGCCGCCTTGATCGAAAGGCTTCGCAACGAGCCCGACGAAGTCGTCTGGATCTGGGCCGCCCAGAACAAACACGACGTCTCCGGTTATTACTGGCTCATGAGCCAGCTGAAGGATTTTCAGGGAAGGATCTTTATCCTCTACCTCAACAACCTGCCCTTCATTAACGAAAAAGGCCATATTTTTTACCCGGTGAACCTGTCCGAAATCCCGGCGAGGGAATTCATCAAAGCCCGGAAACTGGCCCGCCCCATCACCCTCAGCGAATTTGAGATCGACCCGGATGAATGGAGCAAGCTTTGCAGCGACGAGAAAGGCGTACGCATCCTGGAAGGCGGCAAGAAACTGGCCCAATACGATTATAATTACTATGATGAAGAGCTGAAGAAATTTATCACGGGAGATTGGATCAAGGTGAACAAGCTGATCAACCAGTTCCAGAGCAAGTCCAAACATTACACAGGAGACGCTTACATTCTCTGGCGGCTGAAACAGCTGATCGCCGCCGGCGACCTCGACGCGCAAGGCGAATTGAAAGGAATGAAGGATTTTGAAGTGAAGGGCAAAGGCGCGGCCGCCACCGTAGCCGCGACAACGGAAACGGTGGCGTAAACAAGCGCAGGCCGTATTCTACACCCCAGTCAAACAGTTCTATGAAGAAGCTTATAAAATGGGAAGAAGCCGCGATGTTCGTATTGAGCATCTACTTATTTGCCCAATTACATTTCGCCTGGTACTGGTGGCTGATCTGGATCCTGGCCCCCGACCTCAGCATGCTGGGATACCTGGCAGGCAACAGGGTAGGGGCGATTTGTTATAACTTCGTACACCACAAAGGCGTGGCCATTGTCCTTTACCTGCTGGGCGTATACACCTATCATGTAAACCTCCAGTTCGCCGGGCTCATCCTTTTCGGGCATTCCTGTATGGACCGGGGCATGGGATATGGATTGAAATATTTTAGCGGATTCAACGACACCCATCTGGGCAAGATCGGAAAAGCCGCCAAAGCATAAATAACAAAGTCAACGATTAATAGCATAGCGAAAGCATGAACATCAAAGCCATTCACCATATAGCGATTCTGACCGACAAGGATAACTATGAAACGAGCAAGCGGTTCTATACATCGATACTAGGCTTTGACATCATTCGGGAGACTTACCGGAAAGAAAGAGACTCCTATAAGCTGGACCTCTCGATCGCCGGGAAATACCAGATCGAGCTCTTCTCCTTTCCGGACTTCCGGGAAAGAGGCAGTCACCCGGAAGCCAAAGGTCTGCGCCACCTGGCTTTCGCCGTAGACAACGTAGAAGAAGCGGCCGCGGAATTACGGGCTAAAGGAGTACCAACAGAAGAGATCCGCATCGACGGGCTGACCCAACAAAAATTCGTCTTCTTCACCGATCCCAACGGACAACCACTGGAATTGTATGAAGAAGCAACAGCGTAAAGTATAAATGAGTCAACAGGGTAGAGGAGCTATGAAGCAACAGCGTAAAGCATAACTATATCAGCGGAGCATAAAAACAGCAGCATAAAATACAGCAGCATAAAAAAATATAGATGGCCAAAATTAAAATAGCCGACGACTTTCACGAGAACGAATCCGGTGTTACCGGTCAATACAAAACCTGGTTCCTGGATTACGCCTCCTATGTGATCCTGGAAAGAGCCGTCCCCGCCGTCGAAGACGGCCTGAAACCCGTACAACGCCGCATCCTTCATGCCATGAAAGAAATGGATGACGGACGCTTCAATAAAGTCGCCAACATCATCGGGCAGAGCATGCAGTATCACCCCCACGGAGATGCCAGCATCGGCGAAGCCCTGGTGAACATGGGACAAAAAGACCTGCTCGTCGAAACCCAGGGTAACTGGGGCGATGTCCGCACCGGTGACGATGCGGCAGCTGCCCGTTATATCGAAGCCCGCCTCAGCAAATTCGCCCTGGAAGTAGCTTTCAACGCCAAGACCACCGATTGGCAGCTGAGCTATGACGGCCGTAAAAACGAGCCTATCACCCTTCCGATGAAATTCCCCCTGCTGCTGGCCCAGGGAGCAGAAGGCATCGCCGTCGGCCTGGCCACCAAGATCCTGCCCCACAACTTTTGCGAACTCTGCGACGCAGCCGTCAAATACCTGAAAGGAAAGAAATTCGAACTTCATCCCGACTTCCTGACAGGCGGCATGCTCGACAGCACCAACTATAATGATGGCAAGAGAGGCGGTAAGATCCGCGTACGCACCCATATCGAAGAATTCGATAAAAAGACCCTGCTGATCAAAGACGTTCCCTATGGCGTGACAACCAGCCAACTGATCGACTCCATCATCAAGGCCAACGATCAGGGAAAGATCAAGATCCGGAAGGTGACCGATAATACCGCCGCCGAAGTAGAGATACAAGTCGACCTGGCTCCCGGCATCTCCCCCGATATCACCATCGACGCCCTCTATGCCTTCACGGACTGCGAAGTCAGCATCTCCCCGAACGCCTGCGTCATCACCGATAAGAAACCCCAGTTCCTGGGCGTACGCGAACTCCTCACCCTCTCCGTAGACCATACCAAGGAACTGCTGAAAAAAGAGCTGGAGATCCGGTTGGGCGAACTACAGGACAAATGGCATTATACCTCCCTGGAAAAGATCTTCTTTGAAGAAAAGATCTATAAGGAACTGGAGAAAAAACACGAGACCTGGGAAAAAGTCCTGCTGGCCATCGCCAAAGGATTCGAGCCCTTCCGCAAACAGCTCCGGCGGGATATCAGCCGCGAAGACATCGTCAAGCTGACCGAAAAACCAGTCCGCCGCATCTACCGCCTCGACATCGACGAGCTGAACGCCCAGATCAAAGGATTGGAAGCAGACATCCGCCAGGTCAAACACGACCTGAATAACCTCGTAGAATTCACCGTCGCCTATTACGATAACCTGCTGAAAAAATACGGCAAAGGCCGCGAACGCAAGACCGAAATCAAACTGTTCGAAGCCATCCAGGCCCAGCAGGTCGCCATCGCCAACGTGAAGCTGTATGTCAACCGCGCCGAAGGATTTATCGGAACCGGACTGAAAAAGGACGAATTTGTCGCCGATTGCTCCGACCTGGACGATATCATCGCCTTCACCAAGGGCGGTAAAATGAAAGTGGTCAAAGTCGCCGACAAAGCCTTCATCGGAAAAGATATCCTTCATGTCGCCGTCTTCCGTAAGAATGACGAACGGACCACCTACAACATGATCTATTCCGACGGAAAGACAGGCGTCGCATACGCCAAGCGTTTCAACGTCACCGGTATCACCCGCGACAAAGAATACGACCTCACCAAAGCAGAAGAAAAAGGCCGTGTACACTATCTGACAGCTAACCCCAATGGCGAAGCCGAAGTGGTAAAAGTGATCCTGAGCCCCAACAGCTCGGCCCGTACCAAGGAATTCGATTTCCATTTCGAGACCCTGGAGATCAAGAACCGCAGCAGCCTGGGCAACCAGGTGACCAAGTACCCCATCCGGACTGTCAAGTTCAAGGAAGCCGGTAAATCGACCCTCAGTGGCCGCAAGATCTGGTTCGACAGCACCTTCGGACGACTCAATGAGGAAGAAAAGGGCGAGTACCTGGGCAGCTTCGAATCCGAAGAACGCCTCCTGGTCATCTATGCCGACGGCACGTATGAGATCAAGGATACAGAGCTTACCCAGCGATTCGACGCAGAAAAGATCACGGAGATCCGGAAGTTCAATCCCGAGAAAGTGATCACTGCTATCTATCTCGATAATGAAAAATTACAGTACAACGTCAAGCGCTTCAAGATAGAAACAACCACCCTGAATAATAGATTCCTGTTCATTAAGGAAGGGGATGGCAACAGGCTGGAGATCGTCACCACCCATCCCGAACCCGTCGTGCTGATAAAATCAGGCCGCGGGGCCCAGGCCAGGACCCAGAAAGTCAAGATCGCCGGTTTTGTGGAAGTGATGGGATGGAAAGCCGTAGGCAGCAAACTGTTCGACTTCAGCAAGAGCGTGGATTTCGAGTGGGCGCATAAAGAAGAAGCAAAGGAACAACCTCCTCAAACCGAATTATTCTAGCAGGCCTCGGGTGCAACCAGTCGGCTCACGCCCGCCCGGTCGCCCCGGCGCTAACATATTTCCGGTACAAAAAACGTCCGGTTCTACTTTTAGTTCTGAACCGGACGTTTTTTGCGCCGGAGTTGTATCGTAGAATTTTCCGTTAAACTGCTGCTCATGAACACCTCATAGCGGTGTATCCCGTCCGTGACGACCATCAGCGCGGTATTGGGAGGGAATTTACCAAGGTTCTCGGCAAACATACTGATCTCTGTATCCAGTAATGTACTGTCCAGGCGGAGATAAAGGTTCAAGGCTTTGGCGGCCAGCTCCTGGTGTGTCAATACCATCCGCTTGTTCACGAAGATCGAAATGCTGTCCCCGTCAATCTCTCCGTTATCGTAAAAGCTCAGGCGGACAGAATCCGACTCCACTTCCAATACCTGGGCCAGGACCTCTTTGCGGCTGGCAAAAGACTCGACGATCTTTTTGCTGTCGTCCTTAATAGCCGGCAACGCTTCGGCCACCCCTTTTATGCTATCCGCAGCCGTAGCCTTCTGTGCCGTCATAGCGGAATCCGCTACCCGTCTTACGGTTGCTATGGTATCGGTAGCGGGCTGGGTCGTTTTTATCAAGGGCATTGCAGTAGCGGTAGCCGTTGTTTCTTTCGCAACAATGTCATCCTTCACCTGTACAGTCTCCGGAACCTTTGCAACCGCTGCGGTCATAGCCGTAGCATCCTTCGCCGGCACAGTCTCCGCTGCCGGAGCCTTCAGCTTTTGGGGAGCAGGCGCCGTTTCTTTCGCCGCTACCGGAGCCGCCGCCTCGGCCGCCTGATCCGTTTTAGCCACATCGACGACATAATCGTCCGCTTGCGGCTTCCAGATTTTCGAGTCCACCGGTCCCGCCTGCAGCAAACTGTCCTGCTTCTTGTCGCTTTTGTCAAGAGCATAACTCACCTTCAGATCGGGACACATATACTTATAGCGCTCGTCGTGGTAAAAAGCCCCTTTCAGGGTACTCCCTGCCTTGGAATTGATGATGACGGCTATAAAATTCGTGTTACAGTCGACGCTGTTGACTGTAGAGTTGGAATTAAAATAGATCAGGGGAATATTCTCGATGATCACCTCCCGGGTCTTGGGATTATAACGCCCATGAACGAAGAAACTCTGGTATTTATCCCTGAAATAATAGCCGAAGATCCCTTCCACCCGATTCCCTTTCTGCTTGAGCACCATTTCAGTCAGGTAGTTGTTGTGGATCCCGGCAAGCTCCACATCGGCCCGGCCGTACCAGGAACCGGTAGCAGTTTGAGCGGATAAATTATGGACGGCCAAAAGACAGAATATATATAATAATCTTTGCATCAGCTATTAATAGGATGAGAACGAAGATAATATAACAACCATGAAACGCGAAATCGGGAGCCGTAATATCCCGTTTTCACGAAATGATCGGCCTTATCACCGTTTCCCCTTACCCGATAAAATGAAATTTTCATGCCAGCTTTAGCCAGCTAAAGAGATAGTAACCTGATTTACAGACATTCTGTCTTCGATGGGCATAGAAACCAGCCATCAAGGCCTGTTCAGGAACCTTTTTATTTCTTTTTGGGTATCCCTGGTTTTAAGCGTTTCCCGCTTATCGTACAGTTTTTTACCCTTTCCAAGCCCGATCTCCAGCTTGGCATAGCCTTTTTCAGAAAAGAAGATGCGCAAGGGGACGATGCTATACCCCTTCTCCTTGATCTTATTTTCCAGCTTGCGCAATTCCTTTTTGGTCAGCAGCAGCTTCCGGTCATGGACGGCTATGTGATTGTTGGTCGTGCCAAACCGATATTCCGAAATATGCATATTCCGCAACCACAACTCACCCTGAAAAAATATACAGAAGCTGTCTACAAAATTCACTTTCCCGCTCCGGATGGACTTCACCTCCGTTCCCACCAATACCATCCCCGCATCGTATTTGTCCTCGATGAAATAGTCGTGATAGGCTGATCTGTTCTTTATCTCACTGCTCATAATAATCTCTTTACCCCTTCAACAGGGTCATCACCGTCGCCAGTTTCTCCTTCAGCTCTTTCCTGCTGACGATAAAGTCGAGAAACCCATGCTCCAGCAAAAACTCACTCCGCTGGAATCCTTCCGGCAGATCTTTTTTAATCGTTTCTTTAATAACCCTCGGACCGGCAAACCCGATCAACGCTCCGGGCTCCGCAATATTCAGATCCCCCAGCATACCGAAGGAAGCGGAAATACCTCCGAAAGAAGGGTCCGTCAATAAAGATATATAAGGGATCCTCGCATCCGTCAATTGTGACAATTTACCCGATACCTTCGCCAGCTGCATCAGCGAAAACGCACTCTCCATCATCCTCGCCCCGCCCGATTTACAAATGATCAGCAGCGGCGCCCGATGCGCCAGGCAATAGTCCACCGCCCTGGAAATCCTTTCTCCCATCACACTCCCCAGCGAGCCGCCGATAAATTCAAAATCCATACAGCCGACCACTATATGATGCTCCTTCATATCCCCGGCAGCCACCCGGATGGAATCCGTAACATCGGACTTGGCCCAGGTCTCTTCCAGCCTTTTCTCGTATGATTTCAGATCCGTGAAATGCAGAAAATCTTTGGAACGGATGTTCTCATATAATACTTCATACTGATTGTCATTGAACAGGATCTCAAAATATTCGCTGCTGCCGATCCGGTGATGATGACTACACTTGGGACATACGAATAGGTTCTCCCTCAGCTCCGTGACCGTACAGATATAATTACAATTCGGGCATTTGGTCCACAACCCCTCAGGCGTCTCCTTTTTTTCTGCAGTACTTGTCAGAATACCTTTTTTGATGCGCCTGAACCAGCCACTCTTACTCTCCTCGCTCTGCCCTTCATCCCCAGCCAGGTTGGCTTCAAAATCATCTTCTTGCTTCATTCGGTAATTTTTATTTTTAAATTATCTCATGGAATCTACTAATCGCCTACACGAAACAGGGTAAAAAAACGTTTTTACCCCGTCGCCGACACCCCGCTTTTAGCGTTTTTCAGGCGGCTAATATACTAAACAACGGCGATTTATAATGAAATTAGACGTATCCGCCCCTATGAGAGCCCCCCCGAAGACCTTTCATAGATTAGGACTGTCAATGCTTTGGGGCTCAACAACAAAAAACTTAAAACAAAATAATTTTGAAAGCATTCCTGTGCTATTTTTGCGCGGATAGCGCAAAGGGGTCCGGGAAGGATTAACTCCTGGTTCACGCAAGCGGGCAGAGCCCGCTCAGGTTCGGTTTCATTCTCAATAATAGCAGTTTACTTATGAAATGGTCTGAATTCTTTACTTCCTCCGTAGGCAAAAAATTCGTAATGGGTCTCACAGGATTATTCCTGATCTCTTTTCTCGTAGTACATGTAGGTATCAATGCCTGTATCTGGGCAATGGATGATGGCAAGATGTTTAACAAAGCCGCCCATTTCATGGGAGCCACCGTCTTGATCCGCATCATGGAAATAGGGCTCTTCGCGGGCTTCTTCATTCATATTATACAGGGACTCGCCCTCGAATTCCAGAATCGGAAGAAACGCAGCGTCGGTTACCAGGTTCCCATGGGCAACAAAGGCAGCAAATGGTATTCCCGTTCCATGGGACTGCTGGGCACCATCATCCTGATCTTCCTCATCATTCACTGGCGGCAGTTCTGGATCCCTTCCCGGTTCCAGGATATCGGCGAAGTCTCCTATGAAAATAACATCCCGGTCCACGACCTGTTCAGCCTGATGAAAGAGACCTTCACCCAGCTATGGGTTGTCATCTTATATGTGGTGGCCTGTATCTCCCTGGCCTATCACCTGCTCCATGGCTTTCAGAGCGCTTTCCGGTCACTGGGCGTCCATAACAACCGCTACCTGCACCTGCTGCAGGCCGTAGCGGTAGGATATGCTATCATCGTGCCGCTGGCCTTCGCCATGATGCCCATATCTATGTATCTCGGCTGGGTGTAGTTGGGGTTGTGGTGGTAAAAGACAGTTGGTGATAAAAGACAGTTTAAACAAACAGAATAAGAATTAATTATACATAATCGGTAGTCATGCTCAAATCAAATATTCCTGCTGGCAAATTAGACGAGAAATGGGAAGACTATAAAGGACATGTGAAGCTGGTCAATCCCGCCAATAAACGTAACCTGGAAGTGATCATCATCGGAACAGGACTGGCCGGCGCCTCCGCTGCCGCCTCTCTGGGTGAGCTGGGATATAAAGTAAAAGCGTTCTGTTTCCAGGATTCCCCCCGCCGGGCGCATAGCATCGCCGCACAGGGAGGGATTAACGCCGCCAAAAATTACCAGAATGACGGGGACAGCGTATTCCGCCTGTTCTACGACACCATAAAAGGCGGCGACTACCGCGCCCGCGAAGCCAACGTGCATCGCCTGGCCGAAGTCAGCGCCAATATCATCGACCAATGCGTGGCCCAGGGTGTTCCCTTTGCCCGCGAATACGGCGGTCTCCTTTCCAATCGCTCCTTCGGAGGTACCCAGGTTCAACGAACCTTCTACGCCGCCGGACAGACCGGTCAACAGCTGCTCATCGGCGCTTACCAATCCCTGGAAAGACAGATTGCCCTGGGAAATGTGGAAATGTATACCCGCCATGAAATGCTGGACATCGTCATCATCGACGGCAAAGCCCGCGGTATCATCGCCCGTAACCTGATCACCGGCGAACTGGAAAGACATTTCGGCCACGCCGTCCTCCTGGGCAGCGGCGGATACGGCAACGTATTCTACCTCTCTACCAATGCCATGGGCAGCAATGTCACCGCCGCCTGGAAAGCCCATAAAAAAGGCGCCTACTTCGGCAACCCCTGCTTCACACAGATCCACCCCACCTGCATACCCGTCACCGGAGACCATCAGTCCAAGCTGACCCTCATGTCGGAGTCCCTGCGTAATGACGGCCGGATCTGGGTGCCCAAAGCCAGGAACGATACCCGCAAACCCGCCGATATTCCGGAAGCAGAACGCGATTATTACCTGGAAAGAAGATACCCTGCCTTCGGTAACCTGGTGCCCCGCGACGTGGCATCCCGCGCTGCCAAAGAAAGATGCGACGCCGGTTACGGAGTAGGCTCTTCCCGCCAGGCCGTCTTCCTCGACTACGCCTCCGCTATCGAACGCTATGGTAAAATAGAATGCCGCAAACACGGCATTCTTAACCCGTCGGCCGAACAGATCCGCCATCACGGCGTAGATGTCGTGAAAGAGAAATATGGCAACCTCTTCGACATGTACAACAAGATCACCGGAGAAGACCCCTATAGCACGCCCATGCGTATCTATCCCGCCGTTCATTACACGATGGGCGGACTCTGGGTGGACTATGAGCTGATGACCACCGTACCCGGACTCTATGCCCTGGGCGAGGCGAACTTCAGCGACCATGGCGCCAACCGCCTCGGGGCCTCCGCCCTGATGCAGGGACTGGCCGACGGATACTTCGTCATCCCTTATACCATCGGTAATTACCTGGCTGACGAGATCCGCACAACGGCGATCCCCCCTTCCCATCCCGCTTTCGAGGCGGCGGAGAAAGTGGTGTCCGACCGGATCCATCAGCTGAAAAATATCAACGGCAAACAGAGCGCGGAAAGCTTCCACAAACGCCTGGGTAAGATCATGTGGGATAAGTGCGGCATGGCCCGCAACGAAGCCGGCCTGAAAGATGCGATCCAGGAGATCCGGGCCCTCAAAACCGAATTCTGGAGCGACCTGCGGGTCCCCGGCGATATCAACGAATTCAACCCCGAACTGGATAAGGCCGGCCGCGTAGCCGACTTCATCGAACTGGGCGAACTCATGTGCCAGGACGCCCTCCAGCGCCGCGAAAGCTGCGGCGGCCACTTCCGGGAAGAAATGCAGACAGAAGACGGCGAAGCCAAAAGAGATGACGAGAACTTCTGCTTTGTCGCCGCCTGGGAATTCAAAGGCGAGAGCAATTGGGAACTGCATAAAGAAACCCTGGAGTTCGAAGTCGCTCACCCCAGCCAACGCTCTTACAAATAATTTGATTACACCTAATTAACAATAGTTAAGCATGGAACACTCTACGATGAACCTCACCCTGAAAGTCTGGAGGCAGAAGAACAAGAAAGACAAAGGAAGCTTTAAAACGTATGCCGTCGGCGATATCTCCTCCGAAATGTCCTTTCTGGAAATGATCGACGTGCTCAACGAACGGCTGGTCAACGAAGGACAAGAGGAGCCGATAGCTTTCGACCATGACTGCCGGGAAGGGATCTGCGGCATGTGTTCGATGTATATCAACGGCAGGCCCCATGGCCCCTGGGAAGGCACGACCACCTGTCAGCTCCATATGCGGGCTTTCAAGGACGGGGATACCATCGTAGTGGAACCCTGGAGAGCCAACGCCTTCCCGGTGATAAAAGACTTAGTAGTGGATCGGAGCTCCTTCGACCGGATCATCCAGGCCGGCGGCTTCATCTCCGTCAATACGGGTAATGCCGTGGACGCCAACTCACTCCCCATCGAGAAAGAGAAGGCCGACGACGCTTTTGCCTCCGCCGCCTGTATCGGCTGCGGCGCCTGCGTTGCCGCCTGTAAGAATAGCTCCGCCCTGCTGTTCGTATCGGCCAAAGTCTCCCACCTGGCCCAGCTGCCCCAGGGAGGCCCCGAACGGAAGACCCGGGTCGTAGACATGCTCGCCCAGATGGACAAGGAAGGGTTCGGCAGCTGCACCTCCACCGGTGCCTGCGAAGCCGTCTGCCCCAAAGAAATATCGATTACCAATATTGCCCGTCTGAACGGCGAATACGGCGTAGCCGGCCTTACAGCGAATAAATAATAAAAAAACCGCGAACAATAGCCATAAAAAGCCCCCGTCAGGGGGTTTTTTATGGCTATTGGGATAATAGATCGTACCTTTGCGCCTTCAATAAAGCTACAGCATGCTCAGAGTGAACAATGTGACCCTTTCGTTCGGAAAAAGGGTATTATTCGATGAAGTCAATCTTACTTTCAACAAAGGAAATTGTTACGGGGTCATCGGCGCCAACGGGGCCGGGAAATCCACCTTTTTAAAGATCCTGGCCGGCGAGATCGAGCCTACCAAAGGATCCGTGGAAATCACACCCGGGGAACGCATGGCTGTCCTCAATCAGAACCACTTTGCCTTCGACGAACACACTGTATTGCATACCGTCCTGATGGGCCACCAGAAAATGTGGACAATCATGCAGGAGAGAGATACGATCTATGCCAAGGCCGATTTTACCGAAGCAGACGGCCTCCGCGCCGGCGAACTGGAAGGGGAATTTGGCGAAATGGGCGGCTACACGGCAGAAAGCGATGCCGCCGCCCTCCTCAGTGACCTTGGCGTAAAGGAATCCTTCCATGAGATCCTCATGAAAGATATCGCCGGCGCCCTGAAAGTACGGGTATTGCTCGCCCAGGCCCTGTTCGGCAACCCGGACATCCTCGTGCTGGATGAACCTACCAATGACCTCGACGTAGAAACCATCAACTGGCTGGAGAACTTCCTGGCCGATTATGAGAACATCTGCATCGTCGTATCCCATGACCGTCACTTCCTGGATTCGGTCTGTACCAACGTCGCCGACGTAGACCGCCAGAAAATAAAAATATACACAGGCAACTACACCTTCTGGTATGAATCCTCCCAGCTCGTAGCCCGCCAGCAATCGGACAAGAACAAGAAAACAGAAGATAAACGAGCCGCCCTGTTGGACTTTATCGCGCGGTTCTCCGCCAACGCCAGCAAATCCAAGCAGGCGACTTCCCGTAAGAAAGCGCTCGAAAAATTGACCATAGAAGAGATCGAACCCTCCAATCGCCGCTACCCGGGTATCATCTTCAAACAACTCCGTGAAGTGGGCAACCAGATCCTCAATGTAGAGAAATTGGAAAAAAAGGCTGAAGATGGACGTATCCTGTTCGGCAACGTCACCTTCAGCGTCAACAAAGGAGATAAAATAGCTTTCGTCAGCAAGGACCACCTGGCCCTGACCAGCTTTTTCGATATCATCAACGGCGAACTCACCGCCGACAAAGGCAAATACGAATGGGGGACCACCGTCACCAAGGCCTACCTGCCCAATGACAATACCGCTTTCTTCCAACAGAAAGACATCAACCTCATGGACTGGCTGCGGCAATACGTACCACCCCATGTCACCGATGTGGACGAGCCCTTCCTCCGCGGCTTCCTGGGTAAAATGTTGTTCAGTGGCGACGAAGTCCTCAAAAAGACCAACGTCCTCAGCGGAGGAGAAAAAGTCCGTTGCATGTTGAGCCGCATGATGCTGCAGGACCCCAATGTCGTTATCCTGGATGAGCCTACCAACCACCTGGACCTGGAATCCATCCAGTCATTCAACGAAAGCATGAGCACCTTCAAAGGCATCGTCCTGCTTACATCCCATGACCATACCTTTTTGCAAACAGTGGCCAACCGCGTGATCGAACTGACACCCAACGGTATCATCGACCGCCTCACTACCTTCGACGAATACCTGCTGGACGCCCGCGTCAGGCAGCTGCGCGAAGAAATGTATCCAAAAGATACCCTCGTGAGAGTGTAGCCATCTTTTTTTTCAAAAACCACGATTTTTCCCTCGCAGGTTCCTTTTTTATTTAATTTGCTATTAAATAAAAGAGAAAGGAGTGGGATATGAGGAAGAATTTTGAACAATTTGTGACGGCGGTTGCCTTTCTTCTCGTCCTCCCGTTATTCCCATTGCTGGCTGAGTTCATCAAGACCCATGACCTCAAATCAGATACACTTACATTGAGCCTTGCCTTTTATTGCTTCTGTTTAGCCGTATCCACTAACTATTTACTGGTTTTTACTTTTTGCTTTATGGCAGGTATTGTAGAGTCTTTTAAATATGATGGCAGGAATGCTCAGTCTGCTTTTCCCATTTATTCGACTATTGATTTTTATATTTTTCTGACCGTCTTTATTATACACGGTGTCGAACGGTTTTTTCGGCACTATCGTCAGTCCGAAATATTCTTTTACTTTATTTAACCTTATAACTATGACTTATTATCTTTCTATTTTTGAACTCGCATTTGGGATTGTCTGTATAATTTATGTCTTTTACAGGAATAGGCATGATATATACCCTTCCAAAGACAAAAAATCCAAAGACGCACCGGAAAAATCATCCGAAGCAACTCCTCCGACTCACTCCGGCAAGCACGCTTAACGAGCGTGTGGCTGCTCTAACGGCCTCGCCGTTGATTCCGCCCCAACCGGTAACCCACACCCAACTGGGCGCTCGTCACATGAATGCCCACATTGAGCTGGAAAGAACCGGTAAAACGATCGTGTGTAAAAGACAGGCTTTGCTGGAAAAAGGGCTCACTTTCATAAGTGCTGTCAAACCCTTTATATTGTCCCTTCCCATTTATGATGTCCCCGGCCCTCGCATTAACCGGCAGACTATCACTCAGGCTGCGAGGCCTGGCGTCATTGTAATAACTATAGTGACCTACATTATAAGACCCTAAAGAAACATTGCCCCCATAAAAACCCTGGAAATGACCAAAATTATGACTCCGGTAAATAGACCCGGTAAAGGAAAATACATTGTCCCGGAGCCCGTCATTAGCTCCTCCCTCGGTAAACACTCCACTCACATAAGTCGCGGAAGGCACAGAATCTGATTTTAAAGGGATGGTATGATAGGGCTCGCTGGTGCCATAAAAAGGACTTTGAAAATGAGAGCTATATATACACCCGCCGAAAAGGAAAGGGATTGCCGGCAGCAGGAGTAGGAAAGGAGCGGTCGTTTTTCTCATAATATTTTCCTGACAAGATCTTCCGCCAAAAAAGCAGCATTCCTACGTTAAGGTTTTGCAAAATAGACCACTCCGGACAATAAGCCATTCCAAAGGACCAAACACCCATAACTATTTGATTTTGTCCCATTTGACGCAATAAAAACTAATTTTAAGCATTTTAAAGGAAATCATGGGTTGTTGATCCTAAGGCTGCTTATACTTATCTCCCTTTGGTGTGGTATATCCTACGTAACGATGGCACAACAGCCTCCGGTAAGACCACTTACGCCCGACACCCTGAAAATACCCGCCGATACCCTGATCCCCAAACTCCGCCCCGATTCAGTCAAATCGGTCCCGGATTCCTCCAAACACCCCATGGACTCTCTAAAACCCCATTTTGACTCATTAAAAGCACCCTCCGGTGTCTCCGACACCATAAAACCAACCACCGCCCGGCCGGTCGCCCCCGACTCAGCTCCTCCAGGCGCCCCCTCCGGCACAACATCTGGCCCCCCGGGGACCCATAAGGCCCCCGCCTTTATCCAGGGACACACCACCAGGCCCCCCCTGTCCAACCTCCGCCGCAAATATATTCCCGTACGCAGCGGGCTCATCCATATCGATTCGACCAGCCTGGTGCCGGGCGCCTTCCTCCCCAGGGATATCCCCGACAGCGCCTACACCCTCGACTGGGTCAACGCCACTCTGACCTGGAAACATCCGCCCACCAGTGCCGACAGCATACTGATCACCTACCGCGCCTTCCCCTATAAGCTCAACGCAGTAACCCGGCGCTTTAACTATGACAGTATCGAAAGCTATTTCCTGGTAAAGCACGACGCCCTCACCAACGGCTACGGTCACGATGACGACAACTTCTTCAGCTTCGGAAATATCAACTATAACGGAAGCTTCGGCCGGTCCATCACCTTCGGCAACAGCCAGGACGCCGTAGTGACCTCCAACCTCAACCTCCAGATCAGCGGCTACCTGGCAGACAGCATCGAGATCTCCGCCGCCATCACCGATAACAATATCCCCATCCAGCCCGACGGTACCACCGCCGACCTGAATGAATTCGACAAGATATTCCTCCAGTTCAAAAAGAAGAACTGGGCCCTCACCATGGGCGACATCGACCTGCGGCAAAATCAAAACTACTTCCTCAATTTCTATAAACGCATGCAGGGCGCCTCCTTCGAAATGACTAACCCCATCTCGAAGAACGTAACCAACAAGACCCTCGTCAGCGCCGCCATCGCCAAAGGCAAATTCACCCGCAACGTCTTCCAGGGCCTGGAAGGCAACCAGGGCCCCTACCTGCTACACGGCGCCAATAACGAACTCTACTTTATTATCCTTGCAGGAACGGAAAAAGTATATATAGACGGGCAATTGATGCAAAGAGGAGAAAACCAGGACTACGTCATCAACTACAATACGGCGGAAGTAACGTTCACAGCTAACCGCATGATCACCCAGGACGCAAGGATACAGGTAGAATTTGAATACGCCGACCGGAACTATCTTAATGTCAACCTCTACCTGAACGACGAAGTTACCATCGACAAGAAGCTGAAGCTCCGGATGGCCCTCTTCAGCAACAGCGACTCCAGGAACTCCCCGATTAATCAAACCCTGACCTCCGACCAGACTAAATTCCTCAACCGGCTGGGAGACAGCATCACGCACGCATTCTATCCCGTAGCCACTATAGACACCTTCGCAGCCGGTAAGATCCTCTACAAACGGATCGACACGACCTATAAGAACGCGGCCGGAGTCGTCGTACATGACTCCGCCTATGTCTTTTCCACGGACGTTACGACCACCTTATACAACCTTTCCTTTGCCAACGTAGGGCAAGGGTACGGCAACTACATCCCCGACCTCAATGGCGTCAACGGAAGCGTATACATGTGGGTCGCCCCGGTGAACGGAGTGATGCAGGGCTCCTATGAAGCCGCTACTTTTTTAGTCACTCCCAAGACACAGCGGATCATGACCCTGGGAGCCGACTATGCCATTAACAAGAGCACCTCCCTGAGCGCAGAAGTCGCCAGCAGCCACTACGACGTCAATACCCTCTCTTCCATCGACAAAGCCAACGATGACGGCTATGCGGCCAAATTCCAGTTTAAGAACAGCGCCAGGGTAGGGGCCGCCACCCAGGGACTTCACCTGAAATCCAGCCTGGGTTATGAATATGTTCAGGCTAAATTTCAGCCTCTGGAAAGATTACGCCCCGTGGAATTCACCAGGGACTGGGGACTGGGACTGACCGTCAACCCCGCCGACGAAAAGATCTACACCGGCAGCCTGGAACTGGTCGACAAAAAATTAAACTCCCTTAAATACGACATCGCCCGCTACGACCGGGGAGACGGATTCTCCGGTATCCGCAACATCCTTACGCACAAACAGGATATCAAAGGCTGGCGCCTCAACGACCAGCTAAGCCTTACCACCAGCGATAGCAACAATTTTAAAGGATACTACCTGCGCCCCTCCATCGATCTTTCCAAAAAGATCTCCTTCCTGAAGAACTACCTGCTTGGCGCAGGCTGGTCCATGGAGCATAATGAGAACAGGGACAAGCTGGCTGACACCATCACCGCCACCAGCTACTCCTTCCAGACCTTCCAGGCCTACCTGAAGTCCCCGGAGAAAAACCCTAATCATTGGGGAACCAGCTTCGCTACCCGCACCAATAGCTACCCCTACAACAAAAACCTGGCCCTGGGCGACCGGAGCCAGACCGTCAACCTCTTTGCAGACTTCACCCGCAATGTCCACCACCAGTTCCATATCAATGCTACCTATCGCAACCTGCAGATCATCAACGCGCAGATAACCAGCCAGACTGCCGATAACAGCATGCTGGGAAGAGCGGAATACCTCGTTAACGAATGGAAAGGACTGCTGAAAGGAAATGTACTCTATGAAGTGGGATCGGGACAGGAGCAGAAAAAAAACTATTCTTACTTGCAGGTCCCCGCCGGCACCGGGCAATATACCTGGATCGATGTCAACAAGGACGGCATCCAGCAGCTAAGCGAATTTGTCCTGGCCCAGTTTCAGGACCAGGCCACCTATATCCGGGTCTATACCCCCACCGACGAGTATATCAAAGCCAACTACAATACCTTTAATTACAGCTTTACCATCAACCCCAAGGCAATGATCAACCCGGCAAAGGGCAAGAGCAACTCTTTTCGACAATTTGTCAGCCGGATGATCCTCCAGTCCTCCCTGCAGCTTACCCAAAAACAACAGGCCAAAGGCTTTATCCAGCTCAACCCCTTCAAGGCTCCTTTGGATGACACCTCCCTGATCACCCGCACCCAGATCATGGTCAATACCCTTTCCTTCAATCGTTCCAATCCGCATTGGGGCTTCGATCTCAGCAATACCCGCAACGGTTCGAAAACCCTGCTCACCTACGGATATGAAGCCCGCCAGCTCGCCGAATGGGCCCTTCGTACCCGGCTTAACGTGAGTAAGGCCCTCGCCCTCAACGCCGTTATCCGGCAGGGAAGCAACCAACTGCATAATACCGGATCGAACTACGACAGCAGCAACTACCAGCTGCAACAATTCTCGGCGGAACCCGGCTTCACGTATACCCGGGGAGCCAACTTTCGCATCGGAATGGGTTATAAGCTCGGCTATAAAATAAATGATCCCTTGTACGGAGGACAGAAATATACCTCCGGCGCCTTCGACGCGGACTTTAAATATAATATCCTGCAGAGCACCTCCATTCAATCCAAATTCACCTACAACCAGATCACCTACCGGACCAAAGACGGCAGCAATGCCAGCACCACCTCCTCCGTCTCCTATGTGATCCTGGAAGGCCTGTCGCCAGGTAAAAACTATCTGTGGAATATCGACCTTACCAAAAAATTAGGAAGCAGCCTGGAAATCAGCCTGCAATACGAAGGACGAAAAGCCGGGGACGCCAACATGGTCCATACCGGAAGAGCTTCCCTGCGGGCGATCCTATAACAGCCGCAGGCTGTTATAGCACCGGTAGGTGCAATCAATTATGATCGTTAGGCCGCTTCAGCGGCCGTAAAAAAAATCTATGGCCTTAGGAATTTATTTACCGATTGTCTTCTATACAATAGATACCCTGCACACAGGCCGCTTTGGAAATGCTGTCGGCTTTTAGAGGTTCCGGATACCAGTATTTTCTGGTCAATGCCCTGAACTGCGTTCTTGCAAACCCCATAGACCCGGAATAATAATTCCTCGTATAGGTAACCCACATGACAAGCCCTATGATGATACTGCCGATAATCCTCCATCGCTTATTCTTTAACTTCATATATATAAATAACACCAGCGTAGCGATCAATAACTGTGGATAGATCAAATACCTGCTGGTCTGGAATTGCGCATCTTTATACCCTGATCGGAACACTGCCGCCAGCGCCATCGTACTGAAGACGAAGATCCAAATGCATAATAAGGGAGCCAGCTTTTTATCCAGGAGTAATTTGTAGGGCAATGCGAGCGCAAGACCAGCCAACACGAGGATCCCAAAGATAAAGCTATTGTCAAAACTGAATGGAGCGCCGGCCATCCGAATGAAGTAAATCAGTAACCCGCCAAAGTCAAAAGGTAGCTTATTGGGCAATTCAATGGTGGAATAATTGATAAAATACAGGCTGGTAAAGACTATCGAAGTAGTGATACTGGCAATCTGTTTGGTCCTGTCTCCCGCAGGCAGCGTGAATAAAGCCAAAAAGACGCCGGCCGCCAACCCATTCCCATTCGAAAAGATACATAGAGCGTGAAATAAAATGGCAAGCGGAAGATATTTGTTGCGTAAACTGTAAAAAAAGAGACTCACAAAAAACAGCAGGAGAACTCCGTAGTTTCCCACTGCATTCATCGTCATGCAGGCATTCTCATAAGTGTTCAGATCGAAAATACATAGCATCCAGATAAAGGCTACAAACTTCCATCCGGTGGAGAAATATTTTCTAATAAAATAGATGGAGACCAATGCCATTATTAACAATTGAGAATCTCCGATCAACCCGATGATTCTAAAATTGACTCCCCCGGTCAGATAGTAATAGCCGATATATAGAAGCTTGGAGGGGACAAGACGATGTTCTCCAGGCATTGAAAGACTTTATTATAAAAAAGAATGGCTGGTAACAATAACCATATATTCTTTAATTCCTTATACAGGGGCTTATATTCCTGTTTTAGCGCAGGCGAAGAGGGTTTCATCTTTTTGAAGGGGGGGTGGGGTGGTGGCAGGATTTGATTTTTTAAAAGGATTCTCTACCCCGGCGGCGGAGACATTTATTGTACAGGTTAAAGGCAGGCAGTCTTAAAAACAGGCGATCGTTCCTCTAGGGAATATTTCCGGCAGCGGGATAGCTTACGTTGGATACGAATACAGTATGATAATGCAGTTTCATGATGGTTTGGTTTTATAAGGACAGTTACGCAGAATAACAGCAGCGCGTTGGGTAATAACAAAAAAAAAGATCCGGGAACTTTCGCTCCCGGATCCTTCGGTGTTTTTAAGAATATTTTGATCCTGACTAAGACTAATAGGCTGTCAGCTATTTTCTATCCGAAGATGCCGCCTTTCTTCAAGGTGCTGGTGCCTTCTCCGATCTTGAAACCATTATGATAGATCTCGATCTTGTAGTTTCCTCTCTGGAATTCGCTGTTCTGCTTCCAGGCGAACTGAACAGATTTGCTCTTACCTGCTTCGAAGTCTACAGGTACCTTAGCTGTGTAAACCTTATCTCCGTCATCACGGCTGGTGAAAGTTCCTGACCCAAGAGCAGGTACGGAGATCGGCTTGCCATCAGGACCGGTGATGCATACATATACATCGGTTTGTCCCGTCTGAGCAATACGATTGGCAACGTCAAACCCGATTACCAGCTTATTTACTTTTCTGGCAGTGGTCGTTTCCTTATCCTTACCGTCTTTCCTTTCATGCATCGGCGTGATGGAAATATTAGAAGCGTTCAGCGTAGAAGCTACATCCACTTTCTTTTCCAGATCCTGCTTGGCAGTAGCGGTCGTCTGCAGGTCCGTAGTCAGCTTTTCCTTGTCAGCCGTTAAAGCCGTCTTGTCTGCATTCAGCTGCTGGTTTTCCTGTGTCAGCTGAGCTACCTGTTGCTCCAGGCCGCTGATCTTGTCATTCAGGTCCTTGATCAGATCTTCCGCTTTCTTCTTTTCAGCTTCAGTGATATGCTGTTTGCTTAAGATGCTGCGGATCTGACCTTTCAGTTTGGCTACCTGGCTATTGCCTTCGGCAAGCGCACCCTGTAATTTGTTATTAGTACCCGTTAAAGAATCCAGTCTTACCAGGGCGTCATCGAAATTTTTCTGTAACTGACCCTTTTCATCCGTAACCTTGGCAATCTGTGTCTGCTGCTGAGTTTGCACTTGCTCTTGCTTGTTGTTGTTCCACAGCAAGTAGCCCCAGGTTCCCAGGAAACCGGCTGCTAACAGACCGATCACCAGGTTCTTATAATCTTTTCTGGGAGGCTGACTCTGAGGAGTTGCTGAGGGATAATTGGTCGTCGTGCTCATAATTATTGGTTTTCTAAAGTTTTAAAAATTCAGTTTCTACAGGAGAACCGTTTAGAGTCCTGATCCACCTAAGTCTAAAACCGTGCCAAAATCATTTTATTGTGTTCAGACCTTGATTCTGATAGATTTATGTAATATTGCGGGACTAAAAGGAGCAACATGTCCGTTGAAAAAATACTCGCAGACTGGAAAAAATTGAAATTCAAGCCCGTTTACTGGCTGGAAGGGGAGGAGGAGTATTATATAGATAAATTAATGCAATACGCCGAACATGAGATCCTCTCGGAGGCGGACGCCAGCTTCAACCTCACCGTATTTTATGGCAAAGATGCCGACTGGACGGCCGTGATCAATGCCTGCCGGCGCTACCCCATGTTTGCCGAAAGACAGGTGGTTTTGCTCAAAGAAGCCCAGCAAATGCGCGATATCGACAAACTGGAAGGTTATATCGAGAAGCCCCTCACCTCCACCGTATTCGTCGTTTCCTATAAGGAAAAGAAAGTAGATGGCCGCAGCAAGCTGGCCAAACTGCTCAAGGATAAAGCCGAAGTCTTCACCACGAAGAAAATGTATGACAACCAGCTGCCGGACTGGACTGCCGAGCTGGTACGCTCCAAAGGATATACCATCTCCCCGAAAGCCCTGGCACTGCTCGTGGACCATATCGGCAACGACCTGAGCCGCATCGACAATGAAATAGATAAGTTACTGGTGAACCTGGCCGGCCGGAACAATATCACAGAAGACGATATCGAGCGTTACGTGGGAGTCAGCAAAGAATACAATGTGTTCGAATTACAGGACGCCTTTGCTAAAAAAGACAAGGCCAAAGCCATCCGCATCATACAATACTTCGAAAGCAACCCCAAAGCCGCCCCCATTCAGCTCATCCTGCCCTCCCTGTACAACTTCTTCAGCAAGGCCTATATGACCTTCGGACAGTCCTCCACCGACGAAAAATCCATCGCCGCCGCCATCGGAGTCAATTTCTACTTTGTGAAGGATTATATCACCGCCGTCCGGAATTATAAATACGAAGGGATCGAAAACGGCCTGCTCCTCCTGCACGCTTACAACCTCAAAAGCATCGGGATTGGCAGCTTCGGCACCGAAGACGCCTCCCTGCTGAAAGAGCTGGTCGTAAAGATCATGGCTTAACGAATCGTCGGCGCATCCCGGCGACCCTCTCCTCACCGGCTTCCGGTTTATCTGCATCTACCATCCAGCGCCGGTTACTTAACCCAACGCCTCTATCGCACTGGCCTTATCCCTGGCCAGCTGCTCCTTCAACGCATCGAGCCCCGCAAACTTCTGCTCCCCCCGCAGGTGCTTACCCACGAATACCCGCAGCGTCTTGCCATAAAGATCCTCATTCCAATCAAAAATATTCACCTCGATCGTACGATTCGTACCATTTACCGTAGGACGCATCCCGATATTCATCATCCCTTTCCAACGGGGAGCTGTACCTGCCATCTGTTCCTCTCCTGTCACCACCATATCCTTCACAATACCGTTTCCCGTCGTCACCAGCGCATCCTCCGCAACACGGCCTCCCGCACCTATCGCTACCGCGGCAACCTCCTCCACCTCCACCGCATACACCCCATCACCCGGGATCAGTTTCTCCGGATCGGAGACCTCCAGGTTGGCCGTAGGGTAACCGATCGTCCGCCCCAGCTTCTTACCCTCTATCACCCTCCCGGAAAAAAAGAAATCATATCCCAGCAGCTGACGCGCCGTCGCCATATCGGCCTTCCCGATCGCCTCCCGGATCCGGGTCGAACTGACAGACACCGCATTCAGCAAATGCACCGGAATCTCCTGCAGCACAAACCCCTCCCGTTTGCTGAAATCTTCCAGCAGGTGATAATCCCCCAGGCGGCCCTTGCCAAACTGGTGGTCATACCCGATTATGATCGTATGAGGATGGAATTTCGCCAGCAAAAAATCTTTTATATACTGCTGGGCCGTCAATTGCGAAAAAGCCTCCGTAAAAGGAACGATCACCAAATGATCCACTTTCTTCCAGGCCAGCAACGCTATCTTTTCTTCCGACGTATTGATCAGACGGATCGGAGACGCGGCGCCATTTACGATCTTGCGGGGGTGCGGATGAAAAGTAATGATCACCGTCTCTCCCCCGATCCGGGCCGCCTCCTGCTGCAGCTGCTCCAGGATCTGCTGGTGACCCGTATGCACCCCGTCAAAAGTCCCGATCGTGATAACAGCGCGGCGAAAAACAGGCAAATGGTCTATATCTCGGTATATATGCATGGCGCTGCAAAACTAATTGATTAATGGATAATTTCCCGGCTCTCCCGGCAGGATACTTAACATCCCTCTTAGTTCACTTTTTCTCGGGGTAAATATTTACCTTTGCGCCCTATGTCACTTTACGCTCAACGGGGTGTCTCCGCCCAGAAAGAAGAAGTTCACAAAGCAACGGCCAGACTGGATAAAGGACTTTATCCAAACGCTTTCTGCAAGATCTATCCCGATTACCTGGGCGGCGACCCATCCTGGGTCAACCTCATGCACGCCGACGGGGCCGGCACCAAAAGCATCCTGGCCTACCTCTACTGGAAAGATACAGGCGACCTCTCCGTATGGAAAGGCATCGCCAAAGACGCCATCGCCATGAACCTGGACGACCTCCTCTGTGTAGGGATCTATGACAATTTATTATTCTCCTCCACCATCGATCGCAATAAGCTCAATGTTCCCGGAGAAGTCCTCGAATATATCATCAACGGCTCCCAGGAATTTTTCGATGAATTAAAGTCATTTGGAGTAGGAATTCAATATCTCGGCGGCGAGACCGCCGATGTAGGAGACGTAGTGCGCACCATCGCCGTCAATGGCACCATGACCGCCCGCTGGCCCAAAGACCGGCTGGTCACCAACGATAAGATCCGGGCAGGCGACGTGATCGTGGGCTTTTCCAGCTCCGGACAGGCAACCTATGAGACTGAATATAATAGCGGCATCGGCAGCAACGGCCTTACCAGCGCCCGGCATGACGTATTACAAAAGACCTATGGCGCCCGCTTCCACGAATCATATGACACCAGCCTTAACGACCAGGTCGTTTATATCGGCCCCCACCACATGACCGACCCGGTGGAAATACCCGGCTTTCAACTCCGGACTACCTCTGCCGGTTCGAATCCGTCCGGAACCTCAACACAGGGCGGTACCGCCGGCTCACCTGCCTCCTCCACCCAGAGCGGCCCCGCCGCTTCATCATCCCCGTTCGTCACCGACATCGGCCGGCTCCTGCTCAGCCCCACACGCACCTACGCACCCCTGCTGAAACAGCTGCTCACCACGCAGTTCGATCAGATCCATGGACTCATCCATTGCAGCGGAGGCGGC
>Ga0179596_10000039_pt1 | contig 161990 bp, 130 predicted proteins | sample CZODoug1_1_08_16_FD_155494 | JGI IMG/M metagenome (GOLD analysis project Ga0179596, IMG submission 155494) | Vadose zone soil fungal communities from Angelo Coast Range Reserve, California, USA - CZODoug1_1_08_16fungal (Illumina Assembly) | ecosystem: Environmental > Terrestrial > Soil >... | reverse complement strand
ACGGTCTGCCGGGCGTGCGGCTGATAGTTATTGGTGAGGGCCGTGATCATGGAGGGCGAACCCTGGATGGCCACCCGCTGCATATAATGTTTTACGCCGCGCAGTCCTCCCATTTCCTCCCCGCCGCCTGCCCTTCCGGGCCCGCCATGCACTAATAAAGGGAGGGGGCTGCCATGGCCCGTACTCTCTTTGGCGCATTCGCTATTTAAGATCAGGATCCTTCCGTGATGGGTGGCGGCGCCCAGTACATATTGACGGGCAATGGCCGGATCGGCCGTAACGATGGAGCTGCAGAGAGAGCCTTTCCCTTTTTTCGCCAGGGCGATGGCTTCTTCGGCGCCTTTGTAGGGCATCAGTGTGCTTACAGGGCCAAAGGCTTCTACCGTGTGAGGCTCTTCATGGTCAAAAGGCCTTTCATTCATAAGTAATAAAGGACTTATAAATGCCCCTTTCACCGCATCGGCGTCGACAACTTCCACGGTGTCTAACGTGCCATAAAGGATCTGTGAGGAGGCCAGCAGCTGCCGCACCCGTGATCGCACTTCTTCCCGCTGCGAGGCTCCGGCCAGGGGTCCCATGCGCACTTTTTCATTTTCCGGGTTGCCGATCGTAGTCTGGGACAAGGCTTTTGTCAGCGCTTTCCAGGCGTCTTCCATTTTATTTTCCGGAACGAAGATCCTTCGGACGGCGGTACACTTCTGACCTGCCTTGATCGTCATCTCCTTTCGCAGCTCTTTGATAAAAAGGTCCCACTCCGGCATGGAAGGATCTACATCTTCTCCCAGCACCAGGCAGTTGAGGGAATCGGCTTCCATCGTGAAGGGGGTATTCTCCCGCAGGATCTTTGGATGGGACTTTAACAATAGCCCGGTGGTGGCCGAGCCGGTGAAGGTTACCGTATCCTGTGCCGTTACATGATCCAGCAGATCGCCTGCGCTGCCGCAGACCAGCTGCAGAGCGCCGGGGGGCAGGATCCCGGAAGCGACGATCTCCCTTACCACGGCTTCTGTCAGGTAAGACGTTATGGTGGCGGGCTTCACTACGGCAGGCACTCCTGCCAGTAAGTTGACCGCTATTTTTTCCAGCATGCCCCAGACGGGGAAATTAAAAGCATTGATATGAATGGCGACTCCTTCTTTAGGGACCAGGATATGCTGTCCCATAAAAGTGCCGGCCTTTCCCAGGCTCAGGCCTTCGCCATCCATACAAAAAGTTTCATTGGGTAATTTTCTTCGCAGCGATGCATAGGAGAATAAATTGCCGATCCCTCCTTCCAGGTCTATCCAGCTATCGGCCCGGGTGGCCCCGGTAAGATAGCTGACCTTGTAGAACTTTTCCAGCCGGCCGGGCTCCCGCAGGTAGATTGCCAGGGCCCTCAGCATGCGGCCCCGCTCCGGAAAAGTCATTTTACGTAAGGCCGGGTTGCCGACTTTCCTCCCATAGTCCAGCAGGGAAGCGAAATCGAGCCCTTTTGTGCTGGCATGCGCAATGGTCTCTCCATTGACGGCATTGTATAAGGGCTGTCCTTCCCCCTCTCCGGTGATCCAATTCCCGGTTACGTAATTTCCAAGCTTCGGCATAGTTCAATCGTTTAACGTCCAGCTAAATTAATTAATCTTCTTCAACCTGTGACTCTTCTTACAATTTATGGCTTGAAATCGGGTGATTCAGCCCTCTGCAAGTGCCACTCTGTCATTAAAAACGGATTGGTAAATATTTTGAACAGCTTCTTTTATGGAAAATGAATATTCCCGGATAAATTATGCTCCCCGCACGGACGGGGAGTTATTGGACGTCTACTCCCGGACTATCACCGGGGTGGTAGGTCAGGTAGCGGAAGCCGTGGTGCATATACAGGTCAGTAAGCCGGTCAGTGACCGCAGGACGAAGGAGCAAAAGCTGACGCCGGGCTCCGGATCCGGATTTATTATTTCTACGGACGGCTTTGTGGTGACCAATCATCATGTGATCGAAAATGCCCGTGATATAAAGGTTGCCCTGGCCGACGGGCGAACGGTGAATGCGGAATTGAAAGGAACGGATCCCTCCACGGATATAGCCGTGCTAAAGATCTATGAAACGGGGTTAAAAGCCCTGTCCTTTGCCAACTCGGAAGCCCTGCAGCCGGGACAGATCGCCATTGCGATCGGTAATCCCCTGGGGTTGCAGCACACGGTCACGGCGGGGGTGGTGAGCGCCCTTGGCAGAACCCTCCGGGCTGGTAATGGCCGCCTGATCGATGATATTATACAGACCGATGCCTCTTTGAATCCGGGTAATTCCGGCGGGCCACTGGTCAATTCCCTGGGGCAGGTGATCGGAGTCAATACAGCCACCATCATTTCCGCGCAGGGACTTTGCTTTGCCGTGTCTTCCAACCTGGCTGCTTTTGTGGCAGGCAAGCTGATCATGGAGGGGAAGGTCAAAAGGGCTTATCTGGGTATTGCGGGTCAGCTGGTCAATCTTACAGGGCGTATGATCGCGGCTAACCGGCTGGAAAAGAATACAGGTGTATATATTTATGAAGTGGTCCCGGACCAGCCTGTTTATAATAATGAAATAAGAACGGGAGATATCATCGTAGCTTTCAACGGCAAGCCGGTGGGCACTGTCGATGAGTTACATAAGCAGCTGGGAGAAGCAGTGATCGGGCGGTCGGTGCAGCTGGATATTCTCAGGAGCGGTCGTAAAGAGACCATTCATGCCATACCGGGCGAGATGAAATAAGATAGGCGATACCATGAGGCTTGATGAGCCGGGTTGAATGCAGGAAGGTCTTTTAAGCGGCCAGCCGGCTGTCGATCTCTTTGCACAGAGAGTCGAAGATTCCGTCGACATCCCCTTCGCCTTCGATGTGGATCACCTTATTATAATTCTTGTAGTAATCTGCGACAGCGGAGGTTTTTTTCTGATACTCGCCATACCGGGCCCGGATGACATTTTCATCGACATCGTCGCTGCGGCCGGAAGTAAGTCCCCGGTTCAGCAGCCTTTTTACCAGTTCGTTCTCGCTGACTTCCAGCGCCAGGACGACGGCTATTTCCGTCCCCTTCTGGGTGAGCAGCTTGTCGAGGGCCTCGGCCTGGGCGTTCGTGCGGGGAAAGCCATCGAACAGGAAGCCATTGGCCCCGGGATTATTATCCAGCGCGGAGCTGATCATTTCGATCACCACCTCGTCCGGCACTAATTGGCCCTTATCCATAAAGCTTTTAGCGGCCATTCCTAAAGGCGTCTGACCGGCAATTTCACTGCGCAGCAGGTCCCCTGTGCTGAGGTGCTTCAATCCGTATTTGGATATAAGCCTTTCTGACTGCGTTCCTTTTCCGCTCCCGGGCGGGCCAAATAAAATTAGATTGAACATAGAACTTACTACTTACCCTTGTGAATGAGGACAAATATAATATAGGAACCTTATAAATCCTTTAACATTTTGCGGTTTCCTTTAAAAAAGTGGTTTTGTCAGGGATTGATGGCCGGGGACGGGGGGATCCGAAGATAAAGTAATGTTAAGTCGGAAAGATTGTCGATTTAATGACAATCCGGCCAAACATAGCGCGCGTAGATTTGTAATATAAAAATACAAATATGCTATATCTCCTCAGAAATACCGGGTTCGTGCTACTGGCGCTGCTGTTCCAGCAATGTACGTATTCCCAGACCTCCAATCAACTGAAAATGAACAATATGGATACAACAAAAAAAGACAACCCCGTGTATTCCCGGAAAGATAGTGCCCCGGTAAACCTGACCGACGAGCAGTGGAAGAAGATCCTGCCTTCGGACATTTACGCGGTAGCCAGGCAGAAAGGAACCGAAAGACCCTGGACCAGCCCCTATGAGACTTCCCGTGAAGTGGGAACTTACTATTGCGCCGTATGCGGCAATGCGTTGTTCAAAAGCGATACAAAATTTGAAAGCGGCTGCGGCTGGCCCAGTTTTTATGAACCTATCAGCAAAGGCAGCATCATCTACAAGGCCGACAATACGCTGGGCATGGAAAGAACAGAGGTGGAATGCGGACGTTGCAAATCGCATTTAGGCCATGTCTTCAATGACGGTCCTCCTCCTACCGGTCTGCGTTACTGTATCAATGGGGTCGTCCTGGATTTCGAGAAGGCGAAGGATGCCGAGAAAAAATACAATGCGGAAAATAAAAATCAATAAGTACTTTTGCGGCGAAAGACGGGAAAACCAGGCCCGTCAAAAGCCAACTTAGCTCAGCTGGTAGAGCATTTCATTCGTAATGAAAGGGTCGTCGGTTCGAGTCCGATAGTTGGCTCACCCCACCCCGTAAAGGGGGAGGAATTTATTTTATGAAATTATCCCAGCTTGCCGAAACTCTGATCGGATCTGAAATTGTCAAGTTAGGCGGAGACATCCGCGAAAAAATCAGGCAAGGGCAGAAAATCTACAATTTTACCGTAGGTGATTTTGATCCGGCCATCTTTCCCATCCCAAAAGAGTTGGAGGAGGGTATCATCGACGCTTATCGCCGGCATTTTACGAATTATCCTGCAGCCGAGGGTAATCTGGACCTCCGGGAATCCATTGCGTTTTTTTTGAAAGACAGGGAGGATTTGGTTTATACTCCCGGGGAAATTTTGGTGGCCAGCGGCGGCCGCCCTCTTATCTACTCTTTATTCAGGACCCTGGTCGACAAGGGGGATAAGGTAATTTATGCCGTTCCATCCTGGAACAACAATCACTACACTCATCTTAATGGAGGCGAACATATTGTGATCGAGGCCGGAGCAGAGAATAACTTCATGCCTACGGCGGACGCCATCCGGCCCCATAGTAAGGGAGCGGCCCTGATCTGTTTATGTTCTCCGCAAAATCCTACCGGTACTACGATCTCCCGGAAAGATCTGGGGGATATCTGCGAAATGGTGCTGGAAGAAAATGCCCGCCGTGGCGCCGGAGAGAAAAAATTATATCTGCTCTATGACCAGATGTACTGGCAGCTGACCTATGGGGATATCGAGCATTATAATCCAGTGTCCCTTTATCCGGCTATGCGGGAGTACACCATTTTTATCGATGCCATCAGTAAGGTCTTTGCGGCGACGGGTGTGCGCGTAGGCTGGTCTTTCGGGCCAGCGGCGATCATAGGTAAAATGAAGGCGATCCTTACGCATATCGGCGCCTGGGCGCCGATGGCGGAGCAAAAAGCCACGGCGGGGTTCCTGCTGCAAAAGGAAAATATCGACCGGTACCTGCTCCATTTCCGGGCGGCTGTTTCCGAGCGGTTACAAAAGATCTATCAGGGATTCATACAATTAAAAAAAGAGGGGTTCAGCGTGGATGTGCTGGCGCCGGAAGCTGCTATTTATCTTACCATTAAGATCGATCTGGCGGGGAAAAAGACCCGGGAGGGCAAATTACTGGAGGATCAGGCTGCGGTGACGGCTTATCTGCTGGATGAGGCCCAATTGGCGGTAGTCCCTTTTTCTGCATTCGGAGCTTCTAAGAATTCTCCCTGGTACAGGCTCAGTGTGGGCACTTGTCATCTTCAGGACATAGAAGAAATGATCAAAAAATTACGCGAGGCTATGGAGAAATTGTCATCCCAACCCTAAACCCCAACCCTAAAGGGGGGATAGGAAGAGGGTTAGTTTTTATTGCAAATAAAAACAAAAGGCTTCAACTCTTTTTCTCTTATTATTTTTTGCATGGTGTCGCGCTTGTAAAGAGTTTTGTGTTTGTTAATATCAAACACTTCATGAGCAACACAAAAACTTTCAATGGTCTCAAACTGGAATAAGAGTTCATTTAGTTGTTCCAGTTCTTGCTCCATTGATTGTTCATTCATGTGTTCATCTTTCACAAGAACAAGCAAATCTCTGTTACAAGTTTTCATTACTTTATTAGATTTTACATAACCAGATACCTTAATAACCAGACATTCCTTTGCTGATTCCACAGCCACATTTCTTACTACTGCCGCCAATCCCACGTTCAGAACTACAGCTAACCAGCACAATGCTACTAAATATTACCAACAGAATCAATATCAACTTTGTACTTTTCATAACTTGGGGTTACTAATTTAACTGATTTATAAAGATAAAAGTATACTTGATTGACAACTCTTGCAAAAATTAACAATTTACCTAGGAAAACGCCCAAAATCCTCTTAGCCCCGCTGGATTGGGGTTTGGGTCACGCAACACGATGTATTCCAATAATTAAAGAATTAATAAACCAAGAATGTGAGGTCTGGATCGCCGCCTCGGGCGACCAAAAAGCCCTTCTGATAGAAGAATTTCCTTTTTTACGTTTCGTCGAATTGCCAGGGTATGACGTCAAATATGGCAAAAATCGTGCCTTTACCCTGTTTAAAATATTCGGTGCTATCCCCAAGATATTGATCCGGATCAAGCGGGAAAACGACTGGTTAAAGCGATTTCTGGCCACCGGGAAGCCGGATGCCGTCATTTCAGACAACCGGTATGGACTTTATGCTCCGGGGCTTTATTCCGTTTTTATCACTCATCAGCTCCGGATCCAGACCCCTTGGGGCTCCTGGGCGGATACGCTGCTGCAACGAATTCATTACCGGGCCATCCGGCGATTTTCTATTTGCTGGGTGCCCGATCTGGAAGGAGCCGGGTCCCTGGCGGGGATTCTTTCCCATCCGGGGAAACTACCGGCTATACCTACTCGTTTTATTGGTCTTTTATCGAGATTGGAGCGACCGGCGGCGGTCGAGAGGGCGGCGGCGATGGCCGCTCCTGCCTCCTGTGATCTTCTTGTCCTGTTATCCGGGCCGGAGCCGCAAAGGACGATCTTCGAGAAAAAGGTCCTGGATCAGCTGGCTTCTTATTCCGGCAGTGTTGTCCTGGTAAGAGGGTTGCCGGGATCCGGCGCCCTGTCTATTTTACCGGGGGAGATCCCGGCGGGAGTAAGGGTCTATAATCACCTTCCGGCCAGAACCTTAAATGTGATTATCAATGAGGCGGGTATCGTCCTCTCCCGGGCGGGGTACAGCACGATCATGGATCTTTTAAAGCTGGGGAAAAAAGCGATCCTGGTTCCGACTCCGGGTCAGACGGAGCAGGAATATCTGGGGAGGCATCTTTCGGGGAAGGGAATAGCGCTTTGCAGGGAGCAGTCAACCTTCTCTTTAGCCGAGGCTCTATCCGGAGCGAGGGACTTTCCCTTTGTCGGGATTGGAGGGGGTAGGGATGCAGGGGGGGATCTTTTACGGAATGCCCTGCGCTCTTTGTTAGAGACTGTTGCCGATCCTTCTTAGAGTTCCTTTTTGGGGTAATCGAAGAACCAGAACGTCGTTCCTGCCGTCAAAAATTCGCTCCACTGCGTGGCAAGGCTGGTAACGGCAAAGATGGCGCAGGTAGGCATATTATCCAGCCGGACGGAAGTAAGCGTATTGACGAAGGCGGTAATACCCGGGTTATGAGAGAAAACGGCGGCGGAACCATAGGATTCATCCAGGCCGGAAACCACCTCTTTAAAGGCTTGTACGGAGGCGTGATATAGTTCCGGGATGAAAAGGATTCCGGACTCTTTTCGGCCGAATTCGCGGATAAAAATTTCTGCGGTGTTTTTGGCTCTTCTGGCCGGGCTGGATACAAACAGATCTACCTTGATGTTGGCTTTGATCAGGCGTTGTGCCATGACGGGAGCATCATGTTTGCCTCTATCGTTCAGCGGGCGATCCATATCGGTTATATGGGCATTATCCCAGCTGCTCTTGGCATGTCGTATTAGTAGTAGGGTTTTCATCCGGAAACAATGGTTTTGCGTTGTAGGATAATGGCTATAAATCTACTCAATTAACCGGAATTTTTATGCCTGAAAGAGAAGATTCATGGTTTCAATACCGGAGAACCCCGAGAGGGAAAAGAGGATGGAATATGGTCAACTAGTTATATATCAAATGCTTGTGAGTTTATAAAATTAATGAGGGAGACTGTATTCTTTAATTTTAACTTCTTCAGTATATTATGACGATGCACTTCTACAGTCTTTAAGGAAATATTCAATTCCGAGGCGATCTCTTTTGATGAAAGTCCTTCCTTTAAAGCCCTGACGATCTGCATTTCCCGGTCGGAAAGATTATTGATATCCGGGTTCACCTGGTCGCCGTTCAGCATCTGGTCCGAAAGGATATTTTTTACTTCCTGGCAGATATAGATATGGTTGTTGCTGACTTCCGCAATTGCCTCCAGCATTTCCTGACGGGGAGAGTTCTTGGTGACATATCCCTTAGCGCCTAAACGCAGCATTTTTTTGGCATAGGCCGGCTGGGAGTGCATAGATACACCGATGATTTTTGAGCCCGGGGAAAATTTACGGATCATTTTCAACACGTCGAATCCGCTCATGGGAGCCATATTAATGTCCAACAGAACTACATCGGGCCTTTTATCTCTGGCCAGCTCGATGGCGCGTTCGCCATCGCCACATTCTGCTACTACATCAAAATTTTCATTCTTTCCCAATAAAAAGCTCCATGTTTCCCGAATCAACGTATGATCATCAACGATCATAATAGAGACTTTCTTCATAATGCCTGAGTTTTTCTAAAGGAGAAATAATCAATAGATTCATTGATTACTAACTTGAGCTTAACCGGCAGGTCTTTTAAAAGGGGGGGTCTTTATAGAGCTAATCAGCTATATAATATTAAGGATTTTTACTGAAATGATCAATTAAAGTTTGCCGGGGATACCAGATAGGACACCCGTGGCGTCCTAGTAGCCTCTTACATTTTTGCCTTCCATATAGTTCATGAAGGCCTTATTCACCACTCTGTTACCGCCGGGGGTGGGATAGTTGCCCGTAAAATACCAGTCACCGGTATTGGTAGGACAGGCTTTATGCAGGGATTCTATCGTCTGGTAAATGACTTCAACGGGAGTCCGGATCTCCGGCGGTGTTATTAACTGGGCGATCTTGTCGGAGATCTCCTGTGTCGTAAAAGGTTTATAGACCATTCTCACCACATTCTCGGTATGCAGCTGGCCTGTACGCTGCAATTCTTTACACTTATCGTAGAGCTCCTGCAGACAGGCTTCTTTTCCTCTTTCTTTCATCAATTCCACGGCTGCCCGAAAAGCGATGAAGTCGCCCAGCTTACTCATATCGATGCCATAACAGTCGGGGTAGCGGATCTGCGGAGCGGAAGAGACGACAATGATCTTTTTAGGTTCCAGGCGGGCCAGCATCCGCACGATGCTCTCCTTGAGGGTAGTTCCCCGCACGATGGAATCGTCGATCACCACCAGGGTATCTACTCCTTTGAGTACGGTCCCATAGGTAACATCATATACGTGCTGCACCATTTCATTGCGGCTGACATCCTCCGTGATAAAAGTGCGCATTTTCACATCTTTAATCGCCACTTTTTCCACCCTTATTTTGCGGCTGATCATTTCTACCAGTTTCTCTTCCGTAATATCCTTACCCCAGGAGAGAATACGCTGGATCTTTACCTTTTCCAGGTAATCGTCCAGCCCTTTCCACAAGCCATAGAAGGCCACTTCGGCCGTATTGGGAATAAAGGACAGGATGGTATTTTTCAGATCGTGGTTGACTGCGTTCAGGATCTGCTCGCTGAGATTGAATCCCAGTGCGATCCGTTCCCGGTAAATTTTTTCATCGCTGCCCCTGGAAAAATAGATCCGTTCAAAACTACAGGCCCTGCGCTCCTTAGGTTCCAGGATCTGTTCGACCGTGACATTCCCATCGGCCTTGACGATCAGGCCTTTGCCCGGCATCAACTCCATTACCTCGTTCTCTCCTACGTTGAAGACCGTACGGATGGCGGATCGTTCGGAAGCGGCTACTACGACATCCTCATTGATATAATAATAGGCGGGTCTTATACCATTGGCGTCCCGGAAAACAAAACTGTCCCCGTTACCCATCAGGCCTCCGACCGTAAATCCTCCGTCGAACAGGGATACGGCCTTGCGTAACAGACTGACTATATCCAGGCTGCCGGGAGCTTCTTCATCGGCTTTGACCTGGAAATGGTGGATGACTTCCATCATCGCCGCCAGATCGCTCTGTTTTTGGAATTCTCCGGGATCTGTCCCGATCAGGGCAAAAAGTTCATCGGTATTGACCAGGTTGAAATTACCGGCCAGGGCAAGATTCCTGGCAGGGATGGTATTCCGTTTTATGAAAGGATGGCAGAATTCGGCATTATTTCTCCCCTGGGTGCCGTAGCGGAGGTGTCCAAGCAGTGCTTCTCCCAGAAAATCGATATGTCCCTTCATTAATCCGGGATGTTTGGTGATATCGGGCTGGTATTGCTCCAGTTCCTTTACCTGTCCCAGGATTTTGGAGAAAATATCCGCAATGGGTTGATTGTTACTGCTTCGGATCCTATTCAGGAAGGGGTGTCCCGGCTCTGTATTCAGCTTTACGGCGGCTACTCCTGCCCCGTCCTGACCGCGGTTGTGCTGCTTTTCCATCAGCAGGTACAGCTTGTTCAGGCCATACAAAACGGTGCCGTATTGCTGCAAATAGTAGGAGAACGGCTTACGTAATCGGATGAATGCCAAACCGCATTCATGTTTAATGTCATCGCTCATGAAGAAAAATGAAGCGCAAAGTTACCGATAAAATTGATAATAAAAGAAAAGAAGCAGGCCGTGGAAGTGAGGGAAGTGTCCGCAAAAGTTACGAGACGAGAAAAAACCCCCAGTCTTCATAGGCTTGGGGGCGGTGTTTCAACAGGTTTTTTGGAACACTCTTTTTTTGGGAACCGGAATCCCCTGGCTTTTCATAGGATCAGGTTTACGCGGTAAAATTCCGGTAAAGCGGCTTATTTATAAAAAAAAACAGGACTCAATTCCTGTTTCTAAGGGAAAACCCTTGATTGTTAACTATTTCTCCGTACCCTAAATGTAGGTCGCGTTCGTATTGATAAAATTTACCAGGGATGCGGAGTTCTTGAGCTTCAATTTTTTGAGAATATTGTGCCGGTGTACCTCAACGGTCTTCAGGGAAATATTCAGGCTGGTGGCAATTTCTTTCGAGGAGAGCCCTTCCTTGATGAAATTGATGATCTGCATTTCCCTTTCGGTCAGCGCATTTATGTTGGGAGAGTCCTCTTTTTCGTCGAGCAATTGTTCGGAAATGATATTCTTTATCTCGTCACAGATATATTTATTGCCATGATTGACTTCCAGAATGGCTTTGATCATTTCTTCCTTGGACGAATTCTTCGTGACATATCCCCTGGCCCCCATTTGTAACATCTTTTTGGCATAGGCAGGCTGGGAATGCATGGAGACTCCGATCACCTTGGATCCGGGAGATATTTTCCGTATTCTTTGCGTAGCTTCCAGTCCGGAGAAAGGGGTCATATTGATATCCATTAGTACAACGTGGGGGCGCTTGGCTTTTGCCAGTTCGACCGCTTCCTGCGCATCTCCACATTCAGCTATGACCTGGAACCGGGAATCACTGTTTAAAATATAACTCCAGGTTTCTCTGATCAGTTTGTGGTCGTCGGCAATTAAAATATTGATCTTGCTCATATAGGATTGTTTTAAAGATTATATATTGACACCTTGGACAGGCACTTGAACTCTGAGTTTGCAACCTCGTCCCGGTGAGGACATGATCGTCACCTTCCCTCCAAACAAATCCGCTCTGCTCATGATATTGGAAAGACCGAGCCCTTTCTTATCTTTTACCTTACCGGGGTTAAATCCTTTTCCGTCGTCAGTAATATTCAGTTCGATCCTGTTTTCCGTTTCTTCAAGGATCAGTTCGATGATAAGGTTCCTGGCTCCGGAATGTTTCAATACATTGTTGATCTGTTCCTGAATGATCCGGAACAACATCAGCTTTTCCTTATCGCTGATCCTTTCGTCGAATTTCCCGACAGGATAGAATTCGACGTGAATAGCGCGGGTGGTCCTGACACTTTCCACCAGGTCGGCAATAGAGTCCTGCAGGCCGAGATCGCCGATACTGGCCGGCACCAGGGAGCGGGAGATATTCCGGATCTCATGGATCGCCTCATGAATATTCTCGGCGCTGCGGCTGATCAGGTTCAGCCTTTCTTTATGGTCATTTTTGGCCAGCTCCAGGTATAATTTGGTAGTGGAGAGGATCTGGTTGATATTATCATGTAATTCCTTCCCGATCTCCGCTCTTTCTTTTTCCTGTGCATCCACCATGGCCTGGGCCACTATTTTCTGTTTATTCAGTTCCTGCTTTAACAGCTTTTTTTCCATCTCTCTCTTGCCGGTGATGTCCTGCATGGAGCCCACCATCCGGATCACTTTCCCTTCTTTCCCGAAGATGAGGAATGCCCGGTCGGATACAAGGGCATATTTTCCATCGGATCTTTTAAAGCGGTATTCTTCCAGCCAGAGGTCTTTATCCTTGCGCCGGATAAATTTCTCCATATTTTTCAGGACCTGTGCCCTGTCTTCCGGATGGATATGCATTTCCCAGAATTTCCTCGTTCGGACTTTAAGCCCGGGCTTGTGGCCGAACTGGTTATAGAAGCCTTCTCCCCAGAAATACAATCCCGTATGAATGTCCAGGTCCCAGATCGCATCGTTGGTCGCTTTGGTAGCCAGGGTATAGCGTTCGTTGCTGATACTCAATTCTTCTTCCGCTCTCTTGCTTTCGATAATGATCGTTATCAGGTTGGCAGCCCGTTCAATGATATCCAGTTCGACGGGAGTGGGCGATTTGGAGGTGGTATAATAAACGGCAAAAGCTGCCAGGACATCCTCCTTTGCATCGAGTATCGGAAATGCCCAGCAGGCCCGGAGGCCAAATTTCAGCGCCAGCTCTTTATGGTCCTTCCATAAGGGGTCTGACTCAATATCGGATACGATCACTTTTTCTTTGCGGTAGATAGCGGTGCCGCAGCTTCCCGCATCGGGGCCGATCAGCAGTCCGTCAATGGCATGGGCATAGATAGCGGGCAAGCCGGGTGCGGAAAGAAGCTTGACACAAAGGTGCTCGTCATCCAGTGTCAGTACACAGCAATACATGCCCGGGAAGATCTTTTGTATGCCTTTGAGAAAGTAATTCAGGATTGTTCGTAAAGAGGCTTTCTTATTGGAGTTCATTTCCAGCACTTTCTTCTCCAAAGCCAGGAGCGTTTCCTGTTTTTTGCGTATGGTCACATCCTTGAAATAAGCAAACAGTCCCTGCGCTGAGGGATATACGCTCATTTCCAGCCATCGATCAAAGCGTTCATTATATTGTTCCAGAGTGACCGTCATTTTCTTTGAAAAGGCCTTCTGAAAGGATTGATACGTGTCCGTATCCACAAGCTCCGGCAACTTCTCCCAGATGGGCTGACCCACCATCTCCGCAGCCGAAAGGCTGGTGATCCTTTCGGCCTCATGATTCCAGAGTGTGACTTTAAAATCCTTGTCCAGCACAAAAAATCCATCCGTTATACTTTCCAGGATATTGGTCATTTGTTCGGAGTATTGACGTAATTGCATCTCCGCATTTTTCCTGTCCTGTTGTGCCAGCTTATTCTCTGTGATGTCCTTATTGACGGCCATAACCCCGGTGATCCGCTCTTCATTGTCCCTGATATATCGGATAGAACTAATAAGGTACGATTTTTTTCCGTCTCCTGAAATATAGATGGCTTCTCCATCCCAAAAACCCGTTTCCTGGAAGGTGTTTTTCACTTCCTTCGCGGTCGTATGTCCGTATTCATAGCGGACCAGGTCCTGAAAATGCTGACCGATCGCCTGGCCGGCAGGGATGCCGTAGAATTTTTCCGCCGCCTTGTTCCAATAGATGATCTGATCCTGGAGATCGGTTGTAACGATGATATCGGAAACGTATTTAACCAGATTGGCCTGGTATTGAAGATCGTATTCTGCCGCCGGGCGGGTATCGTCTCCGGTGTCCTCCGTAGCAGCCTTTTCGCAGTGATGTGGATAGATTTTCATACCACTTAATTGCCAGCTTACCGTCTCACCTTCCGGGGTATTGACCGGAGTGGTGATCCAGCGGATGAGATAGGGTTTTATATCCGGTCCGCCGATGGACAGGTCAATTACTTTAGGCAGGGTTTCTGCGGGGAAATGATAGGGTAATCCGGGGCTTAGCTTACCTGATTGGTTAAAGACTTCCAGGACATTCTTTCCCAGGAAGGGGTAGATATTCCATTTTTTAAGCAGGGTGGCAAATCGGGCACAGGTCGCCTTGATGGCCCCATCAGAGGCAATTTCAATAAAATAAGGTTGTATAAACTGCTCTCTCGTAGGCACGGACTTTGGGGCGCTACTTAGCATACTATTTGAATATTGTCAGATTTTTCCGGACACAATAAATACTTTACGAGTATCTCGTAAAACTACGGTATCAAATTACTAAAGAAGCGGGTATGCTTGACGTATTAAGGCAGTATTTCGGAGCAAATAAGGGTTAATACCTAAGTTAATTACCTGCTGTTGCCGAGTTGTTCGCCCATTTTTTAAGATTACCGCAATTCCTGTAATCGCCGTCGATCATTATGTAAAAGGTGGGAATTTTGGTTCCGAACCATTTTTCCAGGGCCGCTGATTTCTTTTCGTCCAATGCGCGGCTGGATACGCGGTTGTAATCGTCTTTCAGGTTCTCGCGATGAGGTTCGGATTTGGAGACCATCAGTACGATGCGTACGCCTTGTTTTCCTCTTTCGTCCTTAAAGGGGGTAGGCTTGGAATATTCTCCCGGTTTGAGAGTGGAATTTTTCAGTAGAAGCACCATATCCTTATCCAGCTGATCGATGGTAAGGAAGGTAGAGCCGTCCCGGCCCATGATCTGGCCGGCCGTAGATTTGGCTACGTCATCATCGCTCCATTTGGCGACAGCCTCTCCGAAACCAAAAGCTCCGGCTATCAGCTGGGTACGTATCGAGTCCAGCTTGGCGGAAGCCTCGCTTATTTCCGGAGCGGTGATCTGGGGGATTCGTAAGATATGTCTTACCACGGCATCGTCTCCGTTGCGGCTTACCATCATGATGATATGGTAGCCATATTTGCTTTTAATAACGGGGGACACCTGTCCTTCCTTCAGACGGAAAGCGGTGGCAAAAAAGACCGGGTCCCACATTTTGCTGTCATTGCGGTTTAATTCGATCTGTCCTCCTTTGTCTTTGCTGCCGGGATCGTCTGAGTAGAACTGGGCCAGGGTCTCGAATTTTTTTGTTCCTGCTTCCACCTGTCTCTTATAATCATTCAGTTCGTCGATAGCCAGCTTCTCGATATCGCGGCTGGGCTTGGGATAAAGAATGATCTGGCTCAGCTGCAATTCGGATTCGTAAAATATAAGTTTGTCCTTCGGGATCTTGTCGTAGTATTCTTTTACTTCCGTGGGTGTGATCTTGATGTCTTCCACGATCTTCTGGCGCATGGCCTGTGCCTGACGCTGCTCCCGTATGCTGGGGCGCATGTCCTGCTTGAGCTGGTAGACCGTTCTTTGCGCGATCTGCTCCAGGGCGTCTTTGCCGCCATAAAGGTTTATAAAGTACCGGATCTTCTGATCCAGCTCCGCATCGACTTCTTCTTCACTTACGGGAAGGGAGTCTCTTTCGGACTGCAATACCAGTGCTTTCTGGATGAACATATTGTCCAATATATTGCATTCGTCCGTGGCGGCGCCTCCGTTACGCTGGATATCCGCTACGGCTGTCGCTAATTCTGATTTCAGAATGATCTTATCGCCCAGGATACCGGCAATCTTATCGGCCACCACTTTTGCCTGCTGGGCAAAGCCATTGGCCAGAACGAAGGAAAGGGCGGTTAAGAGGAGGATTCTTTTAATCATACAAAAGAGGTATATATGGACCAGGGTCCACCGACAAAAGTAATTTTATACGGGTAAAATTAAATAGCAAATACCCCCTTACGGGGGTATTTAACAAAAGTTTAGAGTGTGCGTTTAACTTCTTCTTCTTCATAGGCCTCTACGATATCGCCCACCCGGAGATCATTAAAATTCTTGATGGTCAATCCGCATTCCATGCTGGAAGCCACTTCTTTCACGTCATCTTTGAATCGTTTGAGGGATGCCAGCTCGGCCGAGGCACCTTCTCCGATCGGGTAGATCACGATGCCATCGCGTACCAGCCGGACCTTCGCGTTGCGGAAGATCTTTCCGTCCAGGACATAGCACCCGGCCACGGTAGCCTTATCGAATTTGAAGACATTGCGTACTTCCACATTCGCCACCACTTTCTCCTGTATTTTCGGTTCCAGCATCCCTTCCATGGCGCTCTTGACTTCTTCGATGGCATTGTAAATGATCGAGTAGGTCTTGATTTCCACTCCTTCGGTTTCAGCCAGGCGGGAAGCCTGTGACGAAGGCCGGACGTTAAAGCCGACGATTACAGCGTCTGAAGCGGTAGCGAGCAGTACATCACTTTCCGTGATGGCGCCCACCGCCTTATGGACCACGCGAACGGCGATCTCTTCTGTAGAAAGTTTCTGCAGGGAGTCGCTCAGGGCTTCTACCGATCCGTCCACATCTCCTTTTATAATCAGGTTCAATTCCTTGAAATTTCCCAGGGCGAGGCGTCGGCCGATTTCGTCCAGTGTAATATGTTTCTTGGTACGGATACCTTGTTCGCGGAGGATCTGGGCCCGTTTATTGGCTACTTCCTTGGCTTCGCTCTCATCGGCATATACCTTGAATTTCTCACCGGCTTGCGGGGCGCCGTTAAGGCCCAGGAGCAGGACGGGAGTTGTCGGCGGAGCGGTGTCCACGCGTTTGTTACGCTCGTTGAACATCGCTTTTACACGGCCGTAGTACTGTCCGGAGACGACCAGGTCGCCGCTATTCAGCGTACCGTTCTGCACCAGCACGGTGGCCACATAACCCCTTCCCTTGTCGAGGGAGGCTTCTATGACGCTGCCGGAACCTTCGCGGTCGGGATTGGCTTTCAGGTCGAGCAATTCCGCCTCCAGTCCTATTTTTTCCAGTAAGAGGTCTATGTTCAGTCCTTTCTTCGCGGATATTTCCTGTGACTGGAATTTTCCACCCCAATCTTCTACCAGAATATTCATGCCTGCCAGCTGTTCCTTGATCTTTTCGGGGTTAGCGCCGTCCCGATCGATCTTATTGATGGCAAAGACCATGGGAAGACCTGCGGCCTGGGCATGGGAGATCGCTTCTTTTGTCTGCGGCATGACGGCGTCATCGGCGGCGACCACGATCACCGCTACGTCAGCGGCTTTGGCGCCACGGGCACGCATCGCGGTGAAGGCTTCGTGACCCGGCGTATCCAGGAAGGTGATCTTTTTCCCGGTGGCTGTCGTCACCTGGTAGGCTCCGATATGCTGGGTGATCCCTCCGGCCTCACCGGCTACCACATTGGCGCTCCGGATATAATCCAGCAAGGAGGTCTTGCCATGGTCGACGTGACCCATGATCGTCACTACCGGCGTGCGGGGCAGCATTTCTTCCGGATCGTCCTCTTCTTCGTCCTCTTCCATTTCCGCCGCATCGTCTATTCCTATGAATTCAACGGTATAGCCGAACTCGCCGGCTACCAGTTCAATGACATCTGCTTCCAGGCGCTGGTTGATGGACACCATCATACCCAGGCTCATACATTTGCTGATCACATCCGCATAGCTCACGTCCATCAGGTTGGCCAGTTCGCTGACACTGATGAATTCGGTGACCTGCAGCCTGCTATCCAGCATTTCTTCTCCGCCGGAGTTTTCGGCTGCTTCGTCGCGTTTGGCGCGGCGGTATTTAGCTTTCAGACTTTTTCCCCGGCCGCCGGACCCGGCCAGTTTGGCCTGGGTCTGTCGTATCTTTTCCTGAATTTCTTTCTTATCGATTTCTTTTACTTCCCGGGGGGTATTGCGGGGATCGGGCCGGCGATTGCCGCCGCCCTGACCGGGCGCACCGGCGCCGCGGGGGTTCCGTTGGATCGGGATCCGGCTTTGTCCCGGAGGCCGTTGATTGCCGCCGCCGCTGTGTCCGGTTCCACCACCATGTCCGGTTCCGCCACCAGGGCCGCCAGGAGCGTTATTGGGTCTTCCACCACCGCCGCCATTGTCTTTTTTCTCGATGGGAATTCTCTTCCGCTTTCTTTTCTCTTCGGACGGGGGTTTGGGACGGGTATCGTTATTCAGGGGCAGTTCAATTTTTCCCAGGATTTTTGGCCCTTCCAGCTTCTCTGCCTTGATATTTTCTATCACGGGCGGAGCTTCGTGCTCTTCTGTGACGGGGGTCTCTTCCTGCAGGATCTCCTTTACGGGAGGTTCCGGCGCCGCTACCTCTTCCGGGGGATGGCTGGGGGTATTCTCCACGATGACGGGGACTTCCTGCGGGATTTCTTCCACTACGGGTTCCGGTATCACTTTCTCCTGGGGAATTTCCTTTTCGGGGGGGGCCGGCAATACGGCTTCTACTTCCAGCGGTTGTTCTTCCGGTATCGCCTTTGGTTCGACACCATTCTCTACTTCCGTCTTTTTGATCACTTTCTTAGGCCGGGTAGAGGAGTCTATGGCAGAAAGGTCGATCTTATTGATGACCTTTGGCCCTTCCAATTCGGGGGCCTCGATCTTTATAATTTCCGGTTCTTCCTGTTTTTCTTCCACTACCACTACCGGCGGGACAACGACCGGAGGCTCTTCCACAACGGGCGTTTCTTCCTTGGCAGGCTTTTTAACGATCTCCTTTTTAAAGAGTACCGTCTCGTCTTCTTTTTTCTTTTTAGCTTCCAGGCTGCCTTTAGGCAGATCGATCTGATCGCTCTTGATCTTAGCGACCTTATCTCCCTGGAACTCCTGCTGCAGAGAACGATACATATCCTCCGTCAGTTTAGACGTAGGTTTCAGATCGTCTTTGCTAAATCCTTTGCTTGCCAAAAAATCCACCAGGGTATCTTTACCGATGTTGAATTCTTTAGCCGCAGCCATCAAACGTGGTGTTATTACTTCTGCCATATATGCCTTTCCTGGGTCCCTAAGGAAGGGATCAGGATCGTCCCTTTTAAAAAATTAAAAAATAGTCTGTAAATATATTAAATAAAGGGGGACTATCCCTTTTGAAACTCTTCTTTCAGTACTTTTAAAACTTCATCGATCGTTCCTTTTTCCAGGTCGGTCCTTCTTTCCAGCTCGTCTGCCGTCAGATCCAGTACGCTACGGGCCGTATCGCAACCGATACGTTTCAATTCGTCGATCACCCATGTTTCGATCTCATCGCTGAATTCTTCCAGGTCGATATCGAATTCTTCGGGTTCTCCCTCGTTATCCCTGAACACATCGATGGTATAACCTGTCAATTCCTGGGCCAGTTTAATATTGACGCCCTTACGGCCGATGGCCAGGGACACCTGGTCCGGCTTTAGATAGACATTCGCGTGCGCCTTTTCGCTGTCCAGCTCCATATTGGTAATTTTGGACGGCGTCAAAGAGCGCTGGATCAGCAGTTGTGTATTGTTGGTCCAGTTGATCACGTCGATATTCTCATTTTTAAGCTCCCGGACGATCCCATGGATACGGCTTCCTTTCATTCCCACACAGGCTCCGACCGGATCGATCCGGTCATCGTATGATTCCACGGCTACTTTGGCCCTTTCTCCCGGTTCGCGAACGATCTTTTTTATGACGATCAGCCCATCGAAGATCTCAGGAACTTCGATTTCCAGTAGTTTAGAGAGGAATAAAGGGCTGGTCCGGGACAAAATGATTACGGGGGAGTTGTTCTTCAATTCCACTTTTTTAACCACGGCCCGGATATTTTCCCCTTTTTTGAAATAATCCTGGGGGATCTGCTCCGATTTGGGCAGGATCAGCTCGCTGCCTTCCTCATCCAGTAAGAGGATCTCTTTTTTCCAGACCTGGTATACTTCTGCACTTACGATCTCTCCGACCCGCTCATTGTATTTTTTTACCAGGACATTCTTTTTCAGGTCCCCGATACGGCTTGCCAGGGTTTGTTTGGCGGCCAGGATAGCGCGGCGACCAAAATCCAGGATCTCGATCTCCTCATATAATTCTTCCCCGACCTCGTAGTCCTGCTGGATCTTCGTCGCATCCGTATAGGCGATCTCCGCCAGGGGATCATTAACACTGCCGTCTTCCACGATCGTGCGGCGACGGACGATTTCCAGGTCACCTTTTTCCGCATTTACGATTACGTCAAAATTTTCATCGCTTCCGTACTTCTTACGCAACAAAGTTTTGAACACATCTTCTACCACCTTCATCATGGTAGGGCGGTCGATATTTTCGGCTTCCTTGAAGTCCTGGAAGGCTTCGATCAAATTGATACTTGCCATAACACTTAATTTTTAAAGATCCCTGCGCCCGGGCCGGGGGATTAAAAAACTACTTGAATTTTTGTTGTTTTTATGTTATCGTATAAGAAAGCGTGACTGATCACCTCTTTCTTCTTATTCTTTCCTTTGGTCTCTTCTACGATGATGCCGTCTTCACTCACTTCTACCAGGCGGCCTTCCTTTTTCGACCCGTCCTGCAGAAGGATCTCTACCAGCCGGCCGATGTTCTTTTTGTACTGGCGGAGGGATTTCAGGGGTTCGTCCAGCCCCGGCGAGGAGACTTCCAGGGAAAAATCATCTCCCGGGAAAAGCCCCGATTCCTCCAGTTGCTTGTACAACGCCCTGTTGTATTGGACGCATTTTTCAATCGAAATTCCCTGATCCCCGTCTAAAAAGACCTTTATATTATTGGTGGGCTTGATCCTCACTTCCACCAGGAAATAAAGGGACTCGCCTGCCATCAGGGCCTGCATCATGCCTTCCACCGTCTTAACTGTTTCATTAACCATAGAAAAAGACCGGCCTCGCCCGGTTAAAAAATAAAGAAGGGAACGGATTCGTTCCCTTTCTTTTGCTTCATTTACCTACGCGAAGGTAAGATAAATCTTATTTCCACCAAAAAATGTACTTTTAAATATAAATGAACAAGCATGAGTCAGCCAGACAATTTAGGTTCTTTCATTGCGGAAAATAAAACCTTACTAAAGGAGTACGTGGAAACCCGGATGGAGATTTACAGGCTGCAGAGTCTTCGCATTTTTTCCAAATCGGCGGGTTATTTTGCCTGGATCATTATTTCATTGTTCCTGGTGTTTTTGATCCTGCTTTTCAGTGGAATGGCTCTCGGCTTCTGGTTTTCCAGCCTGCTGCACAGCTATGTGAGGGGCTTTGGGCTGGTGATCCTGCTGCTGGTGGTCGTATTCGTTCTGCTGGCCGTTTTCAGGAGATCCCTGTTTGTGGAACCTGTCATTCACAGCATTATTCAACGGTCACGGGAAGAAGAGGAGGGTGTATTATGAAAAAAGCTACCCGCAGCCTGTACTCCCTGGAAGAGGATATCCGCCGGCTACGACAAAAGGCCAAGGGGCTGGAAGATCGGATCGACGAAAACTTTACTTATTTCCAGGAACACAGCGGTTCGATGTTCATCCGGTCGCTGCTCCCCCGCAAGATTGAGGGGGAAACGCTCACCGGCAATAAGATCCTGGATACTTTTTTACAGAACGAGCGCCTTAGAAGATTCTGATCCGGTTGGCCGACCGTGCGGCGGAAAAGTTGGGGGATGGCCTTAACTGGTTGGTTAGCAGGGTTTTCAGAAAATAATAGCTCGAAGGATTATTACGGGGCACCTTTTAACACCCCTTTATAGCCCTTTGTAGTAACTTAGCTATATTAATTTATTGTGATGGCTTTATCAGAGATATTCTTTTTAGGTATTGTATTATACCTCTTATATAGGTTCGTTTTTAATTTTTTCCTGCCGATCTTCCGGACTACCCGTCATGTACGTCAGCAGTTCCGGAATATGCAGGAGAACCAGCAGGGCTCCAGCGGTCCTTTTCAGCATAGCTATTCACAGCAAAGCGAGCCGCAGCCGAAAAGGCCGGAGCCTTCCTCCCCGAAAAACAGCATGGGGGAGTATATCGACTTCGAGGAGATCAAATAGGATGAGCCAGGATGATGGTTCGCCGGGCCGGACCGAGTGACGGGCGCTACCATTGAAAGTCCAGCACGGTCGTGCCAGGCCGGAGAAAAAGTCCTTTCAGCCCCGCGGCTTCTGCGCCTTCTATATTGATCAGGGCATCGTCCACGAAAAGAGTTTCACTTCCTATCAGCTGATTTTCCTGAAGAATATGCTCATACGATGGTTTGTCGGGCTTGCGCATACCCATCAGGTGGGAGTAATAGGTCCGCTCGAAGTGATCTTCTAATTCCCCATCGCCTATGCTATCCCGGTAAATTTTCCGTAATGCGCTCAAATGGAGGGCATTGGTATTGCTGAAAAGAAAGATCCGGTAGCGCCGGCCCAGCTCTTTCAGCAATTGGATCCTTTCCGTGGGGAAGTCGAGCAGCAGCGCATTCCATGCTTTAATAATCTCCTCGTCCGAGGGCGAGAGGCCCGTTAACTCCCTGATAGAATCGATAAACTGCCGGTCGCTGATTCCTCCTACTTCGTAATCCCTGAAAAAAGAAGCCGCATGGCCATGCCCGAAATATTCCCGGAAGGGCCTGGCGCCCAGGGATACAAATGCGTCTTCCGTCAATTGGTTGTCCAGGTTGATGATTACACCACCCAGGTCGAAAATGATGTTTTTAATGCCTTGCATGGCCTAAAAATAAATCGAAAAGAGAAAATTATAGCCCTTTTATTTGTTCCAGGTGATCTTCACCGGTTTTACATCTCGGGAATTGCCACCGGCCATGATCTCGAAATCGCCGCTCTCCCAATCATATTTCAACTCATTGTTATAGAACTTCAGATCTTCCGGCGTGATCGTGAAGGTTACTTTTTGGGATTCTCCGGCTTTCAGGGCAATTTTCTGAAACCCTTTTAATTCTTTGACCGGTCTGGTGATGCTGCCAACCAGGTCGTGGATATAAAGCTGTACGACTTCCTTCCCGTCCCGGGTTCCGTCGTTCGTGACCATGACCGTCGCCGTCAGCTGCTGGTTTCCTTTCAGCGAAGTGCTGCTCAGCGTCAGTTCGCCGTAGGTAAAGTGGGTATAGCTCAGTCCATATCCAAACGGGTAGACCGGGTCGTTGGACACATCGAGATAGTTGGAGCGGAATTTCTGGAACCAGGCGCCTTCCGGCAGCGGCCGGCCGGTGTTCTTATGGTTGTAGTAAAGGGGGATCTGTCCGACATTCTGCGGCCAGGTGGTGCTCAGCTTGCCGGAGGGGTTGGTATCGCCAAACAGTACGTCGGCGAGTGCATGTCCTGCTTCGCTGCCGCCGAACCAGCCATTTAAAATAGCCGGAACCTGGTCGTTTTCCCATTTGATAGCCAGGGGGCGGCCTGTAAATAAGACCAGTACTATGGGTTTGCCGGTCTTCAGCAAGGCTTTCAGCAGGTCCTGCTGGACCTGCGGCAATTCAATATTGCTACGGCTGCTGGATTCCCCGGTCATCTCGGCGGATTCGCCCAGGGCGGCGACGATGACATCTGCCTGACTGGCTGTGTTCAGCGCGTCCCGGATAATGTCTGCGGCGGGGCGGGGGTCCCTGTCCAGAGATTTACCGAACATGCCTGCTCTTTGCTCGAAGAGGCTGTCTTCGTCCAGGTTGGAGCCCTTGCTGTACAGGATCTTTACGCCGTCGCCGGCCACATCCTTTACTCCCTGTAAAAAGGAAATGGATTTGGAGAAATCTGCGGCGACACTCCATGTACCTGTCATATTCTCCTTATTATCCGCCAGGGGGCCGACCAGCGCGATCGTTCCTCCTTTTTTAAGGGGGAGGATATTGCCCTGGTTCTTCAGCAGGACGAAGCAATCGGCGGCGATCTTACGGGCCGTTGTCCGGTTGGCTTCGGTAAAGATTTCGGTAGCCGCTCTTTTTTCGTCGCAGTATTTATAAGGATTTGCGAACAGTCCCAGCTTGTATTTTGCTTCGAGTATTTTCCGGCAGGCCTCGTCGATGCGGGCGGCTGTTACTTTGCCTTCGCGAAGGGATTGTTTCAGGGTCGTCAGGAACCCTTCGCCTACCATGTCCATATCGATGCCTGCCTGGAGGGCCAGCGCGGAGACCGTGGGCAGGTCGCCAAGCCCGTGGGCGATCATTTCATTGATTCCTGTATAATCGGTAACGACAAAGCCGCCAAAGCCCCAGCGTTTGCGCAGCACATCGGTCATCAGGAATTTATTGGCCGTAGCGGGTATCCCGTTGACGTCGTTGAAAGAGGCCATGATGCTTCCCGCGCCGGCATCCACTGCTGCCTTGTAGGGGGGCAGGTATTCATTGAACATTCTCACGTAGCTCATATCGGTGGTATTGTAATCCCGGCCTGCTTCCGCCGCGCCATACAATGCATAATGTTTTACGCAGGCCATGATATCGCTGTTGCCGTTCAGGTCGCCCTGATAGCCTTTAACCATTGCCTTTGCGATCCGGGAGCCCAGGTAAGGGTCTTCTCCGTTACCTTCGGCGATACGTCCCCAGCGGGGGTCGCGGGCAATGTCCACCATTGGCGAGAAAGTCCAGCAGATGCCATCCGCGCTGGCTTCGGTAGCGGCGACGCGGGCGCTTTTTTCGATTGCCTGCATGTCCCAGCTGCAGCTCAGGGCCAGGGGGATGGGGAATACCGTTTCGTATCCATGGATCACATCCATGCCGAAGATCAGCGGGATCTTCAATCTGCTCTTCTCCACGGCTATCTTCTGCACCTCGCGGATCTTAGCCAGGGACTTGATATTGAATAAGCCGCCTACTTTTCCTTCTTCGATTTTCCTGGCGATATCCGAGTTGCCGGCCTGTCCGGTAGTGATATCACCTGCGCCGGGCAGGTTGAGCTGACCTATCTTTTCGTCGAGTGTCATTTTACCCAGCAGGGCATTGACGAATGCATGCATTTTCTCCTCCCGGGCGGGGGCCGCTGTTTGGGAGCTGGCCGGTGTCCGGGTGGGGGTCTGCGCCTGGGTCTGTACTTGTGAAAGAACGATGAGCAGGAGGAGGGTGATGACCTTTGTTTGTTTCATATTTGAACAATTTATGCGTTATTCGACTTTTATCGGTTGCGTCCTTGCAGAGGCGCCGTTCTCGTTAAGGGTTTCCATTGAAAAATAATACGGCTTTTCGCGGTCCATGACTTTGAACCAATATTCGTTGGCATCGTAAACCAGGATACTATTATACAGTTTATCGGGCGCCGTGCCAAAATAAATATTGTATCCATAAGCATTATCCACCGGGCTCCATTTTATCCAGGCGCTGCGTTTATCCTTTTCCGTTCTGAGTACGATAAGATCCCTGGCGGTATCCGGCAGGGGGCCCGGGCCTTTTCCGAAAACACGCAGGCCGCTGATGGCAAATTTACCTCCCGCCATATGGATATTTTCCAGCTTAATGTAGCGAGCCTGTACGGGGACGGGTAGTTCGAAGTAGTCATTGGGGATATCGGTCCGGTTGTTCTTTTTATCCACCAGCGTCGTCCATCGCCGTCCGTCAACGGAATAATATAAAATATACTGATGATAAATATCCGTCTGTTTTCCCAGAAAGGGGGCGTCCTGGTCGGCATAGTTGATCTGGATGGCATTCACGGTGGAAAGGGTTCCCAGATCGGTCTGGATCCATTCGCCTTTCTCTCCTGTGGCGGCGCTCCAGTATGTTTTGATATCCTCGTCTACTGCATCGTTGGCATGATGTCCGCCGAGCGTGGAGGATACGAGTACCGGCTTTTTATAGTTCAGCAGCATCCATCCCGTAAACCCTCCGTTCCCTTCGGGGGCGTTGTATGCTGCCGTTTTTTCGGAGGGGAGATAATGGGGATAGTCGCCGAAGGCGGCATTCATATATAATATGCCGTCTTTATCAAAACCTGCGGGCCAGATACCCAGCCTGCGCTCGAAGCTGTTTTTCGAGGCGATCGTGATCGTGGAGATATGCCAGTAATTATCCCTGTTATCGGTGAAGGTGCTGCCATGGCCCGCGCCTTTGGCGAAACCGCCCGGTTTGAAAGAAAAAGGATCGGACTGTGGCTGGTCGAAGGGGCCCAGCGGGTTATCCCCCACCACGACGCCATCGGCATAACCGCTAAACTCCGTGCCGGGCGCCCCATACTGTAAATAATATTTCCCTTTGTATTTGGTCATCCAGGAGCCTTCGATAAACGGGTCCAGGAACGTATTATCCATGTATTCTCCAAACCGCTGCCAGCCGAACCGCCGGGGCTGCAGCAGGTATAATTCTTTCCGGGCGCCGAGGGGCTGCAGGGTTTTCCGGTTGAGCTCGATCCCATAGAGTGGATAGGAATTGCTGCTGCCGTTGTACATATATAAGCGCCCGTCGTCATCCGTGAAGAAAGCGGGATCCCATCCGCCGATATCGAAAGAATCCACCAGCGGTTTCCACTGATTGGCTTTAGGGTCGGTGCTCATCCAGATCGTGAAATTCCGGGTATAGGTCGAACCGAATACGATCATTGTGTCTCCGATGATACCGACGGCAGGTGCGCAGAGTTCGTCATAGCCCTGGTTCCAGGGCCGGAGGAATTTCCGGGGGATAAAATGCCAGTTCAGCATGTCCGGGCTCCACCAATATCCCCATTGGTTGGTGCTGAATAAATAATAGTCTCCTTTGTAGTTGACGATCACGGGGTCGGCGGTAGCCCGGTGACGTCCCCAGCGTGTGAAGTCCGGGATGGGAGTATATCCGTAATCGATATTGATAGGGTTGCAATAGGTAGTTTGTTGTGCGGCGGCAGTGACCGGGGGCAGCAGTCCGGCGGCGAGGAGCCAACAGATGAATAGGAGTACCCGATTTTTTTTCATGTTTTAGTTTTTTATCCAGGGGCTTTGAAAACCCAGCTTTTTTAGTCCGTTCTGTACATCCGGGATTTTCATGAATAGATTCCAGATTAGCCTGCTGCGATAATTTTCTATCATGACGACAATGGGGCCCTGATCGATGGCAAGGTGCGTGGTCGCATACCAGTTCTTTGTTTCGCTGAAGCCGTCTGCAAAACCATACGGGCCCCAGATCTTATTGCCCAGGTCGTAGTAAAAATGTTTTAAAGCCTGCATGCTGTAGTCAGGAGTATAAGGGAAGGAGGAGAGCGCAGCCGTGGGTTGTATAACACTGCGGTCGTCCTGCGGGCAATGCGCCACATATCCTTTATAGCTATCGCCGGCTGTAAGGCCCCAGCAATTGGCCCCGTAACCTTTGAACTTTTTCGGGTTTTCGATGCAATAGGCCCGGTTGATGAGCGTGTGATTAAGTGTCTGCTCCGCGTAATCGATGTTGTGATCGTCTTTGAGGCCGTTGGGGTCTATTCCCATGAAAGTATATTGTTCGAAGAACAGCGGGCCGCCGTAATCGAAATTTCCCAATGGAAGTTTAATGCCATAGTACGATTTCCCATTCATCCAGGACTGGCTTTTGACCCAGGAGTTCTCGTAGAGCTCTTTTGAAATAGGATGAGTAGGTGAAGAAGCGGCCAGGATATACGTAATCAAAGCCTCATCCCATCCGAAGACGGGGAAGTTCATATCGAAATCATTGGACGGGCTCCAGTGCCAGAATAATGTTTTATTGCCCCCCTGGCTGTGCCAGTTCCAGTTGGCCACTGTCCACATTTGTTCGACCCGGTTGCGGAAATATTTTTCCAGGGGGGTAGCGCCGTTAAAATACTCTTTCGCACACAGAAAGCCCATCAGCAAATACGAGGTCTCCACTATGTCGGCCCCGTCGTCCAGTCTTCCGAACGGGATGGTCTTTCCCGTAGCGCCATTCATAAAATGGGGATAGATGCCGTGATAACAATCTGCCCGGGTTAAAAAATCGGCGATCTTGACGAGTCGCTTCAGGGCGGTGTCTTTTTTTATCCATCCACGTTGAACGACCACGATCGTAGAAAGAATGCCAAAGCCGGTGCCGCCTATAGCGCAGGCTTCGGGCCCGAAACTGTTTTTACTGAAATTGGGTTCGTTCTCGGCCTCGTTGATAAAGTCCCAGTAATATTCGGCTTTTACCGTGTTGTCTCTTTCGCGGGCGAGGCCGCTCACCGGGTGACCGAAATGCCAGAAATAGCGGAAAGTCTGGCGCTGAACGATGTCCAGCAGTTCAGAATCGGAGATATTTTTAATAATGCCTACCGGAGCAATGGAATCCGGGTAGGCAGACGAATGACCAGCGGATCCTCTCAGCGGATGCAGTTTGTTCTTTTGTGCGAAGGCGGCAGTCGTCCATGAAAGGACGAAGGCGGCGATAAAAAGCAATAGAAAAAAGGGCCTTTTTGGCATGGTCTGTTTGTTAATCATTGATTGGTTCTTGTGCCGGCGGTTTTGAGCCAGGGGCTTTCGAATCCTAGTTTTTGCAGGCCGCCCTGTATTTCGGGGCAGCTCATGAAAAGCCGCCACAGCAGGCCGGAGCGATAATTTTCGATCATGACGATTTCCGGCCCCTGATCGATGGCGAGGTAGGATCCGGCGTACCAGTTCTGCGTTTCATTGAAGGCGTCTGTAAAGCCATAGGGCCCCCAGGTCTTATCGCCCAGATCCTTATAAAAATGCTTTAAAGCCTGCATGGAATATTCCGGGGTGTATGGGAAGGCGGAGAGCGCCGCGGTAGGGGTAATGGTTCCTTTATCATTCGTGGGAGAATAGGCATCATACCCATCATAGGTATCCCCGGCCGTCAGGCCCCAGCAGTTTTCCCCATATCCTTTGAATTTTTTTGGATTTTCGACACAATAGGCCCTGTTAATAAGGGTATGGTTCTTATTCTGTTTCCAGTAATCCGCATATTCGTCTTTCAGCCCATGGGGGTCCAGGCCTAAAAAAGAGTAATGTGTGAAGAACAGGGGGCCGCCATAATCGAAGCCTAATGGCAATTGATATCCATAAAATGTTTTTCCATTCTTAAAGAAAATGCTTTGTGCCCATCCCCGGTGATATACGGAAGGGCTGATGGGATAGCGTTCGCCGGAAGCGGCCAGCACATAGGTGATCAGGCATTCGTTGTACCCGCGTAAGGGGAAATTCATGGCCCAGCCGTTGTTGGGGCTCCAATGCCAGTATAATACTTCTTCTCCTCCTTTGGTAAACCAGTTCCACTCAATATCGTTCCATAACCAGCCGATCCTGTTGCGGAGTTCCTGTTCGACCGGATTGTCCTGGTTGAAATATTGCCGGACGCATAACAAGCCCTCGAATAAATAGGACGTTTCCACCAGGTCGGCCCCATCATCCTTACGGCTGAAGGGGATCGTTTTGCCTGTCGCTCCATCCATCCAGTGGGGAAATACGCCATGGTAGGAGTTCGCCTTCTCTAAGAAATTCACCATCTTCAGCAAATGCCTGGCGGCGGTATCCCGGGAGATCCATTTCCGGTCCGTGGCAACGATAATGGCCATTGCTCCAAAGCCGGTGCCGCCGGTAGTCACTACTTCATTACCGTAGTTATAGACTTCGTTGCTACGCTCACGGGCCATGCCGCTGACGGGGTGTGCAAAGTCCCAGAAATAGCGGAAGGTTTGTTTTTGCACGAGATCCAGCAGGGCGGAATCGGAGAGGTTGGGGCGCTGTGCTGAGGCGGGGAGGTGGAGGCTGATTGCCCATAGAAAAAGGGCGAATAAAATTTTTATAGTTGGGCGCTGGCGCTGCAGGACGTTGATCATTGCGTAAATAGTTGTCGTTTATAAATTGGGGCTTTGGAAGCCCAGCTTTTTCATGCCTGTCTTTACTTCCGGGCAGCTCATAAACAGGTTCCACAAGAGGCCGCTGCGGTAGTTCTCGATCATTACGATCTCCGGTCCCTGGTCGATGGCCAGGTAGGAGCTGGCGAACCAGATATTCGTCAGGTTAAATGCATCCACAAAACCGTAGGTTCCCCAGATCTTATCCCCCAATGTATAATAAAAGAACCGGAGCGCATTCATGGATTGCGTCGGGGTATAGGGTAAGGAGGAAATGGCGGCTGTCGGAGAGATCACCCCATCATCGTTGGTGGGCGAATGGGCGGAATAGCCATTTTGTTCATCGCTGGCGGTGAGGCCCCAGCACAGGCTGCTGTAGCCGTTGTAGCCCAGCGGGTTTTGTATGCAATAGCTATAGTTGATGCTGGAATGCGCTGTATTCTGGGTCCAGTAATTGGCATATGCATCGGAGAGGCCATTGGGGTTGATGCCCAGAAAAGAATAATGGGCAAAGAACAGGGGGCCTCCCTGTGTCGGGCCCAGGGGAAGTACGGTATTGAAGTAGGTATTGCCGTTGCGGATCGATCCGTTGCCGGCCCATCCGCTGTCATAGGTCGATTTCGGAATGGAGTCCACCGGCGCCGAAGCAGCCAGGACATAGGTAATGAGCGCTTCGTTCCAGCCTTTGACCGGTACGTTGATCGTCCAGTTATAGTCTGGGCTCCAGTTCCAGTAGAGGATATTCTGGTTGTTCCGGCGGTACCAGTTCCATTCAACGGCACTCCATAGATTGTTGATCCTGCTGCGCAGGTTGATCTCGGTGCTGTCGGAGGAACTGGAAAAATACTGGCGTGCGGTCAGCAATCCCTGCATCATATAGGCTGTCTCTACGATATCGCCGCCATCGTCCTGGGTGCTGAAGGGAACGGTGGCGCCGGTAGCGCCGTTGATCCAGTGGGGGAAAGCGCCATGATAGCGGGTGACCTTATCGGTAAGAAAGGAAACGATGGTGTTTATCCTGGAGAGGCCCTGGGTACGGGAGATGAAATTCCGTTGGATGCCGGCCAGCATGGCCATGATGCCGAAGCCGGTGCCCCCGGTCGTGACAACGTCTCCGGATGTATTCCTTTCCAGGGCCATGCCGCTGGTGGGGTGGCCGAGGTCCCAGAAGTATTTAAAGGTCTGCGATTCTACCAGGTCCAAAAGGGCGCTATCCGGGATACGGGTGAACTTATCCGAGGAATCGATAGCCGTGGTCAGGTTGACGCTGACGGCGGATTGCAGGCTGCCGCCCGCCTTGGATAACAGCGAGGTGGAAACGGCGAGCACGTATTTATTGAGGGGTTGTAAGGCGGAAGAAGGTTGTATGATCACGGTGCTGTCGCTATTAGCATAGGAGGCGGTGAAGGGTATGACTGTGCCGGAGCTGCTCGAAAAGGAAAAATTGGCGGCTGTGGTAGTGTGATCGATGGGAGCCGAAAAAGAAAATTGTACAACGGGGATGGTATTGACATTATAATAGGTGAAGCCGTTGTAGGCGCCATTGACCTTGAGCGTATTAAAGCTAAAAGAAGCGGGTGTCACCGGCGTAACGGGCGTGGGGCTGTTGCCTTTTTTACAGGCAGGCGATAACAGCAGCAGGCAGGCGACCGAAAAAAAAAGTGGACGAATCGGGATCATACGATGATATAGACATGAATGGAAAACAAGAGAGGTGGCGATGCGCTCTTCAGGCTGGTTGGCCTCTGCCGGGCTCCGCAACCCCTCTTGCTTTTATATTATTTTCCTAAATTCTCCAACTGGTATAAGGCTTTGATGTCGCTTGCACCCAGGGCCTTGTCATAGATCCGCACTTCGTCCAGCACGCCCAGCAGGTAACTGGCCCAGGATTGGGAGGTAGCTCCGCTGGTGAGACTGGGGGTTGTCTGGAACTGGATGGTCCCGAAAACGATGGAAGGGACATTGGCAAAGTTCAGGGCGCCGAAGGCGGCTTGCACGGAAGATCCTATCGGGGCGCCATTGGCGTAGAATGAGAATGTTCCGGTGGTGGCATCGTAAGTCAGTGCGATGTGGATCCAGGTATTCCAGGGGCTGGCCAGTGACCAGCTTGTCAGCCAGGCTTCCGAGTTACCGGAGTTGCCGAAGGCATGGATCTTAAATACGGAAGTGGTGGTGGTCTGTCCGTCGAAGAACATGTCCAGGTTGCTCCAGAACTGGGTGCTGTTGGCGAAGCAGATGGGTTCCTGTATGCCGGCCGTATTGATGGAGGTGTTGACCCAATAGGTCAGGGTCATGCTCTGTAAATTTTTGATGGCGGTGGTGGGCGTGAATAGGGCATAGTTGTTAAGGCCGATCTGCATGGCCTGTCCTTTGATGCCGGTGCTATAAGTCGTGCCCGTCGCGGTAGCGGAGGTCTTGCTTACGCTGTCTGTCAGGCCGTTCTCAAAGGAGAAATGGGCTACCAGGTCCGAAGGGGCGATCTGATTGGAGGCTGAGTATCCGCCGAAGGTCTGGGCGGGTGCATAGCTTTTAGGATCGAATTTCTTCTGGCAGGATAGTATGAACAGGGAGAAGACGAGCACAAAAGTCAGGGCAGGCTTTCTCTTTATTTTCAGGTGTTGCATATATAATGAGTTTTAATGAATGGTGAATCAGTAGCCGGTATTTTGGACCAATACGCCTCCGCTGATATCGATCTCGGTCTGCGGGATGGGCCAAACTTCATTTTTGTTGGCGGTCCAGCCCAGCGATCCGAATACTGCGGCGGCGCGTCCCTGGCGAATCACGTCGAAATAGCGGTCATTTTCCATGGCCAGCTCTACCCTTCTTTCGTGGTAGATCGCGGTGCGCAGAGAGGTCTGGTCGGTGGTGGAGACGGCCGGCAATGCTGTCGAGGGAGAGGAGCTGTTGGCCCGGGCCCTTGCTCTTACCAGTTCCAGGGAAGCCAGGGCGGGAGTGGTATTGCCCAGTTCATTATTCGCCTCGGCATTCATCAGCAATACGTCAGCGTAGCGTAATACGCGGACATTCTGTCCACAGCCCTGGTTGCCGCTTAATACAGCGATGGCAAAGGGAACATAGGACTTCATATTGTACCGGGTCGGGGCGCCGGCTGCGGCCTGTGGCACTGCGTCGCCGCTGGGAGTGGTAGTTCCCGCGTACATAATCGTTCCCTGGAGGCGGGGGTCATTTGCCTCGAATTCGCTCGCCAGGTTATCGGTAGGTATGTTGAAGCCCCAGCCTGCCGAAGGGCTGGCATCTCTGTCTCCCTGCACCTGGGAATACTGGCTGCTGTTGAGGTCGTCGTTGCCGGGTACATAATCGCATTGGATCTCGAACAGGGATTCGGAGCTATTTTCATTGGCATAACGGAATAGCTGGTAATAATTGGAAAAGAGGGAATAGACGCCCAGGCCGATCACCTGGTTCGTATAGGTCAGTACATCGCTCCATTTTTTCTGGTACATGGCCACTTTGGCATGCAGGCCCAGGGCGGCGCCCTTGGTAGCGCGGCCTATGTCGGCGGCGCCGTAGGTGGTGGGCAATACAGAAGCGGCATCGGTGAGATCCTGTTCGATGGCGGCATAGACTTCAGCGGCGGTGCTTTGTTTCGGATTGAGTTCTGCGGCGGAGAGAGGCACTTTCAGCACCAGGGGAATTTTGCCGAATGCCCGGACCAGTCTGAAATAGGAATAGGCCCGTACGAATTTGGCTTCTGCGAGGTAGCGGGCTTTGAGGCTGGCGTCTACGGCGGCCATCGTATCTACGTGATCAAGGACCTGGTTGCAGTAATTGATGTTCTGGTACTGTCCCGTCCAAAAGCCGTCCAGCTGTCCTTCGGAAGCATCGACGGTAAAATTATCGTATTGGTTAAAGAAAGTGGCATCGTTGGAAGTGCTGCCTTTTATGGCGTCATCGGCGCCCATACTCTCGACGGCGATCGCGGCGAAAGCGGTATTGTTCCAGGTGCGCAGATTGCCATAGATGGAGTTGACGGCGCTGGCGGCGTCGCTGGCCGTCTTCCAGAACTGGGTGGCAGCGGGCTGTCCCAGTAGCGCGTCCTTTGAGCTGGTAAAGGTTTTCGAGCAGCCGGTCAGTAAAACGGTGATATATATGGTAAAGCCGAATAAAAAATATTTCGGACTTAATTTATTCTTTTGTCGCATATGAAAGAGTTTAAAATTAGAAGGTAATGTTTACGCCAACATTGTAGATGGCGGAAAGGGGATAGACATTATTGTCGATCCCTAATGTTCCGGGCGAGCCCCCGCCATTCTCGACGCTGGCGCCGACTTCGGGGGAGAAGCCTTTGTATTTCGTGAAGATCACGGGATTCTGTGCGTTCACGTATACCCTTAATTTCTGGATTCCGGCTTTGGAAGAGAGCAGCTCCGGTAAGGTATAGCCTAGCTGGATATTTCGTATCCGGAAATAGCTGCCGCTTTCGACATACCAGGAATTGATATAATAGTTTTGTCCGCCGCCGAGGTTGACGGAAGGAGTGCTGTTGGAAGTACCGGCCCCATGCCAGCGGTGGTCATAGAAGTCTTTGGTGAAATTCTCATTCCCATAACGGAGGCCCTTATTCGCGTTGTAGACTTCTACGCCTGCGATCCCGTTGAAGTCCAGGGAGAGATCGAATGCTTTATAGGCCCAGTTGGTATTGATCCCATAGATATACCGGGGATTGGGATTTCCCAGGGTCACCCTGTCATTACCGCCGATGGCGCCGATGCCGTTATTAGCCGTTTTTGCATATTTGAAATCGCCGGGCTGGGCAGAGGGTTGATAGACAGTACCATTCTTATCGGCATAAGCGGCGACTTCAGCAGCCGTCTGGAAAATGCCGATCACCTTATAGCCATAGAATTCACCGACCGGTTGTCCTAAAGTAGTAAGCGTAGCCAGCTGACCTCCGGTCGAAGCGGCGCCGCCGTTATAGAGTTTTTGGTTTCCTCCTATATCATTTTGTGTGAACTTATTATTATTATAGGATACGTTGCCGCTGATGCTATAGGAGAAGTCTTTGTTTATATTGTCTCTCCAGGACAGCGACAGTTCAACGCCGCGATTGCGGAGCTTGCCGATATTTTCCGGCAATTGGGTCGTAGAATACCCGTTGGAAGCGACGAATTGCAGGGGGAAAACGAAGTTGACGGTGTTCTTATTATAGTAGTCGGCTTCGATGGTCAGGTGATTGCTGAGAATGGTGGCTTCGATACCGGCATCCGTACCTTCGCCTTTTTCCCATTTCAGGATGGGCGGAACGGCTGAAGCGACGCTCTGGCTGCTGGAAATGGTGCCTGAACCGTTGTAGATGACGCCATTGGCGGTGGTGGTGGTCTGGGTGGCTACATAGACGGGTACGCCGCTATTGCCCACTACACCCCAGCTACCTTTCAGCTTCAGGCTGTTGAAAATAGTCTGGTTTTTCATGAATGCCTCGTTGCTGAGGATCCAGGCGGCGCCGACGGAGGGAAGGTAGGCCCGGCCGTAGGTACTGGTAAATTTGGTGCTGGCGTCCGAACGGATCGTGCCGGTCACGGTATAACGATCTTTATAAGAGTAAGTGACCCTTGCAAAGTAAGAGCTTACCCTTTCCAGGGCCGGATAGGTTTGCGGCTGAGTTGGCGTGACATCGTATACATAATTGGCCGTACCGCCGGACCCCAGGCCCAGATACCAGGTGCTGGGATCGGAAGTAAGTGCTCCGTCTTGTGCGGTGGAATGTACTTCATCATAATAATTCCGGTAAGCGGTCTGACCTACGAGCGCGGTGATCTTATGATCGCCGAAGGTATTGGCATAGGTCAGGGTATTTTCTATGATCCAGTTCCGGGTCGAGAAGTCCGTAATCTGTAGGGTATTGTGGGAGCTGGACTGGGTGGAAGTAGCTTTGTAGATGGGCGTGAAATTCTTGAACTGGTTCTGATCGTAGATGCCGCCCACACTGCTACGCAGGGTGAAATGGCTGGCAAACCGGATCTCTACATAGGCGCCGGCATTCAGGTGATAGCTTTGGGTAGTGGCGTTGTTGTAATCGAGGGTGACCTGGGGGTTGCTGACGGACTGTCCCAGTCCATAATAGCCGGGGTCGCCGTAACTGCCGTCCGCGAATTTTACGGGGACGACGGGGGGCGCCGTATAGAGATCTCTCCAGATGCCGCCAGGCGCATCATTGGATTTGCTATAGGTGCCGATGACCGAATAACCTGCCTTTACAAACCGGGAGACCTGTACGTCATTCTTGAAATTGGCGGTATAGCGGTCGTATTTGTTGGTCTTTAAGATACCCTGTTGGGACAGATAGCCAATAGATAAGTTGTAGGTGGACTTTTCACTGCCCCCGTTGACAGATACCTGGTGGTTGGTGATAATCGCGTTGCGGAGCGCCTGGCTGAACCAGTCGGTGCCTTTGCCGAACTGGGAGGAGTCGAGGAAACTGGTACCACCGCTCGCCCGGGTAAGCTCGTTGTATAAGACCGAATATTGATAGGCATCGGCCATTTTGGGAATATTGTTAGCTACCTGGTAGCCGACGGAACCATTGTAATTGACAAAGGTCTTGCCTTTGCCAGAACCCTTTTTGGTGGTGATCAGCACGACGCCGTTAGCTCCTCTTACTCCATAGATCGCTTCGCTGGAAGCATCTTTGAGAATGCTGACGTTATCTATGTCGGCGGAGTTGAGGAAGGAAAGGTCGGAGACCCAGACGCCATCCACGATATATAAAGGAGTAGAGGAAGAAGAGTAGGTACCCAGGCCCCGGATCTTAATGTCGGGGGAAGATCCCGGTGCGCCGGTGTTCGTGATCTGCACGCCGGCCACTTTGCCCTGTAATCCGCTGATTGGGTTTACGGAAGCTTGCTTAGAGATCTCATCCCCCTTAATCTGGGCGACGGAGCCGGTGATATCAATTTTACGCTGAGTGCCGTATCCCACGACGACGACCTGGTCCATTACCTTCGTCGATGCCGCTAATTTCACATTGATAACTGACTGGCTATTGACAGGGATCTGCTGGCTTTCGTAGCCGATATAAGATATGATGAGGGTTCCGTTTTCCGGGACGGTGAGGGTAAAGCTCCCGTCATTATCGGTGGTGGTACCCCGGGTACTTCCTTTCAAAAAAACAGAAACTCCGGATAAAGGAGTGCCGTTATCCCCAGTGATCTTTCCGATGATCTTGATATCCTGAATGGTCTGTACGGTGGATGATATTACGATCAGGTTGTTGTCCAGCAATTTATAGGTAAGGGCCGTACCAGCGAGGATCTTGTTCAGCACTTCGCTGATTGCCGAATTGGTCTCGTTGACGTTGATCTTTTTGCGGATCTCGTCCAGGCGGCTGTTATAGAGAAACCGATACGTACCTTGTCTTTCAATGGTGTTGAGCACCCGTGAAATTTCTACCTGGTTCAGTTTGAGAGAGACCTTTTCCTGGCCGTTGACCTTGGCCGATACCTGCAGCAATGCTCCAAATACCAATAGAAAAGTTAGTTTCATAATCAAAAGAGCTTTTTTTACGGCATGGGGACTCCAGCCCCCAATCGTTAGATTTTTTTTCATACTTTTAATCTTGTGGGTTATAGAAAATGTGAAGCCTGTAACACTGCATCCACTGCGTATGAACAGGTTTCCGAATTAACCTTGCGGGGAATGCGCCAACATTTCCCGCTTTTTTTTGTCAGCTAGTTTTTGGTTCCTTTTTTACATTTTTATTTTTATCATTTATCGTGAATGGTGATGGTGTTCTCGTTGATCGTATAATCAAATGACGAAGCGCCGGTCAGTTTAAGGGCGTCCAGGGCTTGCTGGATGGTCTCATTGGTAAAGATGCCGGTGAACCTCAATTCTTCTTCTTTAGGATTGCTGAACCGGATGACGACTCCATACCAGCGTTCCATTAGTTTGGCCAGATCACTGAATTCTTCGTCCTGGAAGATGAGCTTATTATCCTTCCAGGAGGTCTCGATGACGGCGCCGGAAGTCGATTCGTAGGTAGGCTTACCAACCTTGACCTGGGAGCCGTCCTCATTGGTTTCATGGCGGCCGGCAGGCGCCGGTCCTTTAAGGGTGTCTTCCTCGTTGGCCACGGTAATCTTTTCATTAGGCTTCAGAATGATCTTTTCCCGGGGCCTGTTCTTTATGGATACTTCGATGCTTCCCCGGATGAGGGTAGCTTCGGTTGTCTTATCGGTGGGATAGGATTTGACATTGAAGCTGGTTCCCAATACCCTGATATCGATCCGGGCGGTGTGGATGACGAAAGGTTTGTTGGCATTGGGGGCTACGTCAAAAAAAGCTTCTCCCGTGAGGGTCACTTCGCGGAGGCTGGTTCCGAAATTCTTTTCATAATTGATCCGGCTGCCTGCATTGAGCCATACGATGGTGCCGTCGGGCAAGGCCAGATGCGTCCGGGAACCGCTACCGGTGAAGATGCCGCTGCCGCCGGACTGGTAGGTCTGGGGAGGCGTCGCAGCGACGATTTTTTGAGGGGATTGGGCCGGAAAAAGCCATACGATCGCCAGGATGATGCCGCCGCAAAAGGTGGCCGCCATCAATAGCGTTTTAGATTGCCGCCGGGTTGACGCGATGTGCAGGGGAATTGACGAACGGTTAGCCGGGAATGATGGGTTATACGCCGGGGTCGACTGACTGTACGCGGGGATCGCTGGCGCGTTCCGGTCGACGGGTTCGGTTGGTTCGGCTGGTTCGAAGTCGATCTTTAGTTCCCGCATGCGGTCGAGATGGCTGTTGAATGCCTGTTCGGCCATTTTCCGGTCTTGCCGGCTTGCTGTATTCCACAAGTCTGTAATGGTCTGCATTGGATAGTGCAGTTCGGGATTGCTGCGCAGCAGCGCCTCCAATTCCCGGAGTTCTTCGGGGGTGGCTTCTCCGACGAGTTTTTTAGCAATCAGGTTCCAGGTATATTCTTTATGCTCTTGTCCCATTACGTGTAGTAGTAAACCAGTAGGACAGACAAAAGGGTTCCATACCCCCAAAGGAATGTTAAATATTTTTTAACATACTATGATTGGGGTCTTTAAAATGCTGATTTTAAATTATTTATGTTTAGCGGGGGTGGCGGATGGAGGAGGTAACGGTCTTTTGGATGTCGAAGCTAACGGTATTCCCAATTTTATGGAGGGCGATAGCGAGCTGATTTTCTACGGTTTTGGCGGAGATATTGAGTATTTCGGCGACTTCGCGGTATTTGAGTCCGTCTTCCTTAGCCAGTTTGAAGATTATTTTGCATTTGGGGGGCAGGTCGTCGATAGCTTTTTGGATGAGCGCCAGCATATCTGCGGTGATGAGCAGTTGTTCGGGGTTGAAATAGACGCTGGTGAATTCAGCGTGATAATCTTCTATGGAATTGGTGGCGCTGCGTTTTTGCTTATCCAGGTAATTAAAGGCGATATTCCTGGTAGAAACGTATAAGTAGACCTTGAGGTTCTCTATTTTCTCCAATTCCTTCCGTCTTTCCCAAACTCTGATGAATACATCGGATACGATCTCTTCGGCGGGTTCTTTTGCTTTTACGAGGGTTTTTGCAAATTGGAACAGGTAGGAATAAAGGGAGGTGTAGAGTTCCTTATATGCCTGCTGATCGTCGAAACGGGCGATCCGGAGCTGTAAATCCTGAATGATGGTAGCGGTTATCATTTGGCAAGAGCGCTAAGCCTGCTTATTAGCTTAATATTTAGCAATATTAAGAAGAATTTGCAGACTACATAAATTGGACAGTTTCTTTTAAGTCGATGCTGCTTGGGCGGAGGCTTTTATGCGCACCTGCGAGCGGCTTCTGACCTCCTTGTCTGCCTTTTGAACGGAATTATGAAGATTTATATTTTCTGCCTTAACCTGAATTTTCTATTTTTGTGGCGCCTGCAAGGCATGGACCCATAGCTCAGTTGGTTAGAGCATCTGACTCATAATCAGAGGGTCGCTGGATCGTGCCCAGCTGGGTCCACTGATTGTCAAGCACTTATGACGGGAATGTTGTAGGTGCTTTTCTATTTTGAGGAAGGGGTGGGCCGGCCCAGCCCTCATAACCGGTCGTTATCATTTGTCCTTAATAACGAATGTCTCCCATCCGTCATAATCGGCGTTGAGCTCTTTTGCTTTTTTACGGAGTTTTTTCGTGATTTCCGTGATGGAAATCATATCTACTTTGTCCATTCGGGAAATTTGAAGTTGAAAATGCAATGGTGATTTCTCGATGTATTTCTTCCCCTCCATCTTGTAGTTTTCTTTGGAGGCATAGGCTATGAATAATTCTCTGTCCGCTTCATTTTTAAAATATAACCAATGGTCTACCTGTCTCGGCTTGCTTAAATCATCCCCGGCCTGGGTCAACTTTAAAACCACTTTGGAATTGCTCATATATTCCATCGTCTCTTCATTGGGATATAAAAAATCAAGATAGGCCTCCCATTTGGGGTCGTTTTTTATTTCTATCGAATATTCATATTTAGGATAGTATTTTTTGTAGGCTGATTCCAGTAACCTGCGGATGTTGTCGGTATCATTGACATAATAGTAGTCCATCCGCTTACATTGATACGAGAAAGTGCCGGCAGATTTGCTTTTCAGGGTAAAATCGATGACAGATTTCATTTTGTCGGACATGGCGTAGATAGCATCCGACTCTTCGCTGGAGGGCAGCCCTTCTTGTCCGCAGTTGATCAGCTTTACACCTGTCTTAAGCAAAAAGGGGTATTCTTTTATAGGAGCCGTTGCCTTTAAAGACATATTGATCAAGGTAGAGCCTGGTCCTTTTTCATACTGCGCCATATATACATCCCAGTTTTCTTCCTGAGCAAATGAAAGCAGCGATAGAAGCAAGAATCCTACTGATAGCGTGTACTTTATTTTCATGCTGATCAATGTACAAAATTATTGTGAGTACGATTACTGCCAGCCCAGACACCCGTGAACCGCTAGTCCAATCACACATGGCGAATTTTTGGAATGCCACAGAAGCATGAAAGAAGATTGTTATATATATGTTCTTCGATACCCGGAATAATCGGAAAAAATACAGGTATAAACACCTATGGTCTTGCACAAATCCCAATGGCGTATTACTTTTGAGATTCAATGGAACACTAATCCATTTTCTTTTGACACAACGTACCCAATCTCCTCGAATAACCCTTCTTTTTAGATTTCTTTTACAGCCATCCACTACATCTTCAATCCTCTGAATCGCCGCCGCCCTCTCCAATAGCTATGAACTATTAAGCCCTATTTAGTTCGTAACACTACTTTAAACGTACCTCAAATGAAAACATTCATTGGCTTCTCTATGCCTTCTTCTTTCGGAAGGATCATCTGCCTGTGCTTCTTTCTGATTCCGACGGCATCTTATTCATTTTATCCTCCCGTCCCCCCCAATAGTAATACATCTTCTGCCAGCGCTGTCGCAGCCAAAGCTGTTGCCGTCCGATTGGCCAGGGCAAGGGCTGCTGCCCGGAAAGGCGAATTAAAGATGATCGGTCTGGAAGCCTTCAGCCTGACACAGGAACTGCAGCTGGAAGACTCCGGCTTAAACGAAAAGGTCCTGGAATATGCGCTGATCGGCTATCACCGGTTGCTGAAAAAAGGGGTCCTGCACCGGACGGATGTATTATCTGTCTGTGATTTTAGTCAGTCGTCCAGCCAGAAAAGAATGTATGTCATCGACGTGTGCAACAGGAAGCTGCTGTATCGAAGCTATGTGGCGCATGGCATCGGGTCGGGTGAAGAATATGCCAACGCCTTTTCCAATGTACCGGAATCGCACAAGAGCAGCCTGGGTTTCTATGTGACCCGGGAAACGTATTATGGCAGCAACGGCCTTAGCCTCCGGATCGATGGAATGGACAGGGGTTTCAACAGCAGAGCCAATCAACGGAATATCGTGATCCATGGCGCGCCCTATGTCAGCGAGCGGATCCTTCATAAATATGGCGTGATGGGGACGACTTTCGGCTGCCCGGCCATCCCGGAGGAGTTAACCAATGAGATCATCCCCACTATCAAGGACGGAACCTGCTTCTTTATTTATTATCCTTCGCAACGGTATTTGTCAAGGTCGGGTGTGTTGAATGGGTAGGGGATAATTCAGGTTTAAACCATCTCTATAACAATCAGCAACCCGGTAGTATCATTATAAAAGCTTTTATTAGCGCCGTATCCTACCGCGAAAGTAAGGATGTCATTTTTTCCCAATGAAAGACTTTCCTCGTAAAAAGCGGATGGATGTGAGCCTGTTATTGCATGAAATGTGGAATCTCCGCCATAGCCATCGATGATATCATCGAATAAATGCCGGGAGTTTAATAATATATGTACGTCCGTAGTGGATAATCTAAAATGAACTCCTTCAAAAATCACCTTGATATGGTATTTTCCTGAAGCAGGTGCTACGAAACGCAGCATACTGTACTGCCCGCTGTTGCTGCCTTCCATAGCGATTTCATGAGGCCTTAGAGCCCAACTATTGGTTTTATCGGTTCTCGATATCGAATCTCTGTTTTGTCCCGTGTAAGGATAGTAACCCCCCGAACCGGCAGCAGGATGCCACAAACCTATGAGATTATTACTAGTGTCAACAAAAGTACAAAGCTGGAATTGCGCGGGATCCAAGGTATCACCAAGGGAATACCCCACCTGCCAGTTGTTGGCCGGGTTAGTGGTAAATGATAAATTACTTGTAATGGGAAGCACAGACCTGACAGTCTCTTTGTGTTTGCAATTATTGCCAAAAAGACATCCCGCTATAGTGATCAAATAAATATATTTCGGTATGAACATCCGGATAAAGCTAATATTTATTTCTTGGGCAGATTATCTTTTTACATTCCACCTATACAGAATTGTTACAGGTGCATGTGCGACATAAAATTTTATCTTGGGCCTTAACATGGGCCTTATTATAGCCTAAACCTGCATAATATTTTGATGCTGAATAATTTATCTTGGACCTCGACTTGGGCCTATTGTAAACCAGTACGTTTAAAAAAGAAAAAAATATTATTGCCGATTAAAATAACTTGCATTTTTAAAACCTACTTATGACCGAGCATCAAAATGTAGAATATAAAGAATCATGGAGGGACGAATATCTTAAATGGGTTTCTGGTTTTGCCAATGCACAGGGAGGAAAAATTTTTATCGGGATCGATGACCATGGCCAGGTAGCTGGTGTGGATGAATATAAGAAGTTAATGGATGAGATTCCTAACAAAACTATGAACCATTTGGGGTTGGTAGTAGATGTCAACCTGCATAAGAAAGAAAATAAGCATTATATAGAGATCGATGTGCCGGTGAGCAGTGTACCTATCTCCTATCATGGTGCCTATCACTATCGCAGCGGCAGCACCAAGCAGGAATTAAAGGGTATTGCTTTGCAAAACTTATTATTAAAGAAGATCGGCAAAAAGTGGGAAGACTTGCCCGTAGAAGGAGCTACTCTAGCAGACCTCAACGAAACCACTATCCAACTATTTATTGAAAGGGCTATTGAAAAAGGAAGGATATCACCTGATGCCAGGAAAAGCGATACCGAAGTCCTTTTGAAGAATCTTAAACTTATGACGGAACAAAGGCAACTAACCAATGCAGCTTTGTTACTGTTTGGGAAAAATCCGGCAAAGATATCCGTTACAGCTAGTTTTAAAATCGGCAGGTTCGGCAAATCAAGCAGTGATTTACTATTTCAGGATATCATTGAAACGAACATTTTCGACATGTACGAAAAGGTCATTGAAACTTTGAAAGCGAAATACCTTATCCGTCCCATATCCTATAAAGGAGGGGAAAGAATGGAACCACTGGAATATCCTGAACCGGCATTGCGCGAAGCTGTATTAAATGCCATTATTCATAAGAATTATTCCAGCACCTACATTTTTCTGCGTGTTTATGACGACCAACTATACCTTTGGAATCCAGGCAATTTACCTGAAGAGTTGAGCATAGGTGAACTAAAAGGGCGACATTCTTCCTATCCTCGTAACCAAAATATTGCCGACGTGTTTTTCAAAGCAGGATATATTGAAGCCTGGGGAAGGGGAACAAATGAAATGATTGACGCCTGTATAAAGGTTGGCTTGCCGGAACCAATAATTAAAGAAGAGCAAGGCGGTATTAGCATTGCCTTTCTAAAGGATATTTATACAGAAGAGTATTTGCGTAAGCTGGCTCTGAACGAGAGACAGGTCAGGGGAGTGCTATATGTCAAAGAAAAGGGACAGATTACAAATTCTGAATATCAAAAGATAAATGATATTGGTAAATCTGTTTCCGCGACAGAATTGCAAGATTTGACGGATAAGGGACTACTTCAAAAAATAGGAAGTACGGGTCGAAGCACAAAATATATTTTAGGAACCCGAAAGGATTAAACGTCCGATAAACGTCCGAAACGTCCGATAAACGCCCGAAACGTCCGGCGAGCCTGTCCTTTAAACTATAGGCTCAATGAGTAATTGCATCATTATTGCATCCCAATTGGGTGGTTTTCGCCCTATAGCCGCCCTAAATAGGGTGGCTATATTGTTTTCGTCATTTCAGGTGTTTTCACGGTTGCCTTAAACAATAAAAAGTGCTACATTTTCCATTTTTTACTTATTGGAGAGAGAAAAGTTTTTACCTCAACGTACGATGAAGGATTTCTATATGACTAGATTGAAGTGGCTATATCTTGTTATTGCTTTCCTGGCAATTTTTGGAATATTACAAAGTATTAGGGCAAATAATTTGAGTACCAAATTAGATATAGAAGATCAGGAATTAACAGATACTAAAGATAAATTGGAATCTGTGCATGATAAGTTAGTTGATTTGCAAAGTAAGGTGGAAGAATTACAATCTTCGATTGAGGAGATCAAAGAAAGACGAAGCTCAGAAAATATTGATGATGCAGAAAGTGACGCTGATGATTTGAAAAGTGATGTAGATGATGCAGAAGAAGAAGCAGATGATAATTGAATTTCATCCGTGCCGTGTCTTCTAACGGCAACCTTCGGGTTCCTCATGGAGAACTAAAGGGACAAAATTTAAATCAATAAACAATAAAACTATGGCACTTTTCAGAGCAACAATTAAATCAACAAAAGTTGTAAATGGAGTTAGGCTTGAAAAGGGAATGAGTGTCGATTTTCCTTCTTCATACGGAAGTCCATTAAGTACTAACGGCGGAAAAGAAGTTGTTGAGGCATTTCTAAGAAAGTATAGCGTTGACATTAAAAAAGCAAACGCGGTTTCATCATCAAATATTGAAGTGATAAAAATTAGTTAGTAGTGTATTCCGCTGTTCTTATCTCTTTTAAGATTAACCTTTTATTTTTACTTTATAAAAAACTGATTTTTGGTTATAGTTGTTGTAAGATGGTATATCCGAAAGGATCAAGAAGACAAATTTGTGACGACTTGGGAAGAAATGGACCCCAAATTTAAAGATGGCTTATTTCGGGAATTTTTTTCAAAACCCATTGACGAACCAAATGAAAAATATCACACACTTGATTTCGAAAGCCAGCATTATACCACTTACATAAATGTTGGAACCTGGAGGGATATAACGGATTTTGATAAGGCCATTGGTTCAATGATACCAGGCAGAGATAAGAACCCTGAAAGAGATAAGAACCCTAAAAAGAAAAATAAAGAACTAATTGAAGTATATGATTTCGAATATAAACTCAGAGAGAGGATTGTTATGACAGTAGAGAAAATGCGCGCGGGAGAATGGGATTTGCCACCTGCTGACTTCTAAGCTCCAGTCCTTCCCATGTCTTAAGTATCGCAGGGGCCCTGCTAGATTTGATTCCGACGTATGTACATCTTAAGGGTCGGTAAGATTCCAAAGGAAAATGAGGACAAGGATATTAAAATGAAATCGGAGTAATTTATATTGTAATATGTATTTCGTCTTTAATACGTTTGGGCAAAACCATAATATGAGAAGAATATTGATTTATCTCTGTATATGCCCTCTTTTGCAGCCGCACCGGTTACAGAAGGATGATGAACGTCCCAAAGTTAATCAACTTGCGACTATGACCACCATGGTAGGATGGACGAAAAATGATCTAGGAAAATGGTCTAGTGCCATAAACAGCTTGCCTAAATATAGCCATGATTATTTTTCCCTACCTGCGAGCAAATCCTCAAAATCGATCTAGCAGAAGTCAACTATAAAGGAAAAAAAATGTTTTGCGTTGCCAAGTTTATGAAAAGTAAATATGTCCGGTTTAATAAAATAAATGTGGAATATCCGGTCGATTATTGGCTATTTGATTTATCACGAACGGACACCGTTATTGGTAAGGTTGAGTCCGTTCAAGCCTCTACTTATAGGACAATTGAATCAGGATTTTTCAGTGGGTCTAATATGGCTACTTGGGCGAAAATATCTAATGACATTGTTGTCCATTTTGAAAATGGCCTGGGCCTGGGTGGATACTTCTGCATTCAAAGTCGAGAAGACAAGAAGAATAGCAAATTCCAGTTTTTAGTCGGTTCGTATAATAGTGAAATTCAACAATTTTCTTTTAACGATTGCACAACCCCAGGTGAAAATAACGAAATGGAAAATGGCTACTACGAAGTGCCGACAAACATCTTTCTGTCGTTTGTTAACAAAATGAAGCCATAGACCCTTTCAGTGAAATAACAAACGAAAAATATCAAAACCTTAATAAGGTTTACCAGAAGTGATTCCCAATCAAATTACTATTGCATAGGCCCATTGATTTCTGCCCGTTTGTTGCCACAGGCAGCACAAAAAGATGCCAGTGGTGTCCGATATGGCTTTCCGCATTTCTCACACGGGGGGCCGTACTGCGCTATTCTGTGGTGCATTACGGCATTGGGCACCGTCTCCACTTCCCCAGTGACTGTATAGTAAAAATCAAGCAATTCTTTAAATCGTTCTATTTGTGAATCTCCAGTTCTGTTATTCATCCCCTTTGCGTATAAATCATAGGCGATCCGATATTCCTGCTCATTGAGCATGCCAAGTTCCATTTTACATCTCCAGCACCATAATTTTTCCATCGTTCCTTCGTTGTATATAATAAGAAGCTACTGCGTCCTGTCTGGTATAATTGGGCCCCGCCTTATCACAAGCTCCTTGATAGCGAAGTCCAAAGTCTAACTCCTGTGGACCTTTACAGAATAATATCCTTTTGCGGGGGTTATATTCCAGGCCGCTATCACGGAATTTTCTAATTATCCATTTATTATCCAATTGATTGGATATCTTAATATTTTGCAAATCAAGGTGAGCCATAAAAACACCCTGGGCTGTCAATGCCCGGCAGGCGCTCTGCACTATGAGCAACTTATCGCCCACATAATGTAGTCCATGGACACAGGTGATGAAGTCATACCGATCATCGGCTGTCCAATCGACTACGGACCCCACCTGCAATTGTAAACAGGTTAGATTGGATGGTATGGGCTGGAATCCGGCAATCAAGTCAATTCCTTTCAGGGTGGCCCGATGCTGCAAGTTGTTCCTGTCCAAATTAAGGGCACACTGCAATAAAGCCCTTCCCTCTCCGCAACATAAATCAAGCCATTTAACCTGACCAAAGCGCTCTATATAGTCCTGCAAATATTGCACTGGGTGAAAGTCAAGGTCCTTTTCGTAGCTATTGACGCCAGTAGCGTTCCGCTCCCGATTCATACGGTTATTAGCAACGACAGCCGATAGAATCAACTCTTCTTCTATCATTAATTTCATGGTTCCAATGTAGGTAATTTCTTTAAAATTACTGCTATGATAGATTATATTTGGGGTGATTATGACGGAACTCGAAATACAGCTCCTGCGGGCCTATGATGCCGGAAAAATAACCCGGGACATACTGCTGGAAAAATTCCCCACCGATCTCCAGTCTGACCTGCACTACGTCGCTGCTGCGGTTCGGGCAGCTATTCAAACTACGGATGCAGAGACCATTGACAGAACGATCCTGCTCATCTGGCTTTCCGGCAATCCGGGAGCTTTTACGGACCTGCTGAATGATCTGTTGATCGACCCACACCACCACCGGCACCAGGCCATCGCCAAAACGCTGCAAGACATCAAAAGTCCGAGCACCATCCCGTTTGTCGAAAAAGCGCTTGCCACCAATTTTGACTACCTATTTTATACCTGTTCAGATTCTGATGCCATAGCAAAATGGTTTAGTTGGATCCTTTATGAAATCGGCACACCTACGGCTATTAAGCTTATGGAACGATATGCCAACAACCCCAATGAAGGGATTCAGAAGGAGATGCGGTATAGGTTGGTAAAAGTAAAAAACGACCATTTTAAGAAGTAACCGGTAAGAGTTGATATTATGAATTGCGCATATGACCGGTTGGTAACAATTTTAGATTAACTTTTGGATATGGGAACGGAAATAGAAAGAAAGTATTTAATTGATTACGAAAAGTGGCAAAAGGTTGAAAAACCTTCTGGAGAGCTATATAGACAAGGCTATTTATTAGCTGATCCTCAAAAAACGATTCGCGTAAGACTTACAGCAACAAATGGTTTTTTGACAATAAAAGGACTTTCAATCGGTGCAACCAGACCTGAATACGAATATGAAATATCAATTTCTGATGCCGCAGAATTATTAGATAATTTCTCAATCTCAGAGTTATCAAAGATTAGATACAAAATAAAGCTGAAAAATAAAATATGGGAAGTTGACGAGTTTTTAGGAGACAATATAGGGCTTATCATTGCTGAAATTGAACTTAAAAGTGAGGATGAATATTTTGATCTCCCTGAATGGGTGGGCAAAGAAGTCACAGGAGATGAAAAATATTATAACTCAAACTTGACAATCAAGCCGTATAAAAATTGGGATTATACAAAAAAATGATGCCCTCATAAATTTTAAATCTGAGGTAGTGTCTCAGTTTGAAAATGATATTTTAATTTTATATCCTGATTTCGTCCTACCACATGTCTACAGTGGTTTTTAGTTTGTAGTAAGGCTTGGTAAGGTATGGGTCGTAAAATGAGGTTCACTGCGTTAGCTCCGCTTACGTTAGTGACGCGGGGTAAATCATGGGACAGTTTACCTGAACCTATTATTCGAACCATAAAATAAGTTAGGATGAAAAAACTAACAAATTTGGTCGAAGCTATAGCCGCACTTTTGCTGGCGTTAGCTGTTTTCATGGCGGTAAGCCGAATGAAATAATCGACCCACATAAAGCCCTCTTAACTGGGGGCTTTATTTTTCCCTCCAGGGCAAAATTGAGACACCACCAAATCTGAGGGCATTTCGTTGGGATCCAATTCCTCTCTGGAAGCTGGGCCACTCGCCAAATCCGCCAAACCCGTCATAAATTCGCCAATATTTCAGCCTGACGTTTCCTCTAATCCTTCGCTTTTCTTAATTTTATCCATAACCTTATTATTTGAATATGGATACTGTTTGGGTATGGAGAGGGATGCTATTTTGGTTCAACCCTATTTATTATATTAAAACCCTCATAAACCTACCAAAAACATTCAAATAGCTAGGCTCTATTACTACTCAGCATAAAACTCTAGATCAAATAAATTGTATGAGACCCTGTCGATTTAGTATAAATTTCAATGGTGACGTAAACACTCTTTTTCAGCAAGCATTAAGAGAAGAGCGGAAATATAATGCCCAAATTATTGGCGATGCTAATAATGGTTTTTTTGAGGTTAGCGTTCTTGAAGGCAATTACAAAGGAAACTATTCAGCAAACAACAATTTAATCACTATAGAGCTATCCTCTAAGCCCATTTATATCCCGTGTACAATGATTGAAGCACTCATTAAAAAACACCTTCCCGCTTAATTGTCTTTCAGCTGATTTAACTAGACTAGAAAAATAAAAGATTTACTTCAAGGCATTCTTTAACACCTTATAGTGAAAAGTGACACTATATTTATCGGAATTGCGCATGCTGTAAAAAATCCTCTCGAATAATCTGTACCCGTTATTCAGTTTCAAACCAAATTCCACAACTTTCTCAAAGGTATTTCGATCACTTACAGTATTGACCAGTGTTATTGGGTTCCACCCAAACTTTAAATATACTGCTACAAGCGAGCGACGCAAAAATTCACAACGGTCCCAGTCGGGCACCAGATTTTTATCTTGCAAGTAGTATGAAAAAATGTTTTGTTGAATCAGTCCGTATATTTCCTTACCCATGTCCCACTTGAATCGTTCCCAGGAATTAAAATCATAGTTTTGGTAATTCAATTTATCATGCAATGGTTGAAATAGTTCGCTGATAAGCAGTTCTGGTTGCGAGAAATTATTATTAAAACAAGCGGTTATCAAAAAAGTATAGATGCCTGTTATTTCCGGTTCTATTCCTGTTGCGTTTACGCGAAGAAGGAATGAAGACACATCTCCCCAACTAATGTCACTCCATAAATCATTATGAGGCGAAGAAGTGTCCAAAAATATCTGCATCAATTCTCTGTTCAATATTTCATGGCGCATTATTAGTAAGGTAACATCCTTAGCGCAATCCTTCAAGATAGAGTACCAAACTGTACTCAGCTGTTCCTTGTTAATGGACACCCAATTTATTATTGAGAAAAGCGTGGCCGATCTATTAATTTCAGCAACTTCATGAGCAAACAAATCCGATTTTGCTTGAAGCATCGAATTAACGACACGATCCCACCTGGTCGAGCTCTGTTTATAGATGGCATTAAACCATATACTTTGCTCCAGAGAGTCTAATGACCAAATAGAAGGGTCTGATTCATATACTTGCGATCGTTCTAATAATTTAGAACAATATTCCTCACTCAGCCTCAATTTATTAATCCATATTTTCGAGTCTATGGATACCAATATATCCAATACGGCTTCTTGATTTGATTGTTGCTCACTAAGTTTGTCTAAAATTTCAATTAGCTCAAATTCACTTAACTGCCCTCTTGAATAGAGACTAGAAACAATATTTGAGTAGTTCCATTTTAAACCTGAAAATGGAACGGAAGAAACTAAAAGATCTAAAACATCGAAACCATTTATCGTTGCCCGCTTTAATAATGTATCTATAAGATATACTTTAAGAATTCTCGCTTGATCAGGATGTATGAATGTTTGCCTAAAAAATTCCTTTATGCTATTTAATTCTACGTTACTTTCCTTACTAAAGAAGAAGAATGACTTTAACAGGGCGACAAAATTACCTCTATTGCCGGCTACGTCAGAACCATACTTAACCATGTAATTTTGCAATGCGGACAATTCGATATGTCTATAATCATCAATCCATTCATTCGAACAAACACTTCCTTGCATGTCAACCATATTGACAATGTCGCGCTCACCTATAGAGACACTACGTTCCCTCTTAGCAGGTAAAACTTGCAAATCAAATGGCAGTTCATCAAATTTTCTCAATGATAGAGACCCAGTTGAAAATGTAAAGGATCGCTTTAACCTTGGCCACTGCCAATTCCAAATCAGAAGTATTTCGTTCTCGTATTGGAGAGAACTTTCCCCCAATAATACTAGGCCCAACTCCGACCTGTCATACAACTCACACGAAATCCCAAAGAAAGTATCATTAAAATCGGCATATGAAAAAAAAACAGGTATATTTAGAACTGGTTTGCTAAAGGAATAGAATTCATGGTCGTTAGTAGATTCAGGTCTATTGAATTCATTCAGCAATACCCGCATATCCCTAATTGACCAGAGATCAGTGACGTCAATAAGTAATGAGTGCGTCCATACGCAACCAGGCCGGTTCATCTCATTAGCATACCAGGTTTTTGCAAAGACATAGAATTTGCTTGACGGAATAGGGTAGCCCGTTAAATATTCTGTAAATCCCTTTTCGATACCAGACCCAGAATAATCACTCATTAAAAGCATGAACCGCTTCTCAATGTCAGATAATTCTACGGAAGACGAAAGCAATCTATGTCCACCTCGGTAGCCATGAAGGGTCTGGTTAATAGTTATGGTCGTTTCGCCTGCCATTGATTTAGTATCCATTCGACTGGTGATGCAATATTTTTATGCGTGCCCTCATCTTCCACGACCATCACGCGCTCCATTGGCTCATGAAATTTCCTCAAACTTTCGGCAACCACAGGATCTGTAATATTTCCTCCTACAGCACTAATACCAAAGGTTTTAAAATTAAGTCGTTCGAAGTTTGTTATTAAATATTGGTATAATAGCGGCAAATTTAGTTCTATCCATTTTAATGGAGATATTTCATCTGAAGTTCCTTTTACAACGTCCCAGGCTGATACGACGACTGCAAGGTTCATAGGCTTATATTCAGAAAATTCAAGATGCGATTCAAGGAGGTCCACTAAAACAACCGAAGTAGGCGTTTCCTCAATCTTAAACTGCGAAATTACATCAGATTCGGGTATTTTAGTCTCCCCATCTTTATCTTCTCCTTCTTCAGAACCGCCTATTGAACTATTGATTAAATCTGCAACATCATTTGCAAGCTTTAAATCTTCAATCAATGTAGGATATTGAATACTTACTGGGTGAATGAAAAGTATCATTCCCGCAGAGTGTTTGATTTGCGCCAAATATTCCGAATCCAAATAGCGAAGGTTAAATTGCGACTCATACGCTTCTCCAAAGTTATCGCAAATATGTAGTGTAATATTTTCGTTAGTTTGGGTATCGCGCAGATAAATTTCCGCGGTAGTATTTTTATTCTTGGAAGCTGATACTTTGGTTCTTTCGGGCCTAACACCCTTTAGCCAGCTCTGTCGTATCAAGGTTATATATGTCGTATTAGAACTCAGCTTATATTGAGTCAATCTCTTTATCTCAATTTCAGCCTCTACATAGTATACAAATGCAGCCAGGAAGGATGTCTTACCGGTCTCCGGCAATCCAATCATCAAGATTTTATTCTCTGGTGTCATAATCTACGATCGTATTTGAATTTTTGATACTCCCGGTCCAATGCTGGTATTGGCGCTTCTGCCTTACTAGGTACCGGCTCTTTCAAACAAATATTTAGAAACTCGCCTATACCAGTTCGAGGCGGGACCTCATCATTTATAGACCTGGATGCAAGCCTTAATACGGACTTTACCAAACCATTAAACTTGGAAACCGTAGGTGCTATAAAAAATTCCTCAATTTCAAGTTCTTTGCCTGCCGCGTTTATCTCATCCCATTTCGTAATCACCAGTGACACACTTTGATTGTCATTAAACATACTGTTTTGCACACAACGGGAAATGAGATTTCTTATATCACTCTTTACGCTATGCCTTTCTCCATCATCTAACAATAATCCACCATCGGCAATAAAAAAAACGTGATCTGCCCTTTTTAATACCGTCAACTTGTTCATCTCATCTTCGCTCTCTTTGGCAGCCTGAAATCTTTCTCCGTTAACATCCGCAAAAATCAAATGTTTCGCATCTTGTTGTAAACTTTTATGCCGAACCGCAAGATGCAAATATGTAAATTGATACGACTTCGTTCTCTCGGTTTTCGATGTTCGCCCCTTACACTTCTCACGTGCATAATGGCATATATTTTCAAAGCCTATCGGAGTCTTTGTAGAGCAAAACAGGTAGTCACCGCAACCTCCCTTATGAAAACTGTCGAAAAGTGCAGCATAAAGTGTGGATTTCCCACAGGATGGCTCCCCCAGAAGCAAAATTAATTTTGTTGGATACCTGTATGTTATTTTTGATATTTCATCTTCCTCAAAACTTTTACCCCATGGGAGGCGTATTATTTCCGTTTTACTTTTTTCAATAATAGCTTCATCTTCCAGTTCTATGCCCCCGACTAGGGCTGAAATTTTATTTGAGCATTCCTCTATGGCTAATCCATTAACACACTTTCCCAAAGTCAAAATTGAACACTCGTTCAGCGAGCACCTATATTTACCTGTTTCGGCTATTTCCATTGCTATCTATTATTGCATTTCGTCAAACAGATTAATTAACATTAATTCCTTGTATAGCTGAAACGAACACTGTGCAAAAGTGATTTTAGACGCCAAATCTAAATTAACTGTCCGCGAAAACACTGCCATCCATTCGGTGCTTGCATAATCACTAAAGCATCTTAATGCAAATGCCAAAGGTGTTAATGGTTCTAAGTCTTTATGATCGTTGGACAACATTGGCTTAATGCTACCTTGCTGGTCCTTTACCGAATCGACTATTGATTCAATAGAGTGAAGGCTTCCCGCCTCAAATTCGACATTCGACAGCGCTTTATGAATAATGCTTTCGATCCCGCCGATTCCAGGCAGCGCCACAGTCAACTTCTTCAGTTCCAGAGCAATCAATATGCTCAATAGATGCGGGGAAAGTTTATTAAATGGCTTTTCAACAGTTGAGCTATATGCACCAAATAGCCACCACAAAACATTTGTTTCTTCCGATAGCGCTACAAAGTTCTTTTTGACTTCCTCCAACGCGCCATTTATCAAATTGGTTTCAACAAATAAGGAACTAACTTCTTTTTGAATTCCAGTTATAAGTTTGCCCATAGCATCGGCATGGGCCTGTAAAACATTAGGCTCTACTGATATTGCAGGCAGCACCGGTTTAACTGTCGACTTTAAAACCTCGTCATTTACAGAGAAGTTTGTATTAAGTGTTCTCTTTTGTTCGCATTCAGCCAGCCAAAATGTACGAGCCAGCTTTTGCAGGTCAGGCATGAAGCCCGAATATTGGGACATGAACTCTGTTGTCATCAGAGATAATGCTAACATATCTGAGATGTAGGACTGGTTTTCCTCAATTTTCTGTGCGATTGCACAGCCGGATATTACGCGCACAACATTTTCGTTCTGAATTAAAAAGTTCACGTCGCCTTTTCGGACATTATCAACAATTTCCGTGTATGCGGAGGAATTGAGTCTTTCAATACCAACGTATACCTTAAGCATTTTTATCCAAAAGACCTTGTCGTTTATCTTTAATATTCCAGCTATGGCGTCCCGCCTGATATTTAATTCGACCTCTGATACATCTTTACTGACCCCCCTAGTGTACCAACTAGGGAAAAGTTCTACAGCTGTATGACTCATGAGCGTAATTTTTTAAATGGATTGGGGTCAATGGCTTCGTCAAATAACTTATTCCATAAATCAGGCATTAAGCCTCTTTTATATGCTCGTTCAAGAAACAACGCACTCAGTTTATCAATATTAGGGCTTTCAATTGATTCACCTTTTTCCAATAAGCCAAGTGATTGTGCTATATGGAATCTCGCCAAAACCGGGAGCGCAAAAAAGGCTTGCAATATTTTTGTCCCAGGTTTCATATTATTAAATTGTGACAGTTCAGGAAGATCAGGAATTGTTACTTTGAGTAGGGATGTTTTGCTCTCAGTTACATCTTCAGCTTCCTTTCCTTTGGCGAACGATATTATTTCGCTTATTTGGGGTCTTACTATTCTTGGCTGTTTAGTTACCCGTCGATATAAGGCTTCGCGGCTCTGCTCATCGGATAAATCGTAATGGGTTTGGTTCTGGAGTATAGCCGGTATTGTTTTGACATCCTCAGGCCAGACAAAAACGGGAATAAACTTCGCATTAAGTGATCCATTTTGATAGATATCATTAAGCATCAAAGTTGATTCAAACTTCACGCCATTGCCCTTTCCGTCTTCGCTCGGGTCTCTGTCAAATCTAGCTAAATATTTAGGTGAACAGACCACCAAGATATATTTTGCAGCCTGAATTTGTTTATGCATCCAGAAAGGCCAACCTTCTGGCATATCGGTGTCTTCCATATATCTGTCAATCCAGCAGTCTATGCCGCCAGGATTAATTAACGAGTCAGAATAATCAAGCACGAATTGTTTGTGGGGGTCATTGTCATGCGCATAGCTCATGAAAATTCTGCATGAAGATGCTGACATAGCAGATTAGTAGGTTTAATGAGTTAACAAGCAATTATGAACTAAACAATTGGAAGGTACATTTTTCTGTTCACTAAAATCAAGAAAAAGCAAATTAGCGGATCTGCGTGCAAAGCATTCTTAAAACAAGAAAGTTGTCCGAAATATGCCCGAGCAGCTTATAAAGAAATGGAAATCAATATATAATGCAGAAAAACCAAATTCGAACCTTTCCCAATGAAGAGTGAATAATATAGATCCAATGCTTGCCCTCCGAAAAAGATACCGGAAATAGGGTGAATAATAGTCTGGAGCGATTTTGCTTGCAAATAAAAAAGCAGCTACAAATTTTACTTCGTAACTGCTTAATCTTCAGCTCCCCCTGCTGGACTTGAACCAGCGACCCTCTGATTAACAGTCAGATGCTCTAACCAACTGAGCTAAGGAGGAATATTTCGTTTAAAATCCGCTTTTTGAGGCCGATCCAGGAAGCCGGTGAACCGGAACCGAGAGACCATAGGCCCAAAAGGGGTTGCAAAAATAAGGATTTTCCCTTTTTAAAAAGCTGGTATTTAAAAAATTACCGCTATTTTTTTTCAAGCCCTAAAACCACTTAAACAGCCCGCCCTCTTCCAGGCCTACGAAAATGCCGTCGGGACGGACCTCCACGGGATAGGTCTTGAGGGTATAGCCCTCTCCATTCACATCGCGCCCGTTCTTCAGGTTGAATTTGAGCTGGTGCACCGGACACACGACCTGGCAGCCTCCGGAAATATAGCCATCGATCATCGGGGCTCCGGCATGGGGACAGGTATCGGCAAAGCCATACCAGCCTTCTTTCGCTCGCGCGATACAGATTTTTTTGCCGTTGACGTCCACTTCGGCGATCTCCCCTGCTGTCCACTGAATATCGGTCTCTTTTTCGGCGACCTTATGCCATTTGCGTTTTGAAAAGCCCATTAGAACAAAAATTCGGATTTATATGGATAACGGATCTTATAGAGCTCCCGCACCTTCTCCAGGATCGTATGGCGCAGGCCGTCGATATTCCGCCGCTCCGTCGCGGAAACGAAGACACAATGACCATTCGTCTCCCGCTCCCAGCGTTCCCGCAGCTCACTCATCAACTCCTGCCGGACACCCTCTTCCAGCCAGGGATCGAAGGTCTTCTCCTCATACTGATCGATCTTATTAAAAATCACCACCGTGGGTTTTTCAAAAGCGTTCAGCTCCTGCAGGGTCTTGTTCACCACCCCCAGCTGCTCCTCATACCCCGGATGCGAGACATCCACCACATGTAATAAAATATCCGACTCCCGCACTTCATCCAGGGTGCTTTTGAAGCTTTCCACCAGGTGATGGGGCAATTTGCGGATGAACCCAACAGTATCGCTCAACAGAAAAGGCGTATTCCCAAAAACGACTTTGCGGGTAGTCGTATCCAGGGTCGCAAAGAGCTTATTCTCGGCAAAAACCTCACTCTTGCTCAGCAGGGTCATCAACGTCGACTTTCCCACGTTGGTATAGCCGACGAGGGCCACCCGGATGAATTCACCCCGGTCCTTCCGTTGGGTAAATGCCTGCTTGTCGATTTCCAGGAGCCGTTTGCGCAACAAAGAAATCTTGTCTTTGACGATACGGCGGTCCGTTTCGATTTCCGTTTCCCCGGGACCCCTGGTCCCAATGCCGCCTCCCAACCTTTCCAGATGCTTCCACATGCCGCGCAATCTGGGCAGAATATATTGATATTGAGCGAGTTCGACCTGAAGTTTCGCCTGCGCCGTCTTGGCGCGGCTGGCAAAAATATCCAGGATGAGGTCCGATCGGTCGATTACCTTGGTATCCAGGATCTTTTCGATATTGGAGATCTGCGATCCGGACAGTTCATCATCAAAGATAACCAGCCTAATCTCCTTCAATATGATGTAGGTCTTGATCTCTTCCAGTTTACCTTTCCCCACAAAGGTCTTACTGTCAGGGTGTTGCATCTTCTGTGTAAACCGCTTGTAGGTGACGGCTCCTGCCGTTTCTGCCAGAAAAGCCAGCTCATCCAGGTATTCCTGCGACTGCTCTTCCGTCTGCGTCTTATGCACCAATCCCACCAGGATGGCCCGCTCTTCTTTCTGTATACTGTTTTTCTTATCTAACAAACTTGGAACTATTTGGAAGGCAAAGGTAAGTATAGATCGATTGGGAGAAGGGAAAAAAAGAGTCCTGGGGCAATAAAAAAGCGTCCCGAAAATTTCGGAACGCTCTCTATTTATATGCGTTTAGCAGGAAAATTGTCTTTTACAATCCACTCAGCATAACACCGAAGGAGAAGGGGTAGACATTCGGTCCTGCGCTGCTCTTGATCAGGCTATTAACCTGGAACTGACCGAACACCCCGATAAATCCTTTGCTGATCCGGCCCGTAAAAGCCAGTTTGGTGCTGTTGAAATATTGCTTGGAGCTTTCTTTCTCGGTGAAATTGCCCAGGGTCTGTCCAGCACTGTTCTGCCAGGTCTTTCCCTTGGTATAGGCGCTCAACATCAGGCCCACTTTGGCTCCCGCGGCAAACTTCCAGGATTTATTGGTGTTTTCCGGGTCAAGGCAATACCGCAATTCCAGGGGAACTTCCAGGTAGGTGGTAACCAGCTTGAATTTCTTGAAATGGTTGCCTCCGGACTGGTCGGTAAAGGCCAGGGTGGTGTTCCCCTGCGCAGCTACCATGACCTGCTGCTGATGAAAGAAGATATTGCTGGTCCCGATGCCAAGGCCGGCTCCGATGCTTAAACGGGGATCGGTCTTGAACGGGAAATCAAACATGAAATAGAAGTTCGCACTGCGATTAAAGCCGCTGATATGAATACTATCGGGCTTAGCAGCCCAATTGTCATACCCAAGCTGAAACATGAAATGGTCGTTAGCCCTTTTGGTAAGGTCCAATTTAGACCAATCCTTCTTCGCAGGCTTGGCAGGAGGAGCGGCGGAAACAGGCTTTTTGACGATAGAGGAGGTAACGACGGAATCCTTGTTTTGAGCGAAAGCAGCAGTTGTGGCCAGAAAAGCTATTGCAATAACAAAATGCTTCTTCATAATTTCACTTAAAGTATGTCTTTTAATATCTGACAAATGTATCTTCCTTCGGGTTAAGAAAAGGTTAAAGAAACCGCAAAAACCCGTTCTTCAGCCTCCTTTTATTGCGACGCATAAAATACAGGGCTTGAAATGCGACACCTTCAAAAAGGAACCATTACAGGCCTATACGGCTGATTTTGAATTGGCCGCAAGATATTACTTTTTGCTTTACCAGCTCCAAAAGTGTTCCTGGAAAGGAGCAATCCAACTATTAATGGCGTCCCTGGAATATGCAGAAATGCCGGCGATCCAAAATCGGGAATGGGGATTTTGGAAAAACAGCTTCTTCCGGGGGCTGAAGTCAGTTCTTCGTAGAGAAAAGGAATAAGCTGGAAGAATCAGGATAGCGAAAAGAATACATTTATATATATATTTTATTAACTTTACCTCAACCGGAACTAATGTAAACATGGCTCTACTTACATCATATCAGGATGAGCATTTACTGCAATTGCTGAAAGAGAGCAATGAAGACGCCTTTACAGAAATTTATTACCGGTACTGGGACAGGCTTTTTTCGGTAGCCATGCATCGTCTCAACAATACAGAAGAAGCCCGGGAACTCCTGCAGGATATTTTCTTTAATTTATGGAAGAGAAGACAGTCCCTTCAGCTTCAATATACCCTGAACACCTATCTTGCTACGGCCGTTAAATATGAGGTGCTGAACCGGCTCGCCACCAAACACCGGCAGCAACGCTACCACAAACACGTTTCGCAACATTGGCAGGAAGCGGCGCCAGACACTGAGAATCAGCTCCATCATAATGAGCTGCAACAGCAACTGCTTGTTCTCGTCAAAGCGCTGCCGGAGAAATGCCGTATCGTGTACCAGCTAAGCCGGGATAAAGGATATTCCCATAGAAAGATTGCCACGGAATTGGGAATAGCTGAGAAAACGGTGGAAGCACATCTGACCGCGGCGTTGCGGAAGCTGAGAACCGGGTTAAGCCACTTATTTACCTTCTTACCGGCGCTGCTGCCGATCCTTTTGCCATTCCTCTACTGATCCCTTACGCAAATTCCGAGCTGCGCTGATTTTCAAATTATTTTTTTCCCGGCACTAAGGGATAAGGTCTTCCCGCTTGGCTATATCTGTAAATAATATGCCATGCCGGAGGATTTACCTTATTCGCCCAAAATGCTGGAACTGGCTGAGAAATGGAGGAATGGATCTATTCTGCCCGAAGAGAAGCAAGCCTTCATAGACTGGTACAATCAATTCAATGACAATGAATTGGTACTCGGTCCGGGTTATGAACCCCTGATCAATCAGCTCAGGGCGGAAATGCTGGTTGCGATCCGTCAAAGGATATCCGCCGACTCAGCTGCGGATTCTACCGCCGATTCCACCCGCACCACCGCTGCCGCTACGACGGAAACCATTCCCTTTTACAAGATGGGATGGTTTAGGCTATCAGCCGCCGCCGCATTGATAATGGTAGTGGCTACCACCACCTGGTTCCTCGCTTTCCGCAAAGAAAAGACCACGGCGCCACTGGCCGCACAAAAAACAGTTCCTTCGGCCCGCGGCGATGTCATGCCCGGTCGCAATAAAGCCATACTCACCTTAGGAGATGGTTCGACGATCGAACTTGACAGCGCCAGGACGGGTAATATAATACGGGATGGAAATGCGCAGATACAGAAAATGAAGGATGGTCAGCTGAAATATATGCCTGCGGAAAGCGGTGCGGCCTCAGCGATAAAATATAATGTGCTCTCCACTCCCAGGGGCGGTGAATATAAGCTGGTATTGCCGGATGGCAGCCAGGTATGGCTTAATGCCGCTTCTGCCATAAGATATCCTACGGCATTCACGGGGAATGAGCGCAAAGTGGAAGTTTCCGGAGAAGCCTATTTTGAAGTGACGAAAAATGCAGCGATGCCTTTCAAAGTGCTGGTTAAACAGAAAGACCTCATGCATTCGGCGCAGGCGAAGACCATGGACCCTATGGAAATAGAAGTATTGGGAACAAGCTTTAATGTAAACGCCTATGAAGACGAGGCGGCTATCAATACCACGTTATTGCAAGGGTCTGTAAAGCTAACGCAAGGAAAGGTATCCGGAATGCTGAAACCTGGTCAGCAGGCTCAGCGGAGGGAGGATGGGAGTATTCGCTGGATCCCGAATGCCGATACGGCCAATGCCGTAGCCTGGAAAAACGGCGTATTCGAATTCGGGGATGAGAGCCTGCAAACAGTGATGCGCCAGATTGCCCGGTGGTACGATGTAGAAGTGGTCTATGAAGGAAATATGCCTGCCGACCGGTTTACAGGGCGGGTCTCCCGGAATACCAGCCTGGCGGGGGTATTGAAGATCTTAAAACTTAGCGATATCCGGCTCACGATAGAAAATAAAAAGATCATTGTAAGATCCTGAGGATCCGCGCATCATAGTCTTTCAGGACAGACATCAGGGCTTTCGTTGACAAAAGTAAAAACCGGGAACGTTAGAGGCGTCCCCGGCGAATAGCTGAGTTAACTGTATTATAAACAATCGTTTGAGGAACTGCTTATTGTTAACCCAAATCAAATCAAAATTATGATTCTGACTGCTTATTGCAAAATCGGGCAGGGAACGCTTGCCTTTCCCCCCCGGCTGCAAACCAAAATCTTGCTGGTTATGAAAATGACTGCTTTTTTACTGATTGCCGCCTGTCTGCAGGTCTCTGCCCGCGGGTTCTCACAAAAGATCAACCTGTCCACCCGGGAGGCCCCGCTGGAGAAGGTGTTCAAAGAGATTCAAAAACAGAGCGGCTACTCTTTCTGGTACAAGACCCGCCAGCTCAATAAGGCGGTGAAAGTGACCCTGGACCTGAAAAACGTCAGCCTGGACGAAGCGCTGAAAAAATGCTTCGAGAACCAGCCTTTCGACTATTTCGTCGTCGAACAAACGATCGTGGTCAAGCCCCGGGAGCCATCCCCTGCGGCAACGCCTGAAACAATGGCGTCCATTATCAAAGGGACAGTCACCACGGCTGCCGGTAAACCGTTGGGAGGGGTCACCATCACCATAAAAGCTACCCAAAAAGGTACGACTACCAACGAGAAAGGGGAATATACCCTCTCCGTCACCAAAGAAGATATCCTCACCTTTTCTTATGTGGGCTATGAGCCCCGGGAAGTAAAGGTGGGCGACCGGACAACGATCGATATCAGTTTGACGGAAAGCAATACGGCACTGAATGATGTGGTCGTCGTGGGTTATGGCCGGGCCAACCGGAAGAACCTGTCAAGCGCCGTGAGCACGGTGAAATCAGAAGACCTGAACGTAGGCGCCATTACCGATGTAGGGCAATTGCTGCAGGGCAAGGCGGCCGGCCTGAACATATCGGCGAGCGGCGACCCCAATACGCCTGCTGCCGTCGTTTTACGCGGAGTTTCTACCATCAATAGCTCCCAATCGCCCTTTTATGTCATCGACGGCGTCCCCGGGGCCGATATATCCATCATCGCACCGGACGATATCGCTTCCATAGATATCCTGAAGGATGCCGCCGCGACCGCCATTTATGGCAACAGGGCCGCCAATGGCGTGATCATGGTCACGACCAAAAAAGGAGGCAAAAAGGGGCAGCTACAGGTAGCATACAACGGGTATGCCGGCCTGGAAAAAGTATCCAGCAGCCTGAAAATGATGAATGCGGCCCAGTCGAGAGCCTTTGTTACCAAAAACAGCCTCGCCTACTCTCCCAATGATGATAAAGGCGCGAATACCGATTGGCAAAAAGCCATCGAAAGGAGTTCCGCTTTTTCGCATAACCACAACCTTTCCTTTACCGGCGGCGGCGATCATAGTAATTATGTTGCCAGCCTCAACTATGTGAAGAAAGAAGGGATCCTGTCGCATAGTTCCCTGGAGCGTTTCATCGCCCGCCTGGCTATAGAGCAGTATGCCTTTAAGGATAAAGTCAAATTCGGGGTGAATATCACGAATTCGAGCAGCAGCGCCAATGACATCCCTTACCGGAGCGTCGTGCTGCTGCAATCGGCCCTCCACCTGCCGGTATCGCCCGTGAAAAATGCCGACGGCACTTATTTCGAAAATTTCAATACGACCGGCTATTACAACCCGGTAGCGATGATGAACCATAGCCAGCTGAATAAGAAGTATAATACCCTGGTGGGCAGTTTTACCACACAGGTAAAATTACCGTTCGGTCTGACCTATGACCTGAACCTGTCTTACCAAAAAATGGATACATTGACAGGACAGTACCTGGACAGTTATTTTACCGCGAACTATAATAACATGTACGATAATCCCAACCCGGGCCTGGGCTATCATACCCAGCAATCTTTCGGCGCTAACGGCCAGGCTACCCGGAGCACGTACCAGAATACCAGCAAATTGCTGGAGACCTATTTTACCTGGGATAGAAAGTTCGGCTTCCATACGATCAATGCTGTCCTGGGATATTCCTGGCAGAATTTTATCATCGGGGATGGCTTCCAGGTCACCACTTCGAATTTCCCCGTGGATAATGTCGGGTATAACAACTTAGCCTTAAGTAATCCCTATGGTCTGACCGGTTATACGATCGGGCTGGGAGCGGACGGCGTTTACCAGGAGACCCGCTTGATCTCCGATTTTGCCCGGGTCAATTATAATTATAAAGACAAGTATTTATTGCAGGGCTCCGTAAGAAGGGATGGCAGCTCGGTATTCGGCGCTAACCATCAATGGGGATATTTCCCATCCGTGGGCGCAGCCTGGCGGATCAGCCAGGAGAGCTTTATGAATAGCCAGGCTCTTTTCAGCGAACTGAAAATAAGGGGAAGCTATGGCGTCACGGGGAATGCAACGGGCTTTAACGCCTATACCGCCCAATCCTTGTCCGGCAGTAACGGAACTTTTTATTACAGTGGATCCAATGTCGGCGCTTATGGAACCATCCAGGCGTCCAATGTCAATCTGCAATGGGAAAAGACCGCTACGACAGATATCGGACTGGACTTTTCGATCCTGAAGGGTAAACTCAGCGGCGCCGTGGATTTATATAACAAGAATACGACCGGCATGATCTACCCGTATAAAGTGGACCCTATCCTCGTTCAGACCGGGACTATTACAGCCAATGGCGGCAGCATGAATAATAAAGGAATTGAATTGAGCCTTGCGGCCAACCTTGTGAAAAAAGCTGATTTCAGCTGGGCGAGCTCCCTGAACCTATCCCATAACGTGAATAAGATCACCAGCCTGACCAATCCCTTATTTACCGGTGGCGACTCCGTCCTGCTGGCCGACCCGGAAGGCGGAGGACAGTCCGGCAGCACCCTGCAGATCCTGAAGGCTGGTAAACCAATGGGACAATTCTTCTCCCTGCAATATGCCGGTAAAAATGCAAGCGGCGTCTCGCAATACGTGGGCGGCGATGGCAAATTGACCACCAATCCTTCCATCGGAACGGATTATCATTACCTGGGCAATGCACAACCGAAATTACTGTTGGGATGGGCCAATACTTTCCATTATAAGGCATTTGACCTGAATATATTCCTGCGGGCAGTATTCGGCAATAAAATTTTCGATGCCACCCGCGCCGACCTGTTCAGGCCCGCTACGGCAGCGACTACGAATATCCTGGTGGATGCGGCCGGTGAGTCCCCCAGCGACGGGAACGCCTACAAATATTCTTCCCGCTTCATCGAAAGCGGAAGCTACCTGCGATTTGACAATGCCTCCCTGGGATATAATTTCAAATACCTGGGCGAGTCCATCAAATCCCTCCGCGTATATGTTTCCGTCAATAACCTGTTTGTAATCACCGGCTATAAAGGAGTAGATCCGGAAGTGACCCAGGGTGGCATAGCGCCGGGTGTGGATTATAACAATTTTTATCCTAAGACCCGGCAATTCTTATTGGGCGCAAAAGTATCCTTTTAACTAAACGAGTAAAAATCATCAGTATGCAAAACGCATTTAAATATATAATTTTTCCGGTGCTGCTATTCGGGATACTGGCGTCCTGTCATAAACTCGACGTGCCGGTGAAAACGGAGTTAACACCCGCCGTCTTCCCCCAGGACTCTGTTCAATACATCCAGGCTTCCGGCGCGGTATATACTGTTTTGAGAGGCAATTACGCGGTGGAATATTTTTTTCAGCAGACCTATAGTACCAATGAAGGTATCGAACCGGCCCGCGGAGGCAACTGGTATGACGGCGGACAAAATATGACCCTGCATTATCATAGCTGGACAAAGGACAATGGATACATCAACGGCAACTGGACCTGGCTGTCTACCATTATCGGGACATGCAACCAGACGCTGTCCGTCCTCAACCAGACCGTTCCCGCAGGATCTTTTAAGCAGACCCTTCTTTCAGAAGTAAAGATGGTGCGTGCGTTCGCCTATTTCATGATGATGGACAATTACGGCAATGTCCCTATCGACACGGTATATGGCGATTTTACGCCAAAAACCAATACGGCAAGGGCACAGGTGTTCAGTTTTATCGAGAGCGAGATAAAAGCTTGTATACCTTACCTCAACGCCGCCGCAGGGACCACCACCTATGGAAGACCCAATAAATACACCGCGTATGCCTTATTGGCAAAAATGTACCTGAATGCGGCGTATTACACACAATCAACGGCGCGCTATGATGATTGCATAGCAGCCTGTGATAACGTGATCAGCTCCGGCCTTTATGCTTTGGAGCCCATGAGCAGTTATCTCCAGATGTTCTATCCTTCGAACGGCCCGTCCATGAAGGAGTTTATCTTTGCGATACCTTATGGTCCTGCACTCAATAACGGGAGCTGGCCTTTCCGGTGCGTTAACATACACGCGCGTTACGATGTTCCCCGGAGCGAGAAGGCCAAGTTCGGCCTGCCTTTTACACCCAGCGCCCCGGCCAGTACACTGCCGGAGTTCTATGCCAATTTCAACGATCCGAATGACGTGCGCAACGGTCAATGGCTCACCGGCCTGCAGTACCTGAATGACGGCGTTACCCCGGTAACGGTGACAACCACCAAGGCGGGATACGATGGCATTTTATACGCAGGTGATAATACTTCCTACACCTACCAGGTAAACCTTACGCCCAATATCGTGCTCAGGAACACTACGCAGCCATTCGACGTCAATGATGACGAAGTAGGCTGGAATATGGGCTATCGCAATATCAAGTTCTATCCCGATGCCAGTTCCCCGAACAGGAACCAGAACAATGACGTGCCGGTATTTCGTTATTCGGACATCCTCCTGATGAAGGCCGAAGCCATATTGCGCGGGGGAACGGCTACCCTCGGACAGACGGCGCTGACCCTGGCCAACCAGTTGCGTGCCGAACGTACCAGCTCCGCGGCCTGGAGCACTATTACCCTGGATTCCATTTACAATGAAAGAAGCCGGGAATTTGCCTGGGAAGGCTGGCACCGGAACGATATGATCCGCTTCGGGAAATATGAAGACTCCTGGGGCTTTAAGACGGATGCAGATGTAAATCACCGGATCTTCCCGATACCGACGGTTGCCCTGCAATTAAATCCGGCCCTAAAGCAGAATAAGGGCTACTAGAGCAGGATTCAACTATTCCGCAATATGTTTTATGGTTACTCCCGGGGTGAATGTGCAGACAGCCCCGGGATTTTTTAATAAGAAAGACTTGGGCTATCTTATCAAACAAATAAAAAAAGCTATATGGAATGGGCGCGTTTCTTGATTCCCGTACTGATGGGTTGGTTGTCCGCCGGCAGTCTTCTTGCGCAGCAAGCCTACTTGCCGCCAGGTGGGAAGAACGCATCACCCGATAAGCAAGCTTCTTATGCGTTGATCCATCGTTTGCTGGCCGGGCGGTCATCCGCCTTTATCGTGGAGGAGCTTCCGCAAGCTGGCGGGGTGGCCAAAGCGGCCGGAGAGTCTATCCCGAATGGGAAGGAGATGCCGCAAGCTGGCGTGCCGGCTGGTAAGGATGTCTTCGAACTGGAGAGCCGCGGGCAGCGGATCGTGATCCGGGGTAATAATGGGGTGGCCATTGCCTCCGGCCTTTATTATTACCTGGAGAACTATTGCCATTGCCAGCTTACCTGGAATGGCAGCAATATGCGGCTACCCGCAAAACTGCCGTTGGTTGCTGGTAAGATCCACCGGTCTTCTCCTTATAACTACCGGTATTATCTCAATTATTGTACGTTCAACTACAGTATGAGCTGGTGGGACTGGGCGCGTTGGGAAAAAGAGATCGACTGGATGGCCCTGCATGGCATCAATATGCCGCTGGCGATTACCGGGGAGGAATATACCTGGTATACCGTCTATAAAGAAATGGGATTCACGGAAGAAGAGCTGGCAGCTTTCTTTTCGGGCCCTGCTTATTTCTCCTGGTTCTGGATGGGCAATCTCGACGGCTGGGGCGGCCCGCTGACCCTGCATTGGATGGAAGGTCACCGCGACCTGCAAGCGAAGATCCTGGAAAGGGAGCGGGCATTGGGGATGAAACCGGTTTTGCCGGCTTTTACCGGTCACGTGCCGGCGGCTTTCAGGCAACACTACCCTACTGCCAGGCTGAAGCAGACCAACTGGAAGAACGGTTTTCCGGACACCTATATCCTCGACTCCGAGGATGCTTTGTTTGCCGAGATCGGTAAAAAATTCCTGGAAAAGCAGTCCCTTCTCTTTGGCACCGATCACCTCTATTCGGCTGACACGTTCAATGAGAATGAGCCTCCTTCGGATGATCCTGCATTTCTGGCGGGGTTGAGCAAACGATTATATGAAGGTATGCAGCAAGCCGACCCGGCAGCCATATGGGTGATGCAGGGCTGGTTATTCTATAGTGACCGTAAATTCTGGAAGGCGCCTCAGATAAAGGCTTTGTTAGATGCCGTTCCTGACGATCACATGATCCTGCTGGACCTGGCGGCGGAGATAGAGCCCGTCTGGAAAAGAACGGACGCTTTTTATGGAAAGCCCTGGATATGGAACATGCTCAACAATTTTGGGGGTAACGTAAATCTTTTTGGCCGAATGGATGGGGTCGCCTCCGGGCCTGCGCTGGCGCTGAAGGATACGGCATCGCGCAGGCTGGCCGGTATTGGACTGACCATGGAAGCCATCGAGCAAAACCCGGTGATCTATGAGCTGATGATGGAACATGCCTGGCAGTCAAAGCCGGTGGTTGTGGAAGAATGGCTGCACAAATATGTCAGGAACCGGTATGGTATGGAATCGGAGGAGCTGCTGCGGGCATGGGATATCCTTCGCCGGACTGTTTATAATGGCCGGGAGATAAGAGATGGCGCCGAGTCGATCCTCACCGGGCGCCCTACTTTTGATTCTACGACGGTATGGACGAGAACGAAACTTAATTATCCGCCCCAATCGCTGCTTCCGGCCTGGGACCTGTTCATCCGCGCCAGTGGCGGGCAAGCCCAAAAGGAGCCAGGTAAGGGCCTGAATGAAGAGCGGAGCAAGGGACAGCACCCCCTCACAGAGGGATTTTTATTTGACCTGACGGATATTACCCGGCAGGTACTGGCTAACTATGCCCTTCCCCTGCAAAAAAAATGGGTGGAGGCCTTTCATGCCGGGGACAGTGTGGGGTTCAGAAACTATAGCGGGCAGTTCATAGAACTTATTTCCGATATGGATCTTTTGTTATCTACCCGTACAGATTTTTTGCTGGGGCCCTGGATCGCTTCGGCCAGGAGCTGGGGAAATACGCCGGCAGAAAAACAGCTATACGAGATGAATGCCCGCGACCTGATTACGTTATGGGGTGATGCCAACAGTCCATTGCATGAATATGCCAACCGGCAATGGAGCGGCTTGCTGAATGATTTTTATAAGGTTCGCTGGCAAAAGTTCTTCTCGCTGCTGGAATCCTCTTTGGAAAAGGGAGTGGAGCCGGATGTTGACGCCTTCGAAAAAGAAATCCGCGGATGGGAATGGGGCTGGGTAAATGAGCAAAAGTCGTTTCCTGTTGTTCCTTCCGGGAGCAGCCTGGAACTGTGCGGGCAGCTTTATCGTAAATACCGGCAAGCAATAGGTTCTATATATTGACGTGAACTCTTAGATTACAACGATGACTAAAAATTCCTCTTCGATAAAATCCCCCAGGCTGGCCTCGCTCGACGCCCTCCGTGGTTTTGATATGTTCTGGATCATGAGTGGAGAGCAGATCGTTCATGCGCTGGCAAAAGCGACCGGATGGCGGGTCTTTACTATACTGTCGGATCAATTACACCATACTATCTGGGACGGTTTTACCTTTTATGATATGATCTTTCCTCTTTTCCTCTTCATTGCAGGAGCCGCCCTGCCTTTCTCCCTGGATAAGAAGGTTCAGGAAGCCGGTGTAGGGTATGCTTACGAGCTTCCTGCGATGGAGAAAAGGAAATTTATCGGCCGAATGCTTCGCAGGGCGATCATTTTGATCCTGCTGGGATTGGTAGTCAATGGAGTGTTGCGCTTTAATGGCCTGCAAAATACCCGTTTCCCCAGCGTATTGGGTAGAATAGGGCTGGCCTGGTTTTTCGCAGGTATTATTTATCTCGGCGGCAGCCTGCGCTGGCAGATCGGCTGGTTCTTTTTTTTGTTGGTGGGCTACTGGGCTGCTATGATGCTGATACCTGTGCCAGGTTATGGGGCCGGAGTGCTTACCATGGATGGTTCTCTCGAATCTTATATTGACCGGCTACTGCTTCCCGGCAGACTGCACGACAAGATACATGATCCGGAGGGTGTTCTCTCTACGATTCCGGCTATCGGCACGGCACTGCTGGGCGTCTTTACAGGTAGCTTTTTAAAAGGACAGGGCGCCGGATGGTCTATGCTGAAAAAAGGGGGCTATCTGGCAGCGGCAGGTCTTCTGATCCTGCTGGCCGGAAAGGGCTGGGGATTTGTATTTCCAATCAATAAACGGCTTTGGAGCAGCTCATTCGTATTATATGCCGGGGGATGGAGCATGCTGCTGCTTTCCGTTTTTTATCTCGTTATCGATGTTGCCGGGTGGAAGAAATGGGCTTTCCCTTTTATGATCATTGGCGCCAACTCCATTGTTATTTATATCGCTTCGGAAGGAATGATCGACTTCGGTCATACGGCTGATTTTGTTTTCGGGGGCCTGGTCCATTTGTCCCCGGCAGTCTGGCAACCGGTATGGTCGGCTGTATCTTTAACATTTGTGCAGCTGGTCTTTTTGTATTTCCTGTATCGCAATAAACTATTCCTGAAAGTGTAGGATGAAATACCCCCTGTCTGCACTCAAAAATCCGTTCGTCCATCATTATATGTATTCTGGAGGATTTTCAATAAATTTGTCTTCTTAAATATAAATACAGGACAGCCATGCCCGAAAACAATGATTTCCTTCCACAGGTCATGCAACGCTACGCGATCGCTCCTCCCATGTCCGACTCCGACGTGAATCCACAATTTATGGCCGCGTTGCTTCGTGCTTTCGAAGAAAAACCATTTTGCGCGGGCGACTTTGGCCCGTTCTCCATTGAGCTGATCGTGGATTATATCAAGCGCACGCACGTTTTTTACCTGCAAAAGAAATTGCCCGAAATAGAGCAAAGCATACTGTTGCTTTCCGGCCTGTATACTTCTCATCACCCCATCCTGACTGCATTACAGAGTTTCTTCCATCGTTATTGCCAGGATCTTACGAACCATATCCAGGCGGAAGAAACAAAGCTGTTGCCACATATTGCGCTGATGCACCGTGCGGCTAATGAAGCCGGACATTTTTCCGAATATATACTTGCCTGTCAGGAATACTCCATCTCCCGGTTTCTGTCCGACCACCATGATACCGAAGATGAGCTAAGAGATATACGCGATACCATTCGCCTCTATGAGCCTCCGACCATCAATGCATCGCTCTACCGGATCTTACTGGCGCAATTGCAAGCGTTCGAACAGGATCTGTGCGTGCATGCGCATATCGAAGACGAAGTACTCATCCCCAAAGCGCTCCAAATGGAATCAATTCTGCATGATCAATTGAATAAAACAGCGAAATTGAATTGATAAAAAGGAAGCAAATTCATAATATATAGGTAATTCCAACGTTGAATGCATTAATATTCAATCATATGTTTGTGTTCTTACGTATATTTGCCTAACTAACATCTTTTATTTTTACTAACCATAAATTCCAAATGATGGCAAAAGCAAAGAAGGCAGCGAAAAAAGTCGCTCCCAAGAAAGCAGCAAAGAAAGCGGCTCCCAAGAAAGCAGTAAAGAAAGCAGCTCCTAAGAAAGCAGCTAAAAAAGCCGCCCCAAAAAAGGCCGCTAAAAAGAAAGCAGCTCCTAAGAAAGCGTAATGCTGCTTAAGCAATTAATAGAAAAAAAGCCTCTTTAAATAAAGAGGCTTTTTTTATGGGAAGATTTTTATGAAAAAGAAAAATCCTGTTGGAGTTACCAGCAGGATCGTTTCTTGTAGCTTTTCTGTTACCGGTCTTAAACCTTGGCAGACAGTGTAGCGCCAGCTTTAAACTTGGCTACTTTTTTGGCTTTGATCTTGATCGTAGCCCCTGTTTGCGGATTGCGTCCGGTACGAGCGGCTCTTTTGGAAACCGAGAAGGTTCCGAAACCAACCAGAGTTACTTTATCTCCTTTCTTCAGGGTCTTCGCTACTGCTTCTGTAAAGGAGTCAAGGGCAGCATTCGCTTGCTTTTTAGAGATTTCAGCATCTCCGGCAATCTTTTCAATTAATTCTGCTTTGTTCATAGTTAAAATATTTACGGGTTAGTCAATATGGAATAAAAATACACTTTTTTATCAAAACAGCTCTAGTTGGCCGGGGGGACCCCTTTTCGGGCTCTTTTTTTCTTCCTCAAAATTGGAAATAGAGATGCCCAGGAGGCGTATTTTCTTGTTTTCCAGCCCGGTCGCCTCCAGAAGCCTGGTAGCCGTTAACGTAATAGTCTCCAGGTCCTCCACCGGCCCCGGAAAAGACCGGCTGCGGGTAATCTGTTTAAAGTCACTGTATTTAATTTTAAGCGTGATGGTCCTGCCTTTCAGCTGATACCGCTGCAGGCGGTTATAGACCGTCTGCGCTATTTTATCCAGCTCCCGGATCATCTCCGCCGGAAAAGTAAGATCATAGGCAAAAGTGTCTTCCGCCGCCAGTGATTTGGTTTCCCGATGCGGCTGTACGGGTCTGTCGTCTATTCCCCTGGAAATTTTATAATAAAACCGGCCGGCTTTCCCAAAATGCTGGACCAGGTCCGCCTCCGTCAGCTTCTTCAGATCCGCACCCGTATGGAGATGGAGCTTACTCATTTTTTCCGCAGTAACCCTCCCTACGCCAAAAAATTTCTCCACGGCCAGCCCTTCCATAAATGCCTCTATCTTCGAGGGACCGATAAACGTCAAGCCATCTGGTTTATTCATATCCGAGGCGATCTTGGCAATGAACTTATTGATCGAAACGCCGGCGGAGGCTGTCAGCTGCAGCTCTGCCTTAATAGCCTGCTTTATTTGCCTGGCAATTTCAATAGCGGAGCCGATCTGCAGCTTATCTTCCGTCACATCCAGAAAAGCTTCATCCAGCGACAGGGGCTCTATGATATCCGTATGACGATGGAAGATCTCCCGGATCTGTCCGGAGACCTGCTGGTAGGCATCAAACCGGGGCCTGATAAAGATCACATCCGGGCAAAGTTCCCGGGCTTTTTTCGAGGGCATGGCCGATCGTATGCCGAATTTCCGGGCTTCATAGCTGGCAGTAGCCACTACTCCCCCCCGCCCTTCGGGCGAACCGCCCACCACAATGGGCTTGTTCCGGTATTCCGGGTGATCCCGTTGCTCCACGGATGCATAGAATGCATCCATATCAATATGGATGATTTTTCGTTGAATAATGGACCTGAAATTATAAAAATTCCCGGACATATGTTTCTCCGCTTACCAATGGTCGATCACCCTCTTCCCCCCTTTGCTATCCGTCACTTCTACCGACAGTACCTGGTCGCCCAAATCGATAAAACGGCCGGATTGTGACAAAAAAGAAGCCCCGTAGTAACACTCTTCCCTTCTCGTATGTCCATCCCGGTAATGGAGAAGAACCTGGGCATCGGAAGGCTGCAAAGGCAAGCTCCGAAAAGAAGACCTGCGCTCAAAAACTTTTAGCGGCCCCCTGTTTTGTCCTGCCGCCAGCAGGTATTTCCCTCCCGCACCTCTTAGCTGCACCAGGGCCTTGCCATTGCCTGGTATGAACAATCCGCTCTCCAGGATCCGTCGGGCGCCGAACCCGCCTTTACCATCTCCCTGCAGGTAGAGTCCATTCATGGCATCATATCTACCCACGGAGACTTCCGTTCCATAGTCATTTCCATTCATGACCAGGTCCAGCTTGCCATCCCCGTCAAAATCCGCCGCCACCATGCCATTGATAACGGAGAGCTGGGCTTCCACCGGCATCTGTATCCGGGTAAACCGGCCATTACCATCATTGCGCAGAAAGCAGGTAGCCAGGTCGTTCGCGGCTAAGATCAGGGCTCCTTTCCGCTGCTCCTCCGTCAGGACCTGGTCCATAGTAGCCACGGCAAAAGACCGGTAGGTGGGAAACCGGGCGCGCAGCGTGTTCATCTGTTTCAATACATCGTCCCGGGTCTGGGCCGGAAATTCCTGCCTCTCTCCCATGCTGTCCGGAAGATACAGGGAAGTGATCATATCATAGACGCCATTGTTATCGAAGTCCTTTCCATAAACCCGGACAGGATATTGAGCGCTGGCCCGATAGAAAGAGTTGAGCCCCAGGTTACCCACGATATAGTCTATATCCCCGTCATTATCGAAATCTCCGGCGATTATACTATTCCACCATCCGGTATGGTCGCTGATCCCGGAGGCCGCCGTATGATCGGTAAAAACTCCTTTTTCGTTTTTCAGAAAAGTCACCGGCATCCATTCACCCGCCAATACCAGGTCCGGCCAGCCATCCTGGTCAAAATCTGTCCAGAGCGCATCGCAGACCATCCCGATCTTATTCAGGGCCGGCGCTATCGTGGCCGTTACGTCCGTGAATCGGATATGTCCGTCCTTCGAATCATTCCGGTAAATAAAACTTGAGACCGCCTGCGGGTAATGCCAGGGGTCCACCCGCCCGGAAATGAAAAGGTCCAGATCTCCATCCCGGTCAAAATCCGCCGCCCGCACACAAAATTTACTGGTGAAGTTGGGAGGCAGGGCCATGGAGTCCAGCGTAAAATGTCCCTTGCCGTCATTTACATATAAGCGGTCCCGGTAAGCCGTGCTATTGGAAGCATGCTCATACCCGCCTCCGGCGATATAAAGGTCAGGGTCTCCATCTCCATCCGCATCGAATAATAAGACGCCGAGGTCATCACATCGCTTATCCTTACTCTCCGCGTCCGTCAACAACGCTCGCTGGACAAAACGCCCGTCCCGTTGCTGGAGAAATAACCGGGCGCTGTGAAAAGCGCTACCTCCGCACACTATATCATCCAGCCCATTCCCGTCGATATCTCCCACGGCCAGGGAAGGGCCGTATTCCGATAATTTATGCGGCAATAATTTCTGGATATTGAAGTCGATAAAATCAAGCTCTTCGTGGTTATAGTGAATATTCAGGGAATCCGTAATATCCCGGAATAAAGCCTGCGTGGCGATCCCGCTGGAGGATCCGGGGGCTGAGGAACCGGCAGGAGGCTGGCGGGCAGCGACCGGCCGGGCATTGCGGATATCCACTTTCAGCGTCTGGTCAGCCGCGACATGCTGTAATAATTGTTCTTTTCCACCCGGCCATTTGATCCATACGGAATCTACCGAAGAGACGACACCAAGTCCGAAATGAGCGCCCATTTGTATCGTCGACAGATAGCCCCGGTAAGGCGTATTCTCATAGACCTGCTGTCTGCCATGATCATAATGTAATTCTATCCAGGCCCCCAGGCCATCGCGGTTCAGGCTATCGCCCCGAAGGTCTACCTGCAGATAATGATGGGCCTCTTTGTTTTTTTCCCGGGACATGTTCCGGAAGACCATCGCTTGATCATTGATATTGTTCATGACAAGGTCCAGGTCTCCGTCACCGTCCAGATCGGCATAGACGGTGCCGTTGGAAAAAGCCGTCGTCATCAGTCCCCAGTCCCGCGAGACATCGGTAAAATGCATGTTCCCGTCATTATGGTAAGCATATTTATGCAGCTTCACCTGGGGGATGCGGTCAAGGATATCCTGTTTGGAAGCGATCCCCGCCGATTGGTTCAGAAAAGTGGTGAAATCGTGATCCGTGACATCTTTGGGATAACCGTTCGTGATGATCAGGTCACGGTAGCCATCGTTGTCAAAATCCGCCGCCAGCGGCGTCCAGCTCCAGTCTGTCTCCGCGATGCCGGAATAAAAACCGATATCCGAAAATACAGGGTCTCCTATCGAATCATGCGGTCCTACCCTTGGTCCGCGGTTCCATTGCAGGACATTCCGGACGTATTGATACTGATAGCCGTACTGATCGCTTTTCTGGTAGATAAAATAGTTGTTGGGAGCCAGCATCATTTTCTTCCGGTAATTATCCCCGGGGTTCATATCCAGCTCGATAATATCCGCCAGCCCGTCGTTATCCATATCTTCGACATCCTGTCCCATGGCGTTGGCGGCCGTGTGTTTGAAATAGCTGGCGGACTTGTCTGTAAAAGTGCCGTCATGGTTGTTGATGTAAAGTACATTTTCCGAAAGGAAATCATTGGTCACGTAGATATCTTTCCAGCCGTCCCGGTTGATATCGGCAATGGTTACCCCATGACTATATCCTTCCATCAGGATGCCTGCCTGTCGGGAAACATCGGTAAATACAGGGTGTTTGAGGGAGTCATTCCAATCGTTGCGGTACAGGCGGCCCGTACTGGGAAAGGAGCCGTCTTTATAAATGGGCCGGAACTGGCCCGGGTTAACTCCTTTGGGAATAACGTTGACGGCGATGAAAAGGTCCAGGTCTCCGTCATTATCATAGTCGAAAAAAGCAGCCATGGTAGAATGGGTGCTGTCGTCCAGTCCGTATTCCGCCGCCATCTCCTTAAAATGCGGAACCCCTTCCTTATCGGGACCCTGGTTGATATACAGCAGGTTCTTCCGGTGTGCGGGGTCGCTCCTGATCGTAGCGCAGACATAGATATCCGGCCATCCGTCGTTGTTGATATCCACGACGGCTACACCCCGGTACCAGTCTCCTTTGCCGCCTACGCCTGCCGCTGACGTAATATCGCGGAACCGGAAGTCTCCTTTATTGAGGTATAGTTTGTTGGAGACCAGATTGCCTGTGAAATACAGGTCGGGTAGTCCATCTCCGTTAAAATCACCTACGCCAACGCCGCCGCCATTATAGAGGTTCGTCATATCGAGGGGGTTGACGGAATCGTTCTCTATGATACGGTTATTGAAGTCGATTCCCGAATGGTCAGCCGGGATGCGCTGGAAAAGGGTGTCGGGGCTTGTACAAGCGGTCAGTGCCAGCAGGCCCAGACAGACAGAGAGCAATCGGAGAGGAATACCCATAGGTGGAAAAAGTTAACCGGCTAGGGGAAAGGAGTAACTGGCTACAGGAAGGGAGTAACCAACTGCAGGAAAGGAGGAGCGGGCCCTTCCTTTCCTGCAGAGATGCTAAAATATTAATTGTATCCCGGATTCTGCTTCAGGTAGATCGTGCCCGTGGCATTTTCCAGGTCGATCTGTTGCTGCGGAATGGCGAAATATTCGTTGACTCCTTTGGTAAAGAAGGCGGTATTGACGACATAGTAAAATGAATGTCTCGCCTTTTCCGTAGCGACATAGGTATTCAGGGTAGCGGCCATGGAGCCGGTCCCGTTATCCCAGCGTTGCAGGTCGAAGAAGCGATGTCCTTCCATAGCCAGTTCCAACCTTCTTTCGAAGTGAACGGCATTGCGGGCGTAGTCCTGGCCATTCGAAGTAAAGGCGCCTGTGGCGTAGGGTTTGACGAGGTAGTTGTCTGCAGGGGTCGTCTTATTCTTATACTGGCCGGATGCGGGGTCATAGGTATCATTTTTATAGACCCAGCCGGAAGGGTCTGCGGCCCTGTTGCGCACCATATTGACATAGGTTTCGGCCTGGTCGAGGCTGCCTGTCTCCACTTCACATTCCGCGGCCATTAAGAGGACATCCGAATAACGCATCAGGTTGGTATTGAGGGCTGTGATCTGGGTAGCTCCCCAGAAGACCGTCTCTGTGGAGGAGTAGGTGCCGGCCTGGGATTTGGCATATACAGTCTTCTTAGGCTCGAAGATGCCATTGCTGTTGGGATCCCTGACCCAGGAGGCGGATGCGATGCCCCAGTCGAGATAGGGTATGCCTGGCCGGGACATGGTCCAGTCGATGCGCGGATCAACCGGGCCGGTATAGAGGTTAGCGGAATCGCTGACGGTCTTGCCGCTGTTGAAGCTGCCATCCAGCAGGGGCAGGCCGTTGGCATCGGTCTTATAGGCATTCGCCAGGTTCCAGGAAGGATCATTGAATCCGCAACAGCCGACGGGAGCGCCAACGCCATCCGGGAAATTCAACACGTCGCCCATGCTTCCATTGCCGCCATCGTTTGCGGATGCAGAGCCATCATTTACAGAGCTCTGGCAGGCAAACACACTTTCCGGGCTATTCTTCTGCGGAGCGTTGAAATTGCTTTGGAAGTTGACCAGGGCATATTTAACGCCCTGTGCGGTTACGCCGCTGGCAATGACCTGCTTCAGGTAATAATTGGCGCTATCGTAATTATGCTGGAACATGTAATCTTTAGCCAGGAAGGCCATGGCGGCCCATTTATTGACCCGGCCGGCCTGTGGTTGGGTCTCGGGCAGGTGGTTTACCGCGTAGAGCAGATCTGCCGTGATCTGCGGCCAGATATCTGCGTTATTGGGTACGTCGAGGTTATTGTTCACAAAAGAGATGGTCTCATCCACGTAAGGAAAAAAGTGAAAGATCTTTCGGCCATCCATATGATAATATCCACGCAGGAAACGGGCTTCGCCGGAAATCTCCGCCGTATCTGCCGGAGAAATGCCTGTTGCCAGGCGCATGTTGCGAAGCACGTCGTTGGCCCGCTGAATGCCCAGGTACAGGATCGTCCATTTTTCATTCAGATAGGTCGTCGTACCACCCTGTGAAAGTGTCCAGGACTCGAGTGCCGTGGCATCGGGCTGGTCGGAGGGAACGGAGCCTTTATAGGAATCATCGGCGCAGATGCTGCCATATACCCAGTTGGAGCCGGCACTGCCATAGGCATCGCCGGCGACCGGGACGTTCTCCCCGTCCAGTACGGCATAGGCGCCGATCAGCAGGCCGTTGACGCCGGACAGATTGGTGATGCTGGTCTGCAGGAGAGACCCCTGGGGCTGAACGTTCAGCTTCCGGTTGCAGCCATAGGCGATGATCGCCAGTATTGCCGTCAACAAAAGGAAGCCGGCCGGGTAGTTCAGGAAACGGCGTTTGGCAGCCCCCGCTGAAATTTTATCGTTATCGTCTGTCCATACTTTGTAGTTCATATAATTCATTTTTTGCAATCGGTTAATGAAGGGATACGTTGATGCCGATGGAATAGCTTTTCTGATTGTTAGGGTAACCTCCCCCGTCTACTCCGAACAGGGTATTGCTACCGGTCACTTCCGGGTCCTGTCCATCGTATTTGGTGATCGTGAAAAGGTTAAGCGCCTGCACATAAAGCCGGATATGATCGAAATGAAGATTTCTCAAAGCCGGGTTATCAAACGTGTGCCCTATTGTCAGGGTCCTGCAGCGCAGGAAGCCTCCGTTCTCCATCGTGTAGGAGTTAAAGGCGGTCGAGTTGCTGAAGTTGGAGTTCTGCTCCAACAGGGGTACGCCCGTTCCCGGATTGGCCAGATGCGCTGAAGAGTCGTTGATATTCGTGGGCGCCCCGGCGCCATTGATCAGCCTTGCGGATTGCGTCGCTACCCGGTTGCTGATGGCGTTCCCAAACAGCTGAGGAAAGTCCGTCGATCCTTTCACTGCGTTGAGGACCTTGTTGCCGACGGAGGCATACAGCAGCATAAAGAAGTCGAAGCCTTTGTAGCTGACGGCGATATTCAGGCCGGTGGTGAATTTGGGATTGGGGTTCCCGAAGAAGGTCCGGTCATTGGCGTCTATCTTTCCGTCATGGTTGGCATCTTCATATTTGAAGCGGCCTGGTGCAGCGGCCTGCTGCACCGGAGATTTGTTGACATCGGAATAGCTTTGGAAAAGACCGATCACTTTGTAGCCGAAGAATTCTCCGACGGGATGTCCTGGCTGCAATCTGGATTCAGGAGTAGCCCCGTTATAGATATCGATGTATTTCACGCCGGGGGGCAGGGATTTCACCTCGTTGACATAGGAGGTGAAGGTGCCCGTCAGATCGAATTTTAATTGGTTGTTCATAGCCGATCCGTGATAGGTCAGGGCAAGATCAATCCCGTGGTTGGTGATATTCCCGGAATTTATGAACGGCACTCCGGGGCCGGCAGCCGTTGCGGTGGCGGTGCCGGCGGTACCCGGGACTACGGGGTTATCCAACAGTCCGCTGATCTGCTTGTTATACCATTCGACCGATATATCGAATTTGCTCTGCAGGAAGGTGGCATCGATGCCGACATTACTGAGCACGTCTCTTTCCCAGGTGGTGCCGGGGTTGCCGTATTGGATATTGACAATACCCGCGGTGGAGGTATTGCTGGTGCCGCCGATATCATACGTGGACTGGTTGGCGATCTGTCCGTATAAGGTATACGGATTGGTGGGTGTAATATTGCTGATGGAACCCATTTTACCCCAGCCGCCGCGGATCTTCAGATCGTTGAGCCAGGTAACGCTCTGCATAAAGCCCTCTTTGGAGATCCTCCAGGCGCCCGACACAGAAGGGAAAATACCGTAACGTTGACCGGAAGTGAAGACGGAAGAGCCGTCCCGGCGGACGGTACCGCTGATCAGATATTTGTCGTCATAGTTGTAGTCGAGGCGGCCGAACAGCGAAAAGATATCGTTCTCATAAGGAGTCGGCGTCAGCACATTATTGAGATAGATATTGGGGTTGGAATTGGTTTGCGTCCCGGCATTACCGGCATTGAGCGTCCACAGGCTCGGGTTTACCGTCAGACCGGCGGAGTCGGTGATATAATAATTTCCTCTTGAGCTCAGGCTGGCCCTTCCCTGATTCTTAATATATTCGGTACCGCCCAGTAAGGTCAGATTGTGCTTTTCGGCCCAGGTATTACTATATTTCAGCGTACTGGTCCAGGTCATGCTGGTATTCCATCCATAGGTCTCCTGGTAACTGTTGGGATTGGTCCTGTTTTCCGCATTCTCATACGCCGTGTAGAGAAAAGCATTGTAATAGTAATTGTCGATCATCCCGCCAATCTGGGTGCGGGCCGTGAAATGTTTGAGGAATTCCGCTTCCGCAAATACATTCCCATTTACCGTATAGTCATTGTGGGTGTTGTATTTCTGTCTTGTCTGGATAGCGACCGGATTGGGCGAGTTGCCCAGTCCTCCGGAGCCGCTGCCAGCGAAGTTGCCTTTGATATCGTATACGGGGATGATGACGGGAATCTGGTAGGAGGCTCCTATCGAGTTGGCGTTGTTGACGCCCGGTACGTTGGTATAGCCGGGATTCGACTTATAGATAACATTCAGGTTCTCGCCGATCCGGATATGGTTATCCAGGAAGCTGAAGGTCGAATTGATACGGGCGGAATAGCGTTTCAGGCTGGTATAGATCAGGGTACCCGGATTGTCTGTATAATTAAAGGAATAAAAATAGGTGGAGCGGTCCGACCCGCCGGTGGCGGAAATATTATGACTGGTGATCGTCACCGGCTTGAAAATATCGTGATACCAGTCGTTGCCTCCTTTGTCGGCTTTGGTGATCTGGTTGGTGTACAGCGCGTAGGTCGAAGGATCCGTGCCGGGGGCTCCTGCCATCGCGCCCTGCGGTGTAAGATAATCGGGGATCACCGGAGCAGCTCCTTTGCCATATTGTACGCTGGAAGGAACCAGGCCGTCATTAATATAGGTCTGCCAGAGTGCATTGGCTGTCACCGTGGGGTTGGCGAGGTCCCAGCCTTTCTTCAGCGGGCGCTGGGTGCCGACATAGCCGTCATAATTGACGGTGACTTTTCCGGAACGGCCTTTTTTGGTCGTGACGATGATCACGCCATTGGAGCCGCGGACCCCGTAGATAGAGGCGGCGCCGGCATCTTTCAGGACCTGGATGGACTGAATGTCGTTCACGTTCACATCATGCAGATAACCTGGCGTACCGTCAATGACCACCAGCGGGTCCGTGTTACCAAAGGAGGTGATACCCCGGATATGGATATTGCTATACCCGCCCGGCTGACCGGTATTCACCACGGTGACACCGGAAGCCTGTCCTTGCAACAAGGACTCCGTACTTCCGGAAGGAACGGATTTCATGTCGTTGACATTCACTACGGAAACCGAGCCGGTAATGTCTTTCTTGCGTTGAGAGGAATAGCCCGTAACCACTACATCATTCAGGGTGGTAGACACGGCGGTCAGGGAGATATCGCCTGCCGGAGTACCGGCCGTCACCGGGATTTCCAGGTTTTGGTAGCCTACGACCGTGATCAGGAGCGTTGCGTTGTTGTTGGGAAGATTGATCGAGAAAGTTCCGTCGGCGCCTGTCTGTGCAAGAACTTTGGTGCCCCTGACCTGGATAGTTGCTCCGGGAATTGGCTGGTGATCGGCCTTATTGATCACCTTTCCGGAAATCGCTTTCTGGGCAAATACGCTGCCTGATAGGAGCAATAGTAGTATTGCCATGCAGCTAAGCTTAAAGAGTCTGTTTGTTTTCTTTGGCATAAGCAGTCGTTATTTTTTCTTAAATGAATTAAGCAAAACTATATTTGAATATCTCCGGCGACTATTTTTTCACCACATCATCACTACATCACGTTCTTAAAAAGCCCCGCAAATCAGCGTTTTGGCCACATCTTCGCTACATCGTTTTTACAAATCCCAATAAGGCCTATTGCGCGGGAACCGAATTGCTGACAAAAGCAATGTGTTTGCTGTCCGGCGACCAGGACGGAGCATTCAGCGTACCTTGTCCGCCATACAGGCAGGCTATCACTTTGGGGCCGCCTCCTGTCGTCAACGGCATCAGGCGTAGCATGACCTCCTTATAAGAAGGATGGGCATCCGGGTCGATGTCCGGGGGAAAAGAAATAAAGACCATCCATTTTCCATCCGGGGAGAGATGAGGGAACCAGTTATGGTATTCGTCAAACGTGAGCTGTTCTTTGCCGGAACCGTCCGGCTTCATGCGCCAGATCTGCATGGTTCCGGTAGCGTTGGCATTATAATAAATGTATTTCCCGTCGGGAGAATATTCCGGGCCGTCTACATGACCGCTGTTATTGGTGGTGAGGGCCAATTCCTTCAGCTTCTGCGGGGCGCCGCCTTCGATCGGGATCGTATAGAGCAATCCTCCTTCGTTGAATAAGAGTTTTTTTCCGTCGGGCAGGTAATTCGGCGCTTCGAAGCGACCCGGAGCTTCATGGATCACTTTTCTGTTGCCGTCTGCGATATCCAGGATCTCCAGCCGGCTGCCCAGTACATCCCTCACAGGGGGAATGACCGCGTGAGGGTTGGAAGTATATTCATGGATCACTGGTTTATCGATACGAACATTCCACACCCTTGCATGAGCCACGGCATTGGAATCGTGGGAGCAGATATAGATTCCTGCCAGCACGTCTCCGTTGAGGACATCGGTCTCGTAAGATCCTACCAGCTGAAGAGGCTCGCCCGGGTGTGCTATTTTCATAGTGATGGTCTTCCCGATCCGCGTTAGCCGGATGGTCTGTCCTCCCCTCTTGGCATAGAAGCGTTCTTCTTCCGGGTCCCGCATGAACATGCCTTTATAAGGGCGCCATTGAAGAACGACGAGTCCATCGATATGTTTACAGGCATTGGCGCTTGCCGCCCCTTCGTCCGTAGACTCGCGGATCATCCAACCGATCTTCCGGTGACCGATCGCACTGGCGGTATCGCCGGAAAATTCAAAATCGGCGGTGAGAATAAAATCACCTTTGAGCTTCTTGTAAACAAACTGGAACTCGTCCCGGTTGAACCAGATATTGGAGCCGGCGCCTGCAATCTGGTAGGATTGGGTCGTCTCGTCGTAGCTGGCAGATCCGGACATTTTGGGATTGCCGATGTCCGTGTGGCCGTCGAAGATTCCCACGGGATGTTGTGCGAATACGTGGCTACTCGTCGCCAGGGCGACTACCAGTAAAAAGAGAAAGGGAGCTGCTACTTTGCCGTTCATATGTTAATCGTTTTTAGAGTTATATTCCATCCTTCCAGCCGCAGCTGCAGGGGAGCCCCGTCCAGCGCATTCGCGGGGCAGTCGACCGTTACTACCACCTTTTTCCCGGCAGGGATAGAGAAATAATTATCCGACCAGTAACTGGGCAAGACTTCCTGTCCTTCTTTTATTATCTGTGGATTCAGGAAGAAGGCCAGCTGTCCGGAAACATTGGTGTATTGCAATGTCCAGGAGGTAGAAGTCTTTGTCTTTTCCGTCTTCAGCACCGTCACCTGCACCCGGGCAGGCGGCATCTGACGAAGGGTCGTAAAGTCATGCCCGGGAGACATCCAGTAGACATTCTGTGATAGCGGTCGTCCTTCGCTGTCTTTCAGGCTGAGTGATACAAAGGAGATGCCCGTTGTCTTTCGGAGGATCCCGGCTATTGACAATACTTCCCGGGTATCGGTGGTATCCAGTCCGGCCACGCCCTGTTGTTTATACAAAGAAGCGCCGTTCCTATCCAGGACTTCCGCTTCATAATGGAGGCCCGGCCGTTTGCGGTAAGTCCGGTTGATCAATGCCACGGAGGAGTCATCCAGGTTGAGCTGGATATGCACGGGTTCACAGGCGCGCTGCATAAAATAATAGCCTGCATTCGGCTCCAGGTACCAGTCATAGATCTGCCAGATCACGCTGGGGAAGGCGGCGTTCAATTTCCAAAGCAGTACGCCGCCAGTCTCATTGAGCTTATGCCCCGCCGCTTCAAAAATGCTCCGATAGCCTCCGGCATTGAGCAGCTGCATTTTTTCAGAAAAGTCTTTTATGCTGACAGGCGCGCCATAGCGATCGACCATCGCCTTATAGTAAGTATCATATTTTCCATTGCCGGTGCAGGCATCGTGATAACCCCAGGTATTATTGAGCGGATAAGGCAGGCTGCTGTCCGGTTCCAGGTTCGGTATAATTTTCGCCAGTGTATTATAAGGAGGCTGGGAAGGCAATCCTGTTTCATCTTTAAAGGTCCAGTCTTTGCCGGCATCTACCAGCTTATAGTATTGGGCATCGTCCTGCCAGGAATAAGGCCCACCGCTATAGACGCCGGAGGGTTTGTTATCCGGCCAGGAGGCTTTCCATCCCGGCGGTGTTTTTGAGAAGCCGGAAGAGCAGGGGATGAAGGGTCTCGTTCCATCCAGCCTGGCTACATTATCCCGCATCGCATTGTATAATTCCTCCCGGGCATGTCCCTCGTTGCCGCCTGTCCACACCAATAAGCTGGGATGGTTGCGGATCCTATAGATGGTGCTGATAACATTATCTACGAACACATGGGTCTGCAAGGGCCAGTCGGCCGAGCCTTTGAAGCCTCCGTTTGTGTCTCCCGTGATCCAGAAGTCCTGCCAGACCAGTAGTCCATAGCGATCCGCCGCTTCATAAAAATCATCCGTCTCTGCCAACCCTCCGCCCCAGATCCGAACCAGGTTGACATTTGCATTCCGGCAAAGACGCAGTTCGTAATCGTATCGCAAGGAATCTCTGTTCAGCATCATATCCGGCACCCAGGCGCCGCCTACCAGCTGTACTCTTTTCCCGTTGACATAGAAGTCGCGGCGTGTCCACCCTTTTACCTCCACCGTCGCGGAGCTGACCGTACGGATACCAAAGACAAAGGAAGTGTCGTCGGACGTCTGTGTTCCTTTGCTATATCGTAGCCGGATGCGGTATAAATACGGTTTACCGTAGCCGTTGGGCCACCAGAGGCGGGGGTTATGTATCAGCAATTGCGGGGTATTGTCCGTCGACAAATGGATCTCTTTACTATCCGAACCGTTGACCGGCATGGTTTTGCTGAAGGTGATTGCGGGGCCCGTAAAATTTTCCGGACGGATGGTAATCGTCAGTTCGCCCTGCTGAGCGGCGTTACTATGATTGGACAGGAGCAGGTCCAGGGAAATTCGTGCCGATTGTGTATCGGGGAGCGTCGGCAGATCGGTGATGATCCGGGGTTTGCTGATGACGATCGGGCCTGTAGTGCGGAGATACACGGGTTGCCAGATACCCATATTACGATCTCTTACTTCCGGAATCCAGTCCCAGCCGACAGAACTCAACATGGTGACATTTTTCCCGATATCCCCCGTAGGGCCACCGTTGTCATAAAACTCGTCCATTGCTCCCAGCTGTGGATGGGAGGGCGTTCCCGGGTAATCCAGGGGATAGATCTTTACGGCGAGGGCATTGGCGTCGCCTGGCCTGATGGCCTTGCTTACATCCAGGTCGAATTCGGCGAACATACCCGCCATCCGGGACGAATCGGCGATCAAATGGCCGTTCAGCCAAACTTCCGCGCGGTAATTGATCCCTTTAAAGATCAGCTGAAAATGCCGGTCTTTGTCAGCGGCAGGCACGGAGAACTGCGTACGGTACCAATACGGTTTTTTCCACGGGTTGGGTTCATTGGGTAAGTGGCTATACTGTCCCAGGTGATATTCCTGGTTGAAGGTGTCCGAGGCATCGGGGATCAGCATATTGTTCAGGCCGGTATAGGGGTCCGGATAGACCTTGTTAGCCACCAGGCCAGTGAGTACGGTGGAGGGCACCGTAACCGGATACCAATACTCTTTCGAACGATAGTGAACGGAAGACAGGGAGTCCCCGTTATCCTTAATGACATAAGACGACTGCATGTCAAAGCGGCTGAGCTTTATCTGTCTGACAGGGGGTGACTGAGCCGGAGAGAGGAAGGGGAGGAGGATGAAAATGGCAAGTGTCTTCATGTTAATAATCGAGTCCGGTCAGGTACGTATAGTCCAGCTGGGCGCTTTCAAAGGCGCTGTGAGCATATTCCTCCTGTTCCAGGAAAAAATGTTTCATACCTGATTGATGGCTGTGCTGCAAGAGCTGTCTGATGTTCAGCTGTCCCTTTCCAAACTCTGTGCTTTGCTTACGGGTCATGTCCATGTCTTTGAGATGCCATAAAGGGAAGCGGCCCTGGTATTTGGAAAAGTAATGAAGCGGATCGTGACCGGAGGCAACGACCCAGCCCAGGTCCATTTCCATTTTTACGAGGGAGGGGTCGGCTCTGTCGAGCAGGATGTCGTATAATACCTGTCCTTTCACCGTTTCGAATTCGGTATCGTGGTTGTGATAGCCAAAGGAGAGGCCGGCCTTCTTACACTCTTCGCCCAATTTATTGAAGGCATCCGCGGATTCCTGGTAATGTTCTATCGTTTGCCCCTGGGAAGGAAGGACTGCCGAGATAAGATATTCCTGCCCGGTCTCCGTGGCTTCTTCGATGGATTTCTTCCAGTCCTTGTCGACATGGATGTGGCCACTGCGGAGGCGCATGCCGAGGTCTGAGGTGAGCTGCTTGATTTCTTTGGGTGACAGTCCATAATAATTTCCTTTCTCGCTTCGGGCTGATTCCAGTTCTTTGAACCCGATCTTTGCCAGCTGTCGCAGGGTCGCTACCGGGTCGGCCAGCATTTCTTTGCGGACGGTATAGAGCTGGATGCCGATGTTCCTGACTTTTGCGGATGGCGCCGATTTTGTGGACGATATCCGTTTTGCGGATGAGGTCGATTCTGCAGACGATGCGGACCTGACGAGTTCCGGCAGCAGGAGGGAGCCTGCCGCGAAGATGCCGGCTGTTTTGAGAAAATTCCGCCGGGCGCCTGCGAGGCGGGTGCCGGTAAGCCGGGTATGGTTACGGTTCCCGTCAAAAGGTGTTTTCTTATTGTTCATATGCAATCGTTTTAGAAGGTGAGGGGATTATTTTTCTCCCCGATCCGTATTACTGATAAAAGCAATTTTTTTACTGTCGGGCGACCAGGAGGGGGTGTTGATCGAGCCTTGCCCTCCATACACATAGGCCAGGACTTTGGGTTCCCCTTTGCCATCGACCGGCAGCAGGCGAATGTAGACATGTTTGTAGGGCGGGTGAATGCCGGCGGGTGTCTCTTCCTTCAGGAAAGAGAGGTATACCATCCATTTCCCGTCCGGAGAAATATGGGCAAACCAGTTGTTAAGATCATCATGGGTCATCTGTTCCTGGTTGGTGCCGTCTGGCTTCATCCGCCAGATCTGCATCAGGCCTGAGCGCACGGAATTGAAATAGATATATTGACCGTCGGGGGTATATTCCGGACCATCGTCCAGGCCTTTGGAATCCGTGAGGCGTATTTCTTTACCGCCGGCAGCCGGAACCTTGTATACATCGAACTCTCCGTTACGTTCGCCGCAAAAGACGAGGTTCTTTCCGTCAGGAGACCAGCCATGCAGATAGGAGGGTCCTTTAGGCGTGATCTGTTTTGGCGTCCCGCCTGTTACGGGAACCGTATAGATGATCGAGCCGCCCAGCTCTTTTACGAAATTGCTCAATCCCAGCATTTTTCCGTCAAAAGAGATGACATGGTCATTGTTATTATTCGTCACCGTACCTGTATTAATGGGTGTGGGGGTCCGGGTAGCCAGGTCGAAATTATAGATCAGGCCTTTGGAATCATTGAATATAAGGCTCTTGCCATCCGGGGTCCAGTTGGGCGCCTGGATGGAATAAGGTACCTGGTAAATAATATCGCGTTTGCCGGAAGCTACTTCCAGCAGCTCCAGGTTGCTGCCCATCGTCATCTGGGTCCGCTGATCAGACTCCCCCTTGAAAGGAACGGTGATGTTCACATTGCCGAAAACGCCTGTTTCCAGCACATCCGAATCATGAGATCCGACGAAAAGACCCACATAGACCTCGTTGCCCAGGTCTATACCGGCTATGGTATCCGTCATGAAAGGTTGCCCATAGATGGCCGCCCGCATAATATAGAGGTTGCCTTTTCTTTCCAGCTGCAGGATATTGGCCTTGGTCATCTTCAATTTATGCTCTTCTGTCTGAGCGCCGGCCGTTCTACGAAACTGGAGGGAGGTAAGTCCGTCCCCATGTTCCACCGCATTGACATGTGCGGAATTCCCATCCAGGCTTTTACGCACCATCCAACCCACTTTACGATGATGTTCCACCCAATTGCCCAGGAATTCCGCCCGGGTATAAAGCAGGAAATCCCCTGTCATTTTCTTCCATACGTATTGAAATTCATCGTGATCGTTCCAAACATTATACCCGGCCCCGGAGATTATATATTGGCCGGTTTCGGGGATAAAAGTGGTGGAGCCCGGCTTAACATTGGTACCCACATCCCCGTGACCTTCGAAGATTCCCAGGTTATTATTTTGCGAAAAAACAGGGTTAAAAAAGCAGGTAAGCGAAAGGAGCAGCAATACGTTAAAAATTTTTTTCATCAATTTCTGTTAAACGTTGAAAAATGAATTGGTTATCTGGAGGACAAATTTAGAGTCTGATTGCTCAGATGCCCCTTTTTGGACTACATCATCACTACATCACAGCCCTGGGATCTCTTTAAAACGGGCATTTTGGCCACATCAACACTACATCATTTATTTTTAGCGGGGATTTTGCCTACTTCTCTTTAGGACCGGAGCAACAAAATATTTTATCTTTATAAGACATGCTTCCATCGCGCCATATGTTGCTCAGCTATGCTTATCGTAAATGCCTGCCGGTAGGTTCGATCCTGGTTTTTTTTCTACTCCGGATAGTTCCTTCTTTCAGCCAGAATACCATCGGCATTCCGGACATTGTAAATTATCCGAAAGACGTCTACAATGCCGGGACGCAGAACAGGGGTATTGTACAGGATAAGAACGGGGTGATCTATTTTGCCAATTACGATGGCCTCCTCAGTTTTGATGGCACTTACTGGAAGAATTATCCTCTTCCCAACAAGACGGCGGTACGGGCCGTCGCTATAGGGCCGGACAATAAGATCTATGCAGGCGGACAAAACGATTTCGGCTGTTTTTCCCCGGACAGGAATGGCCGGCTGCTCTATACTTCGCTGAAAGGGCTTCTTTCGGAGAAGAATTATTCCTTTACGGATATCTGGAATATTGTCGCCTTCGGAAATGATATCTTTTTCCGGTCCCGGGAGAAGATCTTCCAGCTGAGCAATCATACGATCACGGTATACCCGGCCGCGACGGAATGGGTATTCCTGGGATTGAGCAATAACCACCTGATCGCCCAGGATGGAAAGAACGGGCTGTTGGAATTCAGCAGCGGTCTCTGGGCTCCCTTCGTAAAAAAAAGCGCCCTGCCTGCGGATTATCTGGCTACCGACATTTTTTCCATAGGGAAAGACAGCTCTTTTCTGACTACGGTGAATACCGGCTTCTTCATCCTCTGTAACGATACGATCACTCCTTTCCGGTTTGCCGGGCCTGATCCTTTCCAAAAGGAGCGGATCCTCACTGCTATTCCCGTCAATAAAGACTGGATTGCCGTAGGCACGAACCTGGACGGCGCCTATATCATGAATAAAAAGGGAGAGATCATTGAAAACCTCTCCCGGAAGGAAGGACTCCAGAACAACAATGTTCTAAAGCTTTTTCTGGATAAGAACAATAATCTCTGGCTGGGGCTCGACAATGGGATCGATTTTATCGCTTATAACAATGCCATTAAACATGTTTACCCGGAAAAGCTGAATGAAGGCCTGGGCTATACCTCCATAATATATAATAAGGAGCTGTATGTGGGTACTTCGAACGGGCTTTACCGCGTGCCGGTAACGGATAAGGAGGATCTGAGCTTTATAAATGGCGAGTTTCAGCCGGTACCCGGCACCCGGGGCTCTACCCAGGGGCTGGCGGAGGTAAATGGCAGTCTGCTGCTGGCGCATCATGACGGCGCTTTTCTTATACGCAATGATAAGCTCGTTCCCATTAGTAAACATACCACCTACTGGACCTTTTTGCCCCTTAGCAATGTACTGCCTTCTTCTATTGTGGTCGCCGGAAATGATGTCGGGGTGGAGCTTTTTCAATATGAGAACAACTCTTTTATCTCCAAAGGCAATTTACCCGACTTCACTGCCTCCTCGCAATTCCTGGGCATCGATAATAATAATACGATCTGGGTGGCGCATCCTTACCGGGGGATCTATAAGATAGATATTAATGACCCTGCCCATCCCCGGATAAAATTATACACAGAAAAGAACGGCCTGCCCTCCTTCCTCAAGAACCATTTATTCAAAGTAAGGAATCGTATCGTAGTGACTACGGAGAAGGGCATCTATGAGTATAATGCCGCGACGGATTCCTTCGAAGTATCCACTTATTTTAAGGAGTTCCTGGGCAACAGGAATATCCGGAATTTAAAAGAAGATGCGGCGGGAAACATCTGGTTCATTGAAGAAAATAGTTTGGGGGTGCTGGACTATTCCGGTTCACAGCCGGAGATCATCTATTTCCCGGAATTGAGCGGCAGGATGGTGACTGATTTTGAATATGTCTATCCCTACAATAAATCCAATGTATTCGTAGGCGCTGAAAAGGGGTTCTATCATATCAATTATGAGGAATATAAAAAGAACCGTTATCCGATCCAGGTGAAGATCAGGCAGGTGAAAGCCTTTGGAAAAACCGACAGCCTGTTATTCGGGGGATATTTCGGGGAAGTGGGAGAGGTTTTGGAACAGCCGGCCAGCGCCATTTACCAGGTAGCGAGTAACTGGAATTCCTTGCATTTCGAATATTCGGCGCCCTTATTCGCAGCACAGAACAGCGTTCAGTATAGTTATTGCCTGAAGGGGTTTGACAAAGACTGGTCGCCCTGGTCCAAGAAGACGGAAAAAGACTATACGAACCTGCCTGCCGGGCCGTATACGTTCCAGGTAAGGTCTAAAAGCAATCTGGGGAATGAATCCGTGATCAGCAGCTATTCCTTTACCGTTCTTCCGCCCTGGTATCAGACCGGCCGGGCCTATTTTGTCTATGTCCTGTTATTTTGCGCGCTGGTCTACCTGCTCTATCACTGGCAACGCAAACTGTTCCTGCAGCAGGAGAAAAAGCATGGGGAAGAGCAGAAAAGGCTGCAATACCTGCACCAGCTGGAGCTGGAGAAATCCGAAAAGGAGATCGTAAAGCTGAAAAATGAAAAGCTGGAAGCCGAGATCGAGCATAAAAACACGGAATTAGCCTCGGCCGCCATGCACCTGGTCCAGAAAGGAGAGTTGCTGGGCAATATCCGGGAAGAGCTGATGCGTATGAAAAAGGGGGGCAATGGCGAGGGTTCGCCGGAAGAGTTTAAAAAGATGCTCCGGATCCTGGGGGAGGAGAACAAAATGGATAAGGACTGGGAGCAGTTCGCCGTCCATTTCGACAAGGTCCATAGTGATTTTCTGCGGATCCTGAAAACGATCTATCCAGGTCTCAGCGCACATGAATTAAAGCTATGCGCTTATTTACGAATGAATCTTTCCAGTAAGGAGATAGCCCAGCTGGAGAATATTTCCACCCGGGGCGTTGAGATAAGCCGGTATCGTCTGAGAAAGAAACTGAAGATCCCCACGGAGACGAACCTGTTCGATTTTTTGATGGAATTACATGCTTCCGGTGGCGGGAAGTAAGAGGCTCCCGGCGCGGAGTGCCGGGAGCCTCTTACTTATACTAAATTCTTTTTGATATAATTGATGCTTGTGGTGATACTGTCAAAGGGATCGCCGGGGCATTTGTCCTGTTCTACGAAAAAGTATTTGAAGCCTGCCTTATCCGCGTTGTTGAAGATTTTTTTAAAATCGATAACGCCATTGCCTACTTCCGTAAAAGCATGGGCGGTCGTATTGTCCATGTCTTTCAGGTGCCAGAGGGGGAATCTGCCCGGATGCTGTTCGAAAAGCGTCACGGGATCATGACCGGCCTTGTTGACCCAATATAAGTCCATCTCCATTTTTACCAGGTCTTTATCGGTATTATCCAATAGGACGTCGTAAGGGAATTTACCATCCTGTGCGTCGAATTCGAAATCGTGGTTGTGGTAGCAGAATTGGATGCCGGCGGCCTTGCATTTTTCAGCGGCGGTGTTGAACTGCCCGGCCATTTGTTTATAGTGATCCAGGTTCTGCCGTTCGGCCGGAGACAGCCAGGCGCAAACCATATATTTCAATCCCAGGGTATGGGCATCTTCCACCGCACGATCCCAGTCATTTAAGATCGTGCCTTTTTCAGCGCCATTGGTATCTTCTCCCAGGCGATAATGGCAGCTCCGCATCACCAGTCTGTTCTTTTTCAGTAAGGCGCCGAAGGTCTTCGGATCCATTCCGTAAAATTTCTCCGTATTGGTGTAGGTGGCTCCTTCTACGGAATTATAGCCTATCTGCGCTACTTTGGCCAGCGCGCTCGCCGGGTCGGCCTGCATGGCATCTCTTACGGTATAAAGCTGAAGGCCGATCGTCGATTTGGCTGTGCCCAGAAAAGAGGAGATGGATGGCGCGGCCAAAATACCTGCGGTGTACAGGGAGGTGGATTTGAGAAAAGATCTTCTGGTATGCATGTTTTTAAAGTTTATATGGGAAGATTCGTTATAAAAGACTAAAATTAAAGTTCCCTGCCTTGCTCTCTCCGGGATTCACTACATCATGACTACATCATATCCCGGGAAAGGGGCGATTCACCACATCAATACTACATCAAATCCCTTAGTTACGGACTTTAGAGGGAAATCGCTTCCCGTAAAATTGTAACTTTTCGTAAAATTATGCCATATGCATCACCAGCCAAAAATCATTTGCCTGTTAGTTGTTGCGCTCCTGCTGGTTGGGCGCCTCTCCCCTTTCGCCGCCCTTTTGTCCCCCGATGAACAGGTCCCCATCCCACTGGCCGGGAGATATACCTCTTCTGTCTTTTCAGATGAACATAAGACCCTGGCGATCGGGGCCCCGGCTCCGGATTTCAACCTTCGGGGAGTAGACGGAAACACTTATAGCCTGGCCTCTTTTAAAAAAGCCCGTATCCTCGTCATCGTATTTACCTGCAACCATTGCCCTACCGCCCAGGCTTATGAAGACCGTATTATCCGGCTGACCAAAGACTATCACGAAAAAGGAGTGGCTGTAGCGGCCATTATGCCGAATGACCCAACGTCCATCAACCTGGACGAGCTGGGCTATACGGATATGGGGGACAGTTTCGAAGAAATGAAAATCAGGGCCGGGGAGAAAAAGTATAATTTTCCTTATCTATATGATGGCGAGACAGAAGAGGCGTCAAAAAAATATGGTCCCATCGCCACTCCGCATGTCTTTATTTTCGATGCAGAAAGGAAGCTGCGCTACAGCGGACGTGTCGACGACGTAGAGAAGCCGACCAAAACCCCTCGCAGCCTGGACGCCCGCAATGCGATCGAAGCTTTATTAAATAATAAGGAGGTTCCTGTAGCTACGACCAAAGTATTCGGCTGTTCCATCAAATGGGCAGAAAAAAGCGGCTGGATCAATAAGGCGAAAGAACAATGGGCTAAAGAGCCGGTGACTTTGGATACCATCAGCGCGGACGGCATTAAAGACCTGGTAAAAAACAACTCGGACAAACTGCGTCTCATCAATGTATGGGCCACCTGGTGTGGTCCCTGTGTGGTCGAGTTCCCGGAGTTCGTCTCCATGAACAGAATGTATCGCCGGAGGGACTTCGAGTTCATCAGTATCAGCGCCGACGAGCCTGCGAAAAAAGATAAGGCCCTCCAGTTCCTTTTCAAGCAGGAAGCGTCCAACACGAATTATATTTTCAGCACCGACGACAAGTATAAGCTGATCGAAGCGATCGATCCCAAATGGCAGGGCGCCCTCCCCTATACCTTGCTGGTCGAGCCCGGAGGTAAGATCGTTTATGCCAAAGAAGGTCCCATCGACCCTGCGGCCCTGAAAAAGGCGATCGTCGACAACCGGCTGATCGGAAGATATTATTAATCGTTTTTGTTCAGGCTGCGCGAGGCCGTACGGAGCCATGTATGCGGCACCGCCCGGGGAGGAATGATCCGGAAATGGGGAGTGGTTAGTTCCCCTTGTCTTGTTCGTCCTTATCTTCTGTTTCTTCCAGCTCGTCCTTCTTGCTTCCTCTGCCGGCTTTGACGTTAGGGTTATCCTGCGTCCCGGTGATCTTTAACGGGATCCCGATCACGCCGAAAGGCGGCAGGCCGACCCGGAACCGCAGGTTGAGCTTCCCATCGAAGCTGGCCTGTCCTTCCATCCTGAGCTTGAAGGCCGAGACTTTCATGCGGGTGCGTTCGATCGTGATGATATTATTGTTGATCGTAGATTTGATATCGACTTTGGAAAGGTCCGGGTCCGTCACATCCTTATTCGTCTCCCTGGTGACCGCGCTGAATAGTTTCAGCCCTTTCACTTTCACCTTGCTGACAGACAGCACTCCTCCGCCCTTGAGGGAAGGATAGACCGGGTGCATGTTGCCATCCAGCTTGCCGGCAAGCTGGTAGTTCAGGGAAATAATGCCTTCGGCCTTCGACGCAGAGGTCGCCAGGTCTCTGAACAGCTTTATTTCTTTATACGCTCTTTGTACATTGAATTCCTTCGCATTGATATGATAGTCGAATTGCGCCCGCTGCGGAGAAAGGCTTTTATAGAAGGCGTCCATTTCCACCGGGGCCCCGATCAGGGTAAAACCTGTTTTATTCAACCGGATTGCTCCGCTGTCGACCGTCATCCCTCCTTTAAAATCACCGAGCTCCATCCCGTTATATTGCACTCGTTTTACCGAAGCGGAAAAGCTGACCGAGAGATCAGCGGGAACGATTACGACACCGGTCTGCCCCCCTGACGCGGTCTTCGGAGCCGCCGGCCCTGCAAAGGCCATGAATTCATCTACCAGCATATAATCACTGGTCAGATCGAAATTTCCTTTTAAAGGGGTATGCTTATCCGTCAGATAACCGGTCACATTGGAAAGCCAGCCATTCAGGGTCAGGTCCGTCTTACCATAAGTTGCATTAAATGTATCGAACCACATCTTGTCCTGGTCAAAACGGAACAGGCCTGTCCGGATCCGGAATGGAAGCGGGAAGAGCTCGGCATTGACGACCAGGTCCTTTACTTTGAGCGTACCGGAATTGAACAGCTGGTCATAGCGGCCTGCTACAGCATCGCTTTGCCGTCCCTTCAGGGAAAGATTGGCTTCGATGAGTCCTTTTACGTCATATCCCTGCAGGGCAAATACGCGGTAGATCCTGCCGATATCCAGCGTTCCCCGGGAGCTGATGGCATATTTCAGATTTTCGAAATTCTGCAGATCGGCCTTCAACGTGAAGGGCTGTCCTTCGAACAGGAAAGAGACGGGGGTAATAGCCACGTTGAGGTCTTTCAACGATCCGCCGGAATTATTGATACGGGCGCTTACCTGTATCTTTTCCAGGGGATGGGGGTAATATTTTGTCTGTAGGCGACCGTTGTCCAGCTGCAGTTCGGCTACCGTCACCGGGAACATCTTTTTAGCCGGCAGGTAATTCCCCTTTGTCCGGATTTTGGCTTTGAGATCTCCAGCCAGGTCCATACTGTCCAGGGGCATTACTTTTTTCAGGTCCGATAAATGAAAAAGGGCGTCCAGTCCTGCATCGATAGGAAAATCCCGGGTATTACCCAGCCTGAAGTAACCCCGGATATAGTTGCTCAGCACCGTGGCATTGACATTCTCCAGGGCCACACTGACATGCTTATAATCATTATCGGCGCAGGATGCATCCAGGTTAAAGCTGATATCTTTTATGGCTTCCGGCCGGGAAGCGTATTTAAAATAACCATCTGTCAGGGTCGACTTCAGCGTGAACCGGGGTATGCTCGTTATGACGGTATCCAGGGTTGTTTTCCGCAGGTGTTCGGTGCGAATGACCCGGGTGGCATATTTCCCTTCCGCCTCTAAGGCAAGCAACGTATGTCCTTTTACGGCAAAGGGGGTAACTCCTACTGCCTTTGCCCATTTCTCCAGGTCCATTTCCGAACGGATTTTTGCGGATATCCAGGGTTCCTTCATTCCTTTCAGCTGCAGCACGGCGCTGAAATAATCCTTATCGATATTGAAATAAATGCTATCCACCGTAGCGGACAGGCTATCGGGATTCATTCCCGGCATCCGGGTCTGGAAGTTGAGAAAAAGGTTTTTTATTGGCGTCAGGGCGCGGGCATTTGAAACGGACCCGTTACGGATCTTCATGTTAAGGGCAAGCCCGGGCATGGTATTGCTGCCGGCGATATACTGGCCGGTGAGGGAGGCATCGATATCCCCGAATCCTTTCACCTCCGTATTGCTCAGCCAGTCCAGCATGTCCGGCGGCATCGCCGTGAAGATATCATGCAGGTCCGAATCGGTAGACTTGAGCTTGAAATCCATGTCATAGCCGTTCTTCAGGAATTCGAACCGGCCGGTGAATGCCACCGGCAGCTGGTTGATGGTCAGATCATTCTTTTCGAAGAGCAGGGCCAGGGAATTCGTATTGATCTTCGTCACCAGGTCGGCATTTATTTTCTTGGACATCAGGTAGGCCTGCCGGTTATAATACAGGTCCATCGACCCGATGGCTATATGGCTGTTGAGGTCGAAAATAGCTTTACTCAGGTCTCCATTCCCTTCATAATCGAAATCTTTTGCATTGATCAGGATTGGCAGGGAGCGATCATTATAAACGAGTTTACTTTTCTCAATGAGTATTTTCTGGATCTTCAGGGATGCACTCCCCGAATCGGCAGGGGAAGAGGGGGTTTTGCTGTTTTTTGAGGCGTATATGTTGTAATTTGCATTGCCTGCGGTATCCACCTGTATATTGATAAAGGCATTCGTAAGAAAGATCTTGTCGATATTCACCTCGGAAAATATACTGCGGAGGTCTACCCCTAATGCCACTTCATCCGCTTCGATCAGGGTTTCTTTTTCGAAAGGGGCCGAACCTTTGAGCTTAAAATCGTGCAGCGTCAGCGTCAGCGCGGGGAAATGCCGAAAAAAGGTCAGGCGCGCTGTGGAAAAATTCAGTTCGCTCCGGATACTACTTTTAGCCCATTGCCGGATCTTTGCTCCTACAAAGTCAGGAAATAAGTATGGCAGCAGGAACATCAGCGCAAGGACAGCGGCAAAGGCTATCCCGGTTATTTTCAGGAATTTAACGAGTATCCGGGATAAGGCAGGCTTCATATGAAAAAACTATTAAGGTGCTTATATGTAATTATTTACTGCAAAAATACTAATATTATAAAAGTTTATACCATAACCTTGTCAACACTATGCGAACTCCTCCTATCCAGGCCTCCGGACAGGGTCCCCTGGACAACACCACAAAAAGAAGAAAGGCGAAAAGGCCGCCGGTCATAGAAAAAGAATCCGGCCTGAACGCTATCGTAGAAAATACGCTTTTTCGCTCCCTGATTGAAAACAGCATGGAGATCCTTGTCGTGGTCAATGGGATGGGCGAGATCGTTTATTACAGTCCTTCCATCGAAAAATACTTCGGCATCAGCAGCAATGAGCAGCTGAGAACGAATGCTTTTGAATACATTCATCCGGACGATATCCCCCGCCTGGCCATCAGCTTCATGGAAGTGCTGAAGAATCCCGGCAAATCTTTCTTTATAGAATCAAGAGCGCAGACAAAAGAAGGCAGACCGATCTGGGTGGAAGGGACTGTTACCAATTTATTGGGAACGGACGGGGTCCAGGGGATCGTATGTAATTTCAGGGATGTCACCGAGCGGAAAAACAGTGAAAAGCAGCTTATCCAGGCCACCATCGATGCCCAGGAGAAAGAAAGAGAGGATATCGGCCGGGAATTACATGATAATGTCAACCAGATCCTTACAACTGCCCGGTTATATCTGGATTGTATCGGCGATGTGCCTTTTGAGCAAAGACATATTATTCAGCGCAGCAGCGAGATCATTACTACGGCCATCGAAGAGATTCGCAAGCTGTCAAAATCCCTCACTCAATCTTTTCAGAAGGAGATCGGGCTAAAGCTATCCGTCGAAGACCTTGCGGAAAGCATCCGGCGGCTGGAGGATGGGCTACGGATCACCCTCGACTTTTCCCTGCCGGCCGAAGAGCTCCTGGATGATAAATTAAAAACGGCCGTTTTCCGGATTCTGCAGGAGCAGCTTAACAACGTGCTCAAGCACGCAGGCGCCTCCTTAGTCCATGTTACCATCCGGCAGGATCCCGAATTCCTGACCGTGCTGATCACGGACAACGGAAAGGGGTTCGATACCGGCAAAAAAAGAAAGGGCATCGGCCTCAATAATATCATCAGCCGTACGGAAGTATTCAATGGTCAGGTCACTATCGATTCTTCCCCGGGTAAAGGGTGCCGCATGTCCGTCATCTTCAGGCTGAATGGCGGCACCCGAGACAGGCCCTGATGAGTCCGGGCAATCCGAATAGTTTCCTCCCGAAGGCAAGGCTTATCCGGAATAACAGAAAGGGTTCATCCCCTCTTATATCGAGGCGTTGGATCAAAAATTTGTTCCGCAAGGGCAGGCTATTGATCCGGTTGCCGATACGAAAAGCCAGGTGAATACCATTTTCCCCGAGGATTTCGAAGAGCCGGTATGCAGACAAATGGATGCCCGGCCTCAACAGGAAATGGGCGCCTATATTCATCTCGCTCTCGGCATACAAGGTATACTCCCTGAAAGGCAGAGGAGTAAAAGACTGGAAAGCACCGGGATCGATAGTAAGGGTGGAGTCGACTTTGCTTTCAAAGGGCTTGATACGGGTATAGGCGGCCTCCGCTCCGAAATCATATTGCTGAACCGGCTCAACAGGAATACTTCCCTGCATTTGGGCGGCAGGCGGTCGATTCCTTTTTGCAGCAGCAATCTATAATCCTTACCGTCTTCCTTTTCCGGTACGGGTTGATCCCGTATCTCCTCTTCATTCCATTCCCGGGTCCCGGTATTTTTTTGCTGTCGTAAATGAGTGATGCAGTTATTGCGGACTGCCGTAAAAAGATAGTATCGCACGGAATCCTCCATGATAAGGTCCCGGCGCCTGAAACTGTCTGTATAAGTGTTCCTGGGGGATGCTCATAGTTAGCGCAACTCAAAAGTAAACAGAGCGCCCAAGATAGTTCAAAAAAAGAGGTGGCGGGGCCGTTAAAGATTTCTTATTTTCCCTGTAGGAATTATATTTAAACCTATCGGAATGACACCTAACGATCCTTCTCAGGCAACGCCCTCTGTCAAATCTATTTATTTCTTATTTAAACGGGCTCTTTCGGGAGAGCAGCAGGACTATACGACCGGCAGTATCCGAAAAGCGGTATTCCTCCTTTCCATTCCCATGATCCTGGAAATGTGCATGGAGTCTGTCTTTGCCGTGGTAGACATTTTCTTTGTCGGCCGTATCGGCAGGGATGCCGTAGCTACCGTGGGGCTGACCGAATCCGTGCTGACCCTGGTCTATTCCATAGCCATCGGGCTCAGCATGGCTGCCACCGCGATGGTGGCGCGCAGGATCGGGGAGAAAAACCCGGAAGAAGCCGCCCGGTCGGCGGCGCAGGCCATCAACCTGTCGCTGGTCCTCACGTTGGTCATCAGCTTAACCGGGTTTTCCCTGGCGGGGGATATCCTCCGGGTGATGGGCGCATCCCCGGAGACGGTAGCCAGCGGAGCTTCCTATACCCGTATCCTTTTCGGCGGTAGTATTGTGATCATGCTGTTATACCTGATCAATGGTATTTTCCGGGGGGCGGGCAATGCCTCGATGGCCATGTGGTCCCTGTGGATCGCCAATGGCTGTAATATAATTTTATGTCCTCTTCTGATCCATTATTATGGTTTACGGGGGGCCGCCATTGCCACGACGGTCGGCAGGGGGGTGGGCGTGTGTTATCAGCTTTATCATTTATTCAATGGCCGGGGGCTTATCCGGATAGCCCGGAAATATTTCCGGCCGGATATGAGTCTTATCAAAGCATTATCAAAGATCGCCTGGACGGGGACCCTGCAGTTCCTGATCGGCTCCGCCAGCTGGATCGTCATGGCCAGGATCATTGCCCGGTTTGGCAATATCTCCATCGCCGGTTACCAGGTCGCCATCCGTATCCTGTTATTTTTTCTTCTCCCTGCCTGGGGGATGAGCAATGCGGCAGCGACGCTGGTGGGTCAGAATCTGGGTGCGCAGCGTCCGGACCGGGCGGAGCGATCCGTTCGCACCGCCGCCATTTACAATACCGTGTTCATGGTGTTTGTCTCCCTGTTGTTCCTTTTTGTAGCGGCGCCGATCGTCGATTTTATGAATAAGGACCCGGAAGTCAGGAAGGTCGCTATCCGGGCCCTTAATATTGTAAGTTTTGGATATATATTCTATGGGGTCGGCATGGTCCTGACCAATTCCTTTAACGGGGCCGGGGATACCCGAACGCCGACGGTCATTAATCTGTTCTGTTTCTGGGCTTTCCAGATCCCGGTGGCTTACGGACTGGCCGTTATCCTGGATCTGGGCCCTACCGGCGTCTTTCTGGCCATATTACTGACAGAAGTGCTGGTGACCATTGCCAGCTTCGTTATTTTCAGGAAGGGGCGCTGGAAAAAGGTAAAAGTATAGGGGGATAAGAGCTTTACCTTATGTTCCGGAAAAACCGGGGGTGGGCACAATAAAAAGATTTGTTAAATGGCTCTTGCACAATTGGAAATAAGATAATATTTTACTTGCCCCTCCGTTTATGACCTGCGTCTAAGGAGGCGTCTACTTAAAACCTTTCAAACATGCGTCGTAGTCTTTTAAATCCCCTGTTTTGGTGTGTCCTGATTGCATTTGTAATGCCTGTGAGCGGATTAAAGGCCGGTGGTAATCCTTCCGCCCATACTACCCGGAAAAGCGCCGAAAAAGCCGCTGCCTTTTCCGAAGAAGTGTCGCTGTTGTATGAGCAGATCAATTTAAAGGAGTTAGGGCTGACCAGGAAAGCTTTTGAATATGCTCTGAAGGGATATTATTATTTACTGGATCATCATTGGCTGAATAAGACCAATATTCTTTCTATCTGTGATCTTAGCCAGTCTTCCCGCAATAAACGTCTATATGTGCTGGACCTGGAGCAGAAAACGGTAGTGATAAATACTTATGTGGCGCATGGCCGGAATTCCGGTATGGAATACGCCCGCTCTTTCTCCAACAATCCTTCTTCTCATAAGACGAGCCTGGGTTTTTATGTGACGGGAGAAACGTATTATGGAGACAACGGGCTTTCTCTTAAGATCAAGGGACTGGAAAGAGGATTTAATGACAAGGCCAACGGGCGGAATATCGTCGTACATGGCTCGGAGTATGTCGGTCCCGATTTCCTCCGCATGAACGGATGCAGCGGCAGAAGCTATGGATGTCCTGCTGTTCCATCGGATGAAGCGCAGGAAGTGATCGACGCGATCAAAGAAGGATCCTGCTTATTCATTTATCACCCTACTAAAAAATACATCACCCGATCGAAGATACTTAACGAGTAGCATGGACGCACACTTCAGATGGTTTGAAGGTGAAAAAGCTCAATTTAGGTTCGTACCCTATGATTGGGCTTTTCTTTTAGCGGACCACGGGTCCGCTGCGCGAAGGGCCATCAAAACTGCCAGGCTATATATTGCGCCAGCAGGCCGACAAAGAGACCGGAATAGAGCTGGAAAGTGTTGTGGGCCCCGGTAAGAAGACGGGCCGTGCAAACCAGGCCTGTTACCAGTAAAGCCACGGAAAGGTAAAGGCCGGAGGTATAGTCATCGTTAAAAGAGAGCAGGAAAAAGAACATCAGCGCTCCCCCCACCGCTACAGCATGCATACTGACTTTAAAATAGATATTGCACATCCAGGCGCCGCAGAGCGCGAGAAAGGCACCCAGGGAGAAACGAACGGCCACCGGCGGAACATCCGGCAGGTTCTTGAATACATTCCAGGTCCACCAGTAAAAGATCATGGCGATGATGTATGGGAGGATCCTTTCCTTAGCGGTGCGCAGATGGATGGAATCAATGAACTTCAGCCGCCACAGCAGGAATACCGAAAAAGCAGGGAATAAGGCATCGAATACGAAGACGTGTATGAAGCGAAGCATTTTCATCTGGCGATCGATTCCTACGAAGATCGAGGGATGAAAAAAGATCAGAAAGCCCATCACATAGCTGGTGATGAACAAGGGATGAAAAACATAAGAAATGAGCTGTGCGAAGAACCGCAGGACGGGGTTGAAATCGTTTGTCCGGGGGGCCTCGTCGCTACTGGCGCTACTAATATTTAACTCGTTCATGTCAGTATGTTTTTTCGCGTTCGCACCAATTGCGCTGTTCCTCTCACACCGGTTCGGACGTAACGGACTGTCTTCAGCGGCTATAGCTCTTTTCTAAGCCTTGCTACGGGTATATTGAGCTGTTCCCGGTATTTGGCTACTGTCCGGCGGGCTATATTATAGCCTTTCTCCTGCAGCAGCTCCGTCAGCTTCTCGTCGCTCAGGGGTTTCTTTTTGCTTTCCCCTTCTATCATATCGCTCAGGATCTTCTTTACTTCCCGCGTGGAGACTTCTTCTCCGCTGTCGGTACTGAGCGATTCACTAAAGAAGAACTTCAGCCGGTAAGTGCCGAATTCCGTCTGTACAAATTTGCTGTTGGCCACCCGGCTCACGGTAGAGATATCGAGGGCGGTCCTCTCGGCAATATCCTTCAGGATCATCGGTCTTAGCCGGGTCTCGTCACCGGTCAGGAAAAATTCATATTGATAATCCATGATCGTATGCATGGTATTATATAAGGTCTGCTGCCGCTGCTTGATTGCATCGATGAACCATTTGGCTGCATCTATCTTTTGCTTGATGAATAAGACGGCTTCTTTCTGACGCTTGTCTTTTTTACTGCCTCTGTCATATTCTTTCAGCATTTCCTTATACCCTTCACTGATGCGGAGGTCCGGGGCATTCTTGGAATTCAGCGACAGCTCCAGCTTTCCCGCGCTATTGGTGATAAAGAAGTCGGGGATCACATAGCTCTCTCCTTTGTTGCCTTCGCTAACGTCGCCTCCCGGCTTGGGATTGAGCTTGATGATCTGGTTGATGACGTCTTTTAGCTGTTCGTCGTTCAGGCTGAGTCCCCGCTGGATCTTATCGTAATGTTTCTTGGTGAACTCATCAAAATAGTAGGTGAGCACATCGATAGCCATCTCCACGCTTTTGCCATTCCCTTTTTTCCGTTGCAGCTGGATCAGCAGACATTCCTGCAGGTCGCGGGCCGCGACGCCGGGAGGATCGAACTGCTGGATCTTTTTAATAAGGCTTTCGATCTCCTGTTCACTTGTTTCAATATTCTGCCGGAAAGCAAGGTCATCGGCAATGGAGGTCGTTTCCCTGCGCAGATAGCCATCGTCATCGATGCTGCCGACGATCTGTTCTGCGATCTTGCGGGTGCGGTCATCGACCACCAGCATACCCAGCTGGTCTAATAACAATTCGTGAAAAGAGGTCTCTACCCGATGGGGCATTACCCTGTCTTCATCCAGCTCGGGGTAGTTGTCGTCGCGTAATTTATAATCCGCGACATCGTCATCATATTCGTTGACATATTCGCTGATATCGATATTCTCATATTCATCCTCACTGCCGTCCTTCTCTTCGAATTCTTCCGTCGTCTCAAATTCGTCTTTTGAGTCATCGGTCAACCCGTCCTCATGATCCTCTTCCGTAACCTCCAGGGCAGGGTTCTCCTCCAGCTCTTCTTTGATCCTCTCTTCAAGAATAGCGGTGGGCACCTGCAGCAGCTTCATTAACTGAATTTGCTGTGGGGACAGTTTTTGGAGTAACTTTTGCTGTAATGATTGACTTAACGACATTTATTTTCAGGGGTTTTGCTCTGCACCTTCTTTCGGTTTTCCGGAAAAAAGTGCGCGAACCACAAAAATCAGGCCGTAAATCTACATAAAAAGGAGGGATAGACCATGCAACGAAAAAAAACTTTTCTTGTTGTATGTATTTCAATAGTTATTCTGGGGACAACTCAGGGACAAAATAATAGGTCGCACCTTTCTATTCCTGCCTGGAATGCCCCATCCTATTGGCATCAGGCGATCACCTCTTCCAATCAGGTCATACGCTCTTCGGATAAAACAATCTCTTTGCCGGGTATCGCAGTGACCAATACAGGTAGTATGATGCCTGTTACAGATATGACTGCCCGTGCTTCACTGCAGACGCTGAAAAACGATTATTATACTACACATTTTGGATTCTTCTGCAAAAAGGAACTACAGTTCGAGAAAAAGACCCGCATCCCGCTCCGTTTCCGGCTGGGCTCACTCGAACAATGCAATTACCTGGAAGGGAAGAGATGAGAAACCGTATCAGAGGCTGGAAACCGTGTTGGCGCTGAGCGCTTTCCTGATCGCAGCTATGATCTTCTCCCCTTTTTCCTGTGTCTGTTCTTCGGTCCACAACAGCCCGATAGCCGTGGAAATACAGCGGCTCATGATCCGGTCGCTGGCCGGGAAGGATTCGGAGGACAGTTGTCGCAGCGCCTGCTTTTGTCCATCATTCAGGTTATTCAGGGTGGTCACTTCGCGGAGATGGTCCCACTTGCGGAAATAATGCCAGTTATTGTCAAACCAGTAGAAATTGCCGGCCAGAACGCCCTGCTGTTTCAACTCGGCTATGACGGCCCTCGTCACCTCTTCCGAGGGGAGGAACCAGCTGAGGAAGGTATAGCTGTCGCCGGCCGGGTCGGGGATCTGCCGGAAGGAGACTTCCGGTATTTTGGAGAGAATGCGCTGCAGCTGCTGGTGATTTTTTTGCTGGATGGCTAAGAACTGATCCAGTTTGCGGATCTGCGCCAGGCCCACTGCCGCATGCAGTTCGGAGATCCTGTAATTATAGCCGATAAAAGGATGCAGGTCCGCGCCCCTGTCAACGCCTTTATGGTCATGGCCATGGTCGGTGAAACCATCGCATTTGGTGTAGATGTCTTCGTCATTGGTCAGGACAGCCCCGCCTTCCGCACAGGTGATCGTCTTCACGAAATCAAAGGAGAAGGTGCCGGCATGACCGATCGTCCCCAGGTGACGGCCTTTATAGCGGGCTCCGATACTCTGGCAGGCGTCTTCCAGCAGAAGCAGCTTATGCTCTTTGCAGATGGCCAGGAGAGCGTCCAGGTCAGCCATGGCGCCGCACATATGTACGGGCATGATGCATTTGGTCCGGGAGGTGACGGCCTGACGCACGGCATCCGGGCTCAACGTAAGGGTATCGTCCACATCGACCAGCACGGGTATGGCCCCTACGCTCAATACGGCCTCGAAGCTGGCCACAAAGGTAAAAGCGGGCATAATGACCTCATCGCCGGCTCCGATGCCCAGCGCGGTAAGCGCCGTTGTCAGGGCGGAAGTGCCGCTGGAGGTCAGCTGGGCATAGCTACAGCCGAATCGCTGGCAGATCGCCGCTTCCAGCTCTTTGGATTTCCAGATGCCCTTCCGGGGACCGTCAAAACCATATCTCATCAGGATACCGGTTTCCAGGACATCGTTTATTTCTTTGCGTTCTTCGGGGCCGAATAATTCAAAACCAGGCATATTGTAAGGATTTTAAGGAGCAAAGGTAGAAAAAATGATCGTAACGGGTCTGCTTTCGATATTGGTCTTACTTACCGCCGTAATATAATAATAGGCGCTTTTTCCGGGGGACAGGGCCGTGGATTTGACCGAAAACCCTGCTACCGGATCATAAGGGATGAACTCCGACACATTGGCGGAATCGATGGAGAAGTCGGGCCGGTCGGACCTGTAAACGGCGTATCCCCGCAGGGTATCCGCCGCCGCCCCTTTCGCCAGCCAGATCGTCTGGGAGGAATCGGTTTGATTGTATTCGCTATGGGTAAACGGTTCATGTGGTTTTACCGTATCGATCCAGGGCATGGGCGGAATGAGGGCCGGATAGCTGTAGTAATTACGCCGCAGGCTGTCGCACCAGCCCAGGGGGTTCTTTTCAAAGGATTTGCTGCTGAAATAGATGGAGCCCTGTATGTCGGGATAGGTGCGTAAAGCCTGGATCTGGCGGGTCAGCTGGGTGGGGTCGCGCCAGGCAGGATTAGAACCCGCCCGGTAGATCCCCAAACCTATATAACACTGTCGGCCATAGCTATGGCGGCTCCACCAGTCCACCCCAATGCCAAAAGGTACATGGGCGAAGGTGAATTCCCAATAAAGCTGGGGAGCGACATAATCGATCCAGCCGTTCTTCAGCCATAAGAGGATATCCGCATAGAGGTTATCATAATTCGTCTGGCCGGCCTGGGTATCGCTGCCATCGGGGTCCTTGCTTTTGTTACGCCAGACACCAAACGGGCTGATGCCGAACTTGCAATATTTCTTTTCTTCTTTGATAGCCCGGCTGAGCAGCAGGATCACGGAATCCACATTGCTTCTACGCCAGTCTGCGATGGTCATGCCGTTACCATATTTCGCAAATGTGGTTTTGTCCGGGAAGTCCTTGACGGGGCTGCCTTCGACAATATCGTAGGGGTAGAAATAGTCGTCGAAATGCAGGGCATCGATATCATAGCGGCGAACGAGATCGCGTATGACCATGGTGGTATATTGCTGTACTTCTTTGTTGCCGGGGTCAAAATAGAGGGTGTTTTGGAAACGGACGAACCATTCCGGGTGCAGCCGGGTGATATGGTTGGGAGCAATGGAGGATTTCCCGATGGTATGGACGGCCCGGTAGGGGTTACACCAGGCGTGGAATTCCATGCCCCGTTTGTGGGTCTCCTCGATCATGAATTGCAGGGGGTCATAATAAGGGGAGGGCGGTTTGCCCTGGGTGCCGGTCAGCCATTCGCTCCAGGGTTCGTAGGGGGAGGGATAGAAGGCATCCGTGGCGGGGCGCACCTGTACGACTACGGCATTCATCCCGTTGCGCCGATGCATATCCAGCAGCCGGATGAACTCCGCCCGCTGGCTGTCTGCGGGCAGGCCTTTTTTGGAAGGCCAGTCTATATTTTCCACGGTAGCCACCCAGGCGGCTCTAAACTCATATTTGGGCTGGCAAAAAGCCAGGGCCGGAATGGCCAGCAGGCAGGTAACAAGCAATCTATTCTTCCTGTTGATCAAAGAGAAATTCCTCATCCTTTCAAAAAAATTTTAATCGTCCGATAAATTTATTCCTGCGCATTCGGCGCTGCGGGCTTTATCCAGCAGTCCGTTGAGCGTCGCCGCTTCCGTTTGCGAAAGGTTCATCATGATCCCATCCATTTGCCCGTCATAAGCGTCGATTTTCTCCAGCAGTTTCTTCCCTTTTCCCGAGATGGTCACATCCACCAGGCGCCGGTCTGTCTTACAGACCGCCTTCTTTACCAGTCCTTTTTTTACGAGGCGATCCACGATCCGGCTCGTATCGCTCATCTTATCCAGCATGCGTTGCCGGATCTGTAAGGTGGAGAGGGGTTTTCCGGCTCCCCGGAGAATCCGAAGGATATTGAATTGCTGGGACGTGATACCCCATTCATCGAAGACCTTATTTATTTTTTCCGTTAGCCAGTTATACGTGTAAATGATATTGATAACGGATTTCTGATACTCGTTCCGGAATTTACGTTGGTTTATTTCTTTTTCAAGAGACATGTCCGCCACTCATTTATTCACCATTAAATAGTAGTTTAATCCTCCCACACCTTGGTCCCTTCGCTGCAATTGGCGCAAATATCGATATTCTTACGGCTTTGTAAGACCTTTCGGCGAAAATCCACGTACTGATCGTTGTTCCAGATCTCTTTAAAAGGTTTTCCTTTCAGGTCTCCCAGCTGGTGCTGAGCGTCTTTATCGAAGCAACAGGGCACGACCAGTCCATCCCAGGTGATGACCGTAGCATGCCAGAGGCGCCAGCAATGGTTCTCCAGGGTATTGCGGATCTCGTATTCACCTTTCCGGTCCTTCCGGTAGCGGCTGTATTTCCCGTTCTCAGGGATCAATTGATTGGGGTCGTTCTTATAATCATAGACCTGCGCCGTCTTGAACCGGACCTCATCCACGCCGATCTCCCGGGCCAGTTGGCGGATCTCGTCGAGCTGATGTTCATTGGGTTTGACCACCAGGAACTGGAAGAAAACAAAGGGGGTGCGGCTCTTCAGCTCTTTTTTCCATTTCACGATATTGCGGGCCCCTTCCAGCACTTTCTCCAGCTTGCCGCCGACGCGGTATTGCTCATATACGTCCTGGGTAGTCCCGTCGATAGAAATGATCAGGCGATCCAGTCCGCTCTCCACGGTCTTTTTTGCATGCTGATCCGTGAGATAATGGGCATTGGTGGAGGTGGCCGTATAGATCCCTTTTCCCGAAGCATAGGAGACCATGTCCAGGAAAGAGGGGTTGAGATAGGGTTCTCCCTGAAAATAAAAGATCAGATAAAGGAGTTCTTTAGACAATTGATCGATCGTATCGGTAAAAAAGTCTTTTTTCAACATGCCTGTCGGTCTGGTAAAAGCGCGCAGACCGCTGGGGCATTCCGGGCAGCGGAGATTGCAGGATGTGGTCGGCTCAAAGGAAATAGAGATGGGATAGCCCCACTGGACGGCTTTTTTTGTCCATTTACTAAGGTAGTAGCTGCTTAATACTTTTACCCCATTCCACAGGCGTCTTCCCGTGAGTTTGGATAAAAGATTGATGGTATCGTTCCGGTTTATAGCGGGCATGGAACTATAAAAATAAACTTTATCAATCTATATTTGTGCCGGATGGCGAATAAAACAAGGAAAAATACGGGCTGGAAGATCTTATTGCTTTCCCTTACCGTTGCGGTGATCATCATGCTGGGCTTTGCGGGTTATGACTGGTGGCAGGAGCGAAGGGCTCATTTTGTCCGTTACCCTGAGTTCGGCATTGAAATTCCCGTCAATTATACTATTTATGGGATCGATGTGTCTAAGTATCAGAACATTATCGACTGGGAATCCGTGCATGACATGAAAGTAGGGCGGGTGCAGATGAGTTTTGCCTTTATCAAGGCTACGGAGGGACTGGGCAATGAAGATGCTTTTTTTCCCCGGAACTGGAAAAAGGTGAAAGATGCCGGCATAGCCCGGGGAGCTTATCATTTTTTCCTGGCGACCAAGAGCGGGAAGGCCCAGGCCGAGAATTTCATCAATTCCGTCGAATTGCTGCCGGGGGATCTTCCTCCTGTGCTGGATATCGAGCAGACTTATGGGGTTCCGGCCGATAAATTACGGGAGAGGGCAAAGGAATGGCTGGAAACGATCGAGGAGTATTACAAGATCCGCCCTATCATTTATACGAATGTGGACTTCTATAAGCAATATCTGAAGGATGATTTTGATCAATATCCCCTGTGGGTCGCGCATTACCTGCAAAAAGAGAGGCCCCGCATTTACCGTGACTGGACTTTCTGGCAGCATAGCGAAGGGGGCCGGGTCAACGGGATCCTTACAAGGGTCGATTTCGATGTGTTTAATGGGGATTCGGCGGAGTTCAACAACCTGCTGATCCGACCGTAGGAGATCAGGACGTCCGGCATTAGGAGGTATGGTCTACGACAATTACCCACTTCCCGCCGATCTTGCGGAAAAGCAGGGTATAGATGCCGCCGACGTCTCCTGCCTTTCTCTTTAAAAACCATTTTCCTACTACAAAACAATAGCCCGGGGAAAGTTGGGTTATTTTGAGCAGGGTGAAGAACAGTTGTCCCATTTTATCCGCATTGTCGTAATTCTTTTTATAGTTATTGAGGGCATTGGCATATCCATAGACGATACCGGCTTTGCCGATGAACTGCAGGGAGTCGTTCTGCCAATAGCCTTTCATAAAGTCATCGATACTGCCCCGGTTCCAGGCCTCGGACTGGTCGGCCATGATCTTCCGTATGGCCGCGGCCGGATCGGCCTTTGACGCGCCGGGTGCGGATTGGGCATGTCCGGATTGGGTGTTGCCAAAGCAGAGGCAAAAAATAAAGAGGCCGGGAAAGAGGTGTCTTTGCATGCTATTATTTTTTGGTAAGATACTTACTCTCCTTCCATTTCTTCCAGCAATTCCTGTAGTTTTTTAATATGGCGGCCATACAATTTGTTTACATACCAGACATTGACATAATAGATGCCGATCGTCAGAGGCGCCAGCAAACCTATCCAGAACAGAGGGCTTTGCCACCAGGCGATTCCGCTGACCTGGTAAAAAAGGGCTGCACCGGGGGGAGGGGGATATTTCCAGCGGATAAGGAGGTAAGAAAGGATCGCCATGACCGGTATCATAAGGGTGCCCGACAGGATATAAAAACGGATATATTTTTTCAGGGTGCGCACCTGTAGTTTCAGGTTGGACTTCACCTGACAGCTTACGCACTGCATCTCTTTCAGGAGCCGGTCCTTCCGGTAATAATATGCGGCCAATACGGCCATCAGAAGCCCTAGCAGCCAGGCAATGCCGGACAGGCGGCCTTCGAAGTCCAAAAGGTAAAACAGGATGGTCGGGATATAGGTTGCCAGGACGAGGATAATCTCTCCCAGGAGATTGCGTCTCATTTTGGCGATAGGCCCTCTGGACCTTTTATGCAGCAGGGCGATAATTTCGGCTTCGCTGCCGGCGCTCTGGTCAGACCCGACCTCCAGGCTATGCCATACATATTTAAGGCTGTCCAATTCCATAAGCGGTCTCTTTTTTTGTGATTTTGCGTAACTTTTCTTTGATCCGGTTCATTTTCACCCGCAGGTTATTCTGGTTGATCCCGAGGATCTCTTCCATCTCATCGTAGCTTCTGTCTTCCAGGTACAGCATGACCAGTGCCTTTTCCACTTCCGTCAGCTGGTTGATCGCAGCATATAATTGCTGCAATTGCTCCTCCTGTTCTTTCGAATATTGTATATCCTGTATTTGGGTAGGTAGATGGTCGGGGTCCAGGGGAGTGATCCGGTGTTTCTGTTTGCGAAGGTCGGAGATGGCCGTGTTCAGGGCAATCCGGTAGAGCCAGGTACTGAATTTCGACTCGCCCCTAAACCTGGGATAGGACTTCCATAGCTGGATAATGATCTCCTGGAAAAGGTCCTGCCGGTCCTGTTCGGAAAAGCAGTAAAGCCTGCACACTTTATACAGCATAGCGCGGTGCTCCTGCACCAGCTTCACAAACTCTTCCTGTGCGGCGGGTTCCTGCAAATAGAATGGTTTTAGCAATAATAGCATTCGTCGGCCGGATGATGAAAATATTACTGATGATGAAAATATTACATTTACAGCATGAAAAAAATCTACTGCCTTTCCACCTGTAGCACCTGCAACAGGATCCTGAAGGAAATACAAGCGGAGAAAAAAGGGTTTGAGCTCCAGGATATCAAGAAGCAAAAGATGACCCCGGCCCAACTGGACGAGCTAAAAGAAAAAGCCGGCAGCTATGAAGCGCTTTTCAGCAGGCGGTCGCTCCAATACAAGGCGATGGGCCTTAAAGACCAAACTCTTACCGAAAAGGATTACCGGCGGCTTATCCTGGAAGAATATACTTTTTTGAAACGCCCTGTAGCCTTCGTGGGAGGCAAAATATTCGTGGGAAGCGACGCGAAGTCCGTGGAAGGCTTAAAGGCGGCGTTGTAAACCCGCGAAAAGACAAATTGGTGGCTTCTGTCAGGGTCCCTTAATTGGCCGATAGTCTTTTTAATTTCGAGACTCCCTGCTGCTGAATGACCTTCACGTTTACCAGGCCCTTCATCCCGGCATAATCGCGCGCGGAACTGAATAAATAGAATTCGGGGAATTCCACAATCCGCTCCCGTACGGGATTTTCATGAATATGATCAATATGGTCTAACAGCAGACCCGGTTGTTCGCTGTCTATATGCAGTGGGCTGCTGCAATTTTGCCATACATTGAATTTTTCTATCCGCTTCAGGGATTTACTGAAGTCCTCAAAACGCTGGATCATCCAGTTACGCCGGGGGTCCATCTCCATTTCGATCGCTTTTATTATTTCCGGTGTGGTATATTTTTTAAAATCCCGCTCGAAATAGGCCGGGCCATACCCTCCCTTTGTGCGGATGAGCAGGTGGAGATGACAGGTCATCAGACACCAGGCATAAATTACCAGTCCCTGCACTTCAGTAAAATGGTTCAACGCATCTGTGATCACCTGTTTATAAGCAGGGCGGACGAATATGTCGATCCTGTCAACGACATTCAGTGTAAGAAAATAGCAGGCGTCCCTGGGTACCATGGGCTTGTCGTGTGGCAACATAACCGCTCATTTTGGATGAAAAATAAAAAATCCAACAGGTATGGGATCGGGGGGTCGTTTTAAAGATACTAAATCTACATGGCTTTAAGGCACCCGGAGGTTTAATTTTTTGTTATTCCGAACCGGGCTTCGCCCGGTTGTGAACAAGGCCCATAGGCTGAAGTTCACCGACATTATGCGTATTCCAGCAAAGAATTACATTTCAACCAATTCTTTGCTGGAATTCAACCGGGGGCCGCAGAGAATAATTTAACTTTTTGCAAGGGAGAGGCGCTGCAATAAATATAATGTTCGGGGTTATCGACCATCTTTTCCTTTAACAGGTTCTCCAGGGCGGAGGGAAGATGCTGCTCTTTTTTAACAACTTTCTCCAAATCGACGGGCTGGTTACCGAATTGCCAGAAATGATGCTCGGAATCATGCTGATAGCGGTTGGCAAAGAACTGGAACAGACGAAGCAGCCATTCCTTCCGGCTTTCTTCGGGATGTTCTGCGATGGCCCGAAGGATTTGTTTTGCCGAAACGCTTTTCAGATCCCGCAATACCTTGGGCAGGTTACCTTTTCCCTCCCCGACCCCTGCTATCATACAAAGGCGGCTGGGCAAGATTGCATATTCGTATACCCGTAGCCGTTTGTGATCAATGCAATAGTTTAGATTCTCTATTAACAGATCACAATATTCGTAGCGGGTGAATACATCAATCCCGCCAACTACGGTTAGGGTTACAAAATACAATCCCTTAGGCTGTATCTTGTACATTTCGGTCATGCGTAAAAGATAGCAAACTTTTGTTAAAATCAATAGCTACGTCTGTACTACAGAAGTTTTTAGAGGATATTTTTTTGCTTTCCTCCTATGGACGTCCTTGTTTTTCCCAGGGAGGGACGGATTCCCTGTCAGGGAGGTCAAAAACTGTGTCTACACTGCATTCCGGCCTTCTACTCTTTTTTCGCCTACTGAACGATCCGCAATTTCGCGTAGTTCAGCATGATCTTTTTTTCGCCGTTGTACTGAAACTTCACCGTGGCTATCGGGTTATGTGCCGATCCTTCCAGACCGACCACTTCGCCAAAGCCGAACTTCTGGTGTTCCACTTTCTGGCCTACCTGTAACGCGGAAGTATCACTGGCTACAAAATCAGGGCTGGGATTGTGTTCGATCGTTTTCATATACGGCTTGAGAGGGACATAAGCCGGCTTGGTCTCTTTTTTATTCGGGGGAGGGCCATATTTTTTCTCCGCCTGTGCGGCCGAAGCTCCGAATCCACTACCGGCATTCATCCGGTCAAAAGAAGCCGAGGTATTGCCAAAGCCCATATTGCTGCTGCCAGCCTGGTTGCGTGCGCCGCCTCCGGCGAAACTACGATCCAGGTACTCCCCCGGTATCTCCTCGATAAACCGGCTGGGCTCATTCTGGACCAGCGAACCGAATCGGTAGCGGGTATTGGCATAGGTGATCCATAATTTCTGTTTAGCCCGGGTGATGACCACATAGAATAATCTTCTTTCTTCTTCCAGTTCCTCCCGGGTATTGATGGCCATTGCATTGGGGAAGAGCATTTCCTCCAGGCCGGCGGCAAAGACGCAGGAGAATTCGAGGCCTTTTGCGGCATGGATGCTCATTAGCTTCACGGTATCCGCGTTGGGATCCTTCTCGTCGGCATCCGTCAGCAGGGTGATTTGCTGTAAATAATTTCCTAAGCCCTTGGTCTCTGACTCCAGCACTCCGTCTTCATCCGGTCTTTCCGTAAACTCTTTTATAGAGTTCAGCAGTTCCTGGACGTTCTCGTAACGGGCAAGGCCTTCGGTCGTTTTATCGTTAAAGAGATCTTTTACAAGGTTGGTTTGCTTGCCTACGTGTACGGCTACTTCATAGGCATTTTTGGTCTCCAGCATGCTGGTGAAGCTCCGGATCATCAGCACGAAATTCTCGATGGCTTCCAGGGTGCCGGCTTTATAGCCGAATTCAGCGGCTCTTTCCAATACCTGCCACAGAGAGATATTCTGTTCATTGGCATTGAGAACCGCCCGGTCGATCGAGGTTTTGCCGATGCCCCGGGTCGGGTAATTGATAATACGTTTGAGGGATTCCTCATCGCGTCCATTGACAATGATCCGCAGGTAGGCGATGAAATCCTTGATCTCTTTGCGCTGGTAGAAGCTCACCCCTCCAAACATGGTATAGGGTATCGCCATCCGGCGCAGGCTTTCTTCAAAAGCCCGGCTCTGGGCGTTGGTTCGGTATAGAATGGCAAAATCACGGTTGTTATAGTGATTGCGTAATTTCTGTTCCTGGATGGTGTCGGCAACGAATTTACCTTCTTCATTATCCGTCATCATCCGCACCAGACGGATTTTTTCTCCGCCGGCATTATCTGTCCAAAGGTTCTTGGGTATCTGGCCTTTGTTATTCTTGATGACTTCATTGGCTACATTGATGATGTTTTGGGTACTGCGGTAATTCTGTTCCAGCATCACCACCTTGACATCATCATAATCCTTCTGGAACTGCAGGATATTCTCGATCGTCGCTCCCCGGAAACTATAAATACTTTGCGCATCATCCCCTACCACGCAGACATTTTCATGAGCGGCGCCGAGGAGCTTGATGATTTCATACTGGGCGGGGTTGGTATCCTGGTACTCATCGATCAGGATATATTTGAACTTATGCTGGAATTTATGGAGGCTCTCGGGGAAGTGCTTGAGCAGCTTGTACATATTGACGAGCAGGTCGTCGAAGTCCATGGACCCGTTCTTTAAGCATCGTTTGGCATAGGCCATATAGATCTGGGCGATGGCCGGCCGGTTGCTGCGCATATCTTCCTGTTGAAGAGCGTAGTCGTTGGCATATTCCGCCGGTCCGATCAGGCTGTTCTTCGCCGATGAAATGCGGTTGTAAACCACGTTGGGCTTATAAATCTTGTCATCCAGGTCCAGTTCGTTTATAACCGTCTTCAGGACGCTCTTGGCATCGTCCGTATCATAGATGGTAAAATTTCTCTCGTAACCGAGGTGGTGGGCTTCTCCTCGTAAGATCCGGGCAAAGACGCTATGGAATGTGCCGATAAAAAGATTACGCGCATCCGTATTACCCAGGGTCCTTTCCACCCGCTCTTTCATTTCTTTGGCAGCCTTGTTGGTAAATGTCAGCGCCAGGATATTAAACGACGCGACACCTTGTGCCATCAGGTGTGCGATACGGGTAGTAAGCACTTTGGTTTTACCGCTGCCCGCTCCCGCTACGATCATAATAGGGCCATCCTTATGCAGTACCGCTTCTTTCTGCCGGTCATTCAATTCACTGATATAATCTCGCATGCTGCGAAGGTACTTAAAACCTCGTAAGCTTCAAGCTTCGAATGGCAACTCGTTGCCCGCCGGGGATAAATCTCTCCTTGTTGATCCTCAAAGCCTTACAAATTAACACCCCCTTTGTTTCTGGCTTGAAGCTTGCACTTAGTGACCCGAAATGCGGTTTTGCACCCGCCATCCGATAAGTTTTTTTAGATTTACTGATCAACTACCCATATTTATGCTATCAGTCGCATTACCCTATCACCTGAAAGTCCGTGACCATTTTTCAGAACAACGGAAAACCTGGGATTTTTTCACGGCTACCGGCACCGGGTCGGCACAGCAGGCCTCTTATAAAACGGATCTATTGAAGAATACCTACAAGTTTCAGCCGGAAACCGATCTTTTCATTTATGATAAGATTGCTTTCGCCAAAGAAAAGCTGGGGCTGTCAGCTTTGCAGGTAACAGCGTACCAGGCTCAATATGCCAATGACCTCAATGCCAGTATCACCTATTTCGATCAGGAGGCTCAGCTGGTCTTCAGCGGCGACCTTACTCAACGGCTCAACGGGGATGAATTGCTGGCCGTCATTGCACACGAGCTGGCGCATGTAAAGTTATTTTCCCTTCTCAACGGAGAGCTGGAGGTAGCTGATCGTATCATTACGGCCATCGCCAATAATAATACGGGGGGAGCGGCGTCTGTAGCACCTTACTATGAAACGGCCCGGTTGTTCCGGCTTTATACGGAGATCTATTGCGACAGGGCGGCGCTGGCCGTATTGGGAGATCCTGTTCCGGTCATCAATATGCTGCTGAAGATTGCGACCGGGTTGGCGACGGTAGATGCTGAAAGTTATAGTAAGCAGGCGGAAGAAATTTTCTCTGCCTCTCCGGATACGCTGGCCGCGACGCCCACGCATCCTGAAAATTTTATCCGCACCAGGGCCCTGGGGCTTTGGTTTGAAAAGCAGGAGGCTGCCGAACCGGAGATTGCCCGGATGATAGAAGGCCTTCCCGATCTGGACCGGCTGGACATTTTTTCACAAAAAGAGCTGGCCGCCCTTACCCGGGATTTCCTGTCTTACTATCTCCGGCCTAAATGGTTTCAAAGCCCCCTGGTTATCAGTCTTGCCCGTCAGTATTTTCCGGACCATCCCTGGGAGGGGCCGGTTGCCCCCCGGACGCAGCCGGTCGGTCAGGGGCGCAAGGACGATGATGAGGGTCGCCCGGGACTTATAGCAGCGAAGATTGCCGCGGCGCACGCCAGCGTAAAAGAATATTTCGCCTATCTGCTGCTGGATTTCGCCCTGGCTGATCCCTCTCTGGAAGAGATTCCTTCCGGACGGGCTTTTCAACTGGCCGAAGAAATGCAGCTTTCGGAGGTTTATGATCTTATTGCTAAAAAAGAAATGCAGTTTAGCGACAAAAAATGGCCCGGCTACAAACAACAAACGCAGGCCGCTTACGCTCTTATCAAAGAAGCCTAATCCAACCACCCCTATGGAGACCCATCACATGGAAACGAATCACACCAGCTTTAAAGAATTTTTACCCATCGCCTTCGATCAGGGTGATTACACAACGGATGACGTCATCGCCTTTGTATTCCCCTTATTCAGGCAGGTGCTGGGCTTACATGAGTCCGGAAAAGTAGGGTCTTTCGAAAAGGAGGAAGCGCTGTCGGTGACAGATCACCACCACCTGGGTATCGATGAAGACTCCGCTCATGCGCCTTCTTATGCGCTTTCCCGGGTGTCGGCCCTGTTTGCCCGGGTGCGATCCCGGAATTTCGATGTGGTCGGCAAAGTAAAAATCCTCACCGACGCGGGGGAGGGCAGCACCGACGCCGAGGATCTCCAGGTACATAAAAGCCTTCAGGAGCCGCTGCAGCATCCGGCTTACGTGCCCGGCTATCTGTGTTTCGAAAGCCTGCTGGGTCACCATGACCCGCAAACGGATATTTTTTCCCTGGGCCTGGTATTAGGCAGCATGACCCTGGGCCTGGACCTCTATGAGACCGATGACCTTTTCCTGTTCGCCGAAGTCCGTTCCAACCCGTCCCTGCATCATCCGCGGATCCATCCTACGCTCGGGCGGCTGATCACGGAAATGACGGAGCTGGACAGAAGCCGGAGAACACAGGATCTCTATGACGTGATCCAGCGCCTGGAGCACTATCGGGATTATGATCCTGAAAAACAAACGGATCTTACCAAAGTAGCCGGCTGGGTGAATAAAGAGATAAAAGAAAAGGAAGCCTTTATCTTAAACAAGCTGCGCAACCGTCTTTTCGATACCAGCCGGCGCAACCGGTTACTTTATTACAAACCCAATATGCGGTTTGTCAACCTGACCGTCAGCAGTGTTCCTATTGTCCTGCATTATCAAAGCATCCGTCCCGAGCATCTGTTCACCTGGAACAGCGAGCTGGCAGACAAGGTCAGCGGCATGAAGGAGATCGTCCTGAACAAATACCTGCGTTTTGAGGATCACGGCTATCTGCCTTCCTCCCTGGACAGGGTCCGGGTGGAATCCCAGCGTGCCATCCAGGAGTATGGATTCAGCCAGCTGAAGCTGGTGATCGCTTTCCTCAACTGGCATAATCTGAAAGAGGAGATCAACGAGCGGATCCAGAGTCCGCTGCTGCTGATCCCGGTGGAGCTGAAGAAGAACAAAAAGCTGAAGGAGGATCATTATGTATTGAAGGTATTGGATAACGCGGCCGAAGTAAATCCGGTCCTGGCAGGGCAGCTGAAAGACCTCTATGGTATCCGGCTGCCGGATTTCATCGACCTGGATGAGATAAGTCCCGAACAGTTCTATCAGCAGCTAAAGGCACAGATCGATGAGGCCAACCAGGGGATCGTGCTCAATTATATCGATAAACCCCGCATCAAGCTGATTCATAGCGAAGCCCGGCATACGGTCAACAATTACCGGAAGCGGCTGCGCAGGCTTCCTGGCTATGCCAATAGCTATCACGACATTCCTTACAGTTACCAGCCTGAAAATTATAAACCCCTGGGCCTGGAGATCTTCCAGCAGAGGATCCGGCCTGATATCAGCTATCTCGAATTCCTGGTGAACGACCGGGTAAAACCCCGGTCCCGGCAGCTCACGGATGCTCCGTCCGAGAAGATACCTGCAAATACTGGTCTCCGGGAAAAAGAGCTCTTTGAGCTTGCTGAAAGCGAAAGCAATCCGTATAGCTGGGACTTCGATGTCTGCCATATGGTGCTGGGCAATTTCAACTACAAGAAGATGAGCCTGGTGAGGGATTACAACCTGGTGATCGATCAGCAGCTGCAGCATCCTGTATTCGACGCTTTGTTCAGCGAATTGCCCCGGGTCTATTCAAAGCATCCTTTCGATCTCAACAAGCCGGACGACTGGTATCATGTAATAACGGCGGACCCTACCCAGACGCGTGCTATCCTGCAAAGCCGGGCCGGATACAGCTATATCATTCAGGGGCCTCCGGGTACCGGCAAAAGCCAGACTATTACGAACCTGATCGCGGATTTCGTGGCAAGGGGAAAAAATATTTTATTCGTATGTGAGAAGAGGGCAGCCCTGGACGTGGTTTATCATCGTCTCAAACAGAACGGGCTGGACGAGCTGTGTTGTTATATTCACGATAGCCAGGGGGATAAAAGAGAGTTCATCAAAGACCTTAAAGCCACTTACGAGGATTTCACCACGGTCAAGATGGACCTGGGCGCTATCCGGGCCAAACGGGCGGCCCTGCTGGAGAAAATGAACGGACAGCTGGATCTGATCCGGGAATTTCATTTTACGGGTACCAGCGAAAAGAAGGAAACCGGTCTGGAGGTTAGAGAGCTGGTAGAGCGGATTATTTTGCTGCGGCAGCACCTGGTGGATCTGACACCCCAGGAAGAAGAGTGGCTGCCTCCATACAAAGAGTGGATGGAGGGCGGCGCCGTCATTGCCGCCCTGGCAGAAGTCCTGGAAGAGGCAGGGTCCGATCCCATCTTTGCCGAACATCCTTTCAGCAAGGTCAATGAAAGTATTTTTCGGGCCGACAACCCGCACAATTTGCTGGATAGCCTGCTCCGGCAGGCACAGGGTCTGTTGCAGCAGGTAGAGACCGTCATCCGGGACAGCGCTATTCCAGCAGAATATACGACGCTGGAAAAGCTCAGGAACCTGGTACAGTTCGCCGTGCTCCTGTATCCGCTGGCCCTGACGGACAACCTTTTCCTGGCAGATCCGGTCCATTCGGCGTCCAGGGAGTTGGAGCAACGGATGCGCGATTACCGGCAACAGCAGGAGCAATACCAGGAGGCCCTGCAAAAGAATAGCCGGTGGAAGGAGAAATTCAGTGAGCAGGATTTGGAGAACGGTCTGGCCATCGCTATTAAAAATGAAGGCTCTTTCTCCGGCTGGTTTAACGGGGGATGGAAAAAATTAAAAAAGCAGGTTGCCGGGCAATATGATCTTTCGCAACATGCGGTTACTCCTTCTTACCGCAGTATCCTGGAGGGGCTCGGTGCGGAATATGAAGCCGCCCGCCGGTTATCGCAGACCAGGCGCCAGCTGCAGGAGCATTACCGGCTTGACAATATCGATACGTCCTGGCTTAGCCTGGAGGTCTTGCGAAATAAAAAAGGCGATGCCGCCCTGGATTATCTTATGCAGCATCCGGACGGCCTTTCTTTGATCACGGCTCTGCAAGCCCTGCACCAGCCGCTGTCCCGTCTGGATACCCAGCTGAGGCAATGCCTGCATGATCCGGGCGCCGGCGACCTGTCGGCCATCCGGGATGAGCTGCAAAATATACATCTGAATGCGGATGGGTTAGGAGACTGGCTGCCTGTCCTGCGATCTTTTGCCGGCCTGCCGGAGGAGGTGAAGAGAGCTCTCCGTCATTTCTCCCTGAGACCTATCCAGACGGAAGCGGTCATAGCCCGTAAAGCGCTCTATCAGATCTATCGGGCCAACAGGGCTTTTGCCGCTATCGACCGGCAGGGCATCGAAAAAGCCGTTCAGCAATTGGGTGACTGTTATATCAGCCTGCAGCAATTGAATGCCGACTATATCAGGGCCTTTGTCCGGCAACGCTTCCATCAGCAGGTAGATCTGGCGAATATGGCGGCAAGCCAGCTGAATGAGGAGCAGAAGAAATTCAAAAAGAGCTATAACGAAGGCCGAAAGATCCTGGAGAATGAGTTCGGCAAGAGCATGCGCTACAAAAGCATCCGTGAATTATCCGCCAAAGAGAGCGGGCTGGTATTGAAAGATATAAAACCGGTCTGGCTGATGAGCCCTTATAGCGTAAGCGACAGCCTGCCTCTGGACAGCGATCATTTCGATGTGGTGATCTTCGATGAGGCCAGCCAGATCACCCTGGAGGAGGGTGTGCCGGCTTTATACCGTTCCGGGCAGACGATCATTGTCGGGGACGAGAAACAAATGCCGCCTTCTGATTTCTTCAGCGCAAAGGCGGAAGATCCCGATGACCTTGAAGGCATTGACGGCGAGGAGGGGGATGAATGGCTCAGTGATGACGCCGACAGTCTCCTGGCCCAGGGCTCCCGGAAGCTGGACAGCACTTTATTAAGCTGGCACTATCGCAGTCATTATGAAACCCTGATCAGCTTCAGCAATCATGCCTTCTATGAGGGCAGGCTGCTCACCATTCCGGATAAGACCATTCACCATAAAGAAAAAGAGGCTATAACCATTACCCGGCCTGAAGATGCTATCCGGTCGGCGGATAATCTCTTCGACAGGAGCATCAGCTTTCATTTTCATTCCGATGGGGTCTATGAGAAAAGAGGCAATGTGGCGGAAGCCGCTTATATCGCCCACCTGGTAAGGGAGCTTTTGAGCAGGAATATACGGGAAAGCATTGGTATCGTGGCCTTCAGCCAGGAGCAGCAGCATACGATCGAAGACGCCCTGGATGAATTGGCCCGAACCGATATTCCCTTCGGTCAAAAACTGGAAGATGCCTATAACCGAACGGAGAACGATCAGTTCACCGGTCTGATCATCAAAAACCTGGAGAATATCCAGGGGGATGAAAGGGATATCATTATCATGAGCGTCTGCTATGGGTTCGATGCGCAGAAAAAGATGCTGATGAATTTTGGCCCGATCAATAAAAGGGGCGGGGAAAAGAGATTGAATGTATTGTTCAGCCGCGCCAAAATGCATATGGCGGTGGTGAGCAGTATCCGGCACCAGCATATCAAGAATGAGTACAATGAAGGCGCTAATTATTTAAAAAGATTCCTGCACTATGCCGAGATGATCTCTCTGGGCCGTATGGAAATGGCCAGAACGATCCTCGACAGCCTGGTATCGCAGAAGGTCGAAGGGAGTTCCGGATCTTCGGCTTCGATCGTCCTGCAGCAGATCAAAGAGCAGATCCAACATTATGGCTATGAGGTCGCGGAACAGGTAGGTCAGTCGGATTTCAAATGCTCCCTGGCCGTGAAGGCGAAACCCGAAGATGAGGAATATGTCCTGGGTATCCTGATCGACGACGGGAAACATTATCAGAATCAGAACCTGATCGAGCAATACTATCAGCGCCCGGCTATTCTACAGAGTTTTGGCTGGAAGGTCCTTTCTGTTTTTGCCCGGGACTGGCTGCATCATCCGCAGAAAGTGATGGAGCTGATCCTGAAATCGATCCGGTCAGGTCTTCAGCCTGCCTCCGCCGTCATTCCCGCGGATTCGACGGCTGCTGGTTCTTCCGGCCCCTCCGGCACTTCCGGCGATAGGGAGAAGGGGTCAGGTCCTGGCGCCGGTCAGGAAAATGGGGAAGGAGAAAAGGCTGGTATTCCAGCCGGAGATAGGGGGTTGCAGGACGTCGAAGGAAGAAGCCCCGTAAGCCAATCCGGCATCTACGACCACCTTATTTTTGAGCGGCTCCATTACCAGGATGCTGGCAGCGACAAGTTCTGGGAAGCAGCGACGGATGGCAATAAGCTGATCGTCCGCTGGGGAAGGACCGGCTCAAAGGGGCAGATACAGTTAAAAACCTTCTCCGATGAAGGGGTTGCGATAAAAGAGAAAGAAAAATTGATCAGGGAAAAGACGGGGAAGGGATATAAGCCCTAAGACCCTCTCTGGGAACCTCCGGTAAGACGGGTGTTTTTAACAACTCCTTTAGAGTTTCCTTTCCCTTTGGGAGCAGGAAAGCCTGGGATATTGCTTTTCTGGTTACCGATCTGTTTGCCGTCTTTTTTCTTCTTATTATTGGGAATGAGCGCCATATGAAATCTTTTTTATAAGGTAGCAAAAATAAGACTGAAGATAAGATTATTTTTACAATCATGCAGCGTGAACTCTATTTCGACATCAGCTCGGCGGAAAGCGGGGGCAGTCTGTTCCGGATCGTCGGCGGGGAGGGGTCTCCTTCCTTTTATTATAACCACAGCACTTATGATTCGGATAAAGATGAAATGAAGGTCTTTGAAACGAATTATCCGGACTTTGCCTCTTTCTGGAAGGAGCTGACGAAAGATCCGCAATGGTGGTATCTCCACCCCTTATTTGTTCACCCGGAACAAAGGGATTTCATCCGGGAGCAGCTGAAAACGGTGAACTGGGCCGTGCACTCCAACAAAAAATGGCAGGATAGTCACCAGCGCCAATGGAAGAAGGTATTGACGGGTCCCGGCGGCTATTACCCCGGTCCTGATTCTGCAAAAACCAACTCCGTTTTTTAGCAGGGGCAAATTCTGGATTCCGCTTTATCTTTATCGCGGCCCGTGGATTTTCAACGGCATTTTTCCTACTTCTTTGAGGTAGCACACAAACAACTCTGTTATGCAAAAGGTCAAGTTATTCTGTCTCTTTTTATTCGTTTTGGGCAGCCTGCGGCTGGTCGCACAGGACAGCGCCTATATCAATCCGGTGACGTCCGGCAAAGGGTGGGCCCCTCTTTTCAATGGCAGTCTTTCGAATGCTGTCTTTCCTAAAGGTGTCTGGACCGTTACGGACGGAGTTCTGACAGCCGACAAGGACGAGGCGATCTGGAGCGATAAAGCTTATGATGATTTTGTACTGGACCTGGAATTTAAAAATGCTTCCGGCACCAATAGCGGAGTCGTCGTACATGCATCGGATACAAAAGACTGGATCCCGCATAGTGTCGAGATACAAATTGCCGACGATTATTCGGACGAATGGTCCAAAGCGGCGCCCAGCTGGCAATGTGCTGCTATTTTTGGTCACCAGCCCGCCACGGCTCATCTTGTCAAACGACCCGGGGAGTGGAATCATTATACGATCACCTGTAAGGGCAGAAAGATCTGGGTCGTATTGAACGGACAGCTGGTGAACTCCTGCGATATGAGCTTATATACTTCCGCTGAAAATAATCCGGATGGCACCAAGGCTCCGGGATGGCTTAGCAATCCAATGGCTACCCTGCCCCTGCATGGATATATCGGCTTACAGGGCCAGCATGCGGGCGCTCCAATTTATTTCCGTAATATCCGGATCAAAGTATTGAAATAAGTTACACTTTTTCGGACTTCGCGGGAGTGGCCGGTTTTCGTGCCCAATGCGATAATTCTGAATTATCTTCCCCCAAAAGGATCAGGGCTCCGTCCCGGAGGCGATAATGATTGGCATGGAGAAGGCTTTTTAGAAAGGACTGCTCATTATAACCCGGACAGGCCATTTTTGTAGTAATGATCTTTTCGCTAAAGGTGAGGCTGCTGTCATTGCCGCTATACCAGAACGCTCCTCTCATGGTATTGCAGCCCGTGTTGCCGGAGAAATGTTTTTTAGTAAGGTCAAACCGCATGGAGGGGATTTTGCCGGTGGCGGCATCGGAAGGCAGGACAGGCTGCAGGTACCAGGACCCTCCTAAAGTAGTCGTATCGGGCGCATGGGGAGTACGGGCAGCAAGGGCGGTCGTATCCGCCGCAGGGGCCGGATGGTTGGAAGCCGGCTCCTGGCAAGCCAGCAGGCAGCTTAGGCAAGCTGAAATAATTAGTTTCATTGGTTAATACTGTTTAATGGTCGGATAGAATGTCCGGTTTACCCCGGTGTTTATTGCAAAAGATGGAAAAACTATGCCAAAACCGGGTGGAGCGGGACGAAGGTTACTGGCGAAGCCCGAGGCAAGACGAGGAACGAGTGAAAGCTCTGACGAAGTCCTGGCGCAGCACCCGATCTGTGCGAACAAACTATGGTCCTGCCTGTGGAATAAATTCCCCGTCAATTTCTGAGATGCCGGATCGGAATAATCCGTCTAAAAATTTAAATTACAGCATCTATGCTGCAGGACAATCTATTGCTCATCATATCATTGCTTTTTATCGTTTCCATGCTGGCGATGCTCAGTGAAAAGCTGCGTATTTCTTATCCTATTTTCCTGGTGATTGCCGGCTTGCTTATCAGCCTGATACCGGGTATTCCCACTATCAGCCTGGATCCGGATATGGTATTTATCATCTTTCTTCCGCCGCTGCTGTATTCCGGGGCCTGGAACACTTCCTGGCAGGATTTCTGGCTGTTCAAGCGGCCTATCGGCATGCTGGCATTCGGGCTGGTGATCTTTACGGCCGGAGCGGTGGCTTTTACCGCTCATCTTATGATCCCGGATTTTTCCCTGGCCCTGGGATTCCTGCTGGGAGGGATTATTTCTCCTCCGGATGCCGTAGCCGCTACCAGCGTGTTGCAGACCCTGAAGATCCCCAAACCGATCGTTACCATCCTGGAGGGAGAGAGCCTGGTGAATGATGCCTCCAGTCTGATCGTATTCCGTTTTGCCCTGGCTACAATCTTTACCGGGCAGTTCGTTCTGTGGAAAGCGGGGTTCAGCTTCCTCCTGGTCGCCTTCATGGGTATCCTCATCGGGCTGGTGTTGGCGAATATCGTTTATGCCATACACCGCTGGCTGCCAACCACGGCCAGTATCGATACCGCTATCACCCTGGTATCTCCCTATCTTATGTATATTACGGCGGAGCATTTCCATTATTCCGGCGTACTGGCCGTAGTAAGCGGAGGGCTATTTCTTAGCTATCGCTCTCATGAGGTCTTTACCTATAGCTCCCGTCTGCAGTCACAGAGTGTCTGGAATGTCATGATCTTCCTTTTGAATGGCGTCGTATTTATCCTTATCGGGCTGCAGTTGCCCGGCATTGTCAGGGGACTGGGTGAATATTCATTGGCGGCTGCCATTGTTTACGGAGTCGTGATCAGCCTGGCGGCGATCGTCATACGCATTGTCTGGGTATATCCGGGAGCTTATCTGCCCCGTATCTGCAGCAAAAAGATCCGCGAAAAAGAAGCTAATCCCGGGTGGAAACCTGTCTTTATCATTGGCTGGAGCGGCATGCGGGGTGTCGTCTCCCTGGCTTCTGCCTTAGCCGTGCCTTTTAGTCTGACCGATGGAGCGAGCTTTCCCCACCGCAACCTGATCCTTTTTATCACATTTGTCGTGATCCTTTTTACCCTGGTATTGCAGGGGTTGAGCCTGCCTATCCTGATCCGGCTCCTTAAGATCGAAGTACAGGAGAACGAGGAGGACCAGAAACTTTCCATTCGCCTGCGGCTGGCGGGCGCCGCATTGGATTATATAGAAGCGGAATATGCCCAGGAGACCGCATCGATCGATGCCTTCAATCGCCTGAAAGAACGCTATGAACGAATGATAGAAATAACCAATAAAAAACTGGAAAAAGAAGAGGGAAAGGAGATAGTGCCTTCTTTTTTGCCCAGGTATCGTCAGCTTCTGCTGGAATTGGTGAAGGTCCAGCGACAGGAGCTGGCCCAGATGCGCCGGGACAACCTTTTCTCCGAAGAGCTGCTGCGGAGTAAGGAGTTTGAGCTGGATCTGGAAGAAGCCCGGTTCAGGCGATAATACCGGCCGGCCCGGTATGCCGCTATAAAAAAGACAGGCTTGATATTTCTATTTCAAAAAAAGGTGTTACATTAGAAAAAGATCTTATTCAAAACTAAAAAAAACACCGATGAAAAAAGCAAGCCTTCTCCTGCTGATCATGGGCCTGACGATTGCCAGTACACAAGCCCAGTTAAAAGACGCACTTTCCAAAGCCGGAGCCGGGACTCCCAATGCCGGCAGCTTATTGAAACAATTTGGAGGCGCCATCAAACCCACCTCTTTCCTTCCCAGCTGGGCTTCCGGCGGCAAGACCAATTGGCTTAGCGCTGCCGGTAAGGTTTCCGATGCCGCAAGCATGGCCAAAAGCGTTTTTTCTCTCGCCGGTTTTGTCAAACCGGGTATGCTCAAACAGGGATTCAACGCCGGGTCCCTGGGTCAGGCTGCCAGCACTGCAAAAACGTATTCGGATGCCAGCGGATTACTGAAGAACCTGGAAGGCGGGCTAAAGCCGGAGGCGATGGTCAGCAGCTGGGCGGGTAAACGAACCGGCTGGTCAAATGCGTTGAGTCTGCTGAAGTAGACGCTTTCCGACACATTAAAAGACCCACGATTTAACGCAGGATTAATACCCTCTCAAACAGGAACACGGTTCTCATTTCGTACCTTCTCATCTCCGCCCTATAAAATATTGTTATCTTATATTTCTTCACTTAAAACTCATCGTTATGTCAGACCAGAATGAATCTTTGGCCGATAAGGCCAATGCCTTAAAGGAACAGGCTACTGAAAAATTACATGATCTTTCAGACAAAGCAGGGGAACTTACAGACCAGCTCAAACAAAAGGCGGGAGAAACCTGGGATAAACTAAAGTCCGGGGAAGCGAAGGAAGAGCTGGGTCATTTAAAAGAGGCTGTGCAGGAGAAATTAGGGGAAGCCGGAGAAAAAATACATGATTTGACGGATAAGGCCAAAGGGCTTTGGGATAAAGTCACCGGAAAGCACGAGGATGCGGAGAAAAAAGACTAACAGGACACAGGCGGGGCCTCCTATGTTTGCGAACATAGGAGGCCCCCTTTTTTGTTTTATGGCGCATTGGGTCCGGCATATTGCAGGATGACGCGGTAAAGATCGTCCGGGTTAAACGGTTTTACGATGACATCTGTGATTCCGGCCGCATAGGCCTCGCTTTCTACCTCTGTAGGTGTGCTGGCCGTAAGGGCAATGATGGGCAGGGTCTCGCCTCTTTTGCGCAAAAGGACGGTGGCCTCATAGCCGTCCATTTCCGGCATGTGGAGGTCCATCAGGACCAGGCGATGGCGGAAGGGGTCCAGTTTTTCCAGGGCTTCCAATCCATTGCCGGCAACTTCGACGATGGCCCCGCTATTTTCCAGGATTGTCTGGGCTACCAGCACATTCAGGGGATTGTCTTCTACCAGTAAAAGGCAAATGCCTTTCAGCAACTGGTCGTGGTTTGCGGAAGGCAGGGCATCTTCTTTCTTTCCGATAAGTTCCCGGGTAAATGGAAAGATCTGTGTAAAATGAAACTCAGAGCCTTTGCCGGCCTCACTGACTAACTGCAGGGATACACCTTGCAATTCCAGGATCCTTTTGGTAATGGCTAGTCCCAGGCCCGTCCCTCCATAGCTGCGGGAGGTAGAGGAGTCTGCCTGGGTAAACCGGTCAAAGATCATGTGTTGCTTTTCCGGGGCGATGCCGATACCGGTATCTGTTACCCGCACGGTGATCGTGGCCTGGTCTTTCGTCAGGGTTATCACCTGTACGGACAGACGTACATATCCTTCGCGGGTGAATTTAATAGCATTATGAACCAGGTTGTTGATCACCTGGCTGGTCCGGGTGGGATCCCCGATCAGCTTCTTATCCAGGCGGGCATCGATATCCACCAGCAAGTCGATCCCTTTCTCCTGAGCCATATTTTTCAATCCGGCCGCGATATTGCCGGCGATGGCAGGAAGGTCCATCGGGATCTGCTCAAATCCGATCTTTCCTTCCTCGATCTTGTTATAATCAAGGATATTATTGACGATCGACAGTAAATTATTAGCCGAGAAGAGCAATACGCCCAGGTCTTCTTTCTGATCTGCCCGGGGGTCGTGCCGCAGCAGGAGATGCGTCATCCCGATCACGGCATTGAGGGGCGTCCTTATTTCGTGGGACATCGTGGAGAGGAACTCCGACTTAGCCTTGAGCCCCTGCTGTGCCTGGAGGGTGGCCTGTTTAAGGCTGTAGGCAAACCGGTGGGACAAAGCAAGGGATTGCAGGAAGAAAAAGGCGATATATCCTGTAAATATCACGGCTTTCAAGGTGTAGACAATACTAAAATATTCCAGGTTGATCAGGAAAAGGATCACCAGCATGACGGCCGTGCTGAGAAGTGCGTATAAAGACCCGCTCCGTTTATTCCGGGCCGCCTGGAAGAAAACATACAAGGCGTAGGTCGTACCCAGGAACATCACGACCAGGAAAAGATTCAGGACCCGGGTAAAAATGATCGGGGGAGTGAGAATGCACAGTATAGTATAGGTGATACAAAACCACCACACGGCTTTCATGATCCGCGGATCCGCGTCATCCGGATAGAGATGTTTGGTATACTTGGTAAAAAAGGCTGCGCTAAGAGCCAGCGTAATGTATTCCACCCTGATGGTGATGAACCAGTTCAGATTAGGGACTAAAGAATGGAGGATATAGGCATTTGCGCCCACCATCCGGTAGCTGTATAATAGGCAAAAGACAGAGAAATAGAGGGTGGTCTTATCATGCCGGCCGAAAACAAAGAGTCCCAAAAAGAACAAAGCTCCCATGAACATGCAGCCGGCCAGGACGAGGTCATAGGCATTATCCCTGTTTTTTTTCAGGAAAAGCTCGTCTTTGTCCCCGATCAGTATTTGCTTATAGGGTCCCCCTTTCGCATGCCAGAAATTAGCGATCTGCATTACCAGGACCAGGGTATCCCGCTCTCCCGTCGGCAATGCGATGGTACGGGTCGTCCAGAAAGGGGTGGCTTTACCGGCAGTGGCGGCAGGTTCCCCATTCTGGGACTGTATTACCCCATTGACATATAACTTATAGGCGCAATAGACATCCGGAACTTCCAGGCCGATGCGGGGTCTTTTTGAAGGCAGCAAAATGGTGAGGGTATAGGTGGCATAACCCTGAGCCGGGAGTTTTTGTCCATTCAGCCGGAGATTCGTCCAAAGGGATGGGTAGTGCATGTAAGCAGGCTTTCCGGCGGAGCCAAGGCTGTCTGGCGATACCATCCGCTTCCAGAAAAACCCCCACTCTCCATCCAGGGCCAGCGGCTTATCGGATAGATTCAGACTACGAAGGTCTAATATGCCTTTTTGCGCTATGGGGTCAGGCTTTCCGGAGGCGAAGCCAGTCATACAAGTAGTCACCACCAGCACAAAGCATAGTATTTTCGGCAGGATTCGTTTCATAAAGCCGGCGACTCATTCCGTTTTAAACTATATATAAGGCATAGATAACGAAATTTGCCGGATAAAATGATAGGGTCTTTAAAATAAAGGGAGCGGTCCGCCAGGCGGACAGCTCCCTTTATTAATAATGTTGGTGTGCTTTATTTCTTCTCGAGCAATTTGAAGAACTGGTCGAGAGCCGGCAGGATCACGATACGGGTGCGGCGATTAGCTGCGCGACCTTCTTCGGTATCATTCGCGGTAACGGGAACATATTCTCCGCGACCAGCTGCGGTGATATGAGCGGGATCCAATCCGTATTGAGTTTGCAGGATCCGGACAACGGAAGTAGCGCGTTTTACGCTAAGATCCCAGTTGTCTTTCAGCTGACCGGGCCTGTGGTAAGCTTTGTTATCCGTATGGCCTTCTACCATGAATTCGATATCGGGCTGGGCTTTCAGGACAGTAGCTACTTTGCCTAAGACACCTTTTGCGGCTTCTGTTATATCATAGCTTCCGCTCTTGAAGAGCAGTTTGTCAGAGATGTCAATGTAAACAACACCTTTGTCAATCTTGATGTTGATGTCTTTATCATCCATATTGCCGATAGCGCCTTTCAGGTTCATCACCAGGGCCATGTTCAATGAATCTTTGTGGGCCAGTTCAGACTGGAGGTTTTGGATGTAACTATCCTTAGCTCCGATATTGTCTAAAGATTTCTTGATGCTTTCTGCCTGTGTACCGGAGATAACAGAAAGGTCCTGCAATTGCTTGAGAGTAGCGTCATGATTTTGTTTCAGGAAATCGATCTGTTTGTTCAGGGCGTCGAGCTGGCTCTGGAGAGCTGCTTTCTGAGTAGCATCCGTGGCAGTAAGGTCGTTACAATTCTTCAAATCCCCGGCCAGCTTTGCATTGGCAGCCGTCAAGGAGTCGATTTTTGCCTGTGCGGCTTTGAATTTTTTAGAACTTACGCAGGAAAATAAGGAGACGGACAGGACAACGAAAAGAAGGGTCTGTTTAAGCTTCATAGTAATATCATTTTTTTAAAAAAGTTAATTATTCCATACTCGCGTTAGGTCATGCGATTGTCAGGAATAAGGTCAAAGATAACTCAACAAAACAAAAAAGCTAATTTGTAGCCGATAAAATTAAGGCTAATTTAATGCCAAAATATCAGTTGCAGAGAGAATTGTACATAGAAAAAGGGATTATTTGTCTTATTCTGAGCGTTTATTTTCTTTATATACGTTTATTTTAAAACGATACGCGCGATGAGACAATTTTTATTGTCCGGCTGCCTGTTTATCCGGCTTGTATCCTGCAAACTCATGCCCAAAGCGGATCCTGCAACGGAAGCAAAAAGGGTTTCACGCGGGCTCCTGAATGATTATAACCGTGCGGAGACCGGTTGTGAACCTGGAATTTATTTATGGAGGCCGGATAAAATTTTCGCTGCCGGAATGGGCTTACTACCTTCAATCGCACAAGCTTAACCGAAGACGATCGCCTTAGTTTATGACATCCTGCGCCGGGCCGAAGGGAATCCTCTACTTGATTCTGGCTGCCGAACGTGTTCTTTTTAGTCGGGTAGATTTAGTTTTATCAGCCGTTGCCTGCGCCTTTGCCCGTTTTATCTTATTAGCTTTTATAAATTCACTAATAGCCATTTCCTCTTCCTTTGTCAATGGCCCCATACCTCCAATAAAATCAACATCCAGCTCTGTACGCTTTGCACTCATATATCAATTTTTAAAATATTGTCCAATAAGTTTTAATGCCGCTTTCGTTTCAATGATCATCGTTCGTCCTCCAAAATGAAATGCCCCTAAGGTCTTGACATAGTGGTCAATGAGCTGTGTTTTTGATATAAAGGAAACGTTCCCGTCAAAACCTCTTTGGAATGAAAGTTGACAGGCGAAAGCCACCAGATTGCCAGGAACACCTGAATAGACTTTGGACTTTCCTTTATTAAAAGGAGCGCTTTCAACTAAATGCATATAAACATGATCCGCTTTTGTCTCTATACTTAGCAGACCCTGAATGATAGCCGTAGTATTTATATTATTCGCGATGATCAATTTATAGACCTCTCTTTCTGGTTGTTTTAACTCATATTTCCAGTCAAAGACCCAGCCATTCTTTTTTGTTACGATCCTGGAATCATTCGAAGTAAAGGGTAAAACGTTGGTTTTAAAACTCTCCTTCGTGACCACGTTTTCTACCGAATTGGTCAATTTATCTACTTCGAAATCCAAGGGTATAGATCGTTTCTTTTTCACAAACTAAATTTACTAAAATTATGGTTTATTGCCAATTGAAAAGGCATGTAACTGGCGGCTGAAAAGAAAAGAATCAGGTAAAAGCCACTTCTTTAAATCCCTCCTATTGTTGCTGATCTTATGCTGGGTGATCCGGGTGTCCTGGAAAAGAAAACGGATGCCTGGGAGGATGCCTGGAAGGGCAAAAAACGGTAAAACGAAAAAAATTAGTTGAGAAATACTAAAATAGTTAGTGTGTATAAAATAATTATTCTACCTTTATTGAATCAATAATTTTGGAAGAACAAAAAACTACGATTATGTCAAACGCAGAAAAACTCAAGGCTTTAAAGCTGACGATGGACAAAATAGATAAGGATTTCGGGAAAGGGAGTGTGATGATGATGAATGAAAAAAGCCAGGATCCCATGGAGGTCATTTCCACCGGTTCTATCGGATTGGATATGGCCCTGGGAGTGGGTGGCCTGCCAAAAGGAAGGGTCGTTGAAATATATGGACCTGAATCTTCCGGGAAGACGACCCTTGCTACTCATATAATTGCAGAAGCTCAGAAAAAAGGGGGCATGTGCGCCATCATCGATGCGGAACATGCTTTTGACAGTGCTTATGCGCAAAAGCTGGGAGTGGACATCGACAACCTGTTGATCTCGCAACCGGATTATGGCGAGCAGGGCCTGGAGATTGCGGATCGCCTGATCCTTTCCGGCGCTCTGGACATTGTGGTCATTGACTCGGTAGCCGCCCTGGTTCCCAAGGGAGAGCTGGAGGGTGAGATGGGGGATAGCAAAATGGGGCTTCAGGCAAGGCTGATGTCACAGGCCCTGAGAAAGCTGACGGCCACGATCAGCAAGACCAATACCATTTGCATTTTCATCAACCAGTTACGGGAAAAGATCGGGGTCATGTTCGGCAATCCTGAAACGACTACGGGTGGTAATGCCCTTAAGTTCTATGCTTCCGTACGTTTGGATATCCGTCGTATGGCGCAGATCAAGGACGGGGAAGAGGCCATTGGGAACCGGATAAAGGTAAAGGTGGTAAAGAATAAAGTGGCTCCTCCCTTCAGGGCTGCCGAATTCGATATCGTTTTTGGAGAAGGCATTTCCAAGGTAGGGGAGATTGTAGATATGGGTGTGGAATTAGGCATCGTCCAGAAAAGCGGTAGCTGGTTTAGCTATGGCACTGATAAATTGGGCCAGGGACGGGATACTGTAAAACAATTATTACACGACAATCCTGAATTGGCTACAGAGATCGAAAACAAGATCAGGGAAAAAGTAAAAGAAATGCACGCGGCATAAACGAATACGCTTTCGCAACATTTTTTGGAATTATAATTAGGTTAGTAAGTATTGCGGCTCCGATTTCTATCGGGGCCGATTTTTTTTGTCTATCCCGGAGGGGATCTGTTCGGATGGGCGATGGTGGTAATGTCGGAAGGGGCGGGAGAGCAGAAGGATATCGCAGGTATTGTGCGGAAGGATGCCCTCAGGCATCACTGTTTACTCGAATCTTAAGACCTAAAAATAGAAAGTGGGCCACAGGCCCACTGCGCGGACAGCGCCATCAAATATCTTTTTTATGCCCTGTCGGGCCAAATTTTGCCCGGGCCCGACTGGGCATAAAAAAGGGGTCTGAATAGAAATTCAACCCCGTTTTAAAATCCAATATCCTATGAAAAACCGAGATAAAGGTAGAGGATTCAAATCAAATCTGCAATACCATTTTTCGGTAATTTATTTTTAAGGGTTAATTTAGTTCTTAAGAAGCTGATTGGAAGTGATCCGGTTGCTTTCCTTGTCTGCCACCCGCAAAATGTATACCCCCTGCTCCAGAGATGATACATTAATTACTTGTATACCAGGCTGTAAATGTTTGCTTAAGCGTGCGAATCCGGTGGCATCGATCACCTGGATCTCCACCACATGCTCTGTCCGGATAATGAACAGTTTATCTACAGGATTGGGATAAAATTTGAAAGAAACGGCCCCCGAAAGGCTAACCTGGATCGCCTTCGAATAAAATATTTTCCCGTCCTGACTGGTATATTTGATCCGGTAAGAATCCGCGCCATTGGGAGGAGCGATATCTGTCAGTTCATAATGATTGTTATTACCCGTATTACGTATCACACTGATCGTCTCATATTGCCCCCCGTCCGTTGCCCGCTCGATGATAAAATAATCCCCTTCTTCCACACTGTCCACATTCCATTGCAGCCACACCTTATTATATTCTTTCACCAACCCTGAAAAGTTTACAAATACGGCACTCTTACCCCCACTGGCATCCAGCTGTAGCCCGGCTGCAGAGTCGGCAATTTCACTTGGCCGCTGCGCCCGGGAAACATCCCAGCAAAAAAGCGTTGCCACCAGGGCAATCCAAAAAAATTTCTTCATAGCCAGTGATTGATAAGAAAGAAGGGAGGAATCAACTAACAAATTCCTTGCCAGTAACCTTTATATAGACGTTAATCAGCCTCTACCTGGTAACAAAAACGAAAACGCTGCTTTAAAATTTCTTTATACTTGTTATAATCTTCTTAAAACCGGTTTATCTTTCCATCAGGAACAAATAAAAGAATCTGCATGCCCAGTACAATCCGGAAAATGAGTAGCTCCAAACGAATAGCGTTGGTAGCCCATGACAACAAAAAGAATGAATTGATCGAGTGGGCCGTCTATAATAAGACGGTACTGGCCACCCACCGCTTATATGGCACCGGCACCACCGGGAAGCTGCTGGAACAGGCGCTAAGCCAATCGGTCAGCAAATTCCTGAGCGGTCCGCTGGGCGGAGACCAGCAGATCGGGTCCCGCATTGCCGAAGGAAAGATCGACGTACTGATCTTCTTCTGGGACCCCATGGAAGCCCAGCCACATGACCCTGATATCAAAGCCCTGCTGCGTTTGGGGGTCGCCTGGAATATCCCTATCGCCATGGACCGCGCCACGGCAGACTTTCTGCTAACCTCTCCCCTGATGTATACTGACTATGAGATCATCCTGCCGGACTATAGTCTATATGTCAAGCGGCTGCAGAAATAAATCGTTTCACCCTTTTCAAACAATTTTATACATTAGAAAACAACTATTGACCGCCAGCGCCTTATTATTGGCATCCCTGGCCTGGTCCCAGACAAAACCATTGGCCGGCTTCCCGGAAGCCGGCGCCAAACAGGAGTTTGCGTTGGAGGAGCAATTCGACAGCTACCTGAAGGCAGGTAATGTCGACAGCTTCATAAAGATCCTGTCGGCCCATCCTCATCATGTCGGATCGCCGGGAGGAAAGGCTGATGCCGATTACATTTATGACCGGTTTAAAAGCTGGGGATATGATGTTCAGATAGAAACATTCTATGTCCTCTTCCCTACCCCCAGGGAGCGTCTCCTGGAAATGACGGGCCCTACGGCCTATAAGGCCTTGCTGGCCGAGCCCACCCTGAAAGAAGACGCCACTTCCGGTCAGACCAACGAGCAGCTGCCTACCTATAATTGCTGGTCCCCGGACGGAGACGTGACCGCCGACCTTGTCTTCGTCAACTACGGTATTCCGGAGGATTATGACCGTCTTGAAAGAATGGGGATCTCCGTAAAGGGCAAGATCGTCCTCGCCAAATACGGCCATTCCTGGAGGGGCATCAAGCCTAAGGTAGCACAGGAACATGGCGCCATCGGCTGTATCATCTATTCCGATCCGAAAGACGACGGTTATTTCGAAGGAGATGTGTATCCGAAAGGCGCTTTTAAAAATGAATATGGCGTACAGAGGGGTTCGGTCATGGATATGCCCATTTATCCCGGAGACCCGCTGACACCCGGTATCGGCGCTACCAAAGATGCCAAAAGACTGGACAGGAAAGATGTTACGACTATCCTGAAGATCCCTGTCCTGCCTATCAGCTATCATGATGCCGCGCCGTTCCTGCGCGCCCTTGAGGGGCCTGTCGCCCCGGAAGAATGGAGAGGCGCCCTTCCGATCACCTATCATGTCGGTCCCGGCAAAACCAAGGTGCATCTCAAGCTCGCTTTCAACTGGGATATCAAGCCCATTAACGATGTCGTCGCTAAATTACCCGGCAGCCAGTGGCCTGACGAATGGGTGATCCGGGGCAACCACCACGATGGCTGGGTCAACGGCGCAGGAGATCCGCTCAGCGGGCAGGCTGCCATGCTGGAAGAAGCCCGGGCCGTCAGCGAGCTGGTAAAGACAGGCTGGAAGCCTAAACGCACGCTCGTCTATTGTGCCTGGGACGGAGAAGAGCCGGGCCTTTTAGGTTCTACCGAATGGGTGGAATACCATGCGGCAGAGCTCCAGCAAAAAGCGGTCGTCTATATCAATTCGGATGGAAACGGAAGGGGCTTCCTGGGTGTGGAAGGCTCACATGCCCTGGAACCTTTTATAAATGAAGTCGCCCGGGATGTGATCGATCCGGAAACACAGATCAGCGTCGCGGATCGCAAAAGGTCCCGCGAGCTGGTGGATGCCGCGGGCGCCAACAAACTCAAAAAGGAACTTTTTCTTAAAAAAACATTTACCATCGGGGCGCTTGGCTCCGGCTCGGATTTCTCTCCCTTCCTGCAGCATCTGGGGATCCCCTGCTTTAACCTGGGATTTGGCGGGGAAGACCCGGGTGGAGAATACCATTCCATCTACGATTCCTATGATGATTACCGGCGCTTCAGAGATCCCGGCTTCCAATACGGGGTCGCCCTTGCCAAGACAGCAGGCCGTACCAGCCTGCGGATGGCGGATGCCCCCCAGTTGCCCTTCGACTTCAAATCCTTTTATAAGACGGTCAATGGTTATGCCGGTGAGCTGATTTCCCTATTGGACCAGCTAAGAGAAAGTACTTCCCTGACCAATCAGCTGCTGAAAGAAAACCACTATGGTTATGCCGGAGACCCTACCGTCACCCTTCTTCCCCCTGCGGCAAAGGACGAAGTCCCTTACCTGAACTTCTCCTCCCTGCAGAATGCGCTGAACAGGCTGGAACATGCCACCAATCACCTGTCCGATACGCTGGCAAAATCAAAACTGCCGGAAGACAGGCAGGATGCGGTAAACCAGGCCCTCTATAAAGCGGAACAACAATTGCTATCTGATAACGGACTTCCCCGCCGCCCCTGGTACCGGCATGCTATTTATGCTCCGGGCTTTTATACCGGGTATGGGGTAAAAACATTTCCGGGGATCCGGGAAGCCATTGAACAACGCAATTGGAAAGAAGCACAGGAGCAGATTGAGGTTGCTGCTTCGGTCCTGAAAAAATTCTCGGGCTACCTGGAAGCGATTCAGTTCTGATAACTTGAAAAAGGCACTACGATACCTATTGCGCGGGGTGGTTATTACCGGCGCAGTCCTGCTCCTGATCTGGCTCCTGCTGGCAGGAGTTATTATATGGAAAAAGCCGGCCCTGCTGGAAAAAGCAAGGACGGAAATACAGGATCGGACCGGGGGAGACGCTTCGATCGGGGATATGGATCTGTCTTTCTTTCGTCATTTCCCCTATTTTACCCTGCATTTGTCAAAAGTGACTTTGCATGACAGCCTTTGGCAGCAACATCACCATGACCTGCTGAAAGCAGAAAGCATCGACCTGCGTGTCGACCTGCCCGGCAGCCTGCTGGCCGGAAAGCTCCAGGTGGGCAAAGTCTTTCTCGAACAGGGATCTGTCTACCTGTTCACCGACTCCTCGGGGTATACCAATACGGATATGCTGCGCAGGGGGAAGCCGGCAGGTTCGGGCAAGGAAATGAAGCTGCCTGACTTCTCTCTGAAGGACATCCGCTTCGTCATGGAAAAACAGGACAAAAGAACGCTATTCGATCTCGACATCCATCGGCTTACGGGCACTGTCGAACAGCATGGCAGAACGTTGTTCCTGGATCTGGGTACTGATATAAAAGTCAATAGTCTTGCTTTTAATACCGAAAAGGGGTCTTTTTTAAGAGAGACCTCTGTTTCCGGCCATTTCCGTCTTCAATTCAATTCCGGCAGCAAGATCCTGCAGGTGAACAGACAGGCCCTGCTGATAGACGGTCACCCCTTCCTTGTATCGGGAAGGTTTTTCCCGGATGTGAGTCCTGATCCTTTTCTGCTTACGATCGAGACGACCGCCATTCCTTACCGAAAAGCAACGGCCCTGCTGACGCCTCTCCTCCAACAAAAGCTGGATCAATACGACATCGATAAGCCCATTTCGCTCAATGCCACCATCGACGCAGGGTCGGCAGACGATCATACGCCGCAGATCAATGTCCGGATGAGTCTGAGTAAGGGGAGCGTCAGCACGCCTGTCGGCCGTTTTACAGCAGCCTCTTTCGATGGCAGCTTCACCAATGAATGGGCTCATGGCCACAAGCGGGAGGATGAAAATTCCGGGATCCGGTTGCTCTCTTTTTCCGGCGCCTGGTCGGAGATCCCGTTAAAGGCCGACACGATCACCATTACCAATCTTAAGCGTCCTCTGTTAGCGACTACGCTGCATTCCAAATTTGAGCTGACCAAACTGAATGATCTGATTGGCAGCAAGAGCATTCAATTCCGCAAGGGCATGGGCGGACTGAACATAAATTATAAGGGCCCTCTTTCGGGAAATGACAGTACCCGCGCTGCAGCCAATGGCAGCCTCGATATCGATTCCGCTGCTATCAGCTATCAGCCTTATCGTTTCCTGCTGACGGATTGCAAAGGGAAGATCCGCTTTTCCAATCAGGATCTTATCATTGATCACCTGGAAGCGCATGCGGGAAGCAGCAAGGTATTGGTAAAAGGGTTTGCGCGGAACCTGCTGTCCCTCCTCGATAAGGAGCCGGAAAATGTAAGTATGGATTGGAGCCTTCATTCGCCGCGGCTGGACCTGCGGGATTTCACGGCTGTACTGGGCAAGCCGGTCGAGCCGGCGATGTCGTACAAAGCCGGCGGGCCGGACAAAAATGTTTTTGGCTCTTCCGGCTACCGCCTGGATCATTTACTCAGGGATGGGGACATCCATTTACAGTTAGAGGCTGCGGATCTCCTTTATAAAAATTTCTCCGGCGCCCATGCAAAGGCTGAGCTGCTGTTCAGCGGCAATGAGATCAGGCTAACTCACATGGAGGTAGAGCAGGCAGACTTGCCTGCTCTATTTAGCATTTTTTCTAATTCCGACCAGCAGGCTCTCCGTGATAAAAACATGAAAGGAAAAGGGAAGGCCGATATCCGGATGACCGGCCTGTTGTCAGATCAGGCAGATACCCTCACTATCCACCGGATGGAAATACAATCCACCGACTTCACCCTCTTCGCGGAAGGGATTTATGACCTGAAGACAGGAGACGGCAGCAAATTAAAGATAGGCCGGGATCTCTTTGAGGCCCCTTTGCGAAAGGCACCCCGGGCGAAGGCCCATCCGGCTCACCGCCCCACCAGGTGAAATGAGGCTCCACCCAGGTTCACCGTCATCAGAAATTCGATAACTTTAGACTTTGCAAATAACTTATGCCATTTACTATCCATTCTCCTTATGCACCCGCAGGTGATCAGCCGGAAGCGATCCGGCAGCTGACAGAAAGTATCCAGCAGGGCGAAAGATACAATACCCTGTTGGGCGTCACCGGTTCGGGCAAGACTTTTACGATCGCCAATGTGATCCAGAACGTTCAGCGTCCCACGTTGGTGCTCACGCACAATAAAACGCTGGTTGCCCAGCTGTATGGCGAGTTCAAGCAATTCTTCCCGGATAATGCCGTGGGGTATTTCGTTTCCTACTATGATTACTATCAGCCTGAGGCCTATATGCCCGTAAGCAATACTTATATTGAAAAAGACCTTTCGATCAATGAAGAGCTGGAAAAGCTGCGCTTACAGGCTACTACCCAGCTGCTGAGCGGCAGACGGGATATCATTGTCGTGGCTTCTGTAAGCTGTATCTATGGTATTGGGAATCCCGCGGAATTCGAGAACGGGATCGTACGTATTCATAAGGGCCAGACGATCTCCCGGCAGGGGTTCTTACATGCCCTGGTCAATTCTTTGTACAAACGCAGCGAGGTAGAGTTCGGAAGAGCGAACTTCCGGGTGAAGGGCGATACGGTAGATATCAACCTGCCTTATGTGGATTATGGGTACCGGATCAGTTTTTTCGGAGATGAGATCGACGAAATAGAAAGTTTTGACGTGAATACGGGCAAACGTATCGGGCTGCTGGAGGATGCAGCGATCTTCCCTGCCAATCTCTACCTCGCGCCCAAGGATATCATGCAGCAGGTCCTCTATGAGATACAGGATGAGCTGGCGGCGCAGGTGACCTATTTTAAGAATACCGGTAAATATATCGAGGCGCAGCGCCTGGGTGAGCGGGTGAACTATGATGTGGAAATGATCCGGGAGCTGGGTTATTGCAATGGCGTGGAGAATTATTCCAGGTTTTTCGACAGGCGGCATCCGGGCACCCGTCCTTTCTGCCTGCTCGACTATTTCCCAAAAGATTTTTTATGTGTGCTGGATGAAAGCCATCAGACTGTCCCGCAGATAAGCGGTATGTATGGCGGCGACCGGAGCCGGAAGCTGGTATTGGTGGATTATGGATTTCGTCTGCCCAGCGCCCTGGATAACCGGCCCCTGAATTTTCATGAATTCGAATCCCTGGTGGACCAGACTATTTTTGTTTCTGCCACTCCGGGGGATTATGAGCTGGAGAAAACAGGCGGGGTGGTAGTGGAGCAGGTGGTGAGGCCCACGGGGCTGCTGGATCCTCCCATCGAAGTGCGTCCCAGCGTTAACCAGATCGACGATCTCCTGGACGAGATCGAAAAGACCGTTCAGAAAGGAGACCGTATCCTGGTGACGACTTTGACGAAACGGATGGCGGAGGAAATGGATAAATACCTCCATCGGATCAATATTAAATCCAAATACATTCACAGTGAGGTGGATACTTTAGAGCGGGTGGAGATCCTTCGTCAGCTGCGTCTGGGAGAAATAGATGTATTGGTGGGCGTAAACCTGCTGAGAGAGGGATTGGATCTTCCCGAGGTATCCCTGGTGGCGATCCTGGATGCCGACAAGGAAGGTTTCCTGCGCAATGAAAAATCGCTGACCCAGACGGCGGGCCGGGCGGCCCGGAATGTGGATGGGAAGGTGATCTTTTATGCCGATATGGTAACGGAGAGTATGCAAAGGACGATGGATGAAACCCTTCGCCGCCGGGAAAAGCAGATCGCCTATAATCTGGAGCATGGCATCACACCCCGGACGGTCAATAAATCGAAGGAGCAGGTCTTTGCACAGACTGCTGTGCTGGACATCAAGGGCTATAATCCGGACGATCCTTATGCGCTGGCTCCGGATCAGGACCTGGTAACCCTGGCCGCCGAGGAGCAGGAAACTTATCAGACTATCCCCCAGCTGGAAAAAGCCATCGGCAAGACCAAAAAAGAGATGGAAAAGGCGGCCCGGGACCTGGATTTTATGGAAGCGGCCCGACTGCGGGATCAGATGTTCGGTTTGCAGAAAACGCTGAAGGAGTTGAAGGGGTGAATCGACCATTTAATGATACCCGTATTAGCAGAGGACTGCCCCTTGTATTTTCAGTTGACTACAGTTTGTAGTTAACTTGCTGCCCTCGATTTCCGTTTTCAGTTGTCCCAGATTTTGGGACAACTCACTTTCTTCTACTTCCATTTCCAACTGTCCCAAATTATGGGACAGTTGACCAGTTGTACGAAATTCTCGTACAACTGCACCTCATGAGACGGATATCGAACTCTACCGCCCGAGAGGGCGCGGAGTTCTGGACACATGGAATTACGCTTTTAATGCACCTTATTCACTTCGGTAGGGTTGCGTTGATATCCCTAAATATGAGTATTTTCATTAGTTATAACTGACAAGATACTACAAATCTATTTATTTTATTAGTTATGTCTAATAAAATGTATTTTTATGCTCTTATATTAGTTATACCTCATAAAATGCATCAGTTATGAGAAAGGACGTAATTGAAAGACCCTATTACACAGAGAAGATTCGGCCCCATATCGGTAAACCTATAATTAAGATTCTTACCGGTCAACGGCGAATCGGGAAAAGTTATATCCTATTACAATTAATGGCTATTATCAGTGAAGCCGATGTTTCCGCACAGATTATATATATCAGCAAAGAATTAAATGCATTTAGTAATATTCAAACGGATGCCGACCTGTACCAGCACATCAACGCTCAGCTCAACAAGGACAAAAAAAACTATGTCTTTATTGATGAAATTCAGGAGATACCGGAATTTCAACATACACTTAGAAGTTTGCTGGCCGAAGGAAGTTGCGATATTTATTGTACGGGGAGCAATGCCAATATGCTTTCCGGAGAGTTGGCCACTCATCTGGCAGGGCGATACCTGGAATTTTCTGTTCATAGTTTATCTTATAAGGAATTCCTTCTTTTTCATCAGTTACCCGATACTAACGAAACCCTGCAAAAGTATATGCGGATCGGGGGAATGCCTTACCTGATCCATTTCAAGGGAGATGAACAACTCAGTTTTGAGTACCTGAGAAACCTATATTCAACCATTCTGCTCAAAGATGTGATCGCACGCAGACAAGTGCGTAATATCGACTTTATGGAACGCCTGGTTGGGTATATAACAGATAATGTGGGCAGCTTATTCTCGTCTTCCAATATTGCCAAATACCTGAAATCTCAGCGACAACAAGTACCCACTCAACTGGTGATTGATTACAGCGTAGCACTTACCCAGGCATACTTTATTTATAAAGTCGCTCGTATTGATATCCAGGGATTGAAGATCTTCGAGATTGGCGAAAAGTTTTATTTCGAAGATTTGGGCATCCGTAATGCCATCAGGGGAATTGATCCTCTGACCGAGATACAGAAATGGATGGAGAACCTGGTTTATATGCACCTGATCCGGGAAGGGTTTACGGTGTACGTAGGTAAAACAGATCACCTGGAAATTGATTTTGTAGGGCAGCGTCTGCAGGAGCGGATCTATGTGCAGGTATGTTTCAGGCTTGAAGGAGAAAACACCCGAAAAAGGGAGGTAGCGAGTTTACAAAAGACAACCGACAATTTCCCCAAATACATTGTCACCCTGGATGATTATGGGTTGGGCACTACCGCAGAAGGCATAGCCGTGGTACATTTGCGGGACTTCCTGTTAAGAGTGCTGTAAAATCTCAGTCGAAGTGCCGGGGAACAGCGTGAAAGATCCGTCAAATCCTTAACAAAAAAACTAAAAATATTAGCGTATACAGGCGAGCGGGCATGCGGGATATTTCCTAATTTCGTGTATGGAGAAAAAACTATTCCTGTTGGATGCGATGGCGCTTATATTCCGCGCTTATTACGCTTTGATCAACAGTCCCCGCATCACGACGAAGGGCCGGAACACGAATGCGCAATTTGGTTTTACCAATGCATTGGTCGATCTGATCAATAATCAACACCCGTCTCACATGGCTGTGTGCTTTGACACCCATGCCCCGACGGAACGTCATACCGATTTTGCCGACTATAAAGCCAACCGCCAGGAAACACCGGAAGACATCCTGGGCGCGGTTGACGATATCAAGGCCATCATTACAGGCTTTAATATACCCTGCGTGGAGCTGGACGGGTTCGAAGCGGACGATGTGATCGGCACGTTGAGTCTGCAGGCCGCCGCTGTCGGGTATGAAGTATACATGGTAACCCCTGATAAAGACTATGGGCAGCTGGTATCGGACAGGATAAAGATCTACAAGCCTCCTTACCAGGGGGGCATTGCCGAAATCATGGGACCCAAAGAGGTCTGTGAGAAATGGAATATCAAAGAGGTATCCCAGGTTATCGATATCCTGGGATTGATGGGAGATGCGGTAGACAATATCCCCGGAATCAAGGGTGTGGGGGAAAAAACGGCTGCAAAATTACTGGCCGAGTATAGCACACTCGAAAATGTCCTGGCCAATGCGGATACGATCAAAGGGGCATTGGGAGAAAAGGTGAGAGCCGGCAAGGAACAGGCCATTATGAGCAAGAAGCTCGCTACGATCATCACCCAGGTGCCTGTCTCCTTCCATGAAGAGGATTTCAGATTGAAAGACTGGAACAGGCCGGCCCTGATAGAGGTCTTTAACATGCTGGAATTTAAGACCGTTGCCAAAAGGATCCTGGGAGAAGACCTGGCGTTTTCAGGCGTGGCGCCGGAAGGCGGGCAAAAGGATCTCTTCGGAAACCCGGTAGCGGAGAAGCCTGCGACCGGCCGGAAAGGCCAGGGCGGAGCGGGGTCAAGGGGGGCGCTACCGGGCTCGCCGGGCAACCTTGAAAAAGCGGAGGGGTCGGCTTCGCGGCTGGCTGCAGCAGCAGAGGGAGGGGAGGCTGGCGCCGAAGGGAGCGCGCAGGATGGCGGGGCCGGGGAGGGAAGTACAGATGTGCCAGCCGGTCTGCATGCGGATAAAAATATAAAGACTACCGCCCATCTCTATACGGCGGCGGCGGATGAAGCCGCCATCCGGGAGCTGGTAAAGAAACTCTCTTCCCAAAAGGAAATATGCTTCGATACGGAAACAACGGGCATCGACGCCAATAATGTCGAACTGGTGGGCATGAGCTTTAGCTATCAGCCCGGAGAGGCCTGGTATGTTCCCTGTCCCGCCGATCAGGAGGCTACTAAAAAGATCCTGCAGGTTTTTGTTCCCCTCTTTGACCAGCCGGATATTGTCTGGATCGGTCAGAACCTGAAATATGACCTGCTGGTGCTGAAATGGTACGGCGTAGAGCTGAAAGGACCGCTCTTCGACACCATGCTGGCCCATTATGTCATCGAGCCGGAAGGCAAACGCAGCATGGATATGCTCAGCGCCCAATACCTGGGCTATGAACCCGTTCCCATTGAAGAGCTGATCGGCAAAAAGGGAAAAGGCCAGGGAAATATGCGGGATGTGGAACTGGAAAAGATAAAGGACTATGCTGCGGAAGATGCAGATATAACGCTTCAGCTCAAGCAGGTCTTCCTGCCTCTCCTGAAAACGAAAGAAGTAGAAAAAGTCTTTTACCAGGTAGAGAATCCGCTGGTAAAGGTCCTCACCGCCATGGAGTTCGAGGGAATAAAGGTAGACATGGACTTTCTGCAGGAGTATTCCAAGGAGCTGGAAAAGGATGCCCGTAATGCCGAGGAGAAAGTCTATACACAGGCCGGGGAGCGATTTAACCTTGCCTCTCCCAAACAATTAGGGGAGGTATTGTTCGAAAAGCTGAAGCTCGATCCCAAGGCGAAAAAAACAAAGACCGGGCAGTATGCTACCGGTGAGGACGTTCTGCTGAAACTGGCCAATAAAAGCCAGATCGTGGACGATATCCTTGCTTTCCGGGAGCTGACCAAGCTGAAATCGACCTATGTGGACGCGTTGCCGCTGATGAGAAACCCGAAAACCGGGCGGGTCCATACCAGCTATGCCCAGGCTGTTGCCGTCACCGGCCGGCTAAGTTCCAATAACCCGAACCTTCAGAATATCCCTATTCGTACGGAACGGGGAAGGGAGATCCGGAAAGCTTTTATCCCCCGCAATGACGACTATCTCCTTCTGTCAGCGGACTATTCACAGATCGAATTGCGGATCGTCGCTGCCATCAGCGGCGACCCGAATATGTGTGCGGCTTTTAAGGAAGGGAAGGATATCCATGCCGCTACGGCGGCAAAGGTTTTCGGCGTGGAGGAAAAGGACGTGACAAAAGAAATGCGCTACAAGGCAAAAAGTGTCAATTTCGGTATTATCTATGGGCAGGGCGCCTTTGGCCTGGCGGACAACCTGGCGATCAGCCGGGCGGAAGCAAAAGAGATTATCGACAATTATAAGAAGCAGTTCCCCAATATCCAGAAATATATGGATGATACCATCAATTTCGCGAGGGAGCATGGGTATGTCGAAACATTAATGGGTCGCAAACGTTGGTTAAAGGACATAAACTCCGCCAATTTCACCGTCCGGGGTTTTGCGGAAAGGAATGCGATCAATTCTCCCATACAGGGCACGGCAGCCGATATGATCAAGCTGGCGATGATCCGGGTCGACGAGGAATTCAGGCGGCAGGGGTTCAAATCAAAAATGCTTTTACAGGTACATGATGAACTGGTTTTCGACGCCTATAAAGCTGAGTTAGATATAATTAAACCGATAATAATGCGTTGTATGCAAACGGCTCTACCCCTTCCGAATGAGGTTCCTGCCAATGCGGAAGTAGGGTCCGGGGTCAATTGGCTGGAAGCCCACTAGAGCGGGGTCAACTTTAACATATTGTTTGTAAATGCAAACAAAACTTTTACGCCCGAAAAGGGTCATACTTATGCAATTTTGCCCGACATTAGTAAGACTTAGCGATGGGCATCAAAATTGCCTGATTTATCTTTAAACGCTAAACACATATATATGAGAAGCTTTCGCGCCATATTATTATTACCTCTTTTTTGCGCCGTATTCCTCTTCGGCTCTGCCCGTGCGCAGGAGTCGCAGCAGGAATGGCCTAAGAGCTTTACCTCGGATGACGGTACGGTCATAAAGATCTATCAGCCGCAACCGGAATCTTTTTCCGATAATATTTTAAAATCCCGCTGGGCTATTTCTGTCCTTCAAACCGGTAAGACGGACCCTGTTTTCGGTACGTTCTGGTCGGTGGCGAATGTGGAAACAGACCGGGATAACCGCCGGGTTATTATCCAATCGGTAAAAGTTCCCAATGTCAAATTCCCGGGACAGCCGGACGATAATTTTACCGGCAGTCTGAAGACAGCGCTGGAAACGAATTTACCGCAGGCAGCCGGAGATCTTTCCCTGGATGAATTACTGGCCTCGCTGGATCAGAACCAGGAACAGAAAAAACTGTCGAAGGATCTGAATACTACCGCCCCCCGGATCATTTACGCTGATCGCCCATCCCTGATGGTCCTGATCGACGGGCAGCCTAAGATGCAGCCGAATAAAGACTGGGGTGTGGATGTGGTCGTCAACAGTCCTTTTACCATTGTCAGGAACAACGACGGCCTGTTTTATTTGTATGGAGGCAAGCACTGGTATAGTGCGCAGGCCGCTACCGGTCCGTTTGCCCCGGCCGGCAATATCCCTTCGAACCTGCAGCAGGTGCAGAGCTCGATAGATGCCGCGAACAGCGCCAATGCGGGGTATGTGGATTCCGCCGCCGCGGCCCAGGACCAGGTCGTTTCCAATATTATCGTCAGCACTTCGCCTGCGGAGCTGATCCAGACGGACGGGCCCGCCAATTTCAGCCCGATCTCCGGTACGGATCTTTCTTATGTGAGCAATACTACCAATGATATCTTCCAGGACCAGAGCAGCGGCAAGTATTATGTGCTGATCTCGGGACGCTGGTATACGTCAGGTTCTCTTACCGGAGGCTGGCATTATATCGCTTCCAATGCCCTTCCGGCGAACTTTGCGCGTATTCCCGAAGGGTCGCCCAAGGACAATGTGCTGGCCAGCGTAGCGGGTACGGAGGCAGCGAGGGAAGCGGTCATGGATGCGCAGATCCCTCAAACGGCCAAGGTCGATCGCAGCACCGCTACGACCAATGTAGATTACAACGGCGATCCTAAATTCGCTCCTTTACAGGGAACGGACATGCAGTACGCTACGAATACTTCCTCTTCGGTAGTATCGTATAATGGCATATATTATACGGTGGACAATGGCGTCTGGTTCCAGGGCCCCAGTCCTTCCGGTCCCTGGACCGTATCTACGGAGAGACCGGAAGAAGTAGACAGGATTCCGCCGAATTCTCCTCTATACAATATCAAGTATGTTTATGTATATGATGTAACCCCGCAGTATGTATATATGGGTTATACTCCCGGCTACCTGAACACATATATCTATGGTCCGACCGTGGTCTATGGAACCGGTTTCTACTATGATCCCTGGTATGGCGGCTATTATTACCCGCGTCCCTGGACCTGGGGTTTCAATATGTGTTATAATCCCTGGGCAGGATGGAGTCTTGGTTATGGCTTTGGTGCGGGATGGTTCCATTTCGGCATCGGCTTCGGGGGTGGTGGTTACTGGGGCGGCCATGGCTGGGGCGGTGGTGGCTGGTGGGGACCGCATGTATATCGTCCTCCTTATGTATGGAACCGTTCCCGGACCTACGGGTATTATGGAAATAATTTTTACAGGAACCGGAATGTCTATGTCAACAACTACCGGACGAATATCTACAGCGGCAGAAACGGGGTAGTCACCCGGAATGTGCGGACGGTGAATGGCGGCGGCTTTAACAGACCGACGAACTTCAATGGAGGCGCCCGTCCGGGCCAGGTTACTACCAATGGGGCCCGTCCCGGTGGGCAGGGCGGTAGCCCGGGAGCCGCAAGACCGGGTTCCAATAACACAAGGCCGGCTCCCAACAATGTCTATTCCGATCGCAGTGGAAATGTCTATCAAAGGAATCAGACCAATAATCAATGGCAGCAACGGCAGTCCAACCAATGGAGGCCTGTCACTCCTAATAATCAGTCAGTCCCCAATTTAAACCGGGACCAGCAAATGCGTTCCAGGGGGCAGACGCAAACGCAGAATTTTGAAAGAGCCAGAAGCGGCGGCAGCGCGCCTTCAAGGCCCAGCGGCGGAGTGAGCGCACCCAGGCCCAGCGGCGGCGGGTCAAGGCCTTCTTCCAGCGGAAGCAGCAGTGGTAGAAGAAGGGGATAAGATATATAGCTAAATAATTATAGCGGCCGGAAGTAAGAATAAATACTTATTTCCGGCCTTTGTTTTCCCTTAGAAAGACATTAGCAATTATTTACCTTTGTTTAATGCTCCCGACCGACAACCAACTTTCCGCCTGGCTCGACCTGAATAAAGAACGGATCTTTCGTTCTTTCATGGAAAATACGCCTACCATGACCTGGATCCTGGATGAAAAAGGCTGTTTCCGCTATATGAACTCTTCCTACATGAAGGCTTTCGGGCTTTCGGAAGCAGCGATCGGCCGGTCAATCTATGAGTTTTATCCCTCCGACCTTTGCGATTCCTATGTAGCGGGCAATCAGCTTGTCTGGGCCTCCAATAGTCCCGCGGAATTAACGGAAAGGAGCGTCTTTGCAGACGGCAGTCCGGTCATTCTCCAGGTATACAAATTCCCATTGGGAGTAGAGAACGGGGTTCGTTTGGTTGGGGGAACGGCCCTGGATATTACCCAGGCGATCCATACCCGGGAAGAGCTGATCCAAAGCAATGAACGTTATCTCTATGCCGGCAAGGCTACTTCCGATGCCATCTGGGATTGGAAGATCGGAGAAGACAAGATATACCGTGGGGAGGGCTTTAAAGCCCTGTTCGGATACCAGGATGAAGCCGGGTCTTTCGACACGAATCTGGCGCATATACATCCCGGTGACCGGAAAAACGTGCGGTCCAGCCTGGAAAAGGCCTTGGCCGGAAAGGATGATCACTGGCAATTGGAATACCGGTTCCGATGTCTCGACGGCACTTATCGGACGATCCTGGATAAGGCTTATATACTGCGCTCTCCCGCCTATAAAGCTGTCCGTATGATCGGCGCCATGCAGGACATTACCGAGCAAAGGAACCTGGAAAAAATGCTGGTGGAAGAAGAAGTTCGTAAGAAAAGGCAGATCGTATCTGCGATCATGGAAGCGCAGGAGAAGGAGCGAAGGGAGATCTCTTCCGAGCTCCACGACAATGTGAACCAGATCCTCACCACCTGTAAGTTATTCCTGGAAATCGCCCGGAACGATCCGTCCGATGCCCGTTTTATCGATGTGTGTCATCAGAATATCCAGGCTGTGATCGAGGAGATCAGAAATATTTCACATAACCTGACTCCCTATACGTTAAAAGACCTGGGACTGGCCGCTGCCATGCACGATATCGTCCAGAAGATCAACCAGTCTGGAAAACTGATGATCCGGCTCCTTTCTCTTGAAAACCTGGAAGAAGACAGTATTAGTCCCGATATCAAGCTGGCGGTCTTCCGCATCGTCCAGGAAAAGATCAATAATGTGCTCAAACATTCCCAGGCGACCGAATTAACGATAGAAATAACCGTCAGGGACGATCGCCGCCTCCTGCTGGTATTGATGGATAATGGCCGCGGATTTGACGAAAAAGCCGTCAAAAAGGGGATGGGTCTGAATAATATCCGCAACCGGGTGGAGTTTCATAAGGGCACGATGCAGCTGAAGACGGCTCCGGGATCGGGTTGTGAATTGATTATTGAGATACCGACCCAATAACGCCACGGGCGTTATGGCCGAAGGCCCATCATTAGACCCGAATGACGAACGGTTCACCCGTTTCGTCATTCGCTCTCGGGGTTTTATGAACACGGCGGGTTACCTTTGCCGGATATGAGCCCTACCTTGTATTATTGTTACGATGCTTATTGTGGCTGGTGTTACGGATTCAGTCCGATCATCCGGCGCATATTCGAAGAATACAGACAGCAGCTGGCATTCGACGTCTTGTCGGGGGGCATGATCCTGCCCGAAGAACCGCAGTCTATCGGGGTTATGGCGGGTTATATCCAAAAGGCCTATAAAACGGTAGAGGAGCGGACGGGCATTAAATTCGGAGAAGACTGGCTCTGGCATATTTTCAACCCGGAAGAGAGTGACTGGTTCCCCTCTTCGGAGAAACCGGCCATTGCCCTTTGCGTGTTCAAGGATTATCATCATGATCTGGCGATTCCCTTTGCCGCGGATCTCCAATATGCCCTGCACTATGAAGGCCGTGATCTCTGCGATGATGAAGCATACCGTCATCTCCTGGAGAAATATGCGATCCCGGAGCCTGCCTTTTATACAAAACTGCATAGTCCCGAATACAGGGAGAAGGCCTATGAAGAGTTCGCCCTTGTCAAACAATTGAAGGTGACGGGGTTTCCCACCGTATTTCTACAGGTCAGCGACTCGAAGTTTTATCTTTTGGCCCGGGGATATACTGACTACACGACCCTGAAAACAGGCATCGACCGGGTACTGGGAGAATCGGGTGCCCTATAAACATTCCATTTACCCGAAGGAAAAATTTAGCTGGAATGGAGGTTTCGTCTTAACTTGCATACCCTTAAAAGTATTCAGAATACACACTAATATGGAATATAATAAGATTATTGCCGTTACCGGGTTGCCGGGATTGTACGAATTGCTTAACAGTAAAACCGATGGAGCCATCGTTCGCTCGCTGGATGATAAGAGCACCCGGTTCGTTTCCAGCCGTGTTCATAACTTCTCCCATCTGGAGAGTATTGAAATATACACGGTTCGGGAGAATGTGAACCTGGTAGACATTCTGAAGGCCATGGAAGCCAGTGGAGAGAAGCTCCCTGACGAAAAAGACAGCGCCGCGCTGAAAGCATATTTCAGCAAGGTATATCCGGACCTGGACTTCGATCGTGTCTATAGCAGCGATCTGAAAAAGATGGTGAAATGGTACTCCGTGCTGAAAAATAACGACGTCGAGATCAAGCTGTCTGAGATCGAAGAAGAAGAAGCGCCGGAAGCCGAAGCGGAGGAAGCGCCGGCACCTGCGAAGAAAGCAAAAGCAGCCGCAGCCGATAAAGCAGTCGCAGTGGAGGAAACCGCCGTAGAAGAAACGCCTAAGGCAAAAAAGCCGGCTGCTAAAAAGAAAGCGGACGCTCCCGCCAAAGAAGAAGCGCCTGTGGCAGAAAAGCCAAAAAAGGCGGCAAAGAAGAAAAGTTAACGCGTATATTTTTATGAATTATACAGCCGATTTAAAAAAACCCTTACGGCATTTTCTGCCGGAGGGTTTCGTGATTACGGACTGGAATGGCCTTGAGCCCTGGTTTCAGGAACTGCAACAACGGAAGCTGGATTCCCGGGAAGACCTGGAAAAATGGCTCCGGGATATGAGCGAGCTGGAAGCCGTGGTGAGTGAAGACGTCTGCTGGCGCCAGATCCGCATGACCTGCGATACGGAGAACAAACAGCTGGAAGAAGCCTTCACCTACTTCTGTATGGAGATCCAGCCAAAGATCCAGCCTTATGCAGACCTGCTCAACCGGAAATTAGTAGAAAGCCCGTACACACAGAAGCTGGACCAGCATCAATATTTCAGCTATCTGCGATCTGTCCGGAAAAGGATCGAGCTCTTCCGCGATGAAAACATACCCCTGCAGGCCGAGCTGAGCGTTCTGGCGCAGCAATTCGGCGTTATCTCCGGAAAGATGACCGTAGCAATTCATGGGCAGGAGTATACCCTGCAGCAGGCCTCTAAATTCCTGGAGAATCCCGACAGGGCCATCCGCGAAGAGGTCTACCGGAAAATGCAGGAAAGAAGGCTGCAGAATAAGGATGCGCTCAATGATCTCTATTCGAAGCTGATCGCTCTCCGCCATCAGACGGCGCTGAATGCCGGCTTCGCCAATTATCGCGACTACAAATTCGAAGAGCTGGGACGTTTTGATTACACGAAAGAGGATTGCTTTCGTTTTCATGACGCCGTCAAGGAATATATTCTGCCCCTGGTGAACAGGATCAATGAAAATAAAAAGAGGGCGTTGGGACTCGATGCGCTACGGCCCTGGGATACCGAGGCGGAACCTGCCGGGACCGAGCCGCTGCGTCCTTTCGACGGCGCGGAAGAGCTTATCAGCAAAGCTATTGCCTGCTTCGATCGTTTGAATCCTTTTTTCGGGGATTGCCTGCGTACCATGAAAAAGATGGGCCGTTTCGATCTCGAGAGCAGGAAGGGGAAAGCTCCCGGCGGTTATAACTGTCCGTTAGCAGAGACCGGTGCTCCTTTTATTTTTATGAATGCATCCGGTCAGATGGGAGATCTGACTACCATGGTGCATGAGGGTGGCCATGCCATTCACTCTTTTCTCGCACACCCGCTGGAATTGAGTGCCTTTAAGGAGTATCCCATGGAGATTGCGGAAGTGGCGAGCATGTCAATGGAATTGTTTAGCATGGATCATTGGGAATTATTCTTCACCGATAAAAACGATTTAGCAAGAGCCCGCACGCACCAGCTGGAACGTGTAATTACGATTTTCCCCTGGATCGCTACTATCGATAAATTCCAACACTGGGTATACGAAAACCCTAGTCATACCCTAACGGAAAGAGCGGAAAAATGGCTGGAGATCTCCCGAGAGTTCTCTTCCCAAGTGATTGACTGGCAAGGGTTAGAACAGTACCGTCCCACTGCCTGGCAGAAGCAGCTTCACCTGTTCGAAGTGCCTTTTTATTATATCGAATATGGCATTGCACAGTTAGGAGCGCTGGGACTCTGGAAGCAATATAAAGAGAACAAAGAGAAAGCATTAAGTAACTATATGGCTGCTCTAAGCCTGGGTGGGACCCGGACCTTACCGGAATTATACGATGCCGCTCAGCTTCGGTTCGACTTTTCAAAAGAGCACATTAAACAATTAATGGATTTTGTTAGTACCGAAATGCAAAAGAATTGTTCCTAAAAAAGTTTAAAAATACCCGGAAAGTAGTACGTGTAGCTCTTGTTCGTATGCTTTTTTCCGGCTATATTTGCAATGAGCTAATAAAAAAAGTACAGGTGGATAATCCACTTTTTACATAAAGAAGCTACTAATCAGAGCCTTAACCAAAAGTCCCGGTGTTTCTACATCGGGGCTTTCTTTTTTATCCCGACACAGCAATTATTGGGGGAATGATGCGGGGTCTTTTTCATGGCCCCGGGTGAGTCCGCCGGGGCGGAGTCAGGCGCTGCAACTTCTGCAGACGCCGCTGACCAGCACTTCCACCTGCTCTGCGGCAAATCCCCTGGGAAGCTTAATGGCAGGGACATTCACCTCTTCCAGGCATACCGTGTTACCACAGGCCGTACAGATAAAGTGCACATGATCATCCTGGTGATGGCCTCCGCCACAATCGTCTTTACATAACGCATAACGTATAGAATTATCCGCAGTCGGTATATTATGGATCAATCCTTTTTCCAAAAAGGTCTGAAGTGTTCTGTACACGGTAACGCGATCGAATTTTTCTCCCGCTCTCTTTTCAATATCGCTATGCGACAATGCGCCGCCCTGCTGCAGAAATAGTTCCAGGATTTTTCTGCGTCCGCTGGTTACACTCAATTGATTTCGTTTGAGCAGGTCGTCAATTTTTTTTTCCATAGTAAGTGTTATCCGGGATTATTATTAAAAAGGGAATTGGCAAAGCGGGGAGCGGACGGCGCCTCCTTCAATAAAGTCTTTATATCTTTTTCCATTTCATCCAGCTCCTCTTTCTTCAGGCTGTCATAGATCTTCCGGACCCGGCCGCTCTTATCGACAAGCGCCAGGAACTGCGTATGAATGAACTGCTCGTTGATATTGATATCGTTGTTCTTGGGATCATCCAGCAAATAGCTTCCTCTTGCGAGTTTATACAGAGAATCTTTCCGGCCTGTGAGGAACCACCATTTTTTCCCATCCGCTCCCAGCGAGTCCGCATATCGTTTCATCCGGCCGACTGTATCCGTCTCCGGATCGACCGTATACGACAGGATACGGAAATCGGGCTCGCTGGCAAATTCAAGCGCCAGTTTTTTGACATTGGAGTTCATTTTCGGGCAAATGCCTTTGCAGGTGGTAAAAAAATACTCGGCTACATAGACTTTGCCGGAGACGTCCTTCTCCGTGATCTTCTTACCGTCTTGATTGGCAAAGGAAAAGGACTGGACATAGTTGAGAACGGGCAGCTGTACCTCTCCAAAACCCGGTATGATCCGGGTCAGCGCGAAATAGAAGCCGACGAAGAGCAAAACAAAAAAGCCGATTAAATACCCCAGTTTTTTCTTATTCATAATTTATCCGAGTTTCCTCTGGTCCGCATCCTGCCGGACCAGGATGCAAAGTTAGGATTGTCGGCTCTAACTATGTCCTCTAAAAAAGATAACAGCCAATTTTGCAACATTGTTGCGTTTACATTATCTTTGTGCGCTCTTAACGTATGACTTCCAAAATAAACTGGGATGCCCTGGGCATTACCACTTCCATATTATGCGCCATTCATTGCGCTCTTTTGCCCCTGGTGGTCGCCAGCCTGCCGGTGCTGGGGGTGAATATCGTCCATAATCTCTTTTTCGAATATGGGATGATCGGGCTGGCCTTTGTCATTGGCACCTGGGCGCTGGGCCATGGCTTCCGAAAGCATCATCGCCGGTTTACACCCTGGCTGCTTTTTACCGGGGGCATGTTACTGCTGATAGCCAAGCAACTATGGCACCAGTACGAATTCCGGCTCCTGCCTTTTGCCGTGATCCTGATCGTCGCGGCGCACGTTGTGAATTACCGGCTAAGCAGACCCGGTCATTCCTCTGTCCCCAAAACCCAGGTCTAAGCCGGCCGCAACCGGGCTGCCTGCGCGGCGGCGGAAATATATTTTCCCGATTTTAAAAGCGGGCAGTGCCCCGGAATTGTTAACTTTGCACTATAAATGGTGTGTTATGATCAAAACAGGTAACCCGGTAATCAGCATCTATACGGAAATGACTCCCAACCCGGAAACGATGAAGTTCGTGGCTAACAAGTTGTTGTATCCCGGCAAAAGCATCGATTTCCCGGAAGTGGAAGATGCCAGGCCTTCTCCTATGGCTATCGAGCTGTTTGGCTTCCCTTTTATAAAAAGTGTTTTTATCGCCAGCAATTTCGTGACGCTGACCAAGACTTCCGACACCGACTGGAATGATGTCATCCCTGCTATCCGTCAGTTCCTGAAAGAATATCTCGAAGAAGGGAAACCCGTTATCAATGAAGAGGAAATCGTAGTGACCGCCCGTACGGAAGGCAATACCATCGACGCGGACGACGATGACGTGGTAAAGCGCATCAAAGAATTGCTGGAAAATTATGTCAAGCCTGCCGTTGAGATGGATGGGGGCGCCATACAGTTCAAAAGCTACAATGAAGGTGTGGTAAACCTGATGCTGCAAGGTTCCTGCTCGGGCTGTCCTTCTTCCATGATAACCCTCAAGGCGGGTATTGAAGGCATGATGAAACGCATGATCCCCGAAGTAAAAGAAGTAGTGGCAGAAGTGGAATGAACCTACACGAAATCTACCACCAATTCTTCACCGACATACAAAATACTTCCTGGCTGGAATTTACAGCCGTATTTGCAGGTATCCTCAGCGTATGGTTTAGCCGCATTGAGAATATCTGGGTGTATCCCACGGGTCTTGTCAATACGATCATCTATATCTACCTCAGCTTCAAAATGGCCTTACTGGGGGAGGCCAGCGTCAACTTCTATTATACGGTCGTCAGTATTTATGGCTGGATCCTTTGGACCAGGAAAGACCGCCAGCAGCAGCATGTCCTGCAGATCACCGCGTCGATCCGAAAAGAGGTCTGGCAGCAGCTTGCATTCTTCGGTATTTTTTATCTCGCCGTCTTTTTTGCGCTGACGTATCTGAAAAAGGATTTCGCTCCGCAGGCCATCCCCTGGGCCGATGCTTTTGCCTCCGCAACCGCTTATACGGGTATGTGGCTGATGGCAAAAAAGAAGGTGGAAAGCTGGCATTGGTGGATTGCAACCAACCTGGCTTCTATTCCCCTCTACTTCGTAAAACATTATGTCTTTACAAGCGTATATTACCTCATCTTATTGATCATGGCCGTATTCGGGTTAATAGAATGGAAACGCCGTGTAACCCGGGCGGAGCCTGCAACATAATTAAGGAACGCTTATGCCGCTTAAGAAGATCGTTATTATCGGGCCGGAATCAACCGGCAAATCAACGCTCTGCGAACAACTGGCCGCCCATTACCATACCGGCTGGGTGCCGGAATATGCCCGGGAATACCTGACGATCCATGGGACGGCGTACCGATACGAAGACCTGCTCACCATCGCCAAAGGGCAGTTGGCGCTGGAAGACGCTACGGCGGCCAGGCATTCTTCCTCCGACCTCCTTTTTATCGATACCGATCTCTATGTAATGAAAGTGTGGAGCGAGTTCGTTTTTGGAAAATGTGATCCCTGGATCCTGGAGCAGATCCTTCTACGGCAATATGACGGTTACCTGCTTTGCCGGACAGACCTGCCCTGGACGGCGGATGAGCTGCGCGAATATCCCGATCCTGTCACCCGGGAAAAACTCTTTCATATCTATAAGGATTGCCTGATCAACCAACCTACTCCCTGGAGCGAGGTGGGCGGACAGGCCAGTCAACGGCTGGAAGGGGCGATCGCCGCTGTGGACAGGCTGATCACCTGATCCACCGGCCACGGGCAAATCCCGGAATCCAGTGCAGGCAGTTCCGCTATTGCAATAATTTCTGGATATCGGGGTCATCCTGCAGGTGGCTCATCTGTACCAGGATCCAGGGGTAACGGCCTGCCACATGCCTGGATAAGGGCTTGATGGTAAAAATCCTGGGATTGGGCAGACAGGCTGCTATCTCGGCGGCTTCCTGCCGGGAGAGATTTTTAGCCGGTTTATTAAAGTAATAATGGGCGGCGGCCTCGATGCCATAAACGCCTTTCCCCATTTCACTGACATTCAGGTACATTTCCAGGATGCGCTTCTTTCCCCATACCCACTCGATCATAAACGTAAAATATATTTCCATGGCTTTGCGGATCCAGCTCCTACCCTGCCAGAGAAAAACATTCTTGGCTACCTGCTGGCTGATGGTGCTGGCTCCATGAAGGGACTTGCTCTTCTGGTTATGTTTCATCGCTTTTTCGATGGATTTGAAATCGAATCCGTCGTGGTCGGGAAATAGCTGGTCTTCCGAACAGATTACGGCCAGCTTGGCGTACGGCGAAATATTCTTCATCCCCGTATAGTCGCGTTTGAGGCCCTCCCCTCTGAATACGCTGCCCAGCTGGGTGAGCGTTATCGGAGGATTGACCCATTTCAACAGCAGGATATAAAATAGCTGGAAGAAAAATAAAAAGATGAGAACGCGCTTGAGCACTCGCCAAATCCGGGGAATCAGTCCTTTTGTGTTAAGAGCCATTCAGTTGTTTTACCGTTGCAATATACTGACAGTCTATAAACGAATATGTGTTTCTTTTATTGGGGAATGGCGGCGAGGTATTTTACCGGGGTTGATTGGTCTTGGGGGAGGAGCCGCGGCCGATGATCAGGTAGTCCAGGGTGAATTTCTTCCCGATCCGATAGGTTTTTGCCCAGGTCTTGGTAAGCAGGTAGCCGACTACCAGCAGCGCGCTGCCGGAGATGATTCCGGAGGTAGTGTACCAATCTTTGGACTGGTCGTGGCGGAGGAGCCCATTAACGCCACCCAGGACGAAGGTGCCGGCGCCTATTACCATCATAAGAGAAGGCAGCAGGGTATTGCCAAGACTAAGAACAGGTCTGCGGATACCCGCAATCTCCTTATAATAAAAAGGCTGGTCATTGAGAAAAATCGTGTCGTTCCGCATATCGGTGATGGTGCCCTGGAGCCACTGGTCATAGATCGTCTTTATCATCATCGGACTTCCGATGGTATACGAATAGACATGCATGCCTCTTTTTTTCAGGATAAGGACATCCGTCTGGGCTTCTGTGAAAAAAGGGATGCAAAAAAAAACGAATATGATGGTTTTTAACATGGTATAAAACAAACTTACAAATAGAGATTGAAATTCTCTTGTTAATAATGCTGTTGCCGGCTATTTGTGCTTCACAAAGAAGATGGCGCCCCAGAGAAGAAAGATCCCGAACCCGATGAGGATGGTGCCGGAAATTTTATTGATGATCGAAAGGGTATGCAGCGTGAGGCGGCTCCGCAGCTTACCTGCCATCATGACCTTCCCTACGTCGGCGCCCATATTGACCAGGAGACAAACGGAGAAGATGATAATACGTTCCTGCAGCGTGTGGGTGAGGGAGAGTACGGTGGCGTTGCCCAGCCAGAAAAGGATGACGCCGGGGTTGAGGGTATTGATGATAAAGCCCGAGGCAAAGATCCTGGCCACATCCCGTTTGCGGAACCGGACGGCTTTGCCTTCCGCATCCGTAGCCAGGTGAACTTTTTTAAAGAAGACGAAGTAAATGCCCATGGCGATGAGGAAGCTGCTGCCGCCGTAAGCGATGGCTTTGGTATGTTCCAGCAGCTGCGCCACCAGTTCTGTGAGGGTATTGCTAAGTACGACCAGCACGATATCGCTGAGCCATACACCCACGACAAAACTAAAGCCTCCTTTATGACCGTTGTTGAGGCTCTGTTTAATAATGGTAAAAATAATAGGGCCCACCGATAAGGCAAGAACAAAACCCAATGCCAATCCTTTCAATACGGCCTCCATCATAACGAAATCTTTTGTGCCAACTCAAATATTTCCTGTATCCAGAAATTTCTGCCAGTCAAGTAGCATTTTACCTTTGAGGACCCGGGGAAACTTATGCTGGCCGCCTATTTTTCCCTTCAGGCGCATGAATTCCATGAATTTCTCTTCCGGTAAAACGGTTACATATATATCTTTCAATGCGCTGTTTCTTTCCACAGCGTAGTCGTCATTCAGTTCCTTCAGTTTGTCATCGATCTTCTGCCGGAGAACAGTCCGATCTACGGCGTCATTACTGGCCAACCACCATTGGTGTGCAAAGAACAGGCCATGGGGAACTCCGGCTACGGTAAACTCCGGAAGAGAAATATTCATTTCCTCACTGGCCAGCTGGACGGCCTTATTCATATTATCGACGCTAAGGTGCTCCCCTACGAGGCTGAGAAAATGCTTGGTACGTCCCGTAATAATGATCTCGCAACGTTCTTTATCCACAAAACGCACGGTATCGCCGATCAGGTAACGCCAGGCTCCCGCGCTGGTGCTAATCAGGATCGCATAGTCTTTCCCTTCTTCCACCTCATGGATCATATACGCTTCCGGGGATGCCACCAGATTACCATCCGGGTCGAAATTTTTGTTGTCGAAGGGCACGAATTCCAGGAAAATATGCTGGTTGGTCACCAGGCGCATCCCTTTCGAGTATTGAAGGTCCTGGTAGGCAATGAATCCTTCGGAGGCCAGGTAGGTTTCGATATACGTAATGGGCTTCCCCAATAGTTTCTCGAAGCCTCTCTTATAGGGCTCGAATGACACGCCGCCGTGTACAAAAAACCCCAGGTTTGGCCAGATCTCATGGATATTGTTCAGCTTGTATTTTTCGATCACTTTTTCCATGCACATCTGTATCCAGCCCGGTACGCCTACGAGAAAGCCGATATCCCATTCGGGGGCAAGCCTTACTACTTCTTCCATCTTTTTTGCCCAGTCGGTCGTGCGGGCAATTTTTTTCCCGGGTTTATAGAAGGGCTGGAACCAGAAAGGTACTTTTCTGGCTGTAATGCCGCTCAGGTCCCCGGAATAATACCCTGACCCTTTTTGTAAGCTGGTGCTGCCGCCGATCATCAGCCATCCCTTACCGATGCTCTTTACGGGGATGTCGTGATAGTTCCGCAGCGTAAGCAATTGCTTGACCATGACGATGCGGTTGCCGCGCAACAGGTCATTGGTGATGGGAATATATTTACTGCCGGCTTCCGAGGTGCCGGAGGAAAGGGCATAATATTTAATTTTTCCAGGCCAGCAGACATCTGATTTACCCTCCAGGGTCTTGTCCCACCAGCCTGCGTAGATCTTGCTATAGTCGAAGGTGGGGACCATCTCCTGGAATTTTTTCCCGGGATGCTTGTTCATCAGGATTTCGTCGAAACGGTATTGCTGACCAAATTCAGTAAACCTTGCTTTTTTGAGCAGTTTCCTCAATACCCTTAACTGTTGCCGCCGGGGAGATTTCTGGGGCAATCGTAACGCTCTTGCCAACGATTTGGGTAATTGAATTTCAATCAACGCCATGGAGTAACAGGTGCCGTTTGGTTGCGGCCAAAATTAAGGTTTTGGGAGCGTATTTTTGTCAGATTTATTAAAAAGGGCGCGGCGGCTCTTTGACCCTATCCGGGCAAAGCGAAGGAAACGGCGGGATGAGGGCGACCCGGAATCTCATGGTAACACGATCGTCTGGCCCTGCTCTTCTTTCGAATGACTGCCGGCAGCAGAACCGCTGCCCGCTGCATGGATCTTGCAGGATACCCGTCCCCGGATCTTTTGCAGCGCCGCGATACAGTCTGAAAAGCGAAAGGCCGGTCCTTCGCAAAAAATAATCTCCTCCGTCTCTTGTCCGTCCGGGACAAGCTGCCTGCCTGCGGCAGAAGACAGCACGGCGGTCAATCGTTCCACCCCATCAGGATCTCCGGTCACCCTGGTCCTATAGATCGGCGGGGTGGCGGTCCTGGTCCCTTTTCCCCTTTTCCATCGGGCCGGGCTGACCAGGCTTGCCACCGTCGTGACTCCTGCTCTCAACCAGATCGCGCATTCAATCAGGACGTTAAACAACGCCGATAAGCCCCCGCTGAAATGTTTCTGACGGAACTGGCTCATTGCTTTATAGAACAGTTTTACATACCGGGCATCTTTTCGGGTACTCTCCCCCTTAAAATGCAGGATGGTGGTATCGGCAAGATAGTAATTGATATAGCCGGCCTGTTCAATCCGATGACTCAGGTCGATGTCTTCCGCATACATGAAAAACTGCTCATCGAAAGACCCGGTCTTGTCCAGTGCATCCCGGCGCGCCCATAGGCAGGCGCCGGACAAAATGGGCGCGGGATGATTCCGGTCGGAAGGCAGATGTCCCAGGTAATAGTTTGCAAAAAGGCGGGAATGGGGGAATAAGGCTGTTAACCCCGTTAGTTTGCAAAAGGCCACCCAGGGAGATGGGAATCCCCGGCGCGATTCCTTCAGGAAGCGGCCGCTGCCATCTATCATGCGCGTCCCCAGCGCACCGGCCCGGGGCTCCGTTCTCATGAAAGAGAGGCAGATGTTGAAAAAATCTTCCGGCAGGATCGTATCCGGGTTCAGGAACAGGATGTTTTCTCCCCTGGCTTCCCGTAAAGCCTGATTATTGGCCCTGGCAAAACCCAGGTTCCCGTCATTGACTATAAATTTCACCTGGGGAAAAGCCGATCGCAAATATTCTATGCTGCCATCGGAAGAATGATTGTCCACGACGAAAATCTCTGTCTCCAGGTCTGTCGTCTCCGGGCCGGGAACGGCCCCCCCCGCCTGGCTATCCAGTTCCCGCAGAGCTTTTTCCACAGAATACAGGCACTGTTCCAGGAAATACTTCACATTATAATTGACTATAATAACGGACAGGATCATGATGGCTATTGGCT